>Ga0265296_1005503_pt1 | contig 10358 bp, 9 predicted proteins | sample MunlanPumphouse1_FD_189073 | JGI IMG/M metagenome (GOLD analysis project Ga0265296, IMG submission 189073) | Groundwater microbial communities from a municipal landfill in Southern Ontario, Canada - Pumphouse #1 | ecosystem: Environmental > Aquatic > Deep subsurface > Groundwater | place: Canada...
TACCGGACCACCGCGACCGGCGCGCCCGCCCACGTGACGACGTCCGGCGCACGGATGGCCGCCCGGACGGTCGATCTGTACAACCACTCCGAGCACCCGCGGATGCTCTCCGGGATCGCGCGGTCACTCGGCTCGCCGTGGGTCACTGTGCGGCCCGTCGAGGGCTCGCGGATGCAGATCGTGATCGCTTGGGAACTGACCTGGTACCGGTTCGAGGTCGACCTGGCCCGCGAGTCCGACGGCGTCCGCGCCGCCGGCCACGGATCGTCGCTGCAGGACCTCACGCCGGGCGAGGTCGAGCCGAACGCCGTCGCCGACGAGCACGGCTACCTCTACCTGAGCACCGCCACGCCGGCGTAGCGGTCGGGGGTTAGCCGCGGGGCCGGCGACCCTCGCCGATCCGCTGCTCGCGGGCGATGCGCTTCTCGTCGAGCTCCTCGATCTCGGCGCGCAACTCGACGAACGAGCGACGGCGGGCGTCGGCGATCTCGCCGGCCTCGATCGCGGCCTGGACGGCGCAACCGGCCTCGCCCTCGTGGCGGCAGTCGGCGAACCGGCAGCCGATCGCCAACTCGTCGATGTCGACGAACGCGGCGGCCAGCCCACCCGTGTCGCGGACCAGGCCGAGCTCACGGGTGCCGGGGGTGTCGAGCAGGCAGGTGCCGCCGCCGAGCGGGACCAGCTCGCGCGCGGTGGTGGTGTGGCGGCCCTTGGAATCGGAGCCGCGGACGGCGGCGGTGGCGAGCACCTCGGCGCCGAGCAGGGCGTTGACGATCGACGACTTGCCGGCACCGGACTCGCCGATCAGCGCGGTCGTCTGCCCGGTCGGCAGTAGCGAGGCCAGCTCGTCGAAGCCGCGGCCGTCGCGCTTGCTGACCGCGACGACGGGCGTGCCCTTCGGAACCTCGGCCTGGACGGCGGCCCACTCGTCGGGCAGGTCCAGGTCGGCCTTGGTCGCGACGACGATCGGCTGGACGCCACCCTCGTGGGCGATCACCAGCGAGCGCTCGATCCGGCTGGGGCGCAGCGGGCGGTCGAGCGCGTGGACGACGAGCACCGCGGTGCAGTTAGAGGCCAGCACCTGCTCGAGCAGCTCACGCGAGGGGTCGCGGCGGCCGATCCGCTGCTGGCGGGGCATGACCTCGACGGCGAGCAAGCGGTCCTTGCTCTCGTCGTACTCGGCGGCGACCCAGTCGCCGACGGCGAGCGGGGTGGAGGAGCGGTCGTCCTCGAACTCGCTGGTGCGGCCCAGGCGGGCGACGCCGGGGCGGCGACCGTCGGCGGTGACGAGATGACATCCGCCGTACTCGATCCGGGCGACGCGGGCTGGTCGCCGGTCGCCGGTCAGCAGCGGATCGAGCTGCTCGCGAACCGCGTCGTCGAGGCCGGCAGCGGCCAACGGATCATCCAGGTCCCACAGGTCCGACATCGCCTCTCCGTCGTGGACGGCGTCGGCAATGGTCATCGGCCGGGGACCTCGAAGCGCATGTCGCCCGATCCTACGGGGTCCTGGCGCAGGGAGGGCCCAGCGAGCCGACACGCCGCGAGCCCGATCGCTATATTCCTCGAACCGCGCGGATGTAGCTCAGTTGGCTAGAGCGTCTGCTTGCCATGCAGAAGGTCGTGGGTTCGAGTCCCATCATCCGCTCCTCGCGCAGTCGTAGAAAGCCCCGCTGAGCGGGGCTTTTTGCGTTCTGGGGGCGGGGTGCGGGGGTGGAGTGAGGCTCGAATGTTCAGGCACTTATCGCGAGAAGTGCCTGAAGGTCCTATGACCGCGTCCCTCGGCGAGACGCATGACCGGCGTTTTCCATTCGTCTTCCATTTTTATTGCATCTGGTGCACGTTGTGCGTACAGTTGGGCTATGTCGTCTGTCAAGAGCCATCGCCTGAACGTCCGGGTCGAGCCGGCGGACGACGCGCTGTTCCGGCAGGCGGCCGAGACGGCGGGGCAGTCGTTGTCGTCGTTCGTGATCGAGAGCGCGCGTGAGCGGTCCGAGCGGGTGCTTGCCGACCGGACGCGGTTCGTACTGAACGACGAGCAGTGGGACGCGTTCTGCGCCGCGCTGGATCGCCCGGCCGAGGTGATCCCGGCGGTGCGTGACCTGTTCGTGCGTCCCCGCCCCGCGTGAGCGCCCCGCGATTCTCTGATCCGGAGCTACTCGGGCGGCACTCGACCGAGGGGTTCCGCTGCGGTCAACCAGCACTGGATACGTGGCTGGTCGAGCACGCGCGGACAGCCACGGGAGCAGGGTCGGCTCGGACGTACGTGGTCTGCGATCGGGAGCAGGACGATCGCGTCGTCGGCTACTTCGCGCTGAACGCCGGTGGTGTCGAGCCTGCTCGTGCGTTGCCGCGGGTGCGGGCGGGCATGCCGCGACATCCGATCCCGGTCGTCCTGCTTGCTCGATTGGCGGCGGACTTGAGCGTCCAGGGCCGCGGGCTGGGAGCGTTCCTGCTGGCCGATGCGATGCGCCGCTCTCTGGCCGCGGCAGAGTCGATCGCCTTTCGCGCGTTGCCCGTCAACGCGAAGGACAAGGAGGCGCGGGCGTTCTACGAGCGCTTCGGCTTCGTGGCGTCGCCGTCGGATCCGCTGCATCTGATGCTGCTCATGAAAGATCTACGGGCGAGTCTAGGGGCTGGACCTGGCGGTGAACGCCAGCGCCCCTAACGTCCGCCGAAGGTCCAAGTCGGTTCGGGGAGCGGGTCGGAGAAGTTGACTTCGGGGCCGTTCGCTGTGGTGTTCACGAAAACGGGGAACTTCACTTTGGTGCTCGTTGCTGACATCGGAAGCCCTCTAAGGGCTTGTGAAATCCACCAGTTCGGTCCGGTAATTTCTGGAGGCTGCAACTAGCATGCCTCTCAGTTCCTAACGCGATGCCGTGATGTTCGAAAGGGTATCGTCCAGGCCATTGTTCGCGAGGCCGCCCATTCGCCGCCGACTTGCGTCGAGTGAGTCGCGGACACGACGCCGTTTCACGTGTTCGGGCATGTCCTGCAATTCCTCTCGAATCTCCTCGGCGGCATCGAGTAGCGCGGTCGGCAGGAGATCGAGCGACGGAATGTCCGCAACCGAGATTGGCAGCTGAGCGTGCTGCCCGTCCTCGAGTCGTCCTCGGATCGGGCCGACTGCCAGATAGTTGACGAGGAAGTCCGGGCTCATAACCGGGGATGGGGGAAGGTTTGAGGCCTGAAACTGCTGGCTCAACCGGTAGTGGAGTCGGTGCGCGGTTCGGTCGGTCGTGAGCCACCAGGTCGAGAAACCGAACGGCGACCGATCTTCACGTGCGCGACGCCCGATCACCCCGAGGTAATTCTCAACGTCGTGTCGAACCAGCCTCGCTGTGTTCATGGCGTCTGCCTGCGCCCCTGTCGCCGTGCGCCTACGCTCGTGAGCCTCTTCCCATTCGGTCTGAACGGCTGCGCGAAGCTCGGGGTCGGCCTGTGTAGATGCCTCATCGAGGTCCGTGCACCGAATGCCAAAGTGGTCCTGTAGGTATTCGGCCACGTCGTCTTGCCCTCTCGCATCTCCGCGGTAGCGCTCTAGCCAGTTGGGCAACGAGCCTCGTGCTCGGCCGGTCAAGGCAAAGGCTGCGGCGAGGAACGGCACTCTTCCCTCCCACGTCTGCCCGGATTCTGCCCGTCGGGCGTAGGTTAGGCTCCGGTGCATGTGAGACTCGACTTCTTCCAGGACGCCTCGTGTCATGTGGAGACCGATTCCCGCCTGGCGGGCCGCCCTGAATATGCTCGTGTAGGTGCGGGCTTCGGCGCTATCGACCAGCTCTTCGGCGAATAGCGGTAGAATTACTGTTGTGTCAAGCCAGACATCTCCTTTTGAGAACATTTTGACAACCGCAGACTGTACATCCGGTGTCTCGCGCATGAAAGCAAAGAGGGTGTAGGCATCGGCTGCGTTGCGCAGGTACTTCTGCAGTCCAGGTGAGGGATTGCTGAGGGCTTCTGTTGCCGCACCGATTATTATCTTTTGCTGAATACTCCCCGGCGAGGGCGTCTCACCGTTAGCTAGCGTCTCACGCGCCACCTGTTCTAGCTCTGGAAACTCGAAATCCGTGTTTCCCTGGGCCACTGAGGCAGCAAATACTTCACCGCGTTGCCACAACACTTGGTCGAGTACGCGACGCGTGCAAGGGAGCATCGCTTCTGCAGTTGCTGCGCTCAGGCGCTCATTTCTTAGCGCTGCTTCGGCATGGATGTGGGCCGCCAGAGCTCTGTTGAGGTCTTCGTCCGCGACCGCCAGGTCCATGAGTCGTGCGTTAATCCGGACGGTCTCTTCGAACGTGAGGCAGTAGCCATCTTCTTGCTTCCAGTGACGGACGAATCGCTTCTCGAGACGGCGCAGCGCGGAGTCCGTGTGACGATCGACTGTTGCGGCGTCGTGCGTAGGAAGGATCTGTCGGATCTGCGAGCGAATTTCCTGGCGGCCTAGTCGATTCTCGGAATCCGTCGAACGGAGTGCCGACCGGACCAAGGCTTCAAAGCAGAGCTTCGTCAGGCCCTTCTCACGGGTGTCGTCTTCGAACTGGAGGCCGAGATATACGCAAGCCGCTTGCGATTCGGGGGAGGTGAGTGCAGCGGACTTACGTTCGATGACGCCCGCCGAGGCGAGGAACGAGTCGGCTACCGAGCCGAGGGCCTCCGCGGCTTCTTGCCGCGCGGGAGTTGTGTTTCGCCTCTCGAGGAACCAGTTCTGGTCTTTGATGTCGAGGTCGATCGCGTGATTTTTGCGGGCTGCAGCGATCGCGTCGTCTCCCTTCGCACCTATCTCTTGATTGGTGACGTAAATAAGCCTCGTCGTCTTCGGAAAGTTCGCCTTGACCGTCGTGACAGCACTGCTGATCTTCGTTGACCAATCCACCCGGATGGAGTACTGGAAAGCAACGGTTTCCTCTCCTCCCGGTTGGAACAATTTCGCATCCCGGCCGCCGTCTCCGCTCGACGTTGCCGTGGTCCGCAGCGAAGGAAACTCATCGACGAGAAATTCGGAGGCAAGTTCCTCGAAGATCTGCCAGTTTGAAGAACGGAGTTCTCGGAGAGAAAGACGGAATCTATTTCGGTCCATGAATAGTGACCGTACCATCGAGGTGCGTCGTTTCGAGCGTCGCGCAAATGCTGCGGCCGGTTTGGGCCCGGGTCACTGATTTCGCACGCCGTGTGCTGCCTGATTCTAAGGTCGGCGGGCGAGGGCCTGACCCGGCCCTCACTCGCGCATAGCCCGAGGACGGCGGAGCGCGTCTTAAACGGGATCTACCAGTTGCCCGTGGTGGATGAGGACGTCTTGGATCAGCTAATGCTCGTGACGCTTTGGCCGCACGACGCAGACGCTGTCTCAGAGTGACGTGATGACCGCCGCCTCTCACTCAGACGTGTTGGCTGCCCCGCTGTGGGCGATAGCTGTTCCTGCTCGGCAGCGCCCTGTTCCCTCCCAGTACTGCACCACGGTTGATGGGTCGCGGCGGCCGTTGAACCGATCTGGATGGGCCGGTGCCGGTTTGGATGTCAAGACGACGACCCGCGTGCTCACTCCGAGGTCGAGCGCTTTATCGATGGCCTTGGCTCTGTGGCGGAGCGGCCGATGAGGTCGCGCGCTGGTCATGTCCGGTTACTCAAGCGCCACAATCTAGATCTCGTCAGGGCCGTAATACCGCCACGTTGAACGGCCGGAATCCCACCGCAAGTCTATGACCTGATGAGCGAGCACTGAGCTTCAGAATGCATCTGCTTCTTGGAAACCATCGTCCAGGTCGCTTGGCGCAGGGAGGTGCGTGACAAGCGCTCCCACGGTCGCGCCCAGTCGCGCAGTGGCGGCGGCAGCCGGTGCGGGACGTCGTGGGTCGCGCGACGCCCGACGATCGAGTCGACGGCTTCGAGGAGTAGGTCGCCGTCGATGGGTGTCGCTTGCGTGACGACGGCGATGTCGACGAGGTCCTTGACGCGGGATGACGGGGCGTTTCCGGCGTAGCATCGGCTGTAGGCGTGGAATTTCTCAGCGAGGTGCTGCTCGATCGCTAGTGCTGGTACCGAGATCGGGGCGACGCCTGCGAACTCCAGGAGCTGCGATGTGGCGATGGAGTCGGGGGCGATGACGGGTGGTCGATCGTGCCCGATGTCGATGGCGACGCGTTCGAACTCTCGGCCGGCCAGCTCGGCGAGTACGGTCCATCGCTGACCGCCGCCGGCGAGGTCCGTGGATAGACGCTCGATCGTAAAGGTGAAGTGGTCGTCGAGGTCGTGGTCGGCTGCGTCGAGCAGGAACTCCGTCACAGCGGACTCGTCGACGGTCCAGTCGACATCGACGTCCTTCGTCGTGCGAGCTTGGAGTCCGAGCCGCAGTTCGAGGGCGAACCCGCCCTTGAGCACCCACCGGTCCGGGGTCACCGCCTGAATCCGCGCGAGCAGGCGCTCGAAGACGATGCGCTTGTGCAGGCGCGAGAGGCCGACCGCGTCGGTCTGTTGGGCCTTCAAGCGTGCTTCGAGCGCGTTGCGGAACGCGACGGGGGAGTCGTATTTCATGATGCTTGCTCACGGGTCAGCGATCGGATGCGTCCGTGCACGGGGCGGGCAGAGCGTCGGTCAGGCGCTTGGCGGTGGTCCGTCCGCGAGCGAGGGCATGGGTGATCGCTTCGCTGGTCTGCTCGGTCCAGCCGGTCGAGCAGAGCACGTGGGTCAGAGTGCGTTCGATACTCGTGATCGGGATGCCGTGAACGATTCGGCGGTCGCGGCCCGTCACGGGTCGAGCGCTGAAGTGTGCGTGCACGCCGCTGGGGACGGTGATGTCACGCTTGTCGCGGGGGAGTGTGACGTGGACCTGGTCGGCGGTGAGGTCGGTGAGGTCATGCAGCTCCAGCGCGCTAATGTGCGAGACGACTCCGTCGGCGGGTGAGAGCGTGAGCCAGGCACCAACGACGTGCTCGTGCGGCGTACTTGTGTAGCGGTGGACGCCGCGGGGACGCGCGCCAGGATTCCGTCGGGCCGTGCGTGGTGGTGAGGGTCGACTGGGCAACCCTGGCGTCGACGGCTTGCTGGGCGGTGAGAAAACCCGACTGACCTTCGGCCAACTCGTAGGGTCGATCCAAGATTCCGTCACGTGTATCGCCAGTAATCTTGGCCATAGGTGTGACATTGCGTGATCTCGGTGGGCTTGTCGAGTGTGGTCCTGGAGCGTTCTGGCTTGGGGCGTGCTTGGGTGTCCGGCTCGGACCGGCCTCGCCAGGCACTTTTCGCAAGAAGTGCCTGGATCGCTCCGGAATCGCCGAGAGTCGCCCAGGATGTCGGTCGTCCGGGCAGTTAAGTCCGCCCCAAGAAGTCCCTGTAAATCGCCCGCTTTCGCGCCACGATCGGCACCCAGTCCCCTCGCTTGCCATGCAGAAGGTCGCGGCTTCGAGTTCCATCATCCGCTGCTCGCGCAGTCGTAGAAAGCCCCGCTATGCGGGGCTTCCTACATTCTGGGGGCGGCTTCGCGGGGATGGTTCGGCGCTTCGCCGATCGGGTCCCACCGCGCCATGCGTCGTGGGACCCGGCGCCTGACGCGGTGAGGGCGAGCGGAGCGGATACCGAGCTGCCGAACGTGGACGCTGGCCTGTGCGAACCCGGATTGCCCGACACGGTGTTTACGATGGTCCGGTGGACCGCATCGAACGTCAGGGCCTCGTCGCCTACCGCTTCTCGTCGCTGCCGACGGACCGGGTCGACGCGCTCGTGTCGACCCGGATCGGCGGGGTCAGCACCGCCCCGCAGGCCGGGCTGAACCTCGGGACCCGCGTCCACGACGAGCTCGCAGACGTCGTCGCCAATCGCGACGCGTTGTTCACCGCGTTCGGCCTGCCGTTCGAACGGTCCGTCTGGTGCGAGCAGGTGCACCTGACCGACGTGACCGTGATCGAGGCGGGGGACGCGGGGCGCGGCAGCCTGAACGACCACGATGTCGTGACCGCGACCGACGCGATGGTCACGGACGTCGTCGGGATCCCGCTCTGCGTCACCCTCGCGGACTGCGTTCCGGTCGTCATCTACGACCCGGAGCACCACGCGCTGGGGCTCGCCCACGCGGGCTGGGGCGGCACCGTGCGGCGCTTGGCCTCCCACACCCTGGCCGTGATGGGCGAGCGGTACGGGACACGTCCGGCGGACGTCCTGGTCGGGATCGGACCGTCGATCTCGCCCGACGACTACGAGGTCGGCGGTGACGTCATCGCACTCGCGCGCGAGAACTACGGCGACGACGCCGATCGGATCCTCCGGCCGCGGCCCGACGACAAGGCGCTCCTGGACCTGTGGGAGGCCAACGCGATCGACCTCGAACGCGCGGGCGTCCCGCGCGCCTCGATCGAGATCAGCGGCATCTCGACGTCGACCGGCCTCGACGAGTTCTACTCGCACCGTTTCGAAGGCCCGACCGGGCGCTTCGCCGGCGTGGCGATGCTGCGCGCGGCTTAGCCCGCAGGCTGGTGGCGCGGCTTGCTCGGAGCCGTCAGCTCCTCATGCAGGCCCCGGAGCGCGCGGATCGCCGACCGCGTCTCCTGCAGGATGTCGTGGGGCTTCGCCTCCCACTCCAACCGGGGGTCGATCGCTCCCGGACGCATCCCGACCGCATCGACGCGAAGACCCAGCGGCACGCCCCAGGCGCGCAGCGCGTCCGCCAACTGGAACAGGCGGTAGTGGTAGGTCGTCACGACGAGCACGCTCTGTCCCGGCCGGAACGAGCCGTCGTTCTCGACCAGCCAACGACAGGCGTCGAACGTGTTCGGCAGCGGTCGGCCGCCGGAAGCCGGCGCCTTCTTCCCCGGCGGCACGGGCGCGGCGAGCACCTGCACCGGGACCCCGCCGGGCCCCTCGTACCGCTCGAACGCCCAGAGCCGCTCGCCGTCCTGCTCCTCGCCATCCCGGCTCACGGGCTCCCCGAGCCCGAACGCGGCACGCGTCCCCGCGCGCATCACGTCGAACTCGGTGTCCCCAACGTTTCCGACCAGGTCCGCGACGAGCGGCCGCTCGTGGTCGTACAGCCCGCGGAAGGCGCCGAGTGCGGTCACCGACCCGGTGGTCACGGTGCCGTCCGCGAGCAGCTTCGCCGCGTGCAACGGTCGGGCCAGGCAGGCCCGGGCGAGCCCGCCGAGGACGACGACGTGGTCGTAGTGCGCGAGCGCGGGCGGCTCGAGCTCCTGCAGCCCGAGCGCGACGCTCGCCGCCTCGGTCAGCCGCACCTGCTCCGGGGTCAGGCCGGGGTCGAACGTGTGGCTGCGCTCTCCGGCGCTGGCCCGCTGCCGGCGGGCCATCTCGCGGTAGTCCCAGCAATCGGAGATCGCGTCGAGCTCGGCGAGCGTCTCGTCCAGGGGCAGGCCCGCGGCCGGCGGAGTGCCGTCGAACCCCTCGATCAGGGCGTGCAGGGCGGGCGCTTCCGTCCACGCGCGGATCGTCTCCAGTAGGTCGGAGTCCGCGGTCAGCCGCGGGGCGGACGGGAAACGGAGCTCGTCGCCCTCGGGCTCGGTCGGCGTGGCCGGCGAGGGGGGTAGCGATCGACCGTCCGGGGACTCGGGCCGCCAGCCGAGCAACCGGCCGAGGCTGTCGGCGAGCCCAGGCGGGACCTGCGGCGCATCGGCGGGACGGAGGAACGTGCCGAGGCGCTCCGGATCACGGCCCTGGACGTCGAGGGCCTCGGTCACGAGCCTCCGCACGACCGCCTGGTCGCGCCACCGCTCGTCCTGCGCGAGCAGCTCGATGGCGGCCAACGACTCCTCCTCCTCGCCGACGCACTCGAACGGCTTGAAGCCGCCCGTCGCGGTGAGCAGCGCGAAGCCCTCGTACTGCTCCTCGTCGTCGAGCATCGCGCCGCCGAAGACCTCGGCGAGGTGGTCCGGCGTCGAGAACGGGGCGAGCATCAGGAAGACGAAGCGGCACTTCGGGCAGTTGCGGCACCAGGCCTCGGCGCCGCGCAGGGCCGGATCGGTGTGGAAGTTGCGGTTGCAGCTGGTGAACGCCCGGTGGTAGTGGCCGAGCTTGCCGGCGAAGCCCCGCGCGATCGCCAGCTCGGACGCCGGCCGCAGGAGCGAGAAGATCTGAACGTCGGGCACCGCCTCGGCCGCGGCGGCCCGCAGCAGCTCCTCCGCGCGGAGGCTCTTGCTGAACTGGTGGTTGACCTCGATCCCGTCGTGGACGAGGTTGCCGACCGAGGCCGACCGCTCGTTCGCGAGCGAGATCGCGTCGAAGCCGTTGATCCGAGCCGTCAGTAGCGCGACGCACGCGATGATCGCGGTGATCGGCACGTGACCGTTGAGCGCGCCCGCGCCGTTCAGCCGCCTGATGTCGTCGAGCGGAAGTCCGCGCCGGACTTCGAGCATCGGGACATC
>Ga0265296_1005504_pt1 | contig 10357 bp, 10 predicted proteins | sample MunlanPumphouse1_FD_189073 | JGI IMG/M metagenome (GOLD analysis project Ga0265296, IMG submission 189073) | Groundwater microbial communities from a municipal landfill in Southern Ontario, Canada - Pumphouse #1 | ecosystem: Environmental > Aquatic > Deep subsurface > Groundwater | place...
TTCATCATACTCGGCAAGTTGGATAATATCCATTCCGTCATGTTATCCAGCTTCTGTTAAACATACCACCTTTGTATTTTACCTCAACTTTGATGGACTCGTAACAAGTCTCAACAACTTGTCATTTCGAGCAAAGCGAGAAATCTTTGTTCTGTAACCTCCTGAAAACAGAAGATTTCTCCCTGAGGTCGAAATGACAGATTCAGCAAATCCGACTTTTTGCGAAGCTGTCAACTTTGGTATTCACTAAAAGCATCTTATATCAGAGGAGAATCTCTCTCCATTTTGGCGTCTTGAGGCTACTTTTTTTCTAATATCTCTGAGAGTTCTTTTAGCAACCTTGATATCTCATCGTAGGTGCCAACAGTGACCCTTATACAGTCCTGAAGTTTTGGAGTATCAAAGTATCTCACCAGAACGCCCCTTCTTTTCAACTCCTCATATATGCCTTTTAAGTTTCTGCCGGGAATCCTTGCCAGGACAAAATTGCTTTGAGATGGGTATACCTTAAATCCCAGTCCGGTTAGAGAGGTGCTTACCCTCTCCCTGGTTTTCTTTATCTTTGCCACATTGCCTTCCATCCATGGCATATCATCCAGGGCAGCAGTGGCAGCAGCTATGCTCAGTCTATTGAGATTGTAGGAGTCCTTCACCTTTGTCATCCCCCCTATCAGGTTATTGTTGGCAAAGGCAAGACCAATACGCATCCCTGCCAGAGAAAAAGACTTGGAAAAGGTACGTAAAACTACTATATTTGGGTATTCATTAATCAACGGTATGGCACTCTCAGAAGCAAAATCCACATAGGCCTCATCTACAACCAATACCCCTTCCAATTCTTTAGCAAGACCTGCAATCTTTTTTACCGGGGTGAAGGTTCCGGAAGGGGAGTTGGGATTGGCAAGGAAGGTCAGCTTTGCATCTCGTTTAACAAATCCTTCAGGGATGTCAAAGTCCTCAGTAAATGGTACATTTAATTTTTCCCCATCCTGAATTGTTACCAGAGTATCGTAAAGGGTGTAAGTAGGAGTGGGTATAACTACCAGGTCACCTTTTCCCACAAATGATCTGACCAGGATAGAGAGCAGATCATCAGCGCCATTTCCTGCCAGAATATTCTCCTCTTTGACACCATAGACCTTTGCCGCTTTTCTCCTCAATAAATCAGCCATAGGTGACGGGTATAGACGGATTGAGGTATTGGCTTCTTTATTTATTGCTTCTGCAACCTTTGGAGAAGGGGGATACGGGTTTTCGTTTGTATTCAGCTTGATATACTGTCCGTCCTGGGGCTGTTCTCCCGGCTGATACCCCTCCATCTTTTCTATGTTCTTCCTAAAATAGCCCAATTGTTTTTTTCTCCTTTTAATTTGAATTCTGTAGGGGGCAGGTTTCAAACCCGCCCCTACTTATCCCAATCCGTGTTCCTTTGCCAGTTCTCTGAAACCTGGAAGGGAATTCTCTATAGCCTTCTTCTCTACACAGTATGCAATGCGAAAATAACCGGGTGTCCCGAAACCACTTCCCGGAACAATCAGAATATTCTTCTTCTGTGCCTCCCTGACAAAGGCTACATCGTCCTCTATAGGGGATTTGGGGAATAGATAGAATGCGCCCTGAGGTTTGACCATCTGATAGCCCATCTCAGTTAGACTGTTATAGAACAGGTCCCTTTTTTCCTGATAATCATTCACGTTTACACATACTTTCTGCAATCTGGCTACAACCCTCTGCATCAAAGCAGGTGCATTTACAAAACCTATAATTCTGTTGCAGAAAGTAAGACCATTCATCATGTCCTGAAGATCAGCCGCAATTGGGTTGACGGCTATATAACCTATCCTCTCTCCAGGGATTGAGATGTCCTTTGAATGGGAAGTGACCACAATGCTATTATCTATCAGCTTGAATACATTTGGAGTCTCTATACCATCATAGACCAGTTTCTTATACGGTTCGTCGGAGACTACATATATAACAATACCGAGTTCCTTTTCCTTTTTTCTGAGAAGCCCTGCCAGCCCTTCCAGAGATTTTGAACTGTAGACCACCCCTGTAGGGTTATTGGGAGAATTTATAATTATAGCCCTGGTTTTGGAGGTAACAGCATGGCTTAATGTCTCCAGATCGATGTCGAATTTTTTATCGGTAGGTACCTCCCGACATACACCACTATGGTTATCAATATAGAATCTGTACTCTACGAAAAATGGAGTCAGCACTATAACCTCATCCCCAGGATCAATAAGGGTCTTTATGACTACGTTAAGTCCGCCACCTGCACCACAAGCCATAACTATATTATTCCATTTAAAATCTATGCCTGAATCTTCTGCTAAAACCTTGGCTATAGCCTCTCTTGTCTCTACAAAGCCTGCATTGGGCATGTAACGATGCATTCCAGGGGTTGGGTTGTTTACCAGGTTCTTCAGTTCATTCAAGAACTCAGGAGGGGGCTCTCCAAAGGGGTTACCAAGAGAAAAATCGTAGACATTGTCTGCTCCCAGTTTCGCCTTCAGCCTGTCACCCTCTTCAAACATCTTTCTTATCCATGACCCTCTTTCCAAGCCAGTTTTAATCCTATTTGAGATAGGCATCATTCACTCCTTCCATAAGAATATCAAATAGTTAACCTTCTTCCATAGCCTTGTAAACCGTGTCACCTTCTCTCACTCTGTCTTTGACCTTGATTCCAATAAGTTGTCCTGCTTCCGCTTTTTCTACCGGAACATTGTCGATTTGCATTGACTTAACCTCTTCTTGTAAACCTGTCGTATGCCCTTTGATGAGTATTGTATCTCCGACAGTTAGAGTGCCTTCGGTTATCTTTATCGCAGCTACACTGGGTTTTGCAAAAAATTTAATCACCTCACCCACTTTCTTCTCTGCCATAATGATCCCCTCCTTTCAAGTCAGTTAGTTGTCAGTTGAAATTATCCCTTTCTTCTAACGCTCTTGGTGCAAAATAAGCCCGAAGGGTTTGCAGATAAGTCTTTTGCAACGTGGTAGCCGTCCGTTACGGACAGTAATCTGCACTTAAACAGACATGACGTATTGCTTCTATTGAGTCAACCTTCTTGATAAGCTCTTCAGGGCTCTTGTGGGTCTGGATATCTCTTTTGAGTTCTTCTAATTTATATTCGATATCCAGCTTCACTTTCTCCTCTAGAAATGAGCGTCTGAATTCCTCAGAAGCAAGCTGTCTTTTAAAGTATTTCTCTGCAATGTTCATTTATGAAACGATGTGCTGGCAACGGACAACCGACACTATCCCTTTAAGAGTCCTTATATAATCCGTGTCCTTTAATGTATTCTATTACCTTTTCAGGAAGAAGATAACGGGTTGATCTATTTTCTTTGATTTTCTTTCTGACAACACTTGAAGAGATATCCAGATGGGTAATGTCCCGGAAATATAAGGAGAAATTCGAGATGTGGACAAACCTATCTTCTTCAGACAGATAGGAAAAATCTTCTGCCACATCAGTGGGAAGAACGGTTTCCAGATTAATTAAGCTGTATCCTGGTCGAGTAGTAACCACAAAATTGCAACGGGAGAAGAGATTTATGTAATCCTTCCATGTAGATATTTCAGTAAAGGCATCTATTCCCATAATGAAAAACAAGGCCAAGTCTGAACCGTATATTTTACTTATGTGATCGATGGTCTCGATGGAATAGGATTTGCCGGGTCTGTTTATCTCAATATCAGAGGCAGAAAAGCATGGATTTCCCTCAATAGCGAGATTGACCATCTCCATACGGTGTATAGGAGATATTATATCCTTGCCTTGCTTATGGGGAGGGTTTGCTGAAGGTATGAAGATGATCCGCTGAAGGTTAAAGAGTTCTCGAATCTCTTCAGCAGACCGGAGATGTCCTAAATGTATCGGATTGAAGGTTCCCCCAAATAGGCCAACCCGCAAATAACCCTCCATGACGGCTTAGTAAAAAGTCCATCTGCGGCGTTGCGCTGCATCCCTTGTCGTTACAGCGTAACTATAAGTACGCTTCACTCCTCGTGATTTGCGCGCCTTGCATCTGGAGCTTTTTACTGTGCCGTCCGATTTTTGACTTTTTACGACTTCTTCAACCGTTAATCGTTTGTTTTCTCCCGTTGTCCGTCGGTTAACGGTAAACGTTTACCTAAGACCTTATCTGCCCATTACCATATACGATAAATTTACAGGTAGTAAGCTCTTCCAGCCCCATGGGACCGAAGGCATGAAGTTTGGTAGTGCTTATCCCGATTTCTGCCCCCAAGCCCAACTGGTTGCCATCATTGAATCTGGTGGAGGCATTGACCAGTACCACCGATGAATTGACTTCCTTCAAAAACCTTTGAGAATTCTCATAGTTGGATGTAACAATAGCCTCTGTATGCAATGATCCATACCTGGTAATATGGTTGATTGCCTCATCCAGTCCATCTACCGCTTTGACAGAGAGGATTAGATCCAGATATTCTTCATACCAGTCTTCTTCAGTTGCCTGTTTAACTGATGGAACGGTCTGCAGAACCCTGGGGCAGCCTCGGATTTCTACTCCTTTGTCTTGTAACTTTTGGATCATAGAGGGAAGGAAAACAGGGACAATATTCCTGTGAACCAGAAGAGTCTCCAGCGCATTGCAAACTCCCGGGCGCTGGACCTTTGCATTTATAACTATGTCTTCAGCCATGCTAAAGTCAGCACTCTCATCCACAAAGATGTGACATACCCCCTTGTAATGTTTTATGACAGGTATTCTGGAGTTTTGGACCACAAATCTGATGAGTTCTTCGCCGCCCCTGGGGATTATCACGTCAATATAATCCTCTAATTTTAACATCTCATTTATGGCAGCTCTATCTGTTATCGGGATAACCTGAATTACCTCCTTTGGTATGCCCTCTTTTTGTATGACATCTCGCAGTATGTTGGCAATGGCCAGGTTTGAATTTATGGCCTCTGATCCCCCTCGGAGGATTACGGTATTACCAGACTTTAGACATAATCCGGCTGCATCAGCGGTAACATTGGGACGGGATTCATAGATTATCCCTATCACCCCAAGAGGAATTCGAACCTTTCCTACCAGCAGGTCGTTCGGTCGTCTCCACATCCTGGTTACCTCACCTACCGGATCAGGAAGCATAGCAACATCCCGGAGACCTTCTGCCATAGCCTGTACAGTAGAATCACTTAGGGTTAATCGGTCTATAAAGGCATCTGATAGACCCTTTTCCTTTGCATTTTCCAGGTCCTTTTCATTCTCCTGTTTTAAGAGCAGAGCATGGTTTAAGAGTTCATCACTCATCTTTATTAAAATATCATTCTTTTTCTTGGAGGAGAGGTTACTTAGCTCCTTAGATGCCGCTTTACTATCCTTGGCTATCTTCAAGACTTGTTTTTCTATCGACATATTAGACTCCTATCCTCTCGTGAATCGTGAATCGTGAATCGAAAGTCGGAAATCGGAAATGGGTTTTATCCGCCTATGGCGGATTCACGACTTGCGATTCACGATTTACGACTACAAAACTACCAAATCATCCCTATGGATTATCTCATCAAAGTATTTATAACCCAGTTTGCCTTCTATCTCACCGGTCTTAAGCCCTTTTATCTTTGTTATTTCTGAAGAGCTATAATTTACCAAACCTCTTGCAAACTCGAATCTGTCAGGGCCTACTAAGTTAACTGAATCACCGGTACCAAACTTCCCCTTTATGCTCAATACCCCTGATGGAAGGAGGCTTTTTCCTTTATTTATAATAGCCTTTTGGGCTCCGTCATCTACAAGAATCTCTCCCTTGGGTTTAAGGGTAAAGGCGATCCAGTGCTTACGGCTGGTCATTCTAGTCTCTTTTGGTAAAAACAGGGTGCCAACGTCTTCCCCAATAATAATCTTGCCTAAAATTCCATCCAGCTTACCATTGGCCACTATAGTAGGAACTCCAAAGAAAGCGGCTTTTTTAGCAGCTTGCACTTTCGTAATCATTCCACCAACACTGATTGGGCTGGTGGTGTCCCCTGCAATCTTTTCTATTTCGTGGTTGATCTCTTTTACAATGGAGATAAGTCGGGCATCCTCTTTCTGGCAGGGGTCATCATCGTATAGTCCATTGATGTCGGTAAGTATTATGAGTAAGTCGGCTCCGACCAGGTTTGTAGTCAAAGCAGAAAGGTTGTCATTATCTCCAAATTTTATTTCCTCTACAGCCACCGAATCATTTTCATTTATTATGGGAATAATCCCGTAATCTGACAGGGTTGAAAGGGTATTACGGGCGTTTAAGTATCTCTGACGGTTGCTGAGATCATCATGGGTAAGGAGTACTTGTGCTACTTTTTGATTATATTCAGCAAAGGATCTTTCGTAATTCCACATCAGGGTAGATTGCCCTACGGCTGCAGCTGCCTGTTTCTGCGGAATGTTTTTTGGTTTCTCAGTAAGTCCCAGTTTCTGCATACCAGCGGCAATAGCCCCTGAGGAGACGATAATTGGATCATAGCCATTCTTCTTTAGAAGGGATATTTCTCTTGCCAGTCCTTTGAATACCTTTGAATCCAATCCACCGTCATCAGAAGTTAAAACACCACTCCCTATCTTTATCACTATCCTTTTTACATCTTTGAGGGTATCCCTTGTGAGATTTTCCTGTGTCATCTTTTAGTTTTGATGGCTTCTTAAAAAGTCCATCTGCTGTGTTACGCTGCATCCTTTTGTTTAGACTGTAGGCTGTAGGCTACAGACTAACTGCCTACAGCCTATTCACCTGAGCACTTACTTTGCCATTCCAATTTTGACTTTTTACAAGTCTGTCAGTTTTGGCTCTCTTCTTTTATCTCCGAAAGCCTTTTCACAATATAATCGATCAAAAGCTTAATTCCCTTTCCGGTTATTGCGGATATAGGGAAAATTTCCATGCCCAATCTCTTAAATCGCTCTTTAACCATGGGGAAATTATCTTTAGATTCCGAGAGATCCATCTTATTTATTGCTATTATTTGGGGTTTTTTGGCCAGAAATGGACTGTATAGGGCTAACTCATTATTAATGGTGTTGAAATCGTCTATTGAATCCCTATGGTTGGCTTCTGAAATGTCGATTAGGTGAAGGAGAAGACTGGTTTTCTCAATATGTCTAAGAAACCTTGTGCCCAGTCCAGCCCCCAGGTGAGCACCCTTTATCAGTCCAGGGATATCTGCTATAACGAAACTCTTATAATCCCCATAGCTCACTACACCAAGGGTTGGGATTAAGGTGGTAAATGGATATCCGGCAATTTTGGGTTTTGCTGCTGAAATCTTTGATATTAAGGTGGATTTACCAGTGTTAGGAAGGCCAATTATACCAACATCTGCAAGCAGCTTAAGCTCGAGTTTTAGCCACTTTCCTTTCCCTGCTTCTTCATCTTCGGCATAACGTGGAGCCCGGTTGGTCGATGTAGCAAATCTTGCATTCCCTTTTCCACCTTTTCCACCTTTTGCTACTGTTACCCTTTCTCCTTCTGAGGCAAGATCCTTTATCACTGTATTATATTCATTTTTAATCAGAGTGCCTACAGGAACAGTAATTATTAAATCAGGTGCATCTTTGCCATGCTGATTCTTTCCCTTTCCGTGCCCGCCTCGCTTTGCCAGATAGTGTTGTTGGTACTGAAGGTCTAAGAGGGTTGAAAGTCGGGTGGAAGCTTCCAGTATTATATCTCCACCTTTGCCACCATCCCCTCCGTCTGGTCCTCCCTTTGGAACAAACTTTTCACGCCTGAAACTTACACAACCCCTCCCTCCGTCACCGGATTTAACAAATATCTTTACTTCATCTATAAATTTCACAACTTTCGAGATACCCAATCAGTTTGCATAGATGCTAACTTTCTTTCTGTCTTTTCCCATTCTCTCGTATCTCACCACGCCATCTATTTTAGCAAATAAGGTGTGATCCTTCCCCAATCCAACGTTCATGCCAGGGTGAATCTTGGTGCCTCTCTGACGGACTAAGATACTGCCGGAACTTACCTTTTGGCCACCGAATATTTTGACTCCTAGCCTTTGGCCAACACTATCCCTTCCGTTACCGGAACTTCCCCCTGCTTTTTTATGTGCCATGATGTATCCTCCTTCTCCTCGACATCTAACCTACATCTTTATTTCTTTTATCCTTAAGTTAGTATAGAGTTGACGATGTCCCTGCTTTTTACGGTATCCCTTCCTTCTTTTGGACTTAAAGACTATTATTTTTTTTGCCTTCCCATGTTTGACTATCTCTCCTACAACACAGGCATTGGTCAGAACAGGGGTTCCTACCTCTATTTGATCTCCATTGGCTACCATTAGGACTTCTTTCAACTCTACTACATCCCCTGTTTCTCCACCTAGCTTCTCAACCCTTAAAAGGTCCCCTTCAGAAACCTTGTACTGTTTCCCGCCCGTTTTTACAACTGCATACATCCTGTTGTACCTCCCATTGCCCCTTTAAATATTTCAGATTCCTGTCTCGAAAGGCTTTGAAAAACTATGTTTCTCCTGATAGTACCATTTAGGAGTACCCCTGAATGCGGATTCATAATTTTTGGATTAAAAGATGAGTGTTTAAGCGAAAAGGGATACTTTTTCAAAGCTCAAGATAAGATAATTAATTAAAATAAAGTATTTTTCATAACCTGTCAAGAATTAAATGCCTGCCTGTCAACTTCAAATTGTTCCTGATGAAAATCATCTCTTACGGTTACAACAATCCTTTTTCTATATTTTCTTTCTAATTCCTCAATTTCAACTCTTTCCTCCTCCAATAGTAAGTTTGCAATACCGGGGTTTACAAAGACACATAGAGTGTTTCCTGGGGTTTCTCTTATTTCTCTTTTGATTTCCCTAAGAACCTCATTTAATACAGTTGTTTTGGATTTTATAAACCCTTTGCCCTCACAATAGTAACAGGGTTCGCATAGAACACCACTGAGATTGTCCCTGGTTCTTTTCCTGGTCATTTCTATCAGGCCCAGTTCAGAGATTTTAAGAATGTTGGTTTTTGCCCTATCCTTTTTAAGGGCTTCCCTTAAGGATTGAAAGACCTTTTCCTTACTGCTCTCCTTCTTCATATCTATAAAATCAATGATAATTATTCCACCAATATTTCTAAGCCTCAACTGGTATGGAATCTCTTTAACTGCCTCTAGATTTGTTTTTAGGATGGTATCTTCAGGGTTTCTCTTACCCACGTATTTTCCCGTGTTAACATCGATAGCAACCAGAGCCTCGGTTTCTTCAATCACTATATAGCCTCCAGACTTTAACCATACCTTGTTCCCTAATGCCCTTCCAATTTCAACCTCTATTCCATATGCATCAAAGATAGGTTCGTCCTTTTCGTAGAGTTCTATAGAGTGCTTCAACTGAGGCATAAAGGTTTCAACAAATTCCAGTATCTTTTGGTATTCCTCGGGAGAATCTACAATCAGCCTATCCACATCCTCGGTAAACAGGTCACGTATTATTCTCATAATCATGTCTAAATCCTGGTGGATAAGACTGTAGGCAGGGGCATTGTTTTTTTTCTCCAGAATGTTATGCCAGAGCTTAAGCAGAAAGTCCATGTCTGCAACTAAATCCTTTTCATTTTTTCCCTCACTGGCAGTTCGAACAATAGAGCCGAACCCCGCCGGTTTGTTTTTTTGTACAATTTCCCTCAGTCTGGCTCTCTCTTTTTCATTTTCAATTCGACGGGATACCCCCACATGGTCAACAGTAGGCATAAGTACTAAATAACGGCCTGGAAGGGATATGTGGGATGAAACTCGAGCCCCTTTAGAACCGATGGGCTCCTTAGTGACCTGTACCAGTATTTCCTGCCCCTCATACAGCATGTCTTCAATTTGAAGAGGTCGATTAATAGCAGCCCAAAGACCATTTTCTAAATCAATCTCTGTCTCACCATTTGGAATGTGGAGCATTTCTTCAAATTCTTCCAGATCAGAACAGACGTCTGAAACGTAAAGGAAAGCGGCTTTGTCCAAACCTATATCTATAAATGCTGCCTGCATCCCTGGCAGGACCCTAACTACTTTTCCTTTATATATATTCCCAGTAGTTCCCCTTTCTGTATGATATTCGATATACAGTTCAGCCAAGACCCCGTTTTCTAAAAGGGCAACCCTGGTCTCTTGCAAATTGGCGTTTATGATTAACTCTACTGGCATTTGAGGTTATTTTTCCAATCCTGCTTGACGGCTTCGTAAAAAGTCCATCTGCGGCGTTCCGCTGCACCCTCAGTCATTGCGGCGTACAGGGTAAGTACGCCTCATTCCTTCGGATTTGCGCGCCTTGCATCTGGAGCTTTCTACTGTGCCGTCTGATTTTTGACTTTTACGACT
>Ga0265296_1005505_pt1 | contig 10355 bp, 7 predicted proteins | sample MunlanPumphouse1_FD_189073 | JGI IMG/M metagenome (GOLD analysis project Ga0265296, IMG submission 189073) | Groundwater microbial communities from a municipal landfill in Southern Ontario, Canada - Pumphouse #1 | ecosystem: Environmental > Aquatic > Deep subsurface > Groundwater | place: Canada...
GGGGGGTAGCATATTGTTATATGAAGAAATTTTTAAGCATGACGTTTGAAGAAGTAATTTCTGTTGAAAATTTGTGTTCAGCATGGCGAGAGTTTATACGAGGGAAAGGAAAGAAGAAAGACGTGCAGGAATTTATGCTTCATCTTGGTGATGAAATCGTTAATTTACATCATGATTTGATGAGCGAAGAATATAGTCATGGTGGGTATAGGCATTTTCGGATAAACGATCCAAAGCCTCGCGACATACACAAAGCCTCTGTTCGAGATCGCTTACTGCACCACGCCGTTCATAGAAAATTGTATCCATTTTTTGCCAAGAGTTTTATCTTTGATTCGTTTTCATGTCAGACCGATAAAGGTCTACATCGAGCACTTGAACGTTTTGAAAAACTTGCAAGGAAGATCAGTCGGAATAACACACAAACATGCTGGATTTTGAAATGCGATATCCGAAAATTTTTTGCAAGTATTGATCATTGTTTTCTGATTGATATTTTACGCGATCGAATTTCTGACATTCGTCTGCTAAATCTGCTTGAGCGTGTTATCAGGAGTTTTGAAGTTTATCCTTATAAAGGAATACCACTTGGCAACCTGACGTCACAGCTTTTTGCGAATATGTACATGAACGAGTTTGATCAGTTCGTGAAGAATAATCTTCATATGAAATATTATATTCGTTATGCAGACGATTTCGTTTTTATGTCGCGTGATCGATCGGAGCTTTTAAGTTGTTTGCCAAAAATATCTGAATTTTTATCCAGACAACTTGCCTTAAGTCTTCATCCGAATAAAATTTTTATCAAAACTCTCACTTCAGGTGTCGATTTTCTTGGTTGGGTGCATTTTTCGAATCATCGAGTGTTACGAACAAAAACGAAAATCAGGATGAAAAGGCGTTTAAGTAACTGTCAGGATACTCAAACGATTCAATCTTATCTCGGCATGCTCATACACGGGAACGCTTATAGGGTTTCGATTGATTTGAAGAATTTATGCTGGCTGTTGCAGAAAAAATAAATTGACGAAGGTTTGATTTTTTGATACAATGTTTTATGAAATATGGGAGGAATTCTTTTGAAAGTTCCCAATGCGTTTTTAAGGCTCACAAGCATTGCAATTGCCGTGATCTTTCTTTTTTTTCTTGCACAACCGGCTTTTGCGGCTCCAAAAAAGGGTTTTGAAGCTTTGCAAGTAAATGCGCCAAAGTCAGGTTTTACAATCGAACCTGGTTTAACACAAAAAGTCAGCATTGGTTTTCAAAATATTGGCACAACAATTTGGAAAAACACTGGAAGCGCGTACGTTTCAGTTTATACACAAAGCCCAAAATATCGCGCAAGTATTTTTCGAGCTGACAATTGGGTTGATTATACTCAAGCCGCTCTTTTGAAAGAGAGTTCTGTTGCTCCAGGAAAAGTCGGGACAATTGAGTTGTCGCTTAAAGCGCCAATCACAGAAGGAGAATATAAGGAAACATTTCAGCTTGCGGCAGAGAACAAAGCTTGGATTCCAGGTGGTGAATTTACACTAACAATAAAAGTCGCAAAAACCCCTTCAACCTCTAAAACCCCTACAACCTCTTCAACCCCTTCAACCGATGGCACCGCTTCTCCTGTTTCTTCTGCTGGGCTTTCAGCAATGTTGCTTGTTCGTTCAGCAAAACAGATCACAGCGCAGGCTGGAGAGGAAGTTCGATACAAAATCGGAGTAAAAAATACTGGGAGTGTTGTTTGGAAGTCGCGTGAAATTCGTTCGCTTGATATTGCGATTGCTTCATCAGAAACACAAAATGCTTCATGGGTTTCTGACACAAAAGTCGCAGTTAAAACAGAAGGTGAAATAAAACCCGGAGCGCTTGATCTCATTGAATTTTCTTTTAACGCTCCTCAAACAAAAGGTGTGCACACGGTAAAATATCAATTCGCTGTAAACGATAGCATTGTTCCAGATTTTTCAATTGATATTCCTGTTGAAGTCACATCTGGTTCACCAGAGGCGCTTGAGTCGCCGGTTGTTGTTGATCCAAATGCTGTTGCTTCAACAAACGTCATATCAGAACCAACGATTCGAGTCGGAGTGCTTATTGTTGATGAAGAAACAGATTGGACAGTTGAAATAAGTTGCAACACAGATTGGGAATTGCGTGGCGGTAACACTGCTTTACTTGGTGAGATGACTTCTGGTCAAATGGTTCGAGCGTTTTATAAAAATCAAAGATACTATTTTAATCGTGGCACAGGCATAGAACAAACAAATGATTATTTGCGTTTTGTTCCAAAGAGCACAGAGGCTGTTTGCACTATTCAAAATTTTGATCGTCGCAAAACTCGCAAAGCCGGATATGCGGATAATCAGTTTCGTGATGTTTTGGAACTTCGATACAACAGTACAAAAGATCGCACATGGATCATCAATGAACTTCCAATAGACGAATATCTTTATGGGCTTGCTGAAACATCAAACACGTCTCATCAAGAATATAAAAAAGCGCTTGTTACAACTGCACGAACTTACGCGGTATACCACTGGGAGCGCGCGACAAAACACGCGAGCGAATTTTTTCATATGAATTCAACCGCGGACGACCAAGTTTATAATGGATACGAGTATGAAACTCGCAATCCGCGAATTCGCGAGGCTGTTGAGGAAACAGGCGGAGTCACAGTGAACTATAAAAATGCAACAGCGATTACACCATACTTTTCTCGTTCAGATGGACGTACGCGAGATTGGAATGAAGTTTGGGGTGGAACAGTCGCATGGCTAAAATCAGTTCCAGCTCCATGTGATTTACGAAAAGGACGAAAACTTTGGGGTCACGGAGTTGGAATGAGCGCGACAGAAGCATTGTGTATGGCTGAAGAAGATGGAAAAGATTGGAAAGAGATTTTGAACTATTTTTATAAGGATGTAGATTTGATAAAACGATGGAATTAAAAAATACAACCAAAACTGGCGATCTGTCGGCTTACGGGTCCCAACAAACATCTCACCGTAGGCAAACTACGGCTCGACGTTTGTTTTTCCGTGCACCGACATCTCATCCAGTTTTGGTTGTATTTTTGTTCTTGTGTTTTTTTGTTCCTACGACGGTTTTTGCAAATACATCAGTCGCTCCAGAAAGAATTGATCCTAGCGAAATTGAAGCTAAAATTGGTGCAAAGGCGTATGTTGTGATGGATCGCGCAACCGGTGAACTTCTTACAATCAAACAAGAAAATCGTGTATGGCCAATTGCTTCTCTTACAAAACTTGTCACAGCTTCTATTGTTCTTGAACAAGGTGTTTCTACAAATACAAAAATCGCAGTGCGAAATGCAGATAATGTTGGTGGCGCGCGTTTGTGGGTGAATGACGGTGACACTTTTTCTGTTGATGATTTGTTTTATGCAACACTTGTTGCGTCAGCAAACAACGCCGCGAACGCGCTTTCTCGCGCAACTGGTTTTTCAAAAGAATTGTTCGTGCAAAAAATGAACAGCTATGCTCAAAGTTTGAATCTGTCACAAACGAAATTTGTGGATCAATCAGGTATTGATCCTGGGAATCAATCAACTCCACTTGAAATGGCGAAAATTGCGCAAGATGTTTTGCAAAAAAAAGAAATGCAACGTTACACAACAACCGCGCAGAGATTTATTCGAGTTGTTAATCAAGGTGTGACAAAAAAAATGGTGAGTACGAATTGGATGCTCTATAAACCACAATATGATGATGTGTTTGTAACAGGTGGTAAGACTGGATTTTTGAATGAATCAGGATGGAATTTGGTTGTGACACTTGAACCAAAAAAAGACGACGAGCGTGAATTGCTCATCGTTTTGTTTGGTGCTTCTTCTCGCGCGGAATCTTTTGCTGATGCTGAAAAGTTAGCTTTATGGTCTTGGGATGTTTATGACTGGAAATCAACCTCAACTACTTCCCAATTGTCTTCACTCTCCCAATAAGCGATCCGCCTTGAGACGCGGTTCTTTTTTTATCCTCCTCAACAAGTCGCGTGATTATTTCTTTAACGTGTTCAGGATCGTTTATATTTATAAAATGAAAACGACTTTTTTCTGCCGCGGTTTGCACGAATACATTTCCATAAGTAAAAACAGTTTGTAAAAATCCACGAATTTCAGCAGTTGTGTCTTGAACAGCAGCAAGGTCAAGCTCTGAAGCGGTTCTGTGAAAAAGCCCTTCTTGCTCCACGTTTATGATTCGTTCATTTGTTACGATCCAAGTATCAAGATAGTAATCAGTGAATTCGATAAATGCCATGAGCCAAACTGAAAGAAAATAAATACTACAAATAACAACTAGGATTGGGCCGATCACTGGATGCGAAAACCAAATCTGAACTGTTTCCCAAAAATACCATCCAATAGCAAGTGGCACTCCGATTAAGAAAACAAAAGCAACAATGATTATCAAAATTGCGAACCAGTGTCGTCTAAGGAATAAAACAACACGTTCATTTTCTCGCTGGTTTGGGAGTTGATTGAGGTAGAACATACCCGGTAGTACAACAATGATATTTATTATCGTTGGTATCTATTTGACTGGCATTGGTACGACTCCTTACGTAGGGTGTCGAACAATCTTTGTTTACACTCGGAAGAACAGGTGACAGATCATTGTTGTCCTACCGGGCATACTTACCAGCTCTTGAATAAATCTTTACTGTAAGTTTCAATTACGTTATTTAGAAAGATTGGTTGCGACCAATCAAATTCCATTAGCATGAAAATCGATCCAGAAACAAGTAAGATTGTTCCTCCAGCAAAGACCGTGATGATGAGATACAGACCGAAACCGTATAAACCATACCGAATTAAGTGGTAGATATTAAATAGACCATAAAAAAGAAAAAGTAGCAGATATGCACCGTAGAGTATGAGAAAGATTAGAACTGGAACAGAGAAATTTGGGATGTCGAACATAGTGGGGAAGGTCGTAGAGGGCCCAGAGGACCAAGAGGACTAAGAGGGAGGAAATGGAAGGAAAGGAAGGATGGGTAGCCGCAGGCTTTAGCCTGCGTTCTTTCATTATATCAGGTGCATGTTTGGTATGTCGCGTTTTAGGTGCTGATACGCGCGCGGTGTGACAGTTCGTCCACGCGGGGTTCGTTCAAGAAATCCGATTTGAAGTAAAAACGGTTCATGTACTTCTTCGATTGTTTCGATTTCTTCCTGTGTTGCGGCCGCGATCGTGTTTAGTCCAACTGGTCCACCTGAAAATTTTTCAATGATCGTTTCCAAAATCCTTCGATCTGTTTGGTCAAGACCAAGTTCATCAACACTCAAAAGTTCTAGCGCTTGTTCACAAAGATTTGAAGTTACACAACCATCAGCTTTAACTTCTGCAAAATCTCGCACGCGTCGCAAAAGTCTGTTTGCAATACGAGGAGTTCGGCGTGAACGTTGTGAAAGAAGCAATATCGCGTTTTCGTCGATTCGTACTTTTAATATTTTTGCGCTCCGTTTCAAGATACTCGCAATGTCTTCGTCAGTATAAAAATTAAGATGGTGAGTTACACCAAAACGGTCACGAAGAGGTGATGATAAAAGAGACAGCCGAGTTGTCGCTCCAATGATTGTAAATTTTTCAAGACTAAGTCGAAGTGTTCGCGCTGTCGGACCTTTACCAACAATAATATCAAGCGCGTAATCTTCCATTGCTGGGTACATGATTTCTTCTATTGTTTTGTTCAAGCGATGGATTTCATCAATGAACAAAATATCTCCGCGACCGAGATTGGAAATAATTGCCGCTAGATCGCCAACTCGTTCAAGCGCTGGACCAGACGTTATTCGAATCTGCGATCCGATCTCGTTTGCGATGATATGAGCTAGAGTTGTTTTTCCAAGTCCTGGATTTCCATAAAGCAAAACATGTTCAATCGGCTCTTGCCGTTTTTTTGCGGCTTCGATAAAGATTGAAAGATTTTGTTTGATGTCGTTTTGGCCGATAAATTCGTTTAGAGTTTGAGGTCGCAGTCCAACTTCAAAAGTCTCCTCATTATCACCAGAAGAAGGGGAAAGGATAGAATTACTCGGCACATTCATTTCCTCGCGTTGGATCATATCGCCATCATTATCCCTTTCCTTGACATTTTTTGCAAAATAGTGTATTTTTGTTTGGTTACGGCAAGGTGTCGTAATGACCTTTTCTCCATGGCTGGCCGTGCTTTGCACCGTCAGCTGCCCGTTGCCTCGTTTTCTGTCATTGCGAGGGAGCCACAAGGAGACCGAAGCAATCTCATTGAACGAAGTGGCCGGAAGGAGGTTCCAATGTTCCAGACCAGTTTAGATTCGACAGAGTGCGACAAACTCAAGGAGTACATGCCAATTCCTTGGGGCGGGTTCAAAATACTCGGAGGAACGATCAATTGTCTGTTCTTGCTCGCTGGCTCTATTGCTCTTGGCTTCTTTTTGACCACAGTGCTTTCGCAGTACGTTCAACCGAACTTGGCGGTTTTGATCAGTGGGTTGACGACCGCTGTACTCTGCTTGGGTATTGTGGGCCACTTCACAACTAGTGCTCGACGCGAGTGGATCGATTCCTACTTCAATCGCAACGTAGTCAGCTACCGCGCGCGGTTCTGGGTTGATGAACTTGATGACGATGGCGTCGTCTGGGAGTGTCATATTGTTACGCACAGAAGCGACGAAATCGAAATAGACTCCGGATTAAAAGCACTCGGCGGACTCATAATCGAAATTCCACTCGGTGGATGGTTCAAGTTCTTGGGCGCGAGGATCCTCCTGAATGGCGCACCTGTCACACCTTCAGACACAATTCGATTCTGGAGAGTTCGGTTGAGAAAGATCGTCACATCTAACAATTGTGTCGTGGTCGATCTTCGAAACAAATACGGACGTAATCAAAATGACGAACGTATTCCATGGTTGAGTGTTGAAGAAGCAATTCGTTTTCTTCATCACGCTCATTACTCCTTTACAGGTGAACTCTCAAGCGTGTTGGAAAAACTACTGAACGAGATTCGAGAGCTGACCGTTGAACGCGATCGACTCAAAGTTGAGCTCACGTCAGCCGACAAAGAACTCAAGGACGCGATAGGGCAAAACGTGTTTTGCTTCGGGGCGCTCAGGGGACTTCAGTCGGCAATTGCAAAAACCGACCGACTTAAGACAACGTTGGACGGGTTGAGACTTCACGAACAAGTGTTGACTGCACTCGTCCAAATAACAGAGAATGTGAATCAAAGTCAATTCGAAGGTTATTCTAACCAACTGGCGCTCGTTCGTTCAGAGCTCGATAAGTTGCAGCGAAGCAATACTCGTCGTCTCGGCAACACTCCGGCTCCTGCTTCGCCACAGCCTGCTCGCGTTTAGCTCATTCTGACAGGTCATCTTGACCTGTTTTTTCATTAACAAAAAGCCGCCACTTCATCAATACATCATACTGATGAAGCGACGGCTGGTGGGCGAGGCGGGATTCGAACCCGCACGGCCTTTCGGCCTAGGGATTTTAAGACCCTTGCGGCTGCCAGTTACGCCACTCGCCCATGAATGAGAAGATAGCAAAAAATATCAAAAATGTCATCTCCTTTGTTTTTTTAATTCGGCTTTTACCCCTTTGTCTAATTTTTCTGTGCTGTAAGAAAAAGCGTCTGCGGAAAGTTGTTTAATGTGTGTGCGAATAAATTCCAGCGTCTCTTTTGGATATAAATTATAACTTTCTCGCAAAGTCCATCCAACTCCTTTTTGGACGTACTTATCTTTTATTCCAATGAGCGGTTCAATCATTTCGAGAATGAGTTTTGCAGATGGAGCTTTTCTTTTTGGTGATGAGTAATAAATAAGTGAAACAATTGACGCACGTTGCTTCCATGGATTTTTTGATTTGTTCCACTTTTTGAGTGTTGGCAAAACTAAAGCCGAATGTTTTTCAAGAAGAAATGAATAGATTTTTGAAAGCACGTCCGAATGCGCCCAGTTATCAATAAAATCTGCCCAGCCACGCAGATAATTCCATTCGTAAACGCGTTCTCCTCCCCTTCCCAAGGGGAGGTTGGGAGGGGTTGCCGTTAATGCTTCAGCGAATCGAAGTGCGGACATTTGTGCTTCGTGCATTCTACTATTTCGAAAAATGAAATTCCAAATTTTCCATTGTTCTGTGTCTGGAAGTTTTGAAAACGAAAATCCTTCTTTTAATCTTGCTTTCAGTTTTTCAGAAGAAACACCAACTGAACGTGGAATGTTAAACCGATCGTTGGACGTTTTGTAAGTTTTATCAGCAAGTTTTTTTATTTCACGTTCGACTTCAATTAGATATTGGTGCATAAATTGTTGTCATTGCGAGGTTGTGTCATGTTGAAGGAGTCGAGGAGGAGTAAAGAAGCCAACTGCTTGGCTTCGTACCTCCGAGACGGGTTGGACGATGTCTGGCTGAAAGCCAGACCGGACAACACCAGCGGCGACAGTCCGATGGCCCGGAAACATGGCATAACCTCGCAATGACAGCGTAAGGTCATTTTTTAATCGCTTTCAAAAACGCATCAACTGTTTTTGTATTGAGCACATCTGCTTTTGTTGCCCAACCGCGTCTTGCTTGTCCAATTCCATAATCAAGATTCACAAAATGTTTTGGAGCGTGAGCGTCAGAGCTAATCACTAATTTCACTCCATGTTCGATCGCTTGTCGGATATATTTTTCATGTAGATCAAGACGCTCGGATCCATTCACTTCGAGTGCTACATGATATTCTTTCGCGGCTTTTATAATTTGATCCATATCAACATTGTATCCATCTCGCACATTTACGATTCTTCCTGACGGATGGAAGAAAATATGAACGAGCGGATGTTTAAGTGCGCGAATTATTCGAGCCGTCATTTCTTTTTTCTCCATGTTTCGATTTGAATGAACAGAAACTGATACCACATCAAGAGTTTTGAGTGCGCGATCAGAAAGATCAAGCGATCCATCCTTTTTAACATCGCATTCTGTTGATTTGAGAACGCGGAAGTTTTTGAGTTTTTTGTTGAGCTTGTCTATTGCTTTACCTTGTTCCAAAAGGCGTTTTTCATTCAAACCATTTGTGATTGTCAGTGACTGTGTGTGATCCGTGACAGCAAAATATGAAAGTCCGAAAGTTTTGGCGGCACTCACCGTTTCTTCGATCGATGAATCTCCATCAGACCAATCTGTCTGAACTTGCAGATCACCTTTTAGAGAATTGTATGGAATCAATTCTGGGATTTTTTGTTTCTGCGCAAGTTCGATTTCGTCAGCTCCAACACGAATCTCTGGCGGAATTTCTTGCAAGCCAAGCGCGACATAAACTTGTTTTTCGGTTTTTGAAGCGATAAGTTTTTTTCCACGAACAAGTCCGTGTTCTGATAGCTTCATTTTTTTCTTCATTGCCAGTTCTCGCAAAAGAATGTTGTGTTCACGCGAGCCAGTAAAATGGAGAAGCGCCGCGCCGTATTCCGATGGTTTCAAAATAAGAAGATCGCCCTGCATTCCAAACGTGTATCGCACCATAGCTTTTTCAGTACCTTCTTCCAAAACCTGTTCAACTTCAGGAAGTGAAACAAAAGTTTTGATAAGTTGTTTTGGATTTGATGTTGTTGCAAGAAGATCAATATCTCCAATTGATTCTTTTCTTCTGCGAAGTGAACCAGCAATATCAATATGTGTCACGCCTTGGACTGACTTTAATTTCTTAACAATGTTTTGTGCGAGTGGGAGAACTTGATGAATGATTCGTCGTCCAGAACTTGATTTTAGAAATTGAATACCTCGCAAAATGTTTCTTTGGGTTTTTGTTCCCATGTGTGGAATTTTTGCAATCGATCCTTTTTCTGCGGCACGAAGAAGATCGTCCACTGATTTTACTTTCAATTTTTTGTAGAGAGTTAGAGCAGTTTTTGGACCAACATCTTGGATATTAGTCAGCTCTAACATTTCAAAAGGATATTTCTTTTTGAGTTGATCGAAGTATTTTAGTTTTCCAGTTTGGATAAGCTCTTCGATTTTTTCGACCATACTTTTTCCGATCCCAGGAATTTCATCAATACATTTTTTTCCACATTTTTTGTATGAAGATGAAAGTTCTTCTTCAAGAGCGCGGATATTTTCTGCGGCAATCTCATAAGCCTGCGGTTTGAACGGCACTTCTTCAGCTCGAAGATACAGAGCGATTTCTGAAAAAAGATTGGCGATTTTTCGATTAGTGATTTTGTCGTGAGATGCATTTTGCATACATTTGAAGTATACACCAAACAAAAAACACCGACTTGCGTCAGTGTTTTTAGTGGAGCGGCAGACGAGACTCGCCCGCGCCTCTCGCCTCTGCAGAGGCTCGGGCTGGGCACCGCCTCGCCATGCCGTCTACTG
>Ga0265296_1005506_pt1 | contig 10354 bp, 9 predicted proteins | sample MunlanPumphouse1_FD_189073 | JGI IMG/M metagenome (GOLD analysis project Ga0265296, IMG submission 189073) | Groundwater microbial communities from a municipal landfill in Southern Ontario, Canada - Pumphouse #1 | ecosystem: Environmental > Aquatic > Deep subsurface > Groundwater | place: Canada...
CATTTACGAGAGTAAAACCAATGCTGAAAAATTTCGGCATTGAACCGGATGAATATTCCAGCGGGACGCTCTATCTGGCCGCGGGGCTTGATTTAAAAGGCCATGTCCACAACGCTTTGCATGATGTAAGAAGTATGTCCCGAGCTCTGCATGTCCTTGAAAAAAAATTAAAAGCTACCCCATCCTCATAATTTGCTCCTCTAAATCTTTGGGGCTGGCAAAGTGATACCAAGCTACTTAAGCTGGTAGATATTTTAAAAGAGCGTAAGCTGATTTCTGCCGAAGAGGCAATCGCAGTCTTGTCCATGGAGCCATTTCCTAAATTAGCCCTATAATTTTGCAAATAAAAAAAGACGGGAAATATTTTCTCGTCTTTTTTTATTGAATGGCAAAAATTTGTTTGGATCGGTCTTCCACGCCTGAGCTCCAACAGCCGGTATCTCCCGGCCAAACGGCTAACGAGCGCCACAATTTTAATTCACACCGGTCTTTATCGCTAGTATTTTCTAGGGAGGTGAGGAGATCAAAAACTTGGCCGTCAGCGCTAACGCCGTAAGTGTAGGTATGAGATCGCCACCAAGGCGTGTCATCGCCTATAAGTTGGTTCAGCGGGTCTTTAGGCAACAGCGGTATGAACTTTAAAAAGTTATCATCGGTCGTTAGCCAATTGGCAAGCGAACAATAGCTGGTGGCAAAATCGTTGCGATAGCCGCCACAAGAGCTTGAAGGTCTGGCCGGAGGGAAGTAATTATAAGTATCATAATAAAGATCTAAAGCTTTTGATATTTGTTTTAAGTCGGCTTTTCTTTTGGTGTCTCTGGCTTTTACTCTGGCCGAGTTAAGACTAATCATTGCCGTAGTGGCTAACAGGCCAATAATAAAGATGACAATTAAGAGTTCAATCAAAGTAAAACCTTTTGACATTTTATTTGTAAAAAATCGCTTCATCCTTGGTTTGTAATGATTGTTTATTTTCATAGCTCGGAGGACTTTTCTTTATGAGAAAAAACAAAGAAATTATTAAACTAATAATAATTATTGATAAAATAATTTTTTTTGTTTTCAGATTTTTTTCCAAATAAATCAACATCTTTTTAGCTGAAGTGGATTCCCGCCTGCGCGGGAATGACAAGACCTCACCCTTACCCTCTCCTTAGCAAGGAGAGGGGATTAGATATCCAAATTCTCCACTTTCTTAGCATGCGTCTGAATAAAGTGTTTGCGCGGCGCTACGTCAGCGCCCATGAGCATTTCAAAAGTTTCATTGGCTAAAGCCGCGTCGTCAACGTTAACCTGTTTCATAATTCTGGTTGCCGGATTCATAGTGGTTTCCCAAAGCTGAATCGGATTCATTTCGCCCAAGCCTTTATAGCGCTGGATGTTTATACGGACTGAAGCTTTGGCTTTATTTATTTTAACTTCTTCTTCACTTTGATTTTCTTCAGCTAACTCTTCTTCACCGGCCTCTTCAACCGCCGCTTCTTTGCCGCCGCCAAATTCTTTTACGATTTTGTCTTTTTCCTGATCCGAGTAAGCGTATTTTACGGTCGTACCTTTTTTAATTTGATATAGCGGCGGCTGGGCGATGTATAAGTTGCCGTTAGTTACTAAAGGATTAAAGTGCCGGTAGAATAAAGTTAAGAGCAAGGTTCTGATATGCGCGCCGTCAACGTCGGCATCAGTCATAATAACGATGCGATGATAGCGCAATTTACCCAAATCAAACTGGTCGTCAATGTTGGCGCCGAGCGCGATAACCAAATTTTTAATTTCATTGTTGGCCAGCATCTTGTCTAATCTGGCGCGTTCTACGTTTAAAATTTTACCCCGTAGCGGCAAAATGGCCTGAAATCTGCGGTCACGTCCCTGCTTGGCCGAGCCGCCGGCCGAGTCGCCCTCTACGATATATAATTCGCTTTCTTCTGGTTTTCTGGACGAGCAATCGGCTAATTTGCCCGGCAAGGTCATGCCTTCCAGCGCGCCTTTTCTTAAAATGGAAGCGCGCGCGGTTCTGGCCGCGATTCTGGCTTGGGCGGAAAGAAAGCATTTAGCGATTATGGCCTCGGCTTGGCGCGGATTCTCTTGTAAAAAAGCCGTGAAACTATCGCCGAAAATCTGCTCAACGTAGGTTTTAATGTCCGTGTTGCCCAATTTGCCTTTAGTCTGGCCTTCAAACTGCGGGTTGGTCAATTTGACGCTTACAATACCGGTTAAGCCTTCGCGCACGTCTTCGCCGGTCAGATTTTCGTCTTTGGCTTTGATTAAATTTTGGGCACGGGCGTAACTGTTTAAGGTTCTGGTCAAGGCCGTTCTGAAGCCGGCCACATGAGTGCCGCCTTCAGGGTTAATGATATTATTGGCGAAGGCCAGCACGGTTTCATTAAAGCCGTCGTTATATTGTAAAGCCACTTCAACGCGCGAGTCGTTTATTTCTTTGTCAACGTAAAAAATATCTTCATTTTTAACTTGGCTGGTGCGGTTTAGCGATTTTACGTAAGCTTTAATGCCGCCTTCAAAATAAAATTTATATTCTTTGGGCCGGTGGCCTTTTCTTTTGTCCGCCACTTTAATGGTGATGCCTTTGGTCAGGTAGGCCTGTTGCCTTAAGCGGTCTAAAATCGTGCCCCAGCTGAATTCCAAAGTTTCAAAAATTTGCGCGTCCGGCTTAAAGGTGATGACAGTACCGGTCTTTTTGGAATTGCCGATCGGCCTTACTTTTTTTAATGGCTTGCCTCTTTGGTATTCTTGCAGCCAGATTTTACCCTCGCGGTGCACCTCGGCTTTTAAATATTCGCTTAAGGCGTTAACCACGGATACGCCTACGCCATGAAGGCCGCCTGAAACTTTATAGCCGCCGCCGTCGCCGAATTTTCCGCCGGCGTGCAGTTTGGTCAAGACCGTTTCTAAGGCCGAGACTTTAGTGGTTTTATGAATGCCGACCGGAATGCCGCGGCCATTATCGCTAGTTTCCACCATGCCGTTATCTAAAAGCGTGACGCTAATTTGCGTGGCATGACCAGCCATGGCCTCGTCAATGCCATTATCAACCACTTCCCAAATCAAATGATGCAGCCCCGGAGCGGCCGTGGTGCCGATATACATGCCCGGCCGTTTTTGTACCGGCTCCAGGCCTTCCAGCACGGTGATTGACTCGGCGCCGTAAGATGCGTCAGCAGTTTTTTTACTCAATTTTTTATCAGCCATAATATTACGAAATTTTATTTAATTATTTTTATACTCTTTCTTCATGTATTCCCCCAACCGCCGCAGGCCTTCTTTAATCTTGGGCAAATCCAGAGCGTAGGAAAAACGCACCCGATTTGGCGAACCAAACCAAGTGCCATCATAAACAATTATCTGATATTTATAATAAAGGTCGTTAACCACTTTGCTGGAATTCTTCATTTTAGGAAAAACGTAGAAAGCGCCTTCCGGCTTCCATAAATCAAGGCCGAGTTCCGCTAGTCCCTGATAAATCAGATCGCGCCGCTCTCTCCATATTTTTATTTGATCATCAATAAATTTTCGCGGCAGCTTGGTCGCCTCAAAAGCCATTTCCTGTCCCAAAATATTGGTGTTCATGGAAGTATGGGTTTTCATTTCCACGATTTTGTCAATCAGCCATTTCTGCCGGGCGTAAACATATCCTACCCTGAAACCGCACATAGCAAAAGTTTTAGAAAAAGAATTCAAAGTTAAAATATTATTCCCCTCCAAAGAATAATTTTCACGCTCATAAATTAAATCTTTGTAAACTTCATCTGAAATTAAATAAACCCCGTTATCGTGAACCAGCTTTTCAATTTTTTTTAAAACTTCCACCTCCTGGATGCTGCCCGTCGGGTTAGCCGGTGAATTAATAAGCACGGCTCGGCATCCTTGGATTTGTTTTTTGAAATTTTCAAAATCAATTTTTCCTCTTACCAAATTATAAAAAACTGGCTCCATAAAAGCAAGCCGGACATTGTGCGGATAAGAATAATAATACGGTTTGGGTAAAAGAATTTTGCCGTTTGGCTGCCACAGCGCCCGCAAAGTCAAATCAAGAGCTTCCGAAGCGCCATTGGTGATAACAAAACTTTCGGCCGTGGCGCCCGGATACTGCTTGGCCAGGGCCGCCCGCAAATTTTCCTGCCCCTGGACCAAACCGTATTTAAAATTCCGATAGGATGGCAAAATTTGGTAGACCTGGGACGGCGGCGGAAAATCCGGCTGGCCAGAACCAAACGAAATCAAATTATTATTGCCTTTGCCTATAAAAAAAGATGGGCTGACAATTTTTTGCATATTCTTAAATTTATTCCTATGATACCTCAATTTTAGCAAAAAATAGGGCAAATAGCAAGGCGTTAGAATTGACATGATAACTAATTTTAATTTGTGGAAAAAGCGGTTTTTATGGTAAAATAAATATATGGGCAATCTAAATCATAATCAAGAAAAAGAAATTGAAAAAAAAGTGGAAAATTACGTTGGACCGGAAGGCATAACCACCAAACAGCTGGAATATGGCCTGTGGTATGTTGAGCATAAGCGGCTTTTAAGACAGGCGCTGTATGGTTTTTTAATTTTGCTAGCCGCGGTTTCCTGGACTTATACCATCTACGGCTTGGCTTATTATTTGGCGCGCGGCATGAATGAGGATGAACTTTTGGCTAAGCAGTTGGCCGAAACTCAGGTTGCCGGCCATGAATACGTGGCGCGAATCGCGGCCAAAGATTTGGTTATCGGGCAGACGGCGGCGTTGCGCACGGCGGATAAGTATGACCTGTTCGCTGAAGTAAAAAACGACAACCAAAAATGGCGGGCGGAGTTTGATTATTATTTTGTCGCGGCCGGCCGGCAAACCGAAAAAATTTCAGGCTATATTTTTCCCGGCCAGACTAAATATCTGTCCGCCTTGGCGCAAGATTTTCCTTACCCGCCAGCGGCCGGCCGGTTGATTTTAGAAAATATCAAGTGGCGCCGGATTAACCAGCATGCCATACCGGATTGGAACAGCTATTACCGGGCTCATTTAAACATTGCCACGGCTGACATCAAATTTATTCCGGCTTCGTCCAGCCGGCTTTCTGAAAAATTAAACTTGAATCAGCTTAGCTTTACCGTGATCAATCAAACAGTTTACAATTATTGGGAAACCGGTTTTACCATTCTGCTTTACGGCGGCGGTCAAATAGTGGGCATTAACCATTATGCCTTGAGCGATTTTATGTCGGGCCAGAACCAACAGGTACAAATGAGCTGGCCGGGAAATTTGCCCGGCGTGGATCGGGTTGCCATAATTCCGGAAATCAATATTATAAAAGACGATATCTATATTAAGTACGAAGGCGGAGTGGGGCAGGAGAAGTAAATAAATGCTAAACAAGCTGATAATCTATCTTAAAAATTTTGACTGGATTCTGTTTACTGCCGTACTGCTGCTGGTCTGCTTCGGTCTGGCGGAAATTTACAGCGTGGCTTTGGGACGAGCGCAGGTGGATTTATTAAATTTTAAAAAACAAATTATTTTTATCGCCGTCGGTTTCAGTTTGCTTTTTTTGTTTGCTTTTTTTGATTACCACAGTTTAAGAAGCTACAGCAAATATTTTTTTATCATCAGCGCGATTCTTTTGGCCGGCGTTTTGTTTTTTGGCCAGACTGTCCGCGGCACCAAAGGCTGGTATAATTTGGGCGGCTTTAATTTACAGCCGGTTGAATTCATTAAATTCGCCCTGATTTTATTTTTGGCCAAATATTTTTCCTCCTCCGCCATAAAAGCCAAAGAATTTAAGCGGTTGGCAATTTCCGGCGGCGGCACGCTGTTATTTATTATCTTAGTTTTATTACAGCCGGATTTCGGTTCAGCTTTGCTGTTATTTTTATCTTGGCTGGCCGTGATTATCGTGGCGGGGCTGAATAAAAAATATTTGCTGGCCTTGGGGCTCGTTCTGGCTGTGGTTTTCGCCGGCTCGTGGCAATTCGCCCTGCGCGATTACCAGAAGCAAAGACTAATCACTTTTTTAAATCCTTCATTCAATCCTTTGGCCCAAGGCTATAATGTTTCGCAGGCCATAATCGCGGTTGGCGCCGGCGGTTTGACCGGCCGCGGACTGGGTTTCGGCTCGCAATCGCAGCTTAAATTTCTGCCCGAAGCCCAGACTGATTTTATTTTCGCCGTGGTGGCCGAGGAGCTGGGCTTTTCCGGGGTCTTGCTTATTTTATTGTTTTTTGCTATATTTTTTTATCGTTGCCTCAAGCAGCTGAAAAAAGTCAACAATGATTTCGGCATCTATTTTATTTTAGGCTCAATCAGCTTAATTTTTATTGAAATGTTTATTAATATTGGGATGAACTTGGGCCTTTTGCCGGTAGTGGGCATTTCTTTGCCTTTTTTAAGCTATGGCGGCAGCGGCTTAATTTCCAGTTTAATGATTGTTGGAGTGATTGAAAGCATTATCATCAGAAGCAAAATAACTTACTAATTAATATTTATATGACAATCAAAGCAGAGCTTCAAGCTCAAGTGAGAAGCGAGAGTAACGGCCAAGCAAAAAATGTCAGAACCGCCGGGTTTATTCCGGCCGTGGTTTACGGTTTTGGCGCGGCTAATAAAAATATTAAAGTTAAAAAACATGATTTTGAAAAGATTTTTGCCGTGGCCGGCGAATTTAATTTGGTTGACTTAAAAGTTGGCGCCTCGGCTGCGGTAAAAGTCATTATTAAAGACATCCAGCGCGACGGCCTGACCAACAGCATAATCCACGCTGATTTTTATCAGGTTGACATGAATAAAAAAATCACTACGGAAATTCCTTTGAATTTTGTCGGTGAAGCCAAAGCGGTCAAAGAATTAGGCGGAACTTTGGTAAAAAATATGGACGCGGCCGCGGTCTCTTGTTTGCCCGGCGATTTAGTCAGCCAGATTGACGTTGATATTTCCGTTTTGGAAAATTTTAACCAGTTCATCAGGCTGCATGACCTGAAATTGCCCCAGGGCATAACGCTCGCCCAGGAGACCAATGAAGCCGTGGTGGGCGTGGTGGAAACTAAAGCTGAAACAGAAGTAGAAGCGCCCAAGCCGGCTGAGGCGGTTGCGGCCGAAGCGGCTCCAGCCCAAGCAGCCGTCGGCGCTGAAGCGGCCAAGACTGAAGAAAAAAAGTAATTCAATATAAAAAAACAGCTTGATTTTAAGCTGTTTTTTTGTTCGCCCGATATTTTTATTTGCGGCGCTGATTATAATCTGGTATAATAAAATAGTATTAAAACCATAAGCAATTATTTATGTCTAACAAAATGCGCGCCAAGGCGGGGTTTACCTTGATAGAGTTATTGGTGGTAATATCAATTATCGGTTTTTTAACCGTGGCTTCGGTAGTGGTTTTTAACATTGTGAGAATGAACGCCCGAGATACTGTTAGGGTGGGCAATATCGCCACTATCAAGCGCGCCTTAGCCATGTACTTAAACGATTCACCGACCGGTTATCCGCCGTCAAATCCGGGCCAATGCATCTTGGCCGGTTCGGGCGTGGGTAAAGAGCTTAAAGACGGCCAAGTGCTTTTGGCCGTACCGGTGGATCCGCTGTGGCCGACGGCCGCGCCCAGCAGCATAACTAACGGCGTGGCGGTAAGCCCGTCGCAAAATTTTTGCTATTATTATTTTTCCGACGATAAAGACCAGTATCGAATCAGCTTTTATCTTGAATCAACTTCTAAATCCGGCAATGCCGGCATTAATATAACCGCTCAATAATATTGTATGCCGGAGTTAAATAATTTTTTGCCAGCCAAAATGCAAAAATTAGTGGCAGTGGTTTTTATTGGCTGCCTAGTGGTTTTGTTTTTAGCCGGCTTTGACACGATTAAAGCCAAGGCCAGAGACGTAAAAAGGCGGGCCGACGTAAAAGTTTTGGTAAAAGCTTTGGATTTATATCATGATAAATACGGCAAATATCCTGATTCGGTTAACGACTGGCAGGGCTGGGATTTAAGCCTGGGCTACGGTGGCAGCCAAGCTGAATTTTTAAGCCTCTTAAATAAAGAAGGCTTGATAGATAAGACAGTAAAAGATCCGGTCAATGACGCGGCCTATCATTATCGATACGAAAAATTTCAGGCCGGCGATTACGGTTGCGCTTATTCTTTTTATATTTTGCAGGCAATTAATTTTGAATTGCCCACGAAAGATAACGGCCGGGGCGCTTGTCCGGAATTAAATTGGGCCGAGCTAGTACCTAACGGTTACACGGTACAGGATTCTGATTAGGACTATTACGTCCGGCTTAGTGAAATTATTTTTCCTGCTTAGATAAAATTTGGGCGTTTTTTACAAAAAATTATTAAAAATTATTTTTTGTAAAAAATCGCTACAATTTTATATGCGCGATAAAAATAATTTCACTAAGCCAGACTAGACAATTTTCATAATCACTAATCTATCAAGACCGGACAGGTCTTTTTTTATTTGGCAGGTTGCTTGAGGCAGTTCATGCTTGACAAGCTGTTTTATTTTTTTAGTATGCCCTGGGTCGATTTCGCATAACGCATAACACGTAACGCATAATGGAGTTATATAATCACGTATTTGCCTGAATAGTTGCCTGTAATATTTTAAGCCGTCAGGACCGCCAGCTAAGGCTGATTTTGGTTCGTGTTTAATGGTTGGAGAATTTTTTATCTGTTTTGGGGTTAAATAGGGCAGATTTGCGAGAACAATTAAGTAAGAATTTAGAAGTAAGAATTTAGAATCATTAATGATGGGTGTCAGCAAATTGCCTTTGAGAAATTTAATTTTTTTGTAAACATGATGCGTTTTAGCGTTTTTGCTGGCAACAGCTAAAGCTCCGGCAGAAATATCAATTCCCCATAATTCATGATTCGTGATTCGTGATTCATTAAAAAGTTTAGCCAACGTAATAATAATACACCCCGATCCCGTGCCCACGTCTATTAGGGTTGCGAGTTGCGAGTTATGTGCTACGAGCTTCAATGCTTCTTCCACCATCAATTCGGTTTCCGGCCGGGGAATTAAAACGTTTTTATTGACTATAAAATCCAGGCCGTAGAATTCTTTATGGCCGATAAGGTGGGCGGCGGGTTCGCCGTTTAGCCTTTTGGAAATTAGAAGTTTAAAACTGGAAATTTGGGATGATGAAAGTTTTTTTTCTCCGTGCGCCAGCAGGAATTCGCACGGCTTTTTTAAAACATGAGACAATAAAATTTCCGTTTCTAGGCGCGGACTGTCAAAGCTTTTAGCGCTTAATTTGGCAGTGGCGAGTTTAAGAGTTTGGAAAATGGTCATTTTATTTTTTTCAGCGTCTCAATAATCTCCCCAATATCTCCAGCCATAATCCGAGAGAGCCCGTGCCAGTTTTGCTTTAAGCGATGGTCGGTCAGGCGGTCTTGGGGGAAGTTGTAAGTTCTGATTTTTTCACTTCTGTCGCCAGAGCCGATTTGCTGTTTTCTTTGCGCCGATTCTTTGGCTCGCTTTTCCTCTTCCATTTTGGCGAGTAGCCGCGAGCGCAGAATTTGCATGGCCTTGGCTTTGTTTTGATGCTGTGATTTTTCATCTTGACAGGTTACGACCAAGCCGGTGGGCAGGTGAGTAATTCTAATGGCCGAATAGGTGGTATTAACGCTTTGCCCGCCCGGGCCGGACGAGCAGTAAGCGTCAATTCTCATGTCCTGTGGTTTTATTTCCAAATCAGCTGCTTCGGCTTCGGGCATGACCGCGACCGTCACGGCGCTGGTATGCACCCGGCCGGCCTTTTCGGTTTCCGGCACTCTTTGCACGCGGTGCGTGCCGGCTTCAAATTTTAAACTGCCGTAAACGTTTTTGCCGCTAAGGGAAAATATTATTTCCTTAAAGCCGCCGATGCCGATGCGGTTGGAAGATAAAATTTCCAGCCTCCAGCTCTGCTTTTCCGCGTAGCGCGCGTACAGGCGGAACAGTTCAGCCGCGAACAAAGCTGATTCGTCGCCGCCGGTGCCGGCCCTGATTTCCATGATAATATTTTTTTTGTCATTAGGATTAGCCGGGCGTAGTTCGGTTTCAATTTTATTTTTTAATTCAGCGGCGCTGGCATTTAATTCAATTAATTCTTCATTAGCCAGATTAATTAATTCTTGGTCTTTTTCTTTAGTGATAATCTCTTGATTTTGCTTAATAATATTTTCTGTTTTTTCCAATTCTAAAATCAGCCGAACAATGTTTTTAAGTTCGCTGTGCTGGCGGGAAATATTTTTCAGCTGTTCAGGATTATTGGCTAGCTTCGGATCAGCTAATTTATTTTCCAGCTCTTTAAATTTTTCTTTTATTTCTTCATACATAATAATAAAAACGGCTATTCCTCGTATTATGCCATAATAAT
>Ga0265296_1005507_pt1 | contig 10353 bp, 6 predicted proteins | sample MunlanPumphouse1_FD_189073 | JGI IMG/M metagenome (GOLD analysis project Ga0265296, IMG submission 189073) | Groundwater microbial communities from a municipal landfill in Southern Ontario, Canada - Pumphouse #1 | ecosystem: Environmental > Aquatic > Deep subsurface > Groundwater | place: Canada...
TTACTGCTCGAGCACAAAGCAATCGAACCGGCTTCGGATAAATTGGGGACCAGAAATACCGGTGGCGGGCGGTTCCTGCAGGCATTAGTTTTTGACTTTCCAATAACGCTTTATTCCGGCGGCGTAATGCATGAGATCTGGGGGCATGGAGCGATAGCGAGGGAATTTGGCTGTTATCCAAGCTACAATTTGCTCCACTGGGGAGAAAGTAGCGATAGTGACTATGCCTGTTATGCCAGGTTAAATAAAGAGCAACATATTCTTGGAGGTACCGGCGGCATGGAGGCCACCCAATATTTGGGGCACTTCACCTTCAAACAAATGATGCTAAGGGGCCAAGGTAGCTATGCTGAAGCATTAATGCATGTGGATCTTATCGGTGATACTGTAAATTATCTTTTTAACTGGGGCACTCCCAAAACAAGATTGGCACCTAACCCTAATGAAGGCAATTATGATTATCCTTTTAAAGATGGCCGTGGAGATATAGCTACATATTGGACTGATATGGCTTATTTAAGGTTGGAAAGATTAAAGCAAAGTCATTCTGTAAAGGAAATATCAGACAAGAATTTGTGGAATGGTCCGAATTTCCCATTCGGGGTTCTCCAGTTTGGCGCGCTCTGGACATCGGTTTTAAATCCCGCGTTTATCCACTCCGCTTATCATATCGGCGAATATATCGCTGATGGTAAAACCTCTTACGCCATGCCGCGCGTTTTGCCGGCAACTAACTTTGTCCTTACCCCCGAAGGCCCGGATTTCTATTTTAGACTGCCTACAAGGTTCGGGGATAAAAATCCGGTTTTATTTGATCCCTATGTCAGAAGAACAGGGAATTATAGCGATAACGCCTACGGGACCGGTTTTGATCTCATGGGTCGGCAAAATAGCTGGCTAACCTGGCGGGCTGGCGGCGATACTTGGAAACAATTTCGGGGTTGGGGTGGAGGTATTCGCGCGGGAGCGGATATTCGTATCCCGAATACAAATGTAATTCTTGGAGCTGATTGGTCTTGCAAAACATTTGGCTACGCTTTTGGCCAGCAGGAAAAAGCCGGCTGTAATGCTTATTTAAGATTCGGTTGGCTGAATAATTAATTTAATCTAACAATCCTGGCTCGTCCCTCCGCTTCAAATTCGGCAACAATCGCTTCTAACTCTTCAAAGATATGCCGGGTGTGAAGAGAGAGGTTATCCGTTGCAGAAAGTTGACTCACATCTTTATTATCATTACCGGTCTTCTTGAGCGTTGACCAGTCGCCGATCAAAACCATTCGCTCCTGCGCCCGAGTGATCCCAACATTGACCCGATGGTAATTTCCAACAAAGCCGGTCTCCGGCGGTTTCTTTTCATTACTTCTAACAAAACTAATGATCACGCATTTATTCTCATCCCCTTGGAAGCCGTCAAAAGTCGAAACCCAACGATCCAAGTAATGATGGTCCGCTTCCAAGGGTGGGATTTTAAAATGATCTGAATACAAAATTGTAATTTAACCCCTAATTAGATACACAAATGTAGTAGAATAAATCGGCTTTCGCTAATATTTAGCGTTTTTAAGCCAAAAATATTGCTGGAAAAGAAATTGCTTCCCACATAAGTACAAAGGAGGCATATTATGCCAACAAAAGAGGAAATACTAAAGCTGGTAAAGGACAACGATGTCGAGTTTATAAGATTGTGGTTTACGGATATCAACGGGATCTTAAAAAGCTTCGCAATCGGAAAAGACGAACTGGAGGGAGCCCTGACCCAGGGAATGGGATTTGACGGGTCTTCGATCACCGGGTTCCAGGATATTGAGGAATCGGATATGATCGCCATGCCCGATCCCGATACATTCCAGATCCTTCCCTGGAGGCCGCAGGAAAAAGCGGTGGCCAGGATGATCTGCGATATACTTCAGCCGGGCGGAAAGCCTTACGAAGGTGATCCCCGCTACATCCTAAAGAGGGCCCTTGAGAAAATGAAAAAGATGGGCTTTGATCATTTTTATGTGGGCCCGGAGCTCGAATATTTCTACTTCAAAGATTCAAAAGGAACCGAAATACTCGATGAGGGAGGGTATTTTGATCTGACCCCGCTTGATATGGCGTCAAACCTCCGCAGAGAAACGGTCCTGGCATTAAAAGAGCTTGGGATAAACGTTGAATACAGCCACCACGAAGTAGCCCCGTCGCAGCATGAGATCGACATGCGTTTTGATGACGGGCTGAAAATGGCGGACAATGTGGTAACTTACAGGCTTACCGTAAAAGAGATCGCTTCCAAGAACGGCGTATATGCCACATTCATGCCAAAACCTATCTTCGGTCAGAACGGCTCGGGCATGCACTGCCATCAATCATTGTTCAAAGGAAAGACCAACGCATTTTATGACGCCAAGGACAAATACAACCTGTCCGACACAGCCAAATCATATATCGCCGGTATTTTAAAACATGCTCCGGAAATGAGCTCAATTCTTGCCCCGTGGGTCAATTCATATAAGAGACTTGTTCCTGGATATGAAGCGCCGGTGTACATCGCCTGGTCAAGAAGGAACCGTTCGGCGCTGATCCGCGTGCCGATGTATCAGCCGGGCAAAGAGATCGCCACCCGCATGGAATTGAGATGCCCGGACCCGTCCGGCAATCCTTATCTCCAGTTCGCGGTCATGCTTACCGCCGGATTAAAAGGCATCGAAGAAGGATATAAGCTTCCTGACCCGATGGAGCTGAACCTTTATCATCTTACCGATGATGAAAGAAAGGAAAGAGGGATCAAATCGCTTCCGGCCAGCCTTGGAGAAGCGGTCACGATCACCGAAAAGTCGGACTTGGTCAAAGAGACGCTCGGAGCGCACAGCTTTGAACGCTTTATCGAATTAAAGAAAAAGGAGTGGGATGAGTTCCGCATCCAGGTGACGGAGTACGAAATAAAGAAATATCTCCCTATCTTGTAACCAAAGGTGTCATAATTAAATAATTGTGGGGCGGGATCTTTGAGACACCTTTGTATCCCGCCCCTTACATAAGGTGTCAAAATGGAATATGCTAATAAAAAAAGGATGCAAGGCTTGTACGATCCTGCATATGAACATGATTCATGCGGGGTCGGCTTTGTTTGCGACATCAAAGGCTCTCCCTCCCATGATATCGTCAGATACGGCCTTCAGGTATTAAAAAGGCTTTCCCACCGCGGCGCGGTCGGCGCCGACCCCAAGACCGGCGACGGCGCCGGGATAATGATCCAGATCCCTCACGCCTTTTATCAAAGATCTGTTTCTTTTAAACTGCCTCCGCCGGGAGCGTACGGGACCGGACTGGTTTTTCTTCCCAAAAACGAAAAAGATAACGAAGAGGCAAAAAGATCGATCCAAAAGATCGTAGAACTGGAAGGGCAAGTACTGCTTGGCTGGAGAAAAGTGCCGATCGAAGATTCCGCGATCGGCGATACCGCCAGAAAGATAAGCCCCGCGATCGAGCAGGTTTTTATCGCCAAGGGCCAAAAGATAAATTCCCAGATAGAGCTTGAGAGAAAGTTGTACGTGATCCGGCGGCAGATAGAGAAAGAGATAACATCCCCCCAATTTTATCTGACCGGACTTTCGACCAGGACCGTTATTTATAAAGGCCTGCTGATGCCGGACCAGGTAGAGGCGTTTTATCCCGAATTAAGCGATCCTTTGATTGCCAGCAGCATTGCGCTGGTGCATTCCCGCTACAGTACCAACACCTTTCCGGCTTGGGAGCTGGCCCAGCCTTTCCGCTACCTGGCACACAACGGAGAGATAAACACGATCAGGGGAAATATCAACTGGATGGCGGCAAAAGAGAGCTCGCTTCAAAGTAAATATTTTAACGATGATCTCGAAAAGCTTAAGCCGATTATTGTTCCGGGAGGGAGCGATTCCGCATCTTTAGACAACGCTTTTGAACTTTTATGCCTTTCCGGAAGAACTTTGCCGGAAGTGATGATGATGCTTATCCCGTCGGCCTGGGAGCACAACGACCAGATCGATATAAGCCTTAAAGATTATTACCGATACCAGGCTTCGCTGATAGAGCCGTGGGACGGACCGGCGGCCGTGGCTTTTACCGACGGCATAAGCGTGGGGGCGGTGCTCGACCGCAACGGCTTGAGACCCGCGCGCTATATCATTACAAACAAAAATCTGGCGGTAATGGCTTCGGAAGTAGGCGTGCTGGATATTGATCCTTCAGAGATCGTTCTATCCGGAAAGCTTGAGCCGGGCAAGATGTTTTATATTGATACGGAAAAGGGCAGGATAATAGAGGATGAGGAGATAAAGAGGATAATATCCCGGCAAAAACCTTACGGGAAATGGATCAAGGACAACACCGTTGACATAGATTCGCTCCCGCGTTTGGGCGTGACCGAAAAACTGTCCGAGGACATTAATGTCAGCTTAAAAGCGTTCGGCTATACCAGGGAAGACCTGAAGATGATAATAAAACCGATGGCGGAAACCGGCAAGGAGCCGATCGGATCGATGGGAAACGATACTCCCCATGCCGTTCTTTCGCTCCGGCCGCAGCCGCTGTTTAATTATTTTAAACAGCTATTTGCCCAGGTCACCAATCCTCCGATCGATCCGATCAGGGAAGAAATTGTAATGAGCCTTGAAAGCTATGTCGGCCCGCAGAAAAATATTTTGGAAGAAACATCCGAGCATTGCCGCAGGCTAAAAGTTAAAGAGCCAATATTGACCAATGAAAAACTCGAGAGAATAAGGACGATCATTGCCAAGGGTTTTAAGACCAAGACCGTCTTCATCAATTTTGGAAAAGAAGAGGGCTTAAAAAAAGCGGTCGACCGCATTTGCGCGGAAACGATTGAGGCGATAGAGCAGGGATTTAGTTTTGTCATATTGAGCGACCGTAAATATGACCGCGAACATTGCGCTGTTCCGTCTTTAATGGCGGTCGGAGCTGTCCATCACCACCTTATCAAAAAGTCCATGCGCAGCCGCATCGGGATAATAATTGAATCGGCAGAGCCCAGGGAAGTGCACCATTTTGCCCTGCTTTTGGGATACGGAGCGGACCTGATCAATCCCTATCTTGCTTATGAAGCAATTGGCCATTTGATAGATGAAAAACAATTGAACCTTGATATTGTTTCCGCGACCGGAAACTACCTAAAAGCGGTCAATAAAGGAATATTAAAAATACTTTCGAAAATGGGGATCTCAACGCTTTACAGCTACCGCGGAGCGCAGATATTTGAAGCCCTAGGCCTTGACGGGGATGTGATCGAGCGGTCTTTTACCGGGACCTCATCGCGGATCGGCGGCGCGGACATGGAAACGATAGAAAAAGAGACGCTGATGAGGCACGAGAGCGCTTATCGTCAACCGGAGTCCGGCCTTTTATCCGGCGGGATCTATCAATGGAGGAGGGACGGAGAATCGCACCTTTGGAATCCCGAAAGCATCTCCGCCTTACAAGATGCGGTAAGGAATAACGATGAAAAAAAATATAAAGAATTTTCCGCGCTAATAAATGACCAGTCGCGCTCTCCTGTCACTTTGCGCAGTCTCTTAAAATTCAAGAAATGCGAACCGGTTCCGATCGATCAGGTCGAACCAGTGGAAAAGATATTCAAACGGTTTGCCACCGGCGCGATGAGTTTTGGTTCGATCAGCAAGGGAACGCATGAAACCATTGCCATTGCCATGAACCGGATCGGCGGGCGCTCCAACACCGGCGAAGGCGGAGAAAGCCCAGCTCGTTTTATTTCTTTAAAGAACGGAGATTCTTTACGCAGCGCTGTTAAACAAGTTGCCTCCGGCCGTTTTGGCGTGACTACCAATTATCTGGTCAACGCGGACGAACTGCAGATAAAGATCGCGCAGGGGGCAAAGCCGGGAGAGGGTGGACAGCTTCCCGGGTATAAGGTCAGCGAAGTGATCGCAAAGACCCGCTATACCACTCCGGGAGTAACGCTTATTTCACCGCCTCCCCACCACGACATATATTCGATAGAGGACCTGGCGCAATTGATATTTGACCTGAAGAACGTAAATCCCAAAGCCCGGATCAGCGTAAAGCTGGTTTCGGAGGTCGGGGTAGGAACGATAGCGGCCGGCGTCGCCAAAGGCCACGCGGATATGATCTTAATAGCGGGAGGAGACGGCGGCACGGGAGCTTCGCCCATAAGTTCGATACGACATGCCGGGCTTCCCTGGGAACTGGGCCTTTCTGAAACCCATCAGACGCTGGTCTTGAACGATTTGAGAAGCAGAGTAAGACTGCAGGCGGACGGACAAATAAGGACCGGACGGGACATCGCGATCGCGGCGATGCTGGGAGCGGAAGAATTTGGTTTTGCCACGACCATATTGATAACCATGGGCTGCGTCATGCTAAGACATTGTCATTTGAATAACTGTTCGGTAGGCGTGGCGACGCAGGACGAATACCTTTCGAGCAAATTTTCCGGCAAGCCCGAATATGTGATTAATTATTTCCGCTTTGTGGCCAATGAACTGCGCGGGATCATGGCCGAACTGGGAGTAAGATCGATTGACGAGCTTGTCGGCCGGACAGAGCTCCTCGAAGTCAACGGCGAGATACTTCCCTGGAAGGCAAAAAATATAGACTTTTCAAGGATACTTTATAAGCCAGAAGTGGAAAAAAGCATCGGGACTAGATGCACCATGGAGCAGGACCATAACATCGATAAAGTACTGGACCGCAGATTGATAGAATTGGCGCAGCCAGCGATAAATGACGCCAAAAAAGTAGACCAGGAAGTGCGCATAAATAATTCCGATCGCTCGACCGGGGCAATGCTTTCCGGCGAGCTGATCTCAAAACGGGGAGAGCAGGCGCTTCCTGACGGAACGATACGAATTAAATTTAACGGCGTGGCCGGCCAAAGTTTTGGAGCGTTCCTGGCCAAGGGGATAACTTTTGAACTGGAAGGTTTGGCAAATGACTACGTTGGCAAAGGGATTTCAGGCGGGAAAATAATAATTTATCCTAACCACCTAACCACCTATCCACCTGAATCCAATATCATAATAGGGAACACCACATTTTACGGGGCCATTGCCGGTGAAGCTTACATCAGGGGAAGGGCAGGAGAAAGATTTTTGATACGAAATTCGGGATTGTACGCAGTGGTCGAGGGTATTGGCGATCACGGTTGCGAATACATGACCGGCGGACGGGCATTGATACTGGGACCGACCGGACGCAACTTTGGAGCGGGCATGTCGGGCGGCATAGCTTATGTTTACGACAAAGACGGAACCTTCAGGAATAACTGCAATACCGGCATGATTGAGCTTCAGGATCATCTGACCGACGAGGACAAAGGGACCATAAAAGCGCTGCTGACCAATCATTTTGCTAATACCGGCAGTCCGGTCGCAAAAAAGATGCTTGATGATTTTAAGAACCAATCGAGAAAGATAATCAAAGTTATGCCGATTGAGTATAAGAGACTGCTGGAAGAAAAGGCCATGAAGCAGGAAGAACTTGAGCTGATGGAGGTATCCGATGGGTAATCCAAAAGGATTCCTTAAGATCAAACGCAAAAAGTGCGAATACCGGCCGGTTTGCGAAAGGGTAAAGGATTACGGCCAGGTGGCTCTGCCGCGCTCAATTGAAAGCTCCAAAGAGCAGGCCGCGCGCTGTATGGATTGCGGCACGCCTTTTTGCCACTGGGGTTGCCCGATCGGGAATGTGATACCGGAATGGAACGATCTTTTATACAACGGCCTATCAAGGCGTGCGTTTGAACTGCTTGATTCCACCAATAACCTTCCGGAAGTGACCGGAAGAGTGTGTCCGGCGCCCTGCGAGTTTGCCTGCGTGCTTGGCATAAACGATGATCCGGTCACCATCCGCGAAAACGAGCTCGCGATCATCGAACACGCGTTTGACCGGGGATATATTAAACCGAAAACGGTAAAAAAGCGGACCGGGAAAAAAGTGGCGGTGATCGGATCGGGACCGGCGGGACTTTCGTGCGCCGCCCAGCTTAACCTGGCGGGACACCTGGTGACAGTCTTTGAGAAAGACGAAAAGATCGGCGGGATCATGCGCTACGGCATCCCCGATTTTAAACTTGAAAAGAAGATCCTTGAAAGGCGCAAAGCGATCTGGGAAAAAGAAGGAGTGATATTTAAGACCGGCGTCAATGCCGGTGCTGATCTCTTTAAAGATTTTGATGCCGTCTGTCTGGCGGGAGGATCGAGGGTCCCTAGAGATCTAAAGATCGAAGGAAGAGAACTAAAAGGCGTTTATTTCGCCATGGAATATCTTACGCAATCCAATCGCAGGGTGTCCGGTGAGAAGATACCAGCAGATCAATTGATCGACGCAAAGGGCAAAAAGGTTGTAGTGATCGGGGGAGGGGATACCGGCTCGGATTGTGTCGGGACCGCGCAACGGCAGGGGGCGTCTTGTGTAGTTCAGATCGAACTTTTACCCAAACCAGGCGAACAAAGGCCGGAAAATCAGCCCTGGCCGAAATATCCGACTCTTCTTAAAACCACGACCAGCCATGAAGAAGGCGGCGAGCGGCAGTGGTCGATCTCGACAAAAGAATTCAAAGGTCAAAACCTGCCTGTCGGCAAGGCAGGTTCAAAAGTTAAAAGTTTAGTTTGCATTAGAGTTGATGATAAATTAAAGGAAATATCGGGTACGGAATTTGAGATCGAAGCCGATTTGGTGCTGCTAGCTTTAGGATTTCTACATCCAGAAAAAATAAAAGGTCTTGATATAGAGTTAGATCCAAGAGGCAATTTTAAGACCGATGATAACTTTATGACTTCTTCAAAAGGAATATTTGCGGCCGGCGATATGCGCCGCGGCCAGTCACTGATCGTCTGGGCGATCTCCGAAGGCCGCCGCGCCGCCTATAACATAGACAAATACCTCATGAGAGAGTCTTTGCTGCCGGTGATGTAGCCTAGAAGGTTATCTTTATGTCGGACAGCTTTGGCAGAGGAAGATTCCCGCTTGCTTTGACCGGAGCTTCTACAGGAAAGCCAACGACGCTAGATTTAAATTTTCCGTCAATGTTGTAAGGCACGCTTGTTTTACCCTGTGCCACCAGGGTAAGGATATTTGATAATGTGCCAAAGACCTTGACCAGGTCGACCCTCGATTCAAGCACAAACGTGGTCTGGCCGCTGGCCGGCATCTCAATAGTTGAGGTTATTCCGCTGGTGAAAGGCTTTCCGTCTATTGATAGATCGTATTCGACATTGCCATTCAGGCCGATTGGATTTGGGTTTTTGATGGAAAATGATGCTTTCGCATTCAATTCCTGAACGGAAATTATACTTACTTTGGTATCCTGATAAGTTACCTGGGGCGGTTGCAGCTCAAGACATCCGGCCAGAAATATTAAGCCGATGAATACGCCCGCTAATGCCGATTTTTTCATTTGTCGTTTTCAGCGACGAACTTTTTGATCTCTTCAAGATTCTCAAGTATCAATTTTGCCTTAGACATGCCGAAAGAAAAAGGATATTTGTCGTCCGCATCCCTCTTTATTACCAGCATTGGTTTTCCCTTGAATTCGGAACGCTCTATTATTGCCATTTTTTACTCCTTTCGATTTACCCTCACACCTTAAGTGTTCTGCAGTCAAGGTGTGGGGGTTTGCTTATTAGATAACTTACCATAAATAAAAATATTCTTCAAGGTTTTAAAAGTCTGAGAACATATCGTCGATCCGGTCGCGGAGCGCCATTTGCTTGAGCTTCTTTCCGCGCCGGTAGAAATACGCGATCACGGCCGCAATTATAAGGACCGGGAAAACTACAGCTAATAAGACCATAAGATATAAAAGTATAACTTTTTCGTTTGATTGAGGCAAGCGCTTTGGATATAATAGGCATTATGAAAAACAAGCATATTCTTCTATGGGTGCTGTTTATTTTGGCCTTGCTTATGATTTCGGCAGACGCAAAAATTGAGACCGGAGCCGGCATAAGCTATGGATTTATAAACAATTTTAAAATGTGGACAGGTCAGGGGACAGATGTGGGGAATGTTTTGCAGGTTGATTATTTTGTTAAGCCCATTGAATCCTATAAGGCAGCGTTGGAGATCGGTTTTGTCGCCGACAATAATGTTTTGAACTCCGTAAGCGCTCCTACATATGTCGAAACCGGCGCGTATTTAAATATTAAAAATTATTTTTATCTAAAAAAATCAGGCGCGACTGCTACATATGTTTCTCTCGGCACCGGCCTCTACGGGGTCGACCTGTGGTGGAAATTGAATAATCATTTTTACTCGCAGAGCACTAATATATTTGCGGATTTAAGCGCCGGAGCCGGATTGGACATTAACATGAAAAATCTGGTATTAAACATGGAT
>Ga0265296_1005508_pt1 | contig 10352 bp, 8 predicted proteins | sample MunlanPumphouse1_FD_189073 | JGI IMG/M metagenome (GOLD analysis project Ga0265296, IMG submission 189073) | Groundwater microbial communities from a municipal landfill in Southern Ontario, Canada - Pumphouse #1 | ecosystem: Environmental > Aquatic > Deep subsurface > Groundwater | place: Canada...
TTCCTTTTCCATTGCCTGCAGCCGGAGCTTCAGAATATTCAATCCGGTGGTGATATATGCCGTTTAAAATCGTATTGAAGCTTTTTGCAATATTATGCAGATCTTTTAATGTCAGCTCACAATTATCGAGCTGGCTGTCTGAAAAGATATTATTCATCAGATTCTGAACAAGCCCCTGGATCCTTGCGGGCGTCGGCATTTCGAGTGTTCTTGAAGCCGATTCAACAACATCGGCAAGCATAACAAGGCCTGCTTCTCTTGTCTGCGGTTTTGGGCCTGGGTATCTGAAATCGTCAATTTTGACCGACTCTTCGCCTTTCATCTGTTTCGCTTTGTCGTAAAAGTAGCGGATAAGGCTTGTGCCGTGATGCTGGCTGATGGTGTCCGTTATCTCCTGCCCAAGATCGTTTTGTTTTGCCAGTTCCACTCCGTCCTTGACATGCGCGACAAGAATAAGGCTCGACATGGAGGGAGCAAGTTTGTCGTGCTTGTTGATACCGTCCGACTGGTTTTCAATAAAATACAGAGGCTTGTTTATCTTTCCGATATCGTGATAATAGCCGCAAACCTTGGCAAGAAGAGGATTTGCTCCGATTTCGGACGCAGCAGCCTCCACCATTGAACTGACAATAACCGAATGGTGGTATGTCCCGGGAGCTTCTATCATAAGCCTGCGGAGTACCGGCTGATCAAGGCTCGCAAGCTCCAGAAGCTTTATGTCGGTTGAAAAATTAAAGGTCACCTCAACAAGGGGGGTAAGCCCTGCCGTCACAATACCGGCGCCCACACCGCCTAAAAACGCAAAAACCCAGTCCCAGAGCAATTTCATCCAGGAGAGGTCGGCGAAATAGATATTCATTGCGGTAGCAACAACCATATTGAAAACCCCGAGTTTTACGCCGGCATTTATGAACACCTTGCGTTCCCTGCAGTTCTGCATCCAGTAGGCGGCCGTCATTCCGCTTAAAAGGAAAAAAATAAACATCTCAAACCGGTTTTGAAACACTATGGCGGCACAAAAAGCAATGACGACGGTAAAAGATATTGCCGTGTTCAAGCCCATAAAAAGACATATCAGCATGGCTCCGGAAGCCATAGGAATACCGAGCTGAATCGATGCGGCTGTAATTGAAAAAGGTTCGTTCTGAGCAAGAGATCTCGACAAAGATGATGAAATTTCGGCAAGCAGAAAAAACATGACGATCACGCTGGCATAAAAAAGAATCTTCCGGTTATGGTCGCCTGTCTTTTCGTTTCGATTCTTTAAATGAATAATGTAAGTTGTAACAAGCAGACATAATAGAATCATGGCAGCGCCGATGCCGGTTGCCGATATCTGTTCGTATCTTACCTGTGACTTAAGAGCTTTTAATTTTAATAGCTGGCGTTCGGAAACCTTTTCACCTTCACGCAGCAGCATTTCACCGGCTTTTACCTTGTAAAGAACAGGATTTACCTCCGCCACTGCGCGTTTTATTCTTTGTTCGGTTTCATTTCTGTTTAAAGTTATATTCGGCTGAATAAGCCTGTTTACAAAATATAAAACGGTATCACGCTTATCAAAGCTCACCCCTTTTATCAGCGGCTGCCCGATTGCTTTTATAAGGCCTTTAGCCTCTTCAGGACTGTAAAAGGAACTTAATTCATAAGTTAATATTTCGTTTTTTGATTCTATATCCCTTAATATTATTCCCTTTTCAGCCTCTTTCAGCAAAAAATCCTTATCTGCCACAACTCCGTTTCCCAGTATTTTAGACAAAACAGCAGTTATAATATTCGGAACATCTCCGGAAAATCCATTCTTTTCGAGGAGAATATAAACGCTCTTTGGAACAGTAAAACCTATCCTTTTTTCAAACTCCCTTTCAAGTCTCAAAGACCTGTTGGATACTGCGGCAGGCGACAGATTTGTTTCGAGATCCTGGGTCTTGAAACTGTCCGATTCCAGGGCATTTCTTATATCCCCGAAGGCTGTTGTCATCTGCTGGGATAATTTGGATGAAAGGACAGAATCAAAATCATATACGGTCGGAACACTGTCTGCCGCAACCCTTCTGTTGGATTCAGTGGCATCCTTGTCCTCAACAAAAAAATCTTCCGAAGCCTTAATGTCTTTATCTGCAATATCACCTAAATTATAAGTATGCCTGATGGGTACAAGACCTATATAAAGGATAAGAATAAATGAGATAATGACACCTGAGAGTATCCACCATGGGATATTCCGGTTCGAATTAAAGAGATTAGCAACCGATTCTTTTATTTTTTTCAGCTTCATATATTTATATAAGAATACAGGAGTAAGAATACAGAATACAGAAGAAAAACAATACCATGGTTATTCTGGCTCCTGTATTCTCATGCTTCGTTGTGCCAGCTCCGGGTATGGCTATTAGTTAGTTACAAAAATTCCGGTCTCCGGTTCCTGATCCGGACATCGTACATCGGACTTCGTATATCGAATTTAGATATTCTATATTCGGCTTTCGATGTTCGATATTCGGCCCCTTGAACCCTTCAGTTTAGCCTGTTCGCCTGTTTCCGTTTCTTTTCCTCAAGCCCTTCGTATGCTTCAATAATATCCTGTACAAGCTTATGTCTTACAACATCCGTTTTTGAAAAGAAGACAAACTTTATCCCCTCGATTTTCTGCAGAATATCCTTCGATTCTATAAGCCCCGAGGTTTTTCCGGAAGGAAGATCGATCTGGGTAATATCGCCTGTGATAACCGCTTTTGAACTGAATCCTATACGTGTAAGAAACATTTTCATCTGCTCCGAAGTTGTATTCTGGGCTTCATCAAGTATGATAAACGAATCGTTTAAAGTCCTTCCACGCATGAAGGCAAGCGGAGCAACCTCAATTACACCCTGCTGCATAAGGTTTGAAACCTTTTCAAACCGCATCATATCGTGAAGGGCATCATAAAGCGGCCTTAAATACGGATCGACTTTTTCGGCAAGATCCCCCGGCAGAAAACCGAGCGCCTCCCCGGCTTCAACGGCAGGCCTTGTCAGTATAATCCTGCTTACAAGACCTTTCGTAAGGGCGGAAATTCCCATAGCCATGGCAAGATAGGTCTTGCCTGTCCCTGCCGGTCCTATCCCGAAGACGATATCATAACCGCGCATGGCATCAATATATTCCTTCTGTGCCAGGCTCTTTGGAGTTATCGAATGTTTCTTTGTGGTTATGTATACCGTATCGAGGAAAATATCCTTGAGTTTAACATGGTCGTCATTTGAAATAAGCTTTACTGCATAATCGATATCATTCGGATAAACCGGATAATTCTCTTTAAGCAGGCCATAGAGCTGCTTTAATACATTCTGGGCAAGGTTGGAGGCAACAATCTCACCTTCTATAAAAGCAGTGTTTCCCCGCGCATTTATCTTTACATCAACTGCATCGGCCACTCTCTGAAGATTGCTGTTATGTTCTCCGAAAAGCTGTTTGGCCAGGTTTATATCTGAAAAAATCAGTTTTGTAAGATTGTTGTCTATGTCAATTTCCATATATTCTATTTTTAAAATAATTGGGACGCAGATTTTCGCCGATACCCGCAGATAATTATTATATTAATTCTCTATATTGAAAATCCCGACAATCTGCGTTCATCTGCGTCCAAAAAAGAAATTCCTATACAATCAAATTACCGCCTTAATTCTGACTCCTGAATTCTGGCTCCTGACTTCCATTCGTTATTATATGTTATCATGATTATGAAATCCATTGCAAACAACAAATTGCAAAGGGGTTACAAACCGGAGAAATGCCTTGACGGGATAAAAAACATTTTGTTATGATTCTTTCTTATTAATAAAATAAAGGGTATTTCGGATAGATTCGAGCCGATATCATGTTTGATTAATTCCGGCGGAAACTGATTAGATGAGCAATAAAGGGGGATTATGAATCTGTTTGATATCTTGATAATTATCATTTTATTATATTGCCTGATAAGGGGTATTTTCAGAGGGCTGCTTAAGGAGATGTCGTCCCTGGTAGGAGTACTTGGCGGTTATTATGCTGCATACACATATTATGACGAAGTCGGGAAGTACCTTAAAAAATGGATAACCGACCCCAATTATATTAATATATTAAGCTTTTTTTTGGTTTTTATTTGTGTTTTTCTTATAATCAGTATTCTTGGAATCATAATAAAGTATATTTTAAAGATAGTTTTTCTCGGATGGGTTGATCGGGTTTTTGGTGCAGTTTTCGGCATATTAAAAGGAATAATAATAGGTTCCGTGCTTTTGATCGTATTTACGGCTTTTCATTCAGGCAGCGCAAATATAATTAAAACATCTAAAACAGCACCTTATCTTACTGTTATTTCCAACAAGATGATCAAGGTGACTCCAAAAGATTTGAAGCGCGAATACCAGATAAAAATAAAGGATATCGAAAAAGTTTGGAAGAAAACGAATTAGGCAAAAAAGAATGGAATATAAAAAGGTTAATAGAGCTTGTTGAAACTCTCAGAGGAGAAAACGGATGTCCGTGGGATAAAACACAAAGTCCAAGAACAATGGCTGTTTATCTTCTGGAGGAGGTTTACGAGCTTGTTGATGCAATCGAATCAGGAAATCCCGATGACATCTGCGAGGAGCTGGGAGATGTATTGTTCCATATCTTCTTTGTAGCAAAGCTTTTTGAAGAAAAGGGGCATTTTGATGCGGGAGACGTAGCAGGCCTGATAACTGAAAAAATGATCCGCCGCCATCCCCATGTTTTCGGCTCCGAAAATGCTGAAAATGTCGGTGAGGTGAGAAAACGCTGGCACACCATAAAGATGAATGAAAAAAGCCACTTGAAAAACGGATCTGTTCTCGATTCCGTTCCCGGAGGACTCCCTGCCCTTATGCGCGCATACAGAATTTCGGAACGAGCCGCAAGAACCGGATTTGACTGGGATAATATCGAAGGTGTGATGCAAAAGGCTGAAGAAGAGTGGTCCGAATTTCAATGCGCCCTTAATAAAAAAAATAAGGCTGATATTTCTGTTGAATTTGGAGATATACTTTTTACCCTTGTCAATGTTGCGCGCTTTGCGGCAATTCACCCTGAAACTGCATTGAAGGATTCGATAAAAAAATTCGAAACACGTTTCAGGCAGATGGAAAAGAGCCTGGCGGAAAGCGGCCGTAATTTTGACTCCGTATCCCGCAATGAACTTGATACCCTCTGGGAGGATGTGAAAAAGGTGTGAACCATGATTGCAATAATTGATTATGATGCCGGAAACCTTACAAGCGTTGCAAGGGCTGTAACTCACCTCGGGTTCAAGTGCATTGTTACAAATGATACGAAAGAGATAGGCAAAGCCGAACGTATCATCTTTCCGGGAGTCGGGGCAGCCGGTTCCGCCATGGAAAGCATTAAACGTCTTGGTCTTGATGAAGCCATAAAAGAAGCTTTTTCATCAGGAAAACCGGTTCTCGGTATATGCCTTGGAACCCAGATCATCATGGAATACAGTGAGGAAAACGATACGGAATGTCTCGGAATCATAGGCGGAAAAGTTCTTTCTTTCAGGTTTGATGAAATCCGAAGAAACGGAGCAGGCCTCAAGATACCCCACATGGGATGGAACCGGATCATATTACAGAAGAAGCATTTTATCCTTTCGGATCTGAAAGAAGGAGACGAGTTCTATTTTGTTCACGGATATTATCCGGTGCCTGATGATCCTGCCTATTTAATCGGAACAACCGAATATGGAATCCCGTTCGCTTCGGTTATCGGATATAAAAATATAATAGCCACACAGTTCCATCCCGAAAAAAGCGGGAGACCGGGGCTTTCAATACTTAAAAATTTCTGCATGTGGAATCCATGTTAAGCAAACGCATTATTCTCTGCCTCGATGTTCGCGACGGCAGAACAACAAAAGGAATAAAATTCAAAGACAATGTTGATATAGGCGATCCGGTTGAGATGGCCCGGTTTTATTATGAATCGGGAGCTGATGAGATTGTATTTTACGATATTACCGCATCAAGCGAAAAAAGGGATATCATGATAGATGTGGTAAGGCGCGTTGCCGAAACCATATTTATACCCTTTTCAGTTGGAGGCGGAATACGCACCCTTGAAGACATGCGCAAGGTCCTTCTGGCAGGGGCGGAAAAGGTAAGCGTCAATTCGGCTGCTGTAAAGAATCCGGAAATTATTTCAAAAGGGGCGGAGGCTTTCGGGAACCAGTGCATCGTCCTCGGCATGGATGTGAAACATGTGGGGAAAAGCGAGAAGATTCCTTCGGGCTACGAAATGGTGATAAACGGGGGAAGAACTTTCATGGGGATCGACGCTCTTAAATGGGCTGTGGAAGCGGAAAAGCTCGGAGCAGGCGAGATATGCTTAAACTCGATTGATGCTGACGGCACTTGTGAAGGCTATGAGTTAAACCTCACCTCCCTCATTTCGGAAAATGTCGGAATCCCGGTGATAGCATCGGGCGGGGCCGGCAGACCGGAGCATCTTTATGATGTTCTGACAAAAGGAAAGGCTGATGCTGCACTGATAGCCTCGATGGTGCATTACGGCACATACTCTATTTCAGGAATAAAATCCTATCTTGATAAAAGCGGCGTAAAGGTAAGAAAGAGCTGGTGAGACTGCGGTTCGGTTACGGCCATACCACTGCCGGGCTCCAAATCAATGCATGGATTACGCAGGCGAATCGCAGGATCTCAGTCTTTTCAGCTTAACTGATCTCCCTTCTCAATACCGCAGAGCTCCTTTGCGATTTTCTGCTTCTTTCTCATGTCAACAAGCCTTCCTATCATGATACGCTGAGCCTGGGGCGAGCCTGCACCGTGCATTGACTCGGTAAGGTAGCCCACGGCAGCGGAGCCCATCGTGATATTCTCGATCAGTCTGAGAATTCTTGCCCTGTGTTCCGCCGGAACATCCGGCTTTGTTTTGAAATATTTCTCAAGCCACCTTCCCGTTTCAGGCGACCTGAAATCGGACTCGGAAGGGAGTGTAACCATGAGACCGCCTGCGATATCCTGAGCAAGCCTTGCAATTTCATAGGGAAAGCGGGTGATGTTCTGCTTATGCACGTTTGCAAGCAGAAGATCAACAAGCCAGGTGCCGCCCGGCTCCCGGCGCCCTTCTGCAGCACAGGCAATACACCCGCAGAAGAGAGTCTCGTTCAGGTGATTCATCTCAACGATCTTGTCTTTTATGTGGGAGGCTTTCTCGGCTCCGTTATATTCGGCTGCCGTCTGGGCTGCGCCGATAAGGACATCGCCCACCCCCACCTTGCATGCATAGCTCTGCCGGTGATACGCGGCGAAGTTTTCAACAAGCTGTGTTGTAAAATCGTATTCCTTGTACATGAAGACGCGCTCCCAGGGAACAAAGACGTCGTCAAAAACAACCAGGGCCTCGTGCCCTCCGTAGAACATATTCCCCCTGTCAAAGGTCATTCCTTCAGATTTCCGTGTGTCGCAGGACTGGCGCCCTATGATGTAAGTGATTCCCGGTGAATCGCTTGGAACGGCAAAAGACACCGCATAATCCTTGTCTTCCTCCCTCATGGTGAGAGTGGGCATTACGATGATCTCGTGGGAATTGACCGCGCCTGTCTGGTGGGCCTTCGAACCCCTCACCACGATTCCGTCCGGACGTTCTTCGACAACATGAAGGAACATGTCCGGATCGGCCTGACGGTGGGGAGGCAGCGACCGGTCGCCCTTGGTATCGGTCATGGCGCCGTCGCAGACAAGATCGTTCTCCTGGACATATCCGAGAAACTTGAGAAATCGCTTGTTGTATTCAGTGTCGTATCTCCGGTCGATGGCATGAGTGGTGATGGAGAGCGCATTCAGGGCATCCATCCCCACGCACCGCTGGAAGCAGCAGGCAGTAAGAGATCCCATCAGGCGCCCCATTTTGCTCTTTTTCACAAGGTCATCCGCACTCTGATGGATATGGGTGAAACGGTTGATTTTTTTGCCGGTAATGTGAGCCTTTGCAGTCAAAATATCTTCGTATTCAGGTTTGTGGGCATATTCATAGGTGGCGGCAACAGCGTTCATGGAAGGCCTGATGATCGGGTCATCCACGACGTTTTGAATTTTCTTCCCGAACATATATACGTTGAGTTTCAGCTTTCTAAGACTCTCTTCATATTCATTCGCGTTCATCATTTTGTTCACACGCTTTTTCTTCTTTTGATTGTTCAATATATGATTTATCTAGTGGTCTGGAAATCGCATGTAATTCTTTTCCTCTTGAACCTCCGATCAATTAAAAGAAAACATCCGATACGATCCGGTTATTCATCCTCTGTACCGTATGCGGCATAATAAATCCTGATAAACTGCAAATGGCTCTGAAAGGCTATTTCGGGCAGCTCCTTATAATGAAACCAGCCCGCTTCCGACGCGTCATAACCTACGCTAAGCAGCCCGCTGTAATTTCTGACAAGATACCCGACCATGAGAACCGTGTCATACTGGGGGCTCGGACTTGAAGTCACACCGAGAAGCATCCCGATTTTTCCCTTCACTCCGGTCTCTTCTTCAAGCTCTCTCAGGGCGCCTTCTTCAGGTTTTTCGCCCAGCTCTATAAATCCGCCGGGTAAGCACCAGAATCCAGATTTCGGTTCTACATTTCTTTTGACAAGAAGCACCCGCTCCTTGTCGTCAATCGTTACTATACAGGTGGCAGGAACAGGATTCTCATAAAATGTTTCATTGCAATGCCCGCAGAAAAGACGCGTTCTCTCTTCATACAACTTCTCCGCGAGCATTCCTCCACAGTACTGGCAGTTCGTCTTTTTACGCATTTTTTAATCGTCGAAGTTTCCTTTTGCGCCCTTGTCCGATGTTATTGAAGTCGCTCTTTCGGATATTTTTTCCTGTGTCCATTGCGCAGGGTCTTCTATCCTTCCAGCTTTTGCACCCGGATCATAAGACCCGGCCTCCAATATCTTCTGAACGGCAACAGGAGCGGAGTCTTTTCCGTTAAAAACGTTGACCATCATACTATATATGAAATCTTCCACCCGCTTTGCCATCCTCGCTCTGATATTTTTCGGCTGACCCATTATCCTGTTTTCAAAAGCAAGGTTAATAGACTTGTAGTTGCCGCCTTTCCAGCCCTTTGAATCCGCATAGGCAACCATCTCTTTCCACAATTCTTCCGTAACCCCTTCACCCTTTACCTTGATAAACCCCCCTTTTTCATCAAGTATTGCGTTTCCGTAGTCGTTCACCTCGAGTCCCCATGAGATCATCTGCAGGGCTGTCGCAACATTTGCCTTTGTAGTCCTTGTTCTTGACGCTATCTCTCTCAAGCGGTCGGAATTGTTTCCGGATGTGCCGTGCTGGGCGCCTGAAACCTTATATTTTTCCAGAGCGTCATGAATAGCGACCGTCAGATCCACCTGGATTCCCTGGCTGCTTGCCTCGATGCCATGCGTCGTCCCGTTGTTTAATGCTATCCAGTCGGGAAAAATATCATGGGCATTCAGACCCCGGATAAGAAACAGCGCCTCATCTACGGTCGAAAGCCCGGATTTACCCTTTATCTCCCCGACCTCGGTCTCGAGTCCGGCCCATTTTGGAATAAAAGGATTCAATTCGATGTTGGCAAGAAGATTTTTATCATCTGGCATATGGGAGGCATCGATCGCGATAGATGTAAGGCCCGCTTCAAATACGGTGGGAATCTCTATTTTTGCAGCTGCAATATCCTGCTCTTTCTTTATCCCATAGTGATCCGCATGAATCGCAACAGGCACCATGATACCGAGCTCATTGCACAGGGCGTCGACCTGTCTTGCCATATTCCAGTAATTGACCGGGCAATAAGCGCTCGCGCCGCCCTCGGATCTGGCAATTTCAATGATTATGGCCGAGTTGGCCCTTTGCGCAGCCTGAAGAGCTCCGCGTATTATCAGGTTGCTTCTTCCGTTTGCGGCCATGACAACAGACTTGCCTTTTGTTATCATCGCCCTGTCGATGAATTTTCCGCTTACGATAAGGGCTTTGGAATTCGGAAAGAGTTTTACAACATTCGGCGGGCGGCCGATTCTGATCGCTCTGTCAAAATCCGAAATACCGGTTGTCATACCAGGCATGGCAATACCTCCTTTATCAATCAATAAGTATAAACTTCATACTCGGTTTTTTTACCCAGAAGAACATCTATTTTATTCTGAACCGCTTTTCTTTCCTCACTTAAAATCCATCTATCCCAGTCCTCGACAGACTGCCATGTGCTTATTACAAGGTATTCGCCCGGATTGTCCATCCGTTTCAGCGTCTCACCTGAAATATAGCCGGATTGATTTGTCGCAAAAACCCTGAGTTGTTTCAGCAAGGGC
>Ga0265296_1005509_pt1 | contig 10350 bp, 12 predicted proteins | sample MunlanPumphouse1_FD_189073 | JGI IMG/M metagenome (GOLD analysis project Ga0265296, IMG submission 189073) | Groundwater microbial communities from a municipal landfill in Southern Ontario, Canada - Pumphouse #1 | ecosystem: Environmental > Aquatic > Deep subsurface > Groundwater | place...
GAAAAAGAAAGAATTGACGAGAGAGCTGCACAAGCAATTTAATGGGAGATTCGCGTTTAAACTTAGGGAAAAGGAAAATAAAATTAATAGAGAAAAAAAGGAATTCAATAAAAATGTTTGGAGGGAGTTCAGTTCGAAACTTCATAAAGAAGTCGGTGAAAAGGAAATTGCCTTGAGGAGAAAATTCGAAGGAGATTTATCTTCTCAGACAAGAAAACATGTTGAGGAACAGAGGGCAAGGCTTAAACACGAATTTCATTCTAAATTAAACAAGGAAGTTGAAAGAGAACATAATAAATTAAGAAGAGTTTACGAGGAGAAAAATAAACTTATTAACAGACAATTGGAGGAGAAGATGAAGGCATTAAATACTCAGGAGCAAGAATTAAAGTCTTCAATTCAAGGGAAAAGAAACGAAATTGAGAAAGTAAAGGAAGAATTGAGGAAGAAATCTGAGGAAATTAAAGGCAAGGAAGCATTTTTTGATATTAAATCGGAAAGATTCAAAAAAGAACTTAATACTCAAAGAGAAATTTTAGAAAAAAGGGAAAAGGAAATTGAAGAGAAACATTACACTCTTAAAAAAGAATTAAGCAGTCAAAAAGAAAGTTTGGAGAAAGATTTTGCGTTGTTAAAAGATAAAGAAAAATCTGGGTTTGAAGCAGAGAAAGAAAAGTTGAAAAAGAAACTGCTGGAAGATTTTAATTCTAAGTTGAAGAAAAGATTGCAGGAAGAAGAGGCGAGAGTAAGAGAAAGATTACGAGAGGAATTTGTTCAAAAGATGAATGATTATATTGGACAACAAAGGATAATTTCAAGGAAGCAATTGGATTTGAACAAAAATGAAACTAAAGATAAAATTAGAGAGCTTAAAAGAGCGATTGTTGAAAAGGAGAAAAAACTAGAAGAGGATAAGAGGGCGCTGTTGAAAAATGTTGAATTTGAAAAATCTAAATTTGCATTATTTTTTACAAGAAAAAGAAAACAGGAAGAACATAAACTTGAGAGCGAGAAATCTAGACTTACCTCCTTTTTTACTGAGAAGAAAAAACAAAATGAGCATGAACTTGAGAGCGAGAAAAAAGAATTTGAGAGAAAATCAAAAATTGAAGAGATAAAGAAAGTCGAGGAGATTACAAGGAATTTGCATGATAGACTTAATAGGCAACTTGCAGAGAAAGAAGAAGATTTGAGAAAAAGACTCCAGCAGGAGTTTGAGATAAAAACAAAAGAAGAATTGAGAAAACAAAGAGAAGATTTAATCAAAAAGAAAGCAGAACTTGAATTGGGAATCAAAAGGAATGTTGAAGCGTTGCTGAGGTGATTTTAACGAGTTTTAAATAACTTAATCTGAAAAATTGGCTCATATAATTTACAATAAGAATTGGTAACCCCTTAATCTATGAGATATTTAACTTTAGGTAACATGCCCCCACGATTACTTAATCCTAAGGATTAACTTCCCAACGTTTTCCTCACAATATTAGAAATTCAATTTTACATCTCACTTAAAATAACTTCAATCTTTTCAACAATCGCTTTAGATTCTTGTAGGAGTTCAGTAAGTAGAATTTTATTAACATCTGTTTTTGTGCCATACTGAAACTCTTCTCTCAATGATTTAGCATCTTTAGTAGTCATCTGTTCAGTTGTTCTAATAAAAGATATATCTTCCATACTCAAATTAACTTCTTTAGTTTCAACTAGAAACTCTACTGTGCTTATTGTGCATTCGTGATTCTTTGATTCAAAACCTTTCTTAAACAGAATTGCTAATAGTGCATGATACATAGCATAGTAAGATTGAGAAACAGCCCAATCATCAAAGTGTCCTTGAACATTATAATCAGCCGCCTTTAAGTTATGTTTTGCTTTCTCAATATGTTCTTTAGAAAGTTTGTCATTTGGCTTAATTTTTCTCATTCTCTTTTCATTTTCAAGACACCAACTTAACCTATCTTTGCTGTTTGACATTTTTTAACACTCCCAGAAAGGTTGATTCTCCTTTTAATATAATTCCGATTTTTAAGATATTTAAAACTACTTCTTTCTTGTTTTTAATTTCCTTAATTAAGTCTTCTTTCTTTAGAATCAAAGGAACAACTGGCTTAGTTCTAATCTTCGATAGATTTAAACAAAACTTTGTAACCTCTTTAGTTTTGTTTGTTATAAACAAAACATCTACATCATTAAAATTTCTATTGTTTAGAACAGAACCGAATAAAATGATCAGCTCTGCATGTTCAAATTTTTGTATTTCCTCTGCATAGATTTTAGAATATCCTTTTAAATTTCTTTTTTCTTCTGATAAAATAATTTCACACCACTTTATTGTTTCTTCATTGTTTAAATTAATTTGATAGAACTTAGCATTTCCTAAATTGGAAGATAAGACAATATTGTTCTTTTCCAAATCTTTTAAAATTTTAAAAGCACTGCCTACACTAATACTCAGCTTCTTAGAAATCTGATTGATATTAACCAGCTCTAAATTTTTTAGTAAGTAGAGTATTATCTTCTTTGTGTTTTTAGGTATCATCTTATAACTTTCACTTAAAGTGAATAATTATTCATTATTAATGAATGTTTATAAATCTTCTGATTCTATTTTTGTAGAATTAGACTGGTGCCATCTTCGTGTATTCTACATCTTCCTTATTACAAACTTAGAACCATTTTCTGAAATTATCGCGGAAAAATTTATTCTTCCAATCACTGCCTTGAAGAAGCCCTCTTCTTTTGGTATTTTTGCCGTGGTGGAAATTGTGTTTATTATTTGATTTATTTCTTCTTCATTTAATATTGTGTCTGTCTGTTTTTGCCCCATTTGTCCACGAACAACCACGTAAGTGTCATCTCCCTGACATTCTATTTCATTTACTGCCGGGTCTTTTAAAAGAGAATTTAATTTTCCCAAATCCATTTCTATTCCTATCGCATAAGGCCTTAGATATTGCAAGTGTGGAGGAAGTTTTGGTTCTGGAATTCTCAATATCATTGGAATTCTTCGGGTTTGGCTTGGAACAATTAAAGATTTTTTAATTTCTTCTTCGAAAGATCTTTTTGGTATTTCTTTGGTTTCCTGTTTCCTTTCTTTTATTTTTTCTTTGTTTAATCTATCTTGATTTTTTAATCTTTCTTGAAGTTCGTAGATTGCCTCGGTCTTTGTGTTTTTTATAATTTGTTTGGTAAATTCAAGCAAGAAAAATTTTCGAAAATCCTGTGAAGTTTTATTAAGCATTTTACATTGGCCTTGGGGGAGCATTTGAATTCGAAGAAATAGATCTTTGATAGCCTTGCATATCTCCAGTTTGCATAGTTTGAGGGTTTACTTGATTAGGATTTATTTGTCTTCCTTGAATTGGCGCCGATGACATTTCAGAAGGATTTCTTTCCAAGATTCTGTCGTTGATTAAAGTCATTCCTCTCGCTATAATTTTGTTTTGCTCTAAAAGCGTGTCCATTTGTTTTGCAATTCTTTCTGAGTTCATACTTCCTCTTTCCACATTGAAATCCTTTTCAGCAAGTGCTTTTGCAGAAATCTCAAATAATTCTAGGAGTTTGGATATTTCTCCGGAAAGTCTGTCAAATTTTATCGAGAGATTTGTCATCACCTGCTGTAATGCAATAAAATTCTCCACCAGAACTTTTTCTACTCTGACTTCTTTTATTTCTTTTTTTGGTTTTGCTATTGGAGTGGATATTTTCTTTTTTCTTACAGGTTTTTTGGTTTTATTTTGAACAATAATCTTTACTTCGGTATTTTGTTTTTTACCACCTTTTTTTGCCATGTATTATAGAAGGTTTTTGTGTTTATAAAATTTGTCTAGATTAAAATTATTCCCACCCACCCACCCGATTAACTTCCATAGCAATTTTATTTTATTATTAATCTAAGTCCTTTTTAATTTATGAGTAACATTTTAGAATCCATGCATCAAAATCTTTAAAGCGAAAAACATGACAAAGTCTGTTTTGAACAATTAATTTGCGAAGCACATTCTAATTTGTATCTTTTCAATCAAGAAAATCTTTAATCCCAAAAAATTGAAATTGTATATTATTATATTTATCGTTAGAAAAATAAAATTTATGATATATTTGTTTGTATTTAAAATATAGAATTTTGATTCTTCTGCTTATTCATTTTCAGAATCATCTTCGCTGTCTTCATCTTCAAATTCTATCATTTCTAGAATTTCTAAAATCTTGTCGAGTTTTATATTAATTTCTTTGTATTGTTCTTGAGAGATTCCTGATGAAGAAGAATTATTTCTTGAACTGGGGCTAAAACCAGAGCCGCTTTCTTTTTTGTAACAATCACTACAGAGAACAGGTTTATTGCCTGTTGGTTTGAAAGGAACTTCGCATTGTTTTTTGCATTTATCGCAAGTAACCTTATGCATTTCTTGTCTTCCTCTTTCAAAACTTCCAGAATTTCTGTTTCTAAATCCGCTTCTTTCTCCGGATCTTCCGCCACTAAATCCTCTGCTGAATTTTCCAGCGTCTCTGCCAGAACGATTGCCACTAAATTCTCTGTCTCTATTATTCGGTCTAAAATTTCTCATATATTCTTGCCTTAAAGTTTGTTTATAAATCTTAGTGATTCTCTAAGAAAATCTTTTAATGAAAAAAAGAACAATAAAGTTATACTTGTTTACACTGTGTATATATGTTTTTTGGCTAGATTTCTAAAAATAGAAACATTTAAATATACTATCATTATAGTGATAATATGAGAATAGAAACCTTAAACCCTTATGTAATAAAGATTTTAGTATCTTTAAGAAAGGAAGATAGCATTAGCTCTATTTCCAAAAGAATTAACTTATCTTATGGTTGGACTCATAAATGGGTTAATGAGTTAATTAAAGAAGGAATATTAAAAGAAAAGTGGAGGGGGGTTGTTTTAAATGAAGAAAATGAAAGCTATAAGATAATCGTTAAATTTTTAAAAGAAAGTTTAAACAAGATTAGTTTTTATTATTCGGCATTGCAATTGTTTGGTATTGAGTATTGCTTAACAAAAACAGATGCTGTATATGTATGGACAGAAGGAAGGTATAATATAGCGAGATATAAAGAGTATTACCCTATTTTTATTAAAGTTAGAAAGATGGATTATTCAATCTTCTTGAGATATTGTAAGAGATTAGGATTAAAGATTAATTCTAATAAAGGAGTTTTTTATGTTGTTGAGGTTGTAGAGGATATCAAGGCAGTTAAGAAAAATAATTTTTATGTTGATTCTTTAAACGAAACAATAGATTTTATGCAAGATAATATTTATAATTTTGAACCTGCATTGGAGATGATAAATGAAATCTATGATAGGAAATTAAAAGTTAAATACAAAGAAGTTAATCACCTATAAATGGAAGAGTTAATAAAAAAAGAAAATGATATTTTTGAAATCTTACAAAAATTTATAGATTCAAATTTGGAATTTATTATAGTTGGAGGCTATGCTGTTTCTGCTTTTAAGCATAGGTTCTCAGTTGATGCAGATATTGTTGTAAAATCAGAATGTTTATCTGATTTTGAGAATATCCTAAAAAAACAAGGTTTCAAGAAAACCATAACCAAGCAATTAGAGAATAATTACTCTTCTAAATTCATCAAGTATGAAAAAGAACATGCAAGTGTGGATATTTTAATTGATGCTTTGGCTTCAAGAACAACTAATGCCTCATTTAGTTATGAATTAATCTCTAATAACAGTATTAAAAAGAGAATAATTGGAATTGAAAAAGAGGTTATTGCAAGAATCCCTGTAAAGGAATTATTAATAGCAATGAAGTTACATTCTGGCAGACTAACAGATTTTAGAGATATCGCTGCGCTAGCAAAAGAAGCGGATTTGAAATTAATAAAGAAATTCCTGTTTATAGGTAACTTAAAGGTTCTAGAAAAAAATTTATCAAAGCTACATAAAGTCGTAAATGACAAAAATTTTATTGATTCTTTTAAGGGAGTTTTTGTAGAAAAGAAGTTTGATATTGATTTTGAACAGGTAAAAAAGATAAGCGAATTAAAAAAATAAAATCTTGATTACAGAATATATCTTTTAAGATATATTCTTTTACACAAAGTCATTCTAAAAAATATCCAGAACCTCTTCTACATTTTTGTCGGATTTTTCTAAATCCCCTTTTGTCTTAAACTCTGGTTCTTCATCAAATTTTTCATCATTTACTTTGTTTGACAGCTCAGAATTTTCTTCTGGATATTCTTTAAGATAATCTTCTTTTTCCTGTTCTGTTGCTTCTACGGCTTCTTCACCTTGAAGATATTCTTCATCAGATTGTTTGTTTTCTTTATCTTCATCAACTAAAAATGTTGGAGATTCTAAATCTTCTTTATCTTCAATTTCTGAATCTTCATTTGTGAAATTGTCTTTTGTTTCAGAATTATCTGGAATTTCTTTTGTATATTGCCTTGGTGATTCTCCCAATTCTTTTTCTAATTCAAACACGTAATCTGAAATTTCTTTTGCCACGTCGGCATTTACACTTATGCTGTCTATTCCATTTTCCACCAAGAATTTTACCATGTTTTTTCTGCTTCCTGCCTGCCCGCAAATACTTGTTTCGACATTTTTTCTTTTGCAGACTCTTATTACATAAGATAATTGGTAAAGAACTGCGGGGTGCATTTCATTGTATAAATTTTGAACTTCTTCGTTGTTTCTGTCTATTGCTAAAATATATTGTGTTAAATCATTTGTTCCAAAAGAGATGAAGTCAATTCCCTCGTCGCACAATTCTTTAATTATCTGCACGGCTGCCGGCGTTTCAATCATCACTCCAATTTTTGCCTGCGAGAAATTTATTTCTTTTAATTTTTCTTTTGTTTTTTGCACTTCATCAACGGAAATTACTTGCGGAAGCAACACGCCAATTTTTTTCCCTTGTTCAGAAATTCTTTTTAGCGCTTTTAATTCTGCTTTGAAAATTTCTGGATTTTTTAATGAATATCTTATTCCATGATCTCCCAACATTGGGTTGCCTTCTTTTTCTTTAGGCGAGCCTTCCAAATTTGAAAACTCATCGCTTCTGATATCTGAAGTTCTTATCCATAATTCGCTAAAATATTTTGCAATTCCTTTTAATCCCTGGAAAATTATTTCTTCGTATTCGTCGATTTTTTTATTTTTCAAAAAAAACTGCGGGTGCTTTCCTGACTCGGCAATTATTCCTTCAATTCTTGTGAGCCCGACTTTTTTTATTCCTGATTGAGAAGCTCTTTTTGCGAAAGTTGGAAGGTCAACAATAACTTTTATTTCTGTTTTTGTTTTTGCCTCGACAGGAAGAATTTCTTTTTGTATAGTTTCTGAAGTTTTGCCTTTGTAGATTTTTCCATTGAATCCGTCGACGGTTATAATTTCCCCTTCTTTTAATTTTGTTGTCGCTTCTTCTGTTCCGACAACGGCTGGAATTCCCATTTCTCTTGAGACAATTGCGGCGTGAGAAGTCATTCCACCTTTATCTGTTACAATTGCTGCGGATTTTTGCATTGTTACAACCATGTCCGGATTTGTCATTTCCGTTACAAGAATATCTCCTTGCTTTATTTTTGACAAATCGTGCATTGAATTTATAATTTTTATTTTTCCTGATGCAATTCCCGGGGACGCGGCGATGCCAGAAAGAATTATTTCTCCTTGCACGATTTTTTCATTGCCGGAAGTTCTTTTTTCCAATGTCGTTATCGGGCGCGTTTGAACAATAAAAATTTCTTCACCCTCAATAGCGAATTCAATGTCCTGTGGTTTTTGATAGTGTTCTTCAAGGTTAAGAGATATTTCTGCAAGCCTTTTTATTTCATAATCTTTTAACACCTGATGTTTTGATCTCTCGTCGCTGAGTTTTACTTTTGTTTTTCCTCCGCTAGAATCGCGTGTTATTGCTATCTTTTTATCTGATATTTTCTTATCTAATATTTCTAAATCTCTGGAGACAATATATTTATCTGGGGTTATTGTTCCCGAAACGATTCCTTCTCCCAATCCCCAAACAGCTTCGATGATGACATTATTATTTTTGAACGACGGGTCTTTTGAAAAAATCACTCCTGATTTATCTGAGTCCACCATTTTTTGGACGACGACTGCGAGGCTAACGTTTTCATGCTTGAAACCTTTTTTGTTTCTGTAATAAGTTGCTCTTGAAGTGAATAAAGATGCAAAACATTTTTTTATATTGCTTATTAGCGACGCGTTTCCTTTTACATTTACAAAAGATTCCTGTTGTCCGGCGAAACTTGCGTCAGCGAGGTCTTCTGCTGTTGCACTGCTTCTTACAGCGACGAACATTGGCTCAGAAGTTTTATTTAAGATATCCAGCGCAGAGCCTTTTTCAAAATCAAAACTCTCGGTATCTAAAGATTCGTAAGCTTCCAAAATTTCTTCTTGTATCTCTTTTGGAAATTCAGATTCTAAAATTAATTTTCTTATTTTTTCTGTTGTTTCATCTAGTTGGCTGGTGTCTTCATAATCAATCGTAGATAATAATTCTGTAATTTTTTCTTGTATCTTTGCTTTTTTTATGAAATAATCATAGGCTTGCGCGGTTACGACGAATCCCGGCGGAACTGGAACTTTTAAATTATAAATTTCTGCGAGGTTTGCACCTTTTCCTCCGGCGATTTTTCCGGAGCTTTTATTTAATTCAGAAAACCATTTTACAAATTCGGATTTTTCCTCTTTTTGTTGCATGAACAGATAAAATAAAAAGAATTAATAAAGGTTTTGTTGCATTTAATTTGAGATTGCATCAACAGGACAGCTATTTATCGCTTCTTTGACGCAGGGAAGTTTTTTTTGCGCCTTGATTTTTGCTTTTCCATCTTTGTCCATTTCAAAAACTTCTTCACAAATAGAAGCACATAAACCACATCCAATGCAAGTTTCCTTGTTAATTTTTATCATTCAAAACAACCTCCAGGTTTCCGCGAAAATCCTTTGGATTTTCGTAGCCCTAAAATCTTCTGATTTTTTGGTTTTATATTTTCCACTTGGCACTGAAGGATGATTTCTTCAATTGCTTCCGATGGAAATCATGAAATATTTTGTAGATAAATCTATTTAAAGATTTCTGAACTTATTTTTACAGGGAAAATAAACTTAATGATGGAATATATTTTCGTATGCTATGCTGGTGTGAATAGAAGTCCTATTGCCGTCGATGTAGCCAGAACTCTTGCGAGAAAATATAATGTTAAAGACTTCAAGGCAGAATTTTTAGGTATAGCTTATGTTAATTGTTCTAATTTAGATTTTTTTAAAAAGAAGTTAAGTACAGCAGATATTGTATTTGCATTAGACCAAGAAATTATGAAAGATTTAATTAAAAAAGGCATATCTGCTAAAAGAATATGTAATCTTAATATAGAAGATAATTATCCAATTCGAGGGAATCCTAAATTAAGAAATGAGTTAGAGGAAATTTTAACTGAAAAGCTTGAGCCGTTTTTTAAAAAGAAGGAAAATTTATAAACTTTATCTTTATCTTCTTATTATGGCAAGGGTATATGATATGTCTCAAGAAATTGGTAAGAGACTTTATGATGAGATGCTTGATAGAATGATTGCAGAGTGTCCGATTATTTCTGAGAGAGATACAGAGGGCATTGAAATTGAAGAAGTGGGCGAATTAAAGGGGTGGCAGGAGAAAAGATAGTTTAGCTGGTGAAATATTGAAGCAAATTAGAGAAGAGAGAACTCAACATTAGATTTATAAATCCTTTATTCTTTTTGTTTTTATGGTATGGTTTGTTTGGGCGCTTGTCGCAGTTGTTGTAATAATTGTGTTTATATTTATTTATTATTATAATAGATTTAATGTTCTTTCGAATAGAATTGACAATTCATTGAGCCAAATTGATGTTCAATTGAAAAGACGGGCAGATTTGATTCCGAATTTAATTGAAACCGTAAAGGGCTATGCGAAGCATGAGAAAGATATCATGACAGAAGTTAACAATGCCAGAAAAGCTTTGGTTTCTGCCAAGGATTTGCCGTCGAAGATTAAAGCAAACGATAAACTTGAAGGCGTTTTGGGAAGATTATTTGCTATTGCTGAGAATTATCCAAATTTAAGAGCAAATGAAAATTTCTTAGAATTGCAAAGGGAATTGAGTGCGACAGAAGACAGGGTTGCTTATTCTCGACAGAGTTATAATGATTCAATACTGGATTACCAGAATTTGAGAACAACTTTCCCTGGAAGCATGTTTGCAGGAATGTATGGATTTAAGGAAAAAGACTATATCAAGATTGCCCCTGCTGAAAGAGAAGTTGTGAAGGTGAAATTTTAAGAAGATGGGATGGAGGAATTTTCCAAGATGGTT
>Ga0265296_1005510_pt1 | contig 10349 bp, 7 predicted proteins | sample MunlanPumphouse1_FD_189073 | JGI IMG/M metagenome (GOLD analysis project Ga0265296, IMG submission 189073) | Groundwater microbial communities from a municipal landfill in Southern Ontario, Canada - Pumphouse #1 | ecosystem: Environmental > Aquatic > Deep subsurface > Groundwater | place: Canada...
CCGGCCACAAATTAAATACTGAGTTAGCAAGGAGGCTTTTAGAAACATGCCGGAATTAGACGTTAAAGAAATTATGAAAACGATCCCCCACCGTTACCCATTTTTACTGATCGACAAGGTAATTGAAATTGAGGAAGGGAAAAGGGCAGTTGCCATCAAAAATGTTACCGCTAACGAACCTCATTTCCAGGGACATTTCCCTGACCACCCCATCATGCCCGGCGTTCTCATCATTGAAGCCCTTGCCCAGGTTGGCGTTGTGCTGGCCCTGCGCATGCCGCAAACGGAAGGGAAGCTGGTTTATTTCGCGGGCATTGATGATGTCCGCTTCCGCCGGCCGGTTGTTCCGGGCGACCAGCTCCGGCTGGAAGTTGAAACCGTCTGGGTCCGCGGCAACCTCGGCAAGATGAAAGGAAAAGCGACCGTTGAGGGCGAAGTCGCCGCCGAAGGGGAATTTACGTTTTCCCTGGCCGACCGCGAGACCGGGGGGATTAAGGCCCACCCGACGGCAACCGTTCACAAGAATGCGGTCCTTGGTAAAAATGTCGAGATCGGCCCCTATTCTGTTATCGGAGCGAATGTCAGGATTGGGGACGGGACAAAAATCGGCGCTCACTGCCTGATCACCGGATCGACGAACATTGGAAAAGATAACAATATTTCAAATGGCGTGGCTATCGGCCTGCCGCCGCAGGACGTTAAATACAAGGGAGAAAAAGGAGAAGTTATTATCGGCGACAAAAATCTTATCCGCGAATTTGTCACCATCCATTCTCCTTCCGCCGCCGGAAAGACCATTATCGGCAGCGAATGCTTTATCATGGTCCACGCCCATATCCCCCACAATTGCAGGATCGGGAATCAGGTTGTGATCGGGGGCTATGTCGGATTGGCGGGATATACTGAAATTCAGGATCAGGTAATTATCGGGGGATTGGCCGGGATCCATCAGTTCTGCCGCATCGGCCGCCTTACCATGATCGGAGCGCAATCGAAAGTTACACAGGACGTTCCTCCCTTCATGCTGATCGAAGGAAATCCAGCCCAGGTTAGAGGAATTAACTCGATCGGCCTTCAGCGCCGCGGGGCTTCCAATGAATCCATGGCGGAAATAAAGAAAGCATTTAAATTAATTTACGAATCCGGCCATACGATCGACAAAGCAGCGGAAGAGATCAATAAGCGGCTCCGCCCCCTTCCGGAGATCAAACAAATTGTTGCCTTTCTCGAGGAAGAGAGCCATCGCGGGATCAGCAAGAAGACCGCGATCGAAGAAGAAGCGGAAAATCTGATCCTTCCCGAAATCCCGGAACTCGGAATTTAGCGGGCGGGCAGGTTCGGTTAAAAATAAACCTTATCCTCACAAGTATAGATTGGCTTCTTTTCGCTTCTGCTTTTGATTTCATTAAAAATTTTTGCAACCGATTCATCGATTTTCCGCCCTTTCCATCCAGAAAGAGCTCCCTCTACTTCTCCAAAACCAAGTGATGGACTGCGATCGTCCACTTTATCCCTAAATGGAGTCAAGTGCTTTGCAAACAAATACTTTAAAGCTGGATTAAAATTACCTATGCCCATTTGACCTCTTACATGTTGCATTAGAGATGTTGCGCGTGACCACCGATCATCCCAATAATCTTCCATAAAATAGGCAAAATCTTCAGATGGTTGCCATAATGACGAACTCTTCCGAAAGTAATGCGAGAAAAAATCATTTGAAAAGTCAGCTCTATTATACTTTCCTGTTTTATAATCACTCCCTATCTGGTAAAAATTGATCTTTCCGTACAACAAACTTTCATCAAAAGGGTCAAGCCAATCGCCGGTTATCCCATGATCATAATAATGAGAAAGCTCATGCAATAAGGTTGAGAGCTGCGCTCCCTCAGGGAAAATTATTATTCTAGATGTATTTTCTGGCTGCATTCCCTCCATCTCAATATGATGATAATTAACAAAACTGATTTTAACCTTGCCATTAAAAAGCCCCAAAGGAAATTTTTCTATTGCACCGACTATAAGATTATTGCTATATATAGTTTGTTCCGGATGGATAAATTTAACTTTAAATCCCTGATCATATTCTACTTTTAAAATATTATTTTCTAATCTGACCTTCCCCGGAACATATGTAACCGGCAAATCATGAACAAATACAAGAGTATCTGTCTCACGAGTTTCTTTGTCTTTACATACTTGTACGGCTATTTCATGATTAAGGCGTGCTTTCGGAGCCAACTCATATCTTGAATCTATTCCAAATACATTTAATAAAAATGAAGCCAAATATGATTCGGCGCTATTTTCTTTTATTTTTCCCAAGACCTTTCTCGCATCTTCATATTTTTTTTCATCTAAATAAATATAACCAATAGCCAAAAACGCTTTCCTGGCCAAATTATCATCCCTTTTATCTGCTATAACTTTAGAGAATTCTTTGATTGCTTTTTCGTTGTCATTTTTTGCCGCTCTATATATTTGCCCCTTATCGAAAGAAGAAATCCCATAGACATTTAAAGCTTTTTCAGGATCTCCAATTTTATAAGCGTAGGCATTCACGAGTAAGGATAACAAAGGATAATAACCGGAACCCGTTTTTTTTGCGTTTTCAAAATATTCATTAGCCTTGACTATGCCCCCTCGTATAGAAAGATAAAGATCCCCTAACAAATAATTGATGTATGCTCTAGTTAATGAAACGTAATTAGCGTAAATGGGTAACCCCCGTCGACCAGTACCTATTTCGGGTGGAAAAAAGCGAATTGGCAGATCATCACAACAATCTTTTCTTTCAAATTCTTTTTGGGCTTTGGTTAAATAATCTATTGCCTCATCGGTATCCCCCAAATAAATCGAACTTAAACCGGCAAATAAGAAGGCATTCCCCTTGATCCTATAGTTGTCTCCATTATTAATAAATTCTTTATAGTTTTTTAATGCTTCATCAAACTCAAATCTTTCATAGTGATAATTCCCCAGATAATAATGCGCCTGTGCTCTTGCTTTAGAATCTATATTTGATTTAATAACCCTCATGCAGGGATCCGGAGAATCAATAGATTGCGTGGCGCATTCATTCCATAGAACATAATCATGTATTGATTCACTATATGTATTTCTTTTAATTGCTTCTTTTTTTAACTGGTTAGCTTCCTCAACAAATATTGTATTGTCTGGAAATGTGGTTATTTGATCAAAAGCTTTTATCCCTTCTTTGGACTGGCCTAATTTCCAGACTCTAATTTTACCAATCTCAAAAAGCGCATGCGCCGCCCATGGGGTTTGAGGTCGAGCATCAACCACTTTCTGATAATATTCGATTGCTTTATCAAAATCATATAAATATTTATCGTAAATCACTCCAATCCTGAGATAGGAAGCCATGGTGAGGTCAGATTCAGAACCACATCTTTGAGCTACATCTTCCAGTTGTGAAATTGCTTTTTGATAATCCCTATCTAAAGAAGCTAATTCACTGGCTCGCCTAAACAATGCATATGGCGAAAGCGCCAAGTATTTTGCCTGCGCTCTTGCCCAATCAAGTACGTAATCTGGAAGTTCCAATCTAAATCCTTCCGGAATAGTTAGGTTGATATTATCCCCTTCACCCTTATCAAGATACAATGGGCCATCGAGTGTTCGTTCGCTTTTAAATTTATCAATTAAAACTTTTTTTGCGAATGCAATTTCCTCTTCCCTGCGAAGCCCTGTAAATTTGTCTTTATGCCTATCAATTAGATATTCTGCCGCGGCTCTAACAATTTCATCCCATAACTTGTCTATTTCCTCAGGCAAAAATTTCCTGTCTGTTTTTATTAAAATTGGTTTCTCCGGTAATTTCTCCTGTCTTAAAACAGCATCAAATGTTTTTGAGAAGTTATCGCCTTTAACGTCCAAAATGACCAAATCCCCGCCCAGTGTAAATTTCTTATCACTTACTTCAACATTTGATTCATCGCGGCTGCAGCTCAATCCAGAAAAGCTGAGAAGAATAGCTGTTGGACCCGCCCAGATAGGTGATGTTACGGCTCCAACTGCAACTGTTACTCCATCAACCACCGTAATATCTTTAACCTCCTTCCCTATATATTTTTCAATCGTGCCTTTTACGCTATCCGAAATTCCATTAAAACTTATCATTATTTTCTCCTATTTGTTTGATTGTCGAATAATTTGAATTCCCGATATCTTCTTCTGGCTATAGAAAGCTCTAAAAATTGATGCGGTAAATCCGCTCTGTCAAGTTTTTCGGCCCTCACCTATATCTACCGGCCCCCCCCCGAAAATTTCAGGTTATTTTACAATTTCAAAATTCCCGTATTTTTATTAGAAATTAGGATGTGTGGTGGGGGCTAATAGATACATCTACAGCTTGGAATACCGCTTTTTGAGAAGATCAATTATTTCTTCTTTCTTTAACCCTGCCTTTATCATTGCTGGCAGGGATTCGTAGGCCTCAGGGGTGTGCCATCCGGCAGCCCTGGCTACCGCTTTGAGGAGATCAATTGTTTCTTCTTTTTTTACCCCGGCTTCCAGCATGGCCGGCAAAGCTTGGTAAGCGGTAGAGATGCTTTTTTGGCCAACCCGGGACGCTGCTTCGATGATTTCTTGCCTCCCCCTTAACCAATCGTAATCGTCCTCGCTACCACCACACACAATGGGTTCGAAAAATCTATAGAAATACCAATTGGCAGCCCTATCTACCGCTTTGAGGAGATCAATTATTTCTTTTTTCTTTACCCCGGCTTTTATCATGGCCGGCAGGGATTCGTAGACCTCATTGGTATGCCTTCCGACGGGCTCTACTGCTTTGAAGAGGTCAATTATCTCATCTTTCTTTAACCCTGCCTTTTGCAGGGAGTCTATCACAGCCGGCAGGGCTTTGTAGGCCTTTGCCATATCATAGGTATACCCTCCGACAGCCCAGGCCACTGCTTTGAGAAAGTTAATTGTTTCTTCCTTCTTTAATCCTGCTTTTTGTAGGGGGTCTATCATGGCCGGCAGAGCTTTGTAGGCCTCATGGGCACGTATTCCGGCAGCCCGAGCTATCACTATTAGAAAGTCGATTGTTTCTTTTTTGACAAAATCAGCTTTAACACAATCGTAAATCGCCTCAAAAACAAGAGCGGCCCCATATATTTTGATCAGTCCTTTTACTTCGGGGTCTTTTGAGTATTCGTAAGCCAATTTATGATCCTCGATTTCAATCTCAGTAAATATTTCTGTTTTTCTCTGCTCATTTACTGCTTGCATAAATTCCCAAATTTCCACTGTTCCACTTCCATCTTTATCTAAAGATTTTACGTCATTTATTCCTTCCTTGGATAATTCTTCTGAAGAAGCTCTCATGTTTCGATCTTTGTCTATTTTCTGGAAGAAGATATTTAAATCGTCATAACCATTTATTCCCGAAACTCCATTTACACTCATTTTATTTTCCCTCCTTGCCTTGTTTACTTTAAGCCATTTACTAGCTACAATATATCATCGACAAGTTATTTGGGAAATTTCACACATTTTAAAATTTGGTTTGCAAATGGTATTGTATAAATGAAAATCATGCTTTCAGCCGGAGAAGTCTCCGGCGATGTCCACGGATCCTATCTCGTAAGAGAACTAAAAAAACTCCGCCCGGATATTTCCTTCTTCGGCATGGGATCGGAGCGTTTGGCCGCCGAAGGAGTAGACATCAACTTTGATATCTGCAAAAAAGGGACCATCGGCATCCATGAAGCCCTGCCCAACCTCTTTCCTATTTATTCAACTTTCCAGAAAATAAAGAAGCTTCTGCTCAAAGAAAAACCGGACCTTGTTTTGTTGATCGACTCCCAGGGCTTTAACATGCCTTTTGCGAAATTTTGCAAGAAAGCCGGCTTCAAAACTGTTTATTACATTGCGCCGCAGGAATGGCTGTGGGGAACGGAAAAGGGAGTGAATAAGGTCGCAAAGGCCATCGATCTAATCGTTGCTATCTTTGAAAAAGAATTTGAAATTTATAAAAAAGCGGGCGCAAATGTCGTCTATTTTGGGCATCCCCTGATTGATATAGTTACAAATCGTAATCCATTAGCTGTAAATGGCAAACCGGTAATTAGCCTTTGCCCCGGGAGCAGAACGCAGGAGATCAAGGGGCTTCTCCCTATTCTATTAAAAGCGGGAGAATTGATTAAAAAAGAACTGCCCGAAGCTGAATTCCTCGTCCCGGTTTCATCCAGAAAACTATTTCAGGAAATTTTTGACCTGGTCGGTGATTTCCGGCCAAAAGCGGTCTTTGAACAAACTTATGACGCGCTGGCCGCTTCTGATCTGGCAATTTGCTCTTCAGGGACGATCAATCTCGAGGCCTCGCTCCTCGGCACACCCAATATAATGGTTTATAAACTGTCTCCCCTCACCTACTTCATTGGCATGCATATTTTAAAAATCGGCCAAAAGATCAAATACTTCTCGATGCCCAATATATTATTGGAGAAAAATGTAATTCCGGAACTGGTCATGCAAGATGCCCGACCCGAAAAAATCGCCGCTGAAGCGCTGGATATCTTAAGAAATGCCAATCGACGGGAAACAATGAAGCGGTCATTTGAAGAATTAAGGGCAAAGCTCGGTTCTCCGGGGGTGATTGCCCGCGCCGCAAAAAACATCCTCGACTTCGCCCGTTAACCTGCCTTCACCTTATTCAAAAAAAATGTTATAATTATCCCTAATGCCCATTCCATTCTTTGACATCACAAAACAAAACGATTCCCTGAAGGAAGAAATTGAAAGGGCCGTTAAACAAGTTATTAATTCCGGTCGTTACATTCTTGGCGAAAATGTTGCCGCGCTTGAAAAAGAAGTTGCTGCTTACTGCGGGACAAAATTTGCGATTGGCGTCGCCTCCGGCACCGATGCCATTCACCTTGCCTTAAAAGCCTGCGGGGTCGGCCCCGGCGATGAAGTTTTGCTTTCCCCTTTTACCTTCGTTGCCACCGCCGAAGCCATCGCTTATTGCGGCGCTACGCCTGTTTTTGTTGATATAGAGCCAAATACCTTTAATCTTGATCCGACAAAACTCAAAAGCCATATCACTAATAAGACCAAAGCAATTCTTCCGGTTCATCTATACGGACAATCCTGTGAAATGGATAAGATCATGGATATCGCCCGTGAACATAATTTAAAAGTCATTGAGGACTGCGCCCAAGCCGCCGGAGCAGAACTCAAAGGACAGAAAGTCGGCAATTTTGGCGATGCCGGCTGTTTCTCTTTTTTCCCGACAAAAAACCTCGGCTGCTTTGGCGATGGCGGAATGATCACTGTCAATGATGAAAAGATTGCCGATGAAATAAAAGTTTTGCGCGGTCACGGCAGTCGCAAAACTTACCATTACGATATCATTGGCTATAACAGCCGCCTTGATGAATTGCAGGCCGCCATATTACGGGTTAAACTTCCGCATCTCGATTCCTATATCAATTCACGTCGGAAAAATGCCGATTATTACCGTGAAAATCTAAAAGGAATTCCCGGTTTTGCCCTACCCCATGAGTTAAAGAATTCCTTACATACATATAATCAGTTTACCCTCAGGGCAAAGGATCGCGATTCCCTTTTTGAATTTCTCAAAGGAAAAAGCATTTCCTCAATGGTTTATTATCCGCTCTCTCTTCATCTCCAGCATGCCTTTGTTGGTCTCAACCATAAAAAAGGCGATTTCCCGGAAAGCGAGAAAGCGCAAGAAACCGTTCTTTCCCTGCCCATCTTCCCTGAATTATCAGAAGAACAGGTTTTAAATGTTTGCCAAGCCATCCAGGAATACTTTAAGCGATGAAGCGGGGCAAAGGGCTAAAGCTTGGCGTTATTGGCGTCGGATCCATGGGCAGAAATCATGCGCGAATTGCCGCCGGCCTGGCTGGAGTTAAATTAATTGGCGTTGCCGATCTGTCCGCTTCAGCCGCGGAAGAAACCGGAAAGACGATCGGTGTTCCCTTTTATACCGATTACCATCAACTTCTACCCTATGCCGAAGCAATTTGTATCGCAACTCCAACCCAAACGCATTTTGAAATCGCCCAAGAATGTCTTAATGCCGGAAAACATCTTTTAATTGAAAAGCCCTTTACGGGAGATCAATCTAATGCTCGACAACTAATTTCACTTGCCGCTAAAAAGGAATTAATTTTAGCCATTGGCTTAATTGAGCGCTTCAATCCCGCTTTTCAGAAATTAATTAAGGAGATAAAGGGCGAAAAATTGATCGGTCTGGATATTAAGCGGCTCAGCCCCTACCCTGAACGCATTGCCGATACCGACGTTGTCTTAGATATGATGTTCCATGATATTGACCTACTTCTTTCTATTGTTCGAGAAGAAATTTCGAGCGTGAAAGCAAAAGGAGAAAAAATTCGCTCAAAGCTCCTGGACCGTGTTATTGCAACCATAACCTTCTCAAATGGCATAATCGCACGCATCGAAGCAAGTCGTGTTTTTAGCTCTAAGACAAGAAATATATGCGTAACAACCGAGAAGTCCTTTATTGAAGCAAACCTCCTAAATAAGACCATTTATGTCCGGGATTTTTCCACCCCTACGCCCAGCTCATTACCGATTAAAGCGGCGGATCAATTAACGGAGGAATTAAAAGACTTTATTGTTTCCATTAAATCTAGAAAACAGCCGACCGTTTCCGGAGAAGACGCATTAAAAGTCATTACGCTGGCAGAGGACATACGAAAAAAATGCTGATTAACGCGATTACATTTATTGTCATTTTTACCGCAATCGCTTTATTGCATGAATTTGGCCATTTTATTTATGCAAAACGCTCTGGCATACGAGTTTTTGAGCTTGGCATTGGACTAGGGCCCCGACTTCTTTCATTTACGAAATTTGGAACTATTTTTTCCTTAAACCTTATTCCAATCCTTGCATTTGTCAGAATCGCGGGTGAAGGAGAAGACAAAGAAGACGCTTTGTGCCTTGATAATGAAAAATATTCATTTAAAACTCCATTTCAAAAACTGAAAACGCTGGCTGCCGGCCCCATAATGAATATACTATCCGCATTCCTTGTCCTGGCGATCATATTTATTTTTATTGGAATTCCTTCCGGCATTTCAAATGAAATCGGCTCCATTTCAAGCGGCTCACCGGCTGAAAAAGCAGGCATAAAAGTTGGCGATAAACTACTCACCATTAATGGGAAGACCTTCCCTAATATGGAGAAGGCCATTGATTTTATCCATAAGAACGCCAATAAATCGCTTGTCCTAACCTTAAAACGCGGACAACAAACTTTGCAAATAAAAGCGGCCCCCATCCTGGATAAAAAACTAAACGTTGGCTTGCTGGGATTTAAACCAAATGCAATCTATAAAAGAGTTAGCCCCATTAAAGCAATCTACCAGAGTTGCAGCCAAACGCTATCTATGATCTACATGACTTTATCTGTGCTTTCCCAATTAATAATCGGAAAGATCCCCCTATCCTCACTCGTTGGCCCGATTGGCTTGGCAGATGTTGTTGGAACCTATGCTCAATCAGGCCTTTATTCAATAACATGGCTTTTTGCCTTTATCAGTATTAACATAGGCGTTTTAAATCTGCTGCCTATTCCCGCCCTGGATGGCGGCCGAATTGTTTTTGCGCTGCTTGAGCTATTCAGAGGGAAAGCTATTGACCAAAAGCTAGAAATGAAAATTAATCAATGGGGAATGATCGCTTTGCTGACATTAATGGCGTTTGTCTCAATTAACGATATCCATCGCCTTCTTGGCCGATTTCTTCGCTTTTAACCGCTGATTTCAGCCGCATGCAATGTGTTTTTCATCAGCATGGCTATTGTCATTGGACCAACCCCGCCCGGGACAGGCGTTAAATATCCGGCAACCTTGCTAACCGAATCAAAATCAACGTCTCCAACCAGCTTTTCGCCCAGCCGATTCATGCCGACATCGATTACAACGGCGCCTGCTTTGACCATGTCGCCTTGAATGATCCCGGGACTGCCTACCGCAGCGATTAAAATATCTGCCCTGCGGGCAACCTCCCCCAGGTTCGAGGTTCGCGAATGGCAAATTGTCACGGTTGCATGATTCTGCAGGAGCAAGATAGAAACCGGCTTGCCCACAATATTGCTTCGCCCCACCACTACCACCTCAGAGCCGGCTATTTTAACTCCTGTGGATAATAGCAATTCAATGATCCCCTGCGGGGTACAAGGGATAAAAAGCGGATTTTCGCCTTTGAGCAGTTTCCCCATGTTTAACGGGTGAAGGCCGTCAACGTCCTTGTCCGGAGAAATTTCATCTATTATCCCGGCAACATTGATTTCCTTAGGCAGCGGCAATTGCACTAAAATACCGTTT
>Ga0265296_1005511_pt1 | contig 10342 bp, 5 predicted proteins | sample MunlanPumphouse1_FD_189073 | JGI IMG/M metagenome (GOLD analysis project Ga0265296, IMG submission 189073) | Groundwater microbial communities from a municipal landfill in Southern Ontario, Canada - Pumphouse #1 | ecosystem: Environmental > Aquatic > Deep subsurface > Groundwater | place: Canada...
GCTGGTCACTGATGTGCTCCCCAGGTGGTCGGTGTGGAGATACTCCAGCGTGGTCCCTTTCCGGAAGGCGATCTCCTTTCCTCCGAGGAAGTAGTGGGTGGTGACCTCGGAGGTGGTGAGGTTCTTGTCGTAGTACTGGTTCACATACAAGGTCGTCTCGCCCGCCTCGGTCTTTTTGATCCGGTTGCCGTCGCCATGATCAAAAGTATTCAGTTATCAGTTATCAGCTTTCAGTGATCAAAGTCAAGAAAAGGTTTGAGGTGGAGGGTTCCCCGTGCGGGGAACCCTCCACCTACCTCTAATCAAAAATTCCCTTCGGTGCCTCTTTCTTAGCCGAGCCGATGAGAACCAACTGATCCAGGATTGCCTCAAATAAATCGAACAGTTCTGCCAAAAATTGGATATTAGAGACGGTCTTGGGTAAGGCCAGTGTTCGATAGTCGAGTATATTAACGTTGGGGGAAAGACCTTCTAGAAACCCTGCCCCCCTTGCTTCAAGGAAAAATTCTGATTGTCTGGCAATTATTCCCCTGATACGAGGCGACTGGAACAACTGAACTAGCTGGTCTTTCATGTTCCCTCTGACTATAAAATCCCTATCAAACTCAGGGGATCCCGTGTCCAAGTGTTGCCTGCCCAAGCAAAGACCGATCTTGCTCCAAAAGGTCTTCCGATAAACCTTGAATTGCATCTCGTCTTTTCTTATGAATGGAGCTCGGACTCGAAGGATTTTGGTGGCACTTAAAGAGCCCAGTGGATTCCCTGTATTGCTAGTCATATCCAGTACTATTACCCATTCGCGATATTGCTTCTCCATCTTTGGAGAACTTAGTAGAGATGAAACGAGTTTCCCCTCGATTTGTTCTGCCAGTTGTTGCCAGAGTTGACCACTATTTGGGCTACCCGACGTCATTGTCTTTTTGCTATTCATCGGTATCCTCTCTTTGATTATTCGGTTCCACAAAATACCCCTGCACATTTCAGGTCGCTTTATTACTGGTGAATCAGTTGCGCATCACCCAAATAGATTCCCAAGTCTGACGGGGATACACTTTGAAAGAACGATTCACTCACCCAGAATGATCCCATCGATCCAGTATAGTATCCAGCTTGTGATGGTGGTGTCACAACTGGTATTGGCGCGACTTGTGGGGGCAGATAAGCCGGTGCTATGGCTGGTGTGGTCTGGATTGGTGTCACTGGTTGGGTGATGGTTGGTGTCTTATCATCCGTAAGCCCAAGTGAACTAGGCAGGTCTATTTTCCACGGACCAAATGATAATGGGTTAAAAGCATCGCGTAGACTGAATCTTGAGCCTGTTTCGCCTCCAGATAAATTGTACATGGAATCGTCAACTATCTCTCGGCCTAGTTTAACTACTTGGCCTGCCATTGGTTTGCCAATGAGAACAAACGGCGCACTCCAGGTCATTATTTCGATCCCAACAAACATCTCAGCAGTATATGCCATATTGCGAGTGAGTTTCCAACCGTTGGTATCTTGTAATCTGCCCCATTGGTCGGCTGACCACTCCCTTACCGGTTCCACTACCTCATTGTTAACCCAACTGACAGCTCTATCTACAAATGGCGGCCAATTACCAGTTGGGTCAGTGTACACCAAAGGATTATTGAAACAGTAAGAGTAACGATTCCATGTCTGAGGCTCGTATTGGTTCGGGCTGACAGTGTCAGGGCTTATAAATCTCCCTATCCCTGCGTCATAATAGCGGGCATTATAGTAATACAGCCCCGTCTGATCCAATCTTTGACCCGTAAACAACTTGTCTGTGTCCAGCGTTCCCGTCATTGACCTCTGACCTCCGAACGGGAAGTAAGCCACCTTGCTCACTTGATTACCGGATGTATTTGTAGTTACACTCGTGCTGCCAAGATGATCTTGATGCACATATCTTAAGTCATTACCCTTCCTGTAAGCAACTTCTTTTCCCCCAAGATAGTAGTGCGTAACTACTTCGCTGGTAGTTACGTTGCGCTCATAGAACTGGTTCACGTAAAGGGTCGTCTCCCCGCCCTCGGTCTTTTTGATCCGGTTGCCGTCGCCATCGTAGACGAAGGTGGCGGTGCTGCCGCCCGTAGTTACGGACGCGGGCTTATTCTCCACATCCCAGGTGAGGGTCTGCCCATTCCTGTTCGTCATGTTCCCGTTGGCATCGTAGAGTTCCCCGATCGGGGGAACTCTATCTACGGTCTATGGGTTTCCTACTTCTTTCAATCGGCAACTATGGCGAGAACTATCCAATAACCAACGATTGCCACGAACAAGAGAAGAGAACCAAACATCAGTCGCCTCGATCTGCGCGCTATGCCTAGGCCTAGAAGCGCACCAAGCAAAGCATAGATGGATAAGAGAACCCACAAAATAATTATATCTCCAGTGGATGGTCCCCCAGTGTCCATCCCTGACATGGAGTAGATTACGGTAGTGGGGAAGGCCAGTACAATAAAACTGACTATCCCGGCTGCTATCGCCGCGATCTTGCGCCGTCTTGTCATAACGTCTCTCCTTTGTTTGGAAACCCTGGGGAATGCCCCACCGCAGGACAACACATACTTGCCTCAGTTCTGGATGAAACGTTGGAGATAACCGACTGAACCTTCATCATGAAGCGGTCTCTCGTGCATCTTGCCCCAGCGAAGTGTATAGGCTAAACGTTTGTCCATCCAACTCCCAGTATCAATTGAGTAATAGTTTGTACCGCTGGTCCATCCCTTAGGCCTGCTCGTTTGTACCGGACTGCTTTTTTCGCGGATGTTCAGGAGTCGAATGTGAGAGGTGGTATTGCATGCTGCCACCTTCGCTGGCAAATTGTCGAGTCGACCGTTTCTCCAATTCTCGATGAACACACTGTTATCACGAGCATAACCATACGGACATTCTAGCAGGGTTACAGTCCTTATGCTGCTTATGACCCCTGCAGTCAGATTGGATGTGCCACTGGTGATCTGGACAAGCAGGGTCGCCATTGCCGCGGCACCTTCACTGAAGGCAACAATATGAATACACCTTCCTTCAAGCTGGTTTAACTGATTCTCCAACCCTGACATTCTGGGGCCTATTTCATAAATCATCAAAACGCAACAGATTATCCGAATCACTATCCGATACAAACAGAACATCATCTAGACTTATCCCCAGACCGGCTGCCACATCACCCCAATGGGAGTCACTCTTTTGACTGCTGCCGCCAACAAACACGTACGCCAACCAGTTTGGGGTTCCAGTTTCTGTGTTATGTCCCCAGTTGATACCAGTTCCCGGATCGATATCTGGATTTGGGTCATGTCCGCTGGGATCAATATACCTTAGCGGGTTATTCAAACAATAGGAATACCGGTTCAGGCTCTGCGGATTGGCTGGGTTTGGCACTTCTGTATCCGGGCTGATGAACCTCCCGATGGTAGCATCATAGTACCTTGCATTGTAGAAGTAAAGGCCGGTCTGGTCAAGCCTCTGGCCTGTGAAGAGTTTATCAGTATCCAGCGGAGCGGTGCTGCTTCTGGTTCCGCCGAAGGGGAAGTATTTTACCGTGTCTATAACCGCCCCGGAGCTGTTGCTGGTCACACTCGTGCTCCCCAGGTGATCGGTGTGCAAATACTCCAACGTGGTCCCTTTCCTGAAGGCGATCTCCTTGCCTCCCAAGTAGTAGTGAGTCGTGACCTCGGAGGTGGTGAGGTTCTTGTCGTAGTACTGGTTCACGTAGAGAGTTGTCTCCCCAGCTTCGGTCTTTTTGATCCGGTTGCCGTCGCCATCGTAGACGAAGGTGGCAGTGCTACCGCCCGTAGTTACGGACGCGGGCTTGTTCTCCACATCCCAGGTTATCGTCTGCCCATTCCTGTCAGTCATGTTCCCGTTGGAGTCATAGGTGTAGCTCTGGGCGCCGACTGCCGTCACCGCGTGAGGTTTAGAGCCATATGAATAGGATGACCCGTTCATGGCAGTGATGTTGCCAATCTGGTTGTAGCTGTAGCTCTGGGTGTAAGCCCCAGAGGCGGAGACCAGCCTGTCCAGAAAGTCGTAACCAAACGTCTCTGTCTCCGATGCCACCGTGTCCTGCCGCTGGCTGAGGTTCCCGCCTGCATCCCATGTGTGGGTGACGTTTTGAAGGGTATTGCCGCCGCTGGTAGTGTTGATCTTCCACAGCCTGCCGTAATATCCTCCGGTAGTGTCGTTCCCTCCGCCCACATCCCAGTAGCCAAAGTTCGTCTGAGCTCCGTTCCCCAAGTTGATCTCGGTTACTTCTCCCAACTGGTTATAGGTCATACCGGTCACCAGGTTGCCCACCATGCTCCCGGAGAGGGTGTTGGGCAAGCCGCGCTGACTGTAAGCCTGGGTGACCGTCTCGCCGGTGGGATAGGTCACAGTTGCCAATCTATCTCCCGAATCATAGGCGAATCCGGTGACATATTCCGATGAATCGATGGTCCGCTTCTCCTGGATCGTCCGGCCTCTGGCATCGTATTTGTAAGCGGTGGTGCCTGCGGCATCGGTCATGGAAGTTTTGAAGCCCTTGCCGAAGTTGCCGTCGGCGGTGCTGTCATAGGTGTAGGTGATGTTGGTCATGCCGGAGCCTGCCGGATAGGTTTTGGCGGCGAGCCGGTTTAAGGCATCATAGCTCAGGGTGATGGTCTGGGCTTTGGCATCGGTTTGGGAAGTCAGATTGCCGTTACTATCGTAGGCGTAGCTCCATCCGCCCATATCGGGATCGGTCATGGCTGTCTTGCGTGAGAGCCAGTCGTAGGTCATGGTGGTGGTGTTGCTGGAATTATCCACCAACTGGGTGAGGTTGCCCAGGACATCATAACTGTAGGTGGTGGTGCCATAAAGAGCTTGCGAGGCATCCAGTTCCTCCACCTTGACCAGCCGCCCGAAGGCATCGTTGGTGTAGCGCTTCTTGTATCCCCGCTCGTTGGTGGCCAGTTGCTGCCAAGCAACGGAGTAGTCGGTACTGGAAGTGGTGCCGTCGGCGGCGGTGGTTGAAGTCACCCTGCCCAGTCCGTCATATGTAGGGGTGGAATATTTCCAGCCAGATTGCGGAGCGTAGTACTGGGTGAGCACCGAGGCGATGTCCTGGGAGACATAGGCTTTATCTACCAGACCCCGGTTGTTGAACGTGGCGGTGGCATTGATGATGGTATGCCCGGATTCCCCCTCCGACTGGGTTTGGATCACCCTGCCGATGCCGTCGAAGTACTGCTTGCTCCAGAGATACCCGTCACCCTCCGGCACCTTGGCCCGGCTTTCCAGGTTCTGCTGGTTGAGGGTGCCCCAGGTGTTGTAGAGATACTGCATGGTGGGACTTCCCGAGGAATCCCCCGGCTTGACCACCTTGACCAGTCGCTTGAAGGTATCGTATTCGTAGGTGACGGACTGGCCGTTGATATCGGTTCGGCTCAAAAGATTAGATGTTCCCGGATCGAAGCTGTAGCTCTCCGTTTGACCGGAAATCGGTGAGGCGATGGTCGAAGGATAGGTGTGATAGGTGGAATCCCATGTAGTAGTCCAGACGTTGCCCTTGGCATCGGTCTCGGTCAGGATGTTGCCGTAGGAATCGTAGGTGTAATAGGCGCTCACCGAGCTTGAGGCATCTTTCTTCTTCTCCACGCGGGTAAGGTTGCCCACCGTGGGCGGCGTCCCCCAGGCCTGGCTGTCGTAGTATAAGAGGGTCTCCGCCTTGAGGTTCGCGCCGCCGTCGTCGGTAGACTGGATTCCGGAATAGACCCGTTCCCTGGAAGGCTTGGTGAGGATGTTGGCGGTGGTGTTCGGGTTGAATGTCCGGTAGACGGTCGAGTCGTCGCTGCCGGTGCTCAGGTCTCCATCCTGGTATTGGGTGACCACATTGTTGTAGTTGTCGTAGACGTACCGGGTGCGGGAGGTTTTGGAGCCGATGGTTTCCTCAACCTTGTTCAGGTAGGTGGTGTAGACGCGGGTGAATTTCTGGACGCGATTGTTGCCGGCATTTGCCACATAAATATAACCATCGCTGCCCATAGCGATACCATAGGGTGAGCTGAGTTGATCATCGCCATTACCGGAACTGCCCCATTTTGTCACAAAAGTGCCTGAGTTGGTAAACTTCTTTATACGGGCGTAGCTGCCCTCTCCAACATAGATATGGCCCTCACTATCTGCAGCAATACTCTCCGGATAATAGAACTGGTCGTCCCCAGTACCCTGGCTGCCCCACTTGGTCACAAAAACACCATCTCCAGTAAACTTCTGAATTCGGCTATTGTAGTTGTCAACCACATAGATATATCCACCGCTGTCCACTGCTATGCCATAGGGATGGGAGAACTGGCTATCACCCGTACCACCACTGCCCCACTTGGTCACGAAAGTGCCGGAGCTGGTAAACTTCTTGACATAGCAGCAAGACCAATCAGTCACATAAACGTATCCATCATTGCTCACAGCCACCCCGTATGGACCACAAAACTGGTAATCATTATTGCCGAAACCACCCCACAAACCAACGAGAGTACCCGCACTGTTGAACTTCTGAATACGGGCATTGCCGGTATCAGCTACGTAAATATAGCCATCACTGCTTACAGCAATGCTCCGGGGAGAGTTAAACTGCATATATCCGCTGCCCTGGCTGCCCCATCTGGTTACAAAAGTACCCGTGCTGCTGAACTTCTTGATGCAGTTGTTATAGTTGTCGATGGCATAGATATAGCCATCATTACCCGCCGCTACCCCATACGGAGAACCATACTGGTTGAACCCGCCACTGCCATAGCTGCCCCATTTGGCCACAAAAGTGCCGGAGCCGGTGAACTTCTGGATACGATGGTTATTGGTGTCAGCCACATAGATATAGCCGCTGCTGTCCATAGTGATACCTCGAGGATATCCGAACTGGCCATCACCGTCGCCATAACTGCCCCACTTGGTTACAAAAGTGCCGGAACTAGTAAATTTCTGGACGCGATAGTTATTGCTGTCGGCCACGTATATATAGCCATCATTGCCTACGGCCACCCCACTAGGATAAAAAAATTGACCATCTCCGCTGCCATAATAGCTAGTACCCCAACCGGTTAAGAAATAACCTTCGGTGGTGAATTTCTGGATGCGATGGTTGCCGGTGTCAGCCACGTAGACATAGCCATCATTGCTTACAGCCACTCCATTGGGCTGTTGTAAGGAACTACCCGACCCCCAGGCATACCACGATGTTACGAAACCACCTGAGCTGGTGAATTTCTGAATGCGGCTGTTGCCTGTATCCGCTACATAAATATAGCCATCACTGCCCGCAGCTATGCCGTAAGGATAATTAAATTGCCCGCTCCCTGTTCCACAACTACCCCACTTGGTCACGAAAACGCCTGAGCTGGTAAACTTCTGGATGCGGTTGTTGTCGCTATCAGCCACATAAACATAGCCTGAGCCATCCACATCTATACCCTGGGGGTTATAAAATTGCCCATCTCCCTGGCCATAGCCACCCCACGTGGTCATTAAAACATATGCGTTGTTGAACACTTGGATGCGGTGATTGCTAGTATCAGCCACATAAATGTAGCCATTACTGCCCATAGCGATGTCACTGGGATAGTTGAATTGGGCTTGCCCGCTATCACTTCCTATACGGTTGCGGAGAGTGCTGTATGCCTCGGCGGTATATCGCCATTGCCAATCATTGTTGACTTGACGGAGCAGGGTGCCATCAGCACTGCGCCATTCCGTCTTGTATTCCCGCCCTGTCAGTTTCTCAGCATTTCCATCATTGGCATCTACGGTATAGAACCAGTGATCGGTATAGTTGCCGGAAGCATCCGTTTCTCTCACTTGCCCGAATCCCCGGTACTCGGCTTCCCATTTATTCCCGGCAGTTGTGAGATATTGTGGATTGCCGGTGTAGCTATAGGTTGTAGTCTGGGTCAGCCCGATGCCGGGATTAACCGTCTTGGCCGTCACCACCTCGCGAGTCCAGATGTTATCCGTAGATGCATTAGGGATTTGAGTATAGGTATAATTGACAGTCGCTCCATAACCATTGCTCACACTGGTCAGGTGCGGCCAGTAAAAATTGGCCGGGTTGCCCGGGTTTCCGTTGTAATCGAGGGTATTGGTATCACGAAGATGGGTCTGTATGCTCTGATAGCTGAAGGTTATGGCAGGAAGCTGTAATGAGTCGTTTTTGTCTTTTTGAGTGATCGAGGTGAGGGTGTGAGTGCCGGAATAGTAGATACCGCCATAGTCGCTGGAGTAGGTAGAAGCCGTGGTGTTGTATGCAAAGACATACTTCCTCAATAAACTTCCATCTACCTTGATCTCGATAGAGTCCAGCCTCTTGTTCTCCACGGTCTTGGGAGCCGGGTTCGATCCATAAGCTTGGGGGTTATCTGACCTGTTAGCGCTGGAGTTGAACTGAATATCAACGTGGTTGTTGTTGTAATAGACGTGGGAAGGATAAGCGGAGCGAACATGGTTCAGACCACCGGAAGAATAGGTATCCTGGACGTAAGAGATGGACACCGTATCAGCCGTGTTGGTATCTTGTATGTAGCTCAAGTCCCACCGATAGTACACTGAGCTGTCATAGTATTGCTGAGAGTCCGAAGTCCCGCCAAAGCGGTAGTACTTGCCCTCCGTATCGTACATGTTCCAGGTGTTGCCGCTGCGGGTGATCTTGTAGAAGCTGTCTGGCAAGGTATAATAGGTAACGCCGTCGCCACCCTGCACCAGTTTGTGGCTTGTCCCGTTCAACTTCAGGTAGTACCGGTTGCCGGAGGGATCGTAGCTGATGCTGCCCAGTTCAAGCGTCCATCCGATGCCCACCCATGAACCTACCTCTCGCTTGTTCTTCATCTCATCGGCAACACCGCTGTTATAGGTAAGCTCCAGCTTGGGGGTGAACCCGCCTGATCCGGGGGGAAGCTCAATGGGATAGCCATAGCTTGCCGTTCCGGAATGCAAGTCCACCTGAGAGGCCAGCACCATTCCGGGGCCGGAGATGGCTGGATTGGCCTGCTCGGCATAGAAGCTGAAGTGGTCGGTAGTTGCTGAGAGGATACCGGATTCCTTATCGAACTTGCTATCCGCAACTGGAACCCACTGTCCGGTCTGCTCATCCAGGTAGCAGAGCTTGAGTGAATCGATATCCAGTCCCGCTAGATCGGATTCGTCGTGCTGGATAGTTATCTGAAGGTTCTTTTTGAATTTATTGACCTTTTCCATGCCCCGCTGGGAGGCAAAGGCGTTCAGTTCAAACACGTTCAGAAGTCCGGCGCCCCTGGCTCCCCATTGGCCGTGTTCAATGAGATGCATCTGAAGGTCTTCCTCCACCGCGCCCTTGGGGATTTTGACCTTGAGCTTCTTGCTGGTGGACTCCATCTCAGCTTCCTGGTCGGCTTTGGCGAGGACAGAGGTCTTGCCGAGTTCGGGGGGCGCTACGGGGGATTCTTCTTTGGGTTGGTCTTGATCCGCTTCCTTGTCTTTGTCTGCATCTTTGACCGTCACAACAACGGTGCCCGGCTGGCTATCCAGATCGCCGTCATTCACCACGAAGGCCAAAACGTATGAGCCCGGTAGATCGACAGTGAACTTCGGGATGGCGGAGGTCGGATCGTCCAGCGCAGCACTGCTGCCTTGCGGGACAACGAGGAACTTCCAGCTAAATGTCAGCGGATTCCCCTCCGGGTCTGTGCTGGACGAACCATCCAGAGTCACCACGTCACCTATCTGAACCGCTTGATCCGCTCCGGCACTGGCCGCCGGAGGCTGGTTGGTTTCCTTGTCCTGCCCGGTCTCTTTCTCCGTTTGCCCCTGAGATTGGCCGTCTTCTGCAACGGCCTTAGGGATGGTCGGAGGAAGCGAGGTTACAAGGAGTGAGATTGCCAGGAGAATGCCGATAAGGGTGCCAAATCTGATGCTCTTGAAGATGCCGCCGGAAAGTTTCATGTTTGCCTCCTTTACGGTTCAATTAAAGGCCAAGCGCCAAATCGTCATTACGAACTCGGCGAAGCAATCCCTCTGTCATCCCCCTTTGCGAAAGGGGGACCGGAAGGGGATATTTGAGATTGCCGCGTCCGCCTTTGGCGGGCTCGCAACGACATTCAACCGGAGCTTCGTTTCATAAATTTCAGAGAGTATATCATGACAGAATTTCGATTGTCATCCGCCATTCTTACGTATAAACTTACGCCCCGGGCGTAAGAATTAACGGATGTCCCGTAAATTATTACGTAAAAACTTACGCTTCCGGCGTTAATTTATACGGCAACACGCTCTTTCCGGGGTTCTGGAATACTGCCACACGCTCGGTGATGACGTCATTGGGGCCAGTCCTCTCGCCCCTTTCGGGAGG
>Ga0265296_1005512_pt1 | contig 10340 bp, 12 predicted proteins | sample MunlanPumphouse1_FD_189073 | JGI IMG/M metagenome (GOLD analysis project Ga0265296, IMG submission 189073) | Groundwater microbial communities from a municipal landfill in Southern Ontario, Canada - Pumphouse #1 | ecosystem: Environmental > Aquatic > Deep subsurface > Groundwater | place...
GGCCCTGTACTCCCTGATCGGCACCCGCTTCGGCGGCGATGGGCAGAACACGTTCCAACTGCCCAACCTGACCACCCGCGCGGCCACCTCGCAGGGCAGCGGCCCCGGGCTGACCCAGCGCGACATGGGCGAGGCGTTCGGCGTCGCCGGCGTCAGCCTGACGCTCAACGAGCTGCCCGCCCACTCGCATGACCTGGTCGCTTACGCGCAGGCCGCGGCGAAGCGCGTGGCGACGCCGGTCGCCAACGGCGCGTTGTCGATGCCTGGCTCAAACGCCATCAAGTCCTTCAGCAGTGCGCCGCCGAATACGTCAATGGCGCCCAACATGCTGGCGCCCAGCGGCGGCGGTGGCGCACACGAGAACCGGCAGCCGTACCTGGCGGTCAATTTCTGCATCGCCCTTGAAGGCCAGTTCCCCTACTTCGAATGATCCAGGCGGACACCCTGGCGCCGTTCCCGCCGGAACGGCGCCCTGCACTGGCCGGCGTCGCCGGCGACACGACGTGGGCCTGGCGCGCGCTGGGCCGCGCCGACCTGCCGTGGCTGGTGGCGCTGTACGCCACCACCCGCGCGCAGGAACTGCAGCCCGTGCCTTGGCCGGAGACGGTCAAGCAGCAGTTTCTGGCCCAGCAGTTCGTGGCTCAGCACCAGCACTACCTGGGCCAGTACCCGCAGGCGCACTATCTGGCCATCGACGTCGACGGGCAGGCCGTGGGCCGTGTGTATCTCGACGAATGCGGTGAGGATGATCTGCTGGTGGACATCAGCCTGTTGCCGGCCTGGCGTGGGCGCGGGCTGGGCACGGCGCTGATCCGGCGGCTGCAGCAGGCCGCGGCGATGCGGGGACGCGGCTTGCGCCTGCATGTGCAGATCCACAATCCGGCGGCACGCCGACTCTACGAACGGCTGGGCTTCGTTGCCGGCGGCGATTCAGGCCAGCAGACCCATGTGGCGATGCGCTGGTCCGGCCTCAGTTGAACACGGCCTGGTAAAGAAAGCCGGCGCGCTCCTGCGCGATCGGGACCAGAAAGATGCCCACCTCGCCCACGCGCGCATGGCGCATCGCGAAGATCTGTTGCGGGAACACGATCGGGGCCGCATTGCGGAACAGCAGCGAGAACGGCACGCGCAGCGCATCGGGGCGTGCGTGTTTCAGCGGCCGCGCCTCGACCAGCACGAAGTCCACCTGCATGCCCTGCAGGTCCACGGCGAACGTTTCATCCACGCAGCCTGCAAAATGTTCCAGCGTCAGCAGTTCCATGCCCTGTCCCCTGTCGGCACACCGCGCGCGCGTCGCGGCGGCGATCATCCTCGTTGCTGCGCGTGCCGCGCGCAAGGTGCGTGCAGGCGCGTGGTGCGCCTGCACGCAGGGGGCATCACGCGGCCAGCGCAGCGTCGATCGCCGCCACCAGACGGGCGTCATCGGCCGGCACATCCGGGGCGAAGCGCGCGATGACCTGGCCGTCGCGGCCGATCAGGAACTTCTCGAAGTTCCACAGCACGGCCGGCGCCGGATTGACCACCAGATCCGGGTACTTGGCCACGGCACCCTGCAGCTTCTCGCGCATCGGGCCTTCGCCCGTGGCAGCCGGCTGGGCGGCGGTGAGTTGCTGGTACAGCGGGTGGATGTCATCACCGGCGACGCTGATCTTGGCAAACAGCGGGAAGCCGACGTTGTATTCCAGCTGGCAGAACTGCTGGATTTCCGACTCGCTGCCCGGCTCCTGGGCCAGGAAGTTGTTGGCCGGGAAACCCAGCACTTCCAGGCCGGCCGGCTGCTTCTCGGCATACAGCGCCTGCAGGCCTTCGTACTGCGGGGTCAGGCCGCACTTGGAGGCGACATTGACCACCAGCAGCACCTTGCCGCGGTAATCGGCCAGCGAGGACGGCTGGCCTTCGATGGTGGTGACGGGAATGTCGTAGACGGTCTGGCTCACGGGAGATCCTTGCAATGGCAGGTTGGCGGCACAGCATACCCGTGCCGGCGACGGGTCAGTCGACGCAGATCGTGCCCTGTGCCACGCCGTTGTCGATGCGCTGGTGGCAGCCGAAGTTCTGGCTGATGTCGCGCTGGCAGACACCGCGCGCGGTGGCACCGGCCACCAGCCCGGCGCCCTCCGGGGCAAGGCACTGGCCGTTGCAGTCGGCCTTGCCGCCGCAGGCCTTGCCGGCATCGGCATAGGGCACCACGCAGTGGACATGCTGCAGGCGGCCGAGCGGTCTGGCGTCACCGCCGGCGGCCTCGCATTCGGCACGCTGGGCGGTCGTCGCGGCGGTCTCCACGCTGGCCGCAGGCACGCCGGAACCGGTGGCATGTGGCGCACTGCTGCACCCGGCCAGCACCCACAGCAGGAACATCATCAACACACTGCGCATCGGCGCATTCCTCATGTCGGTGCCGACGTGGTGTCGTCCACGCCGGTGTCGTCGTCATCACCGGCCGCATCGGCCAGCAGCAGGTCGGTCTGCTCGCTGCCCAGCGATTCCACGCCGCGCAGTCGCCGTTCGATGGTGCGGGTCTTGCGGCTGGCTTCGCCCAGGCTGCGCCCGACCGTACTGATCTGCTTTTCGGCCTTTTCCAGGATGCCGGCGAACTTGCCGAACTCGCTCTTCACCGCGCCCAGCAGGCTCCACACCTCGCTGGAGCGCTGTTCGATGGCCAGCGTGCGGAAGCCCATCTGCAGGCTGTTGAGCAGCGCGGTGACCGTGGTCGGCCCGGCCACCACCACGCGGTGCTCGCGCTGCAGCAGGTCCACCAGGCCCGGGCGGCGGATCACCTCCGCATACAGCCCTTCGGTGGGCAGGAACATCACCGCGAAGTCGGTGGTGTGCGGCGGCACGATGTACTTGTCGCAGATCGACCTGGCCTGGACCCGGATCGCGCGTTCCAGCTGCGCGCCCTGCACGCGCACGCCCTCGGCATCGCCCTGCTCCTGGGCATCAAGCAGGCGCTCGTAGTCCTCACGCGGGAACTTGGAGTCGATCGGCAGCCACACCGGGGTGTCCTCATGACCACGGCCGGGCAGGCGCACGGCGATGTCGACCATCTCACCGCTGTCCGGACGCACCTTCACCCCACGCGCGTACTGCTCCTGGGTGAGGGTCTGCTCGAGGATGTTGTCCAGCTGCACTTCGCCCCAGCTGCCGCGGTTCTTGACGTTGGTCAGCACGCGCTTGAGATCGCCGACGCCGGTGGCCAGCTGCTGCATCTCGCCCAGCCCGCGCTGGACCTGCTCGAGCCGGTCGGAGACCAGCTGGAACGATGCGCCCAGGCGCGCTTCGAGCGTGGTCTGCAGTTTCTCGTCCACGGTCACGCGCATCTGGTCGAGCTTCTCGGCATTGTCGGTCTGCAGGCTCCTGAGCTGCTGCTCCAGGGTGGCACGCATTTCGCCGATGCGCTGTTCGTTGCGCTGGGTCATGTCCTGCAGGCGCTGGCCCAGGGTGTCGCCGAGGCGCTGCTGCGACTGCACGTTCTCCTCACGGCCCTTGCGCGCGTCCTCGGCCAGGGTCTGGCGCAGCGCGGCCATGTGCCCATCGGTGCGCGTGGTCAGCTCCAGCAGCTGCTGGCCGAACGCGTCGATGCGCGCCTGCTGCTGCTGGCCGAACGCTTCCAGCTGCAGGCGCACGTCGTGCAGCCGCTGCGCCAGCAGATCGCCGGTGCGCTGCTGGGCCAGGCCATGTTCCTCGCGCGCCTTGCGCGCGTCTTCGCCCAGCGCGTCGCGCAGCAGGTCCAGGCGCTGGTCGGTGCGGGTGGACAGATCGGTCAGCGCGCGGGCGAAGCTCTCCAGCCGCGCATCCTGTTGCCGGCCCAGCCCTTCGAGCTGCTCGCGCAGCTCGCCACGCCCGACCCGGGCTTCATCGCGCAGGGCCTGCTCCAGGCCGCCGTGCTGGGAACGCCGCAGCAGGAGGATCAGCTGCAGGATGAGGACGGCGCACAGCAGGCCGCCAAGCAGAAGGAATTCGGTTTGCATGCCGGCAAGTGTAGGCCGTGCCGGTCTCAATGGCTGCGCCGCTGCGGACCCGGCGAACCGGGCCGCAGCCGTCACCGCAGGCGCGGCCGGGTTACAGGTGGGTGATCACCTGGTCGCGGGGCAGCCGCGACTTCGGCAGGTGGGCGTTGAAGTTGGCCTCGCTGCCGTATCCCAGCGCCACCAGCACCACACTGGTCAGACCGCGTTCGGCCAGGCCGAGCTCGGCATCCAGCACGGCCGCATCGAACCCTTCCATCGGCGTGGCGTCGATGCCGTGCACCCCCGCCGCCAGCAGCAGCGTGCCCACCGCCAGGTAGGTCTGCTTCTGCATCCAGTGCTGCACATCGCCCAGCGTGTGGCGGTGCAGGTCCACGTAGTGGTGCAGCGCGCCGCGCTGGCCCTCGCGCGCCTGCGGCGTCGGGTAGCGGCCATCGGCGGCTTCCTGCTCGATCACCTGCGCCAGGTACGCATCGTCAATGGCGGTGCGCGTGGCGAACACGATCACGTGCGAGGCATCGGTGATCTTGGCGGTGTTGTACGGCTGGTTGGGCTGGGTGGCGCGCGCGATGCGGGCGCGCGCCTCGGCGCTGCCCGCCACCAGGAAGTGCCACGGCTGCGCGTTCACCGACGACGGCGCGTGGTGCAGCACCTCGAGCAGGTCTTCCAGCACCGCCGGCGGCAGCGTGCGGGTGGGGTCGTAGGCCTTGGTGGTGTGCCGGCGAAGGGCAACAGAAGCGAGGGTCATGGGAACAGGGTCCGGTACAGGGTCGGCAAGGGGGGTCAGAAGCCTTCGAGGACCAGCTTGCCGCGCGCGCGGTGGCTCTCGATCAGGGCATGGGCACGGCGCAGGTTGGCGGCATTGATGCGGCCGTAGTGCTCACCGAGGGTGGTGCGCAGCACGCCGGCATCCACCAGGTCGGCCACGCGGTCGAGCAGCGCATGCTGGCGCTCCAGATCGGGCGTGGTGAAGCTGGACCGGGTGAACATCGACTCCCAGTGCAGCGACAGGCTCTTGCGCTTGAGCGCCATCACATCCAGTTGGCCGGGGTCGTCGATCAGGGCCAGCTGGCCCTGCGGCGCCAGCGCGGCCACGATCTGGTCGTAGTGCTGGTCGGTATGGGTGAGGCTGGCCACATGGTCCACCGCCGCGATGCCCAGTCGCGCCAGGCCCTCGGTCAGCGGCTGGGTGTGGTCGATCACATGGTGCGCGCCCAGTGCATATACCCAGTCCTGGGTATCCGGTCGCGAGGCGGTGCCGATCACCGTGAGCCGGGTCAGCTGGCGCGCCAGCTGCACCAGGATCGAGCCCACGCCACCGGCCGCGCCGACCACCAGCAGGGTCTGGCCCTCGCCATCGCCCTCGGCGATGCGCAGGCGGTCGAAGAGCAGCTCCCAGGCGGTGATCGCGGTCAGGGGCAGCGCCGCGGCGGCGGCATCGTCCAGGCTGGCCGGCTTGCGGCCGACGATGCGCTCGTCCACCAACTGGTACTCGGCATTGCTGCCGGCCCGGCCGATCGCCCCTGCATAGAAGACCGCGTCGCCGGGCTGGAACAGGCGGACCTCGCTGCCGACCGCGTCGACGATGCCGACCGCGTCCCAGCCGAGCACCCGCGGCCCGTCCACGGTCACACCGTTGCGTACCTTGGTATCGACCGGGTTGACCGAGATTGCACGGACCTGCACGCGCAGATCGCGCGGCCCCGGCTCGGGCAGCGGCAGGGTGATGTCCACCAGCGCGCGCGGGTCGCTGATCGGCAGGCCATGTTGGGTGTAGGCGACGGCTTTCATCGAAGCGCGGTCCGTTGGAAAGAGGCGCACAGCGTGCGCTTCACCGGCGCGCCGGAAAAGGCGCAAAATCGTTCAGCACTTTCACTCCTGGAATGAAAATGGTCCGTGTTGACGACCTGGCCCTGTTCGTCCGCACCGCGGCACTGGGCAGCTTCTCCAATGCAGCGCGCGAAGCCGACCTGCTGCCCGGCCAGGTTGCGGCGGCGGTGGCGCGGCTGGAACGCGAACTGGACCTGCGGCTGTTCGTGCGCTCCACCCGCAGCCTGCGCCTGACCGCCGAAGGCGCGCTTTACCTGCCCTACGCCCAGGATGTGCTGGCCACCCTGAGCGAAGGCCAGGCACGGGTGCGCGGCGAGGATGCCGAACTTCGCGGGGTACTGCAGGTGGCCGCGCCGTCGGACCTGGGCCGCCACCTGCTGCTGCCGTGGTTGACCGAGTTCCGCGCCACGCATCCCAAGCTGCAGCTGCGGCTGCGGTTGTCCGACCAGGTCGCCGACGTGTTCCGCGATCCGGTCGACATCGCCTTCCGCCTTGGTCGCTTCGATGACGCCAGCTACGTGGCGCTGCCGCTGCTGCCCGGCAACCGCCGGGTGCTGGCGGCCGCACCCGGCTACCTGGCCCGGCACGGCACGCCCACCAGCCTGGAGGCGCTCAAGGACCATCACTGCCTGCTCTACCAGCTCGCCGGCCGTGCCTACGACCGCTGGAACTTCGAGGCGGACGGCCGCCGGGTGGTGGTGCCGGTGCGGGGCAACATGATCTGCGACGATGCCGACGTGGTGCGGCGCTGGGCCGTGGCCGGCGAAGGCATCGTGTTCAAGTCGTGGCTGGATCTCCGCGAGGACGTGCGCGCCGGGCGCCTGCAGGTGCTGCTCGATGGCGCCGGCGACAGCCTGCCATTGAACCTGGTGTGCCCGCATCGCAAGCAGTTCTCGCCGGCGATCCGGCAGCTGCACGCGCTGTTCGAGCGCCGCCTGCAGCCCCTGCTGGAGGATCTGCCGCAGCCGGCGGGCTGACGCTATCGGGAACCGCAGCGGTGCCGGACAATGGCGCTCCCCCCGTTGTCGAGTCGCCGCCATGCCGTGGATGGGCATCCAGGATCTGTGGACCTTCGTTGCTGCCGTGCTGGTGTTCCTGGCGCTGCCCGGCCCGGGGACGTTCACCCTGCTGACCGCCACCGGGCGCGGCGGCGCCCGCGGCGGCTACACCGCCCTGTTCGGCCTGCTGCTCGGCGACCAGATCCTGATGTGGCTGGCAGTGGCCGGCGTGGCCGCGCTGCTCAAGGCCAACCCGCTGGTGTTCCACGCGGTGCAGTATCTCGGCGCGGCCTATCTGGTCTGGGTCGGCATCGGCCTGCTGCGGCGTCCACGGCCGGCAGGCGAGGAAGGCGGCATCCGCCTGCGGCCGGGGCACTACTTCCGGCAGGCGCTGCTGATCAACCTGCTCAACCCCAAGGCGATCATCTTCTACATGGCATTCCTGCCGTTGTTCATCGACCCGACGCGCCACCAGGGCGTGATGACGTTCGCGAGCATGGCGGTGATCATCTTCGTCATGGGACTGGCCTACTGCTCGGTGCTGATCGGAGTGGGCAACCTGTTGCGCCGTCGGATTCTTCAGCATCCCCGCATAGGACTTTTGCTGAAACGCGTCGCCGGCATCTTCCTGATCGGATTTGGCGTGCGCCTCGGCGTCAGCGGCTGACGCCCCGCCACGTGGGCCGATGCGCGTCGCCTGGACGGTGCTGCCTGCGCTGGGAAATAGTCACGGTCATCCAGACGCTGCACTTCAATCAATAACTTGAGATTCCCCCACCCCCCTCACGGGGTGTCCAATCGGCGCCATCGCCCCACGGCCGCTGCGTTGCGGCCGCGCGCCCCACGCGAGTAACCGATGCCTCCCGTGTACTTCGTGCAGCACCTGGCCGGGCATGACGAGCGCCTTCTCGGCATGGACACCGGCCGTATCGATCTGGCCCATCCTGCCGTCTGCCGCATCCTGGCGGACCTGCAGCCGCTGGACCGGATCGACCTGCGCGCCTGCCGTTTCGACTGCCAGGCCAGCCTGGCGCAGGCGCTGCACCGGCGCATCCGCGACGCCGAGGATGCCGCGCAGGGCTGGCGGATGTTCGACGAGCACGGCGTACTCCGCTGCAAGCGCTTCCCGGGCGATGCCCAGGTGATCGTTCCGCATGGGCTGCCGCGCGACGACGAGTGGCTGCGCCTGCTGATGGCTACCGCCGCCGAGGCATCGGGCTGATGCGCAGCGCGCTCAGTCGGTGCGTCGGGCCTGGCGCAGGTGGTCGATGAACACCCGCAGTTTCGGCGCCATCTGTTCGCGCGCCGGGTAGTACAGGTGGAATCCGGCGAACGGCGGCTGCCAGTCCTGCAGCACCGCCTGCAACCGGCCCTCGGCGACATCGCTGGCCACCACGGCGTCGAACGCCTGCCCCATGCCGAGGCCGGCGCGCACGGCGGCGTGGATCAACGCCGCATCGTTGAACACCAGCCGGCCACTCACCTCCACCTCGAAGTCGCGGCCGGCGTGGCTGAATTCCCAGGCCATCAGACGGCCGTTGCTGCGCCGGTGCACGATGCACGCATGCCCGACCAGATCGGCCGGCGTGTCCGGCGTGCCGTGGGCGGCGAAGTAGCCCGGCGTGGCCACCACCACCTGCCGCTCCAGCGGACCGATCGGCACCGCGATCATGTCCCGCGCCAGGCATTCGCCCAGCCGGATGCCGGCATCGAAGCCGCCGGCGACCAGATCGACCAGCGCCGGCTCCACGAACAATTCCACCTCCACCTGCGGATAGCGCGCCATGAATGCGGGCAGGTGCGGCAGCACCAGCAGTTCCGCCGCGATCCGCGGCACGTTGATGCGCAGCTTTCCGGCCGGCACGTCGCGCACGCTGTCCAGGTCCTCGAACGCCGCGTCGATCTGCGCCAGGCCGTCGCGCACCCGCGCCAGGAAGCGCGCGCCGTGCTCGGTCAGGCCGACCCGGCGGGTGGTCCGGTGCAGCAGACGCACGCCCATGCGGGCTTCAAGCGCGCGCACGGTCTGCGACAGCGCCGAGGGCGAGATGCCCAGGTCGTCGGCTGCACGGGTGAAGCTGGCATGGTGGGCCACGCGGGCGAACGCGACCACGGCAGACAACGGCGGCTGGGAGGACATTGTGAAGCCTGCCTTCAAGGTCGATGTGGCGAACACCGGTTTATCCACATGGTACAGCGGAGGATGCTGTGGGTCCGGCGCGTGCAGGCGCCGCCCTTCCCCCGCTTCCGGAGCATTCCCATGCAGACCCGTTCCCTTGGCCGCCACGGCCCCACTGTTTCCGCACTCGGCCTGGGCTGCATGGGCATGAGCGCCTTCTACGGGGGCCGTGGCAGCGATGCCGACGCGACCGCGGTGATCCACCGCGCGCTGGAGCGCGGCGTGACCCTGCTCGACACCGCCGACATGTACGGCCCGCACACCAACGAAGTGCTGGTCGGCAAGGCCATTGCCGATCGTCGCGACCAGGTGTTTCTGGCCACCAAGTTCGGCATCAAACTGGAGCCCACCGACACCCGGGCGCGCAGCGTGGATGGCCGCCCCGAGTACGTGATCGCCGCCTGCGAGGCCAGCCTGGCGCGGCTGGGCGTGGACCACATCGATCTGTACTACCAGCACCGCGTGGACGGCACCGTGCCGATCGAGGACACCGTGGGCGCGATGGCGCGGCTGGTCGAACAGGGCAAGGTGCGCTTCCTCGGCCTGTCCGAAGCCGCGGCGGCCACGATCCGCCGCGCACATGCGGTCCACCCGATCACCGCCGTGCAGACCGAGTACTCGCTGTGGTCGCGCGATCCGGAGCACAACGGCGTACTGCAGACCGTCCGCGACCTGGGCATCGGCTTCGTGCCCTACTCGCCGCTGGGCCGTGGCTTCCTGACCGGCGCGATCCGCAGCCCGGCCGACGTCGACGCCGACGACTACCGCCGCCAGTCGCCACGCTTCCAGGGCGACAACTTCGCGCGCAACCTGGCCCTGGTCGACGCGGTCACCGCGATGGCCAGCGCCAAAGGCATCACCCCGGGGCAACTGGCGCTGGCGTGGGTACTGGCACAGGGCCAGGACTTGGTGCCGATCCCGGGCACCAAGCGGCTCGCCTACCTGGAGGAAAACCTCGGCGCGCTGCAGGTGCAGCTGGGCGCGGACGACCTCGCCCGCATCGATGCGATCTTCCCGCCCGATGCCGCTGCCGGCCCGCGCTATGCCGCCGCGGCAATGGCCACGCTGGATCGCTGAGCGCGTTCGTCCGGCCCTGCCCGCGCCAGCCCCCAGGGCGCGGTGCTTTGTGCCGGTTTCGTCAAGCTTCCCCCAGTCATGTGCTCATGCACGGACCGGGGGACGCTTGGCAGTAGTAATGCTGCACCGCGTTCGGTAAAACTCGCAGACTTGTCGTTAACAGTCACCACCGCGAGGCCCCATGTCGTTGCTCCGGCGCAAGTCCCTAGACACCGTCACCGTTCATGAAGCCGGCAGGCGACTGATCCCCACCCTGAGCTGGCCGCACCTGATCGCGTTGGGCATCGGCGC
>Ga0265296_1005513_pt1 | contig 10335 bp, 10 predicted proteins | sample MunlanPumphouse1_FD_189073 | JGI IMG/M metagenome (GOLD analysis project Ga0265296, IMG submission 189073) | Groundwater microbial communities from a municipal landfill in Southern Ontario, Canada - Pumphouse #1 | ecosystem: Environmental > Aquatic > Deep subsurface > Groundwater | place...
TGCTTTTGCGAGCTGCTGCTTGAGCCACCGGACGCCCGCCTCGCGGGTGTACTTCTCGATCATCATCTTCAGGGCCTCATCGTCAACCTGGAACTTGTCGGCATCGAGGCCGTGATCGCTGAGGATCGCCGGGATCAGGTGGTCTTTTGCAATCGCGAACTTCTCGTTCTTGGTGTAGCCCGAGATCTCGATCAGCTCCATCCGGTCTAGGAGTGGGGCCGGGATCGTTGCAAGCGAGTTCGCGGTTGCGATGAACAGGACATCAGAGAGATCGTAAGGGACCTCCAGGTAGTGGTCCGAGAACGTGTTGTTCTGCTCCGGGTCGAGCACTTCAAGGAGCGCACTCGCCGGGTCTCCCGAGTACGAGAGGGAGAGTTTGTCGATCTCGTCAAGGATGAAGACCGGGTTCTTCGTGCCGGCTTTCAGGATGCCCTGGATGATCCGGCCGGGCAGGGCCCCAACATAGGTTCTCCGGTGTCCCCGGATCTCGGCTTCGTCCCGGACGCCGCCCAGGCTGACCCGGACGTATTTTCGCCCGAGTGCCTCGGCGATGCTCTTGCCAAGACTCGTCTTGCCGGTGCCGGGCGGGCCGGTGAAGAGAAGGATCGAGCCCTGCTTCTCGGACTTCAGTTTCATCACCGCGAGGTGCTGGATGATCCGCTCCTTGACTTTTTCGAGGCCATTGTGGTTGCTCTCAAGCACGCGGCGGGCCTCTGCAATGTCGATATTCTTCTTCTCTTCCGTGACCCACGGGAGGTCAAGCAGGAGATCGAGATAGTTCCGGATCACGGAACTCTCGTGGTTCTGGCTGCCGCCGGTCTCCAGCTTCTTTAATTCCGCGAACGCTTTCTTGCGCACATCCTCCGGCATCTTTGAGTTCTCGATGCGTTCGCGGTACCCACCTTCACCGTTTGTGCCATCGGTCTCGCCCAGCTCTTCCTGGATCATCTTCAGCTGCTCACGCAGCATCGCTTCGCGGTTCGACTTGCTCACCCGGTCGGTGACCTTCTTGGCCATCTCGATCCGGATGCTGATGCTCTCACGGGTTTTGACCAGGACCTCCAGGAACGTGATGTAGCGTTGCCGGACCGAGACGATCTCAAGGAGCGCCTGCTTCTCGGCAAGATGGATCGGCAGGTAGGGCATGACAAATCCCATGATCTGGTCGATGGACTCCATCCGGTCGATCGGCTCGGTGAACTGTTCGGAGCCGGTAAACCGGGAACTGATCTCGTGGATGGTGAGCTTGATGTCGGTGAGAATCCGCTTCCCCAGTTCTTCTTCAAGATCCAGCTGGTCCAGGACCGGCACGTACGATGCATAGAACCGTCCCTCTTTTTCGGACAGCGAGACTGCCCGGACCCGCTCTACAACCTCGGCGCAGATCAGGTAGCCGTCATCGGCCGGCTGCACGTGCGAGATTTTGAACAGGTTGCCGATCGTGTACAGCGATTCGGCGGCCAGTTCCGCGATCCGGGTCCCGCTCTTTAAGGTGAGCCCGATGGCATGAGCGCCTTTTGGATCTTTCATTGCGTCCAGCAGGAGTTCTCCCGTTGCATGATCGACCGGGAACTTTGTCCGGCTGTCCGGGAAGACGACAATCTCATAGAGCGGTATTACCAGTTTTTCCTGTGGCTGATCGGTTTCTTCTGACTGCATGGTTTCCTCATTCATTTAGTTCGAATTTACCTAACTAATATCCCGGACAAAAAAATTACCGGACTTTCTTCAGGACCTCTAAGAGAAGTTCCTGTTCCTGTTCATCCAGTGATGCTACCATTCGTTCAATCACCCGGCGCAATGCATCGTGTTCTGCCTGTGCGATCTTTTTTCCTTTGTCGGTTAAGCGGATGTACAGGATCCTCCCGTCATCGGGACAGGGTTCCCGGTACACGCACTCCATCCGGACAAAGCGGTTCACCATCTCGGTGATGGTGGGCTTTGAGTTCTTCGTGATCTCGGCGAGCCGGCTGAATGTCACATCTCCCTGTGCATTGATGACTTTGAGATATGCGATCTGTTTGACCGTCATATCGGCAAGCCCACACTCGGAGAAGATACTGCAGGAGCATTCGTTCTTGATCGAGAGCAGGTGTTCGAATACTTCCAGCAGATGCTCGTCTCGTTCCATCATACTCCGCTCCTTCGTTAGTTAGGGTTTACCTAATAATAAAGATGGCGGTCGTGGAGGCCGGGGCCGGGTTATGATGCCGGCACTTTTCTGAAGGATCTGGACGGTGTGGGTTTTTCTCCGGTGTTTAAAAATTTCAACCGGGGTTTATGTAACATTTTCCGGAGGATGAAACGGATCCCGGTTGCGTGGCTCAAAATTAAATCAAAATATATTTAATCGTCCATCACCTTCTCCGGACAAAGGCAGATGCGGGAGTGGTGGACGTTATTCAGGATATTTTGGTTGGTAAGAATTCAGTGAGGATCCTCGTCTGTATTCTTCTCCTCATCGTACTGGTGCAGGGAGTCTTTGCAGAAGCGCCTTGTACACTTATCAAAACATGGGGAGCGCAGGGCGGGGGATCCAATACGACAGCCAATGGTATCGCACTGGACTCATCCGACAATGTCTATGTGACCGACACGGGCAACCACCGGGTCCAGACCTATCTTTCCACCGGTTCGATCATTGCTGAATGGGGTAACCGGGGAACCGAAACCCCGGAGTTCGATCGCCCGTGGGGAATTGCCGTTGATTCATCCCACGATGTGTACTTCACCGACAATAAGAATGACACGGTCCTTAAGTTCACATCACGCGGGAGCCAGGTGTGGGGCAGCGAAGGATCCGGTAACGGGCAATTTGATGCTCCCACCGGAATCGCCGTTGATCGATCTGGTAATGTGTATGTTGCTGATACGGGAAACGACCGGATACAGATCTTCCATTCCACCGGCACATATCTCATGCAATGGGGATCGAACGGAACCCTGAACGGGCATTTTAATGCACCAGAGGGGATCGCGGTGGACTCATCAGGAACTATGTACGTGGCGGATACGGGCAACCACCGGATACAGAAGATCAGCCCCACCGGAACGGTACTTGCGAAATGGGGGAGCGAGGGAACCGGCAACGGGCAGTTTAATTCTCCCGCCGGTATTGCCCTTGATTCCTGGGGCAATGTCTACGTGGCCGATCTCACCTCCCGGCTCCAGAAGTTCAGCCCGGCCGGGGAATATCTTTCAACGTGCGATACGGGAGGGATGACCCGGGGGGTTGCCATCGATTCGTCCGGCTATATCTACGCCCTCTGGCAATCCGGCCCACCCTGGAAGATCGGGATATACAAAACCCCGTCTTCAATCCCCACGCAGACCCCCGCCCCCGCACTCGCGAGCAGGCCTACCAGATTTGAAATTACCACTCCGGTAGTACCTGCTACATCGCAGAATATTGCAACACAGACAAAAATTCCGGCAATACCAACCACCGGCCTAACGACCGCACCAGCCACAGCGCCGGTGGTTTCCCCGGTCCTGACACCAGCCACTGATGATAATGCAACGATGGCAGCGCCCGTTGTTGAAGTAACAATCCGGAATACCGGCACGCAGGAGAACATCCTGGACACGATTGCCGGGTTTTTCCGGGGTTTGTTTACTACAGGGAAATAATTTTTTTTACCGAAAACCGATGTGCGTAGCACACGCTGCATGGTTTCACGCAGTCCGATCTAAAAAAAGAAGCGTCGGTTCACGGCTTTACTTCCAGCTCCATCTCTATGCCCCCGGTTGCCCCGAGCACGAGATTGTAGATGAAGGCAACCACGGCGCCGCCAATGAACCCGAAGACCCCTCCCATGATGGTTACGAGTCCGAGTACAACGAGACCTCCCGCAAACCCTAGTGCATGGGTTCCCATCACGCTGCCCATACCGCTGACCCCGGCAGCAGCAAAGAATCCCATGATGAATCCCCAGACAAGCCCGAAGACTGCAAAAAATTTCGCGACACTCACGATACCAAGTTGCTTGATGGTGTAGGTAGACCCAGTCATAAGGATTCATATGGCACCGGGGCAAAAAAGGTAGCGGTTTTAGCGAGCCCGATAGGGAGGATATCCGGTTTTTAATCACAATCTTGATCGCCACTACTATTTTTCAGGCAAGGTCTGGTATATTTTTTTAAAGACATGAGTTCCTTGAAAAGCTTTCAAAAAAAAATCCGGCAATGTTTTGAAAAAATTTCCATCCCCCTCCAAATTTTATTCTGAAAAAATCAAAAATTCTTCGTTACGACTTTCTGTAACCCTGTGGGTGCTCCGCAATGGATACGATCCTGGCGTGTGGGCGAATCGTGGAATTCAAGACCCCAAAATGAACGTACAACCTTAAAAATAGTAAAAAATAATCCGAAGATTATTTCTTCTTCGGTGCGGCCTTCTTTGCTGGGGCCTTCTTTGCCGGCGTCTTAGCTGCCGCCTTCTTTGCTGCTGCCATGTGGTATCCACCTCCTACCGGATAGGGTTATATTGTCTGTTATTTTGACCATTAATAAATATTTTGGTCGGAATAGCATTTTGAAGCCCAGAATTGGTATAAACCTCCACTTTGTTGCATGAAAAAGGGCAAGATTTTCCAAAAATCAATGAATCAAAGAGTTCCATCATGAAATGCGCAATCCTTCAGATTTCGCATGGATTACGAAAATATCCCCAAATATTTGATTAAATATTCAGGCCAGATCAATTTTTACCGGGGATGGCCGCGCATTTTTACGGGGAGTGGCCGCATTTTTTCCTTCCGGAAACCAGACCCCTGCGCCAAAAATCGTGACAATAACCTTTATTCGCCTCCGCATCTACCCTAAACCATGAAAAAACCGTTTGTCCTGGGTCTTGTCGGAGGCGTTCTTGGTATCGTCACTGCGGTCTGTGTGCTCCTCTTCTCAGTCAGCTCGGACCAGACGCTCTCCGGGGTCCAGACTGCGTTGTTTTCCAGTCTTGCGCTGATGGGTGCTGTCATCGCCAACAAGGAGACCCGGTTTGCCGGGTGGATGCTCATCTTTGCTGCGGTCTTCATCACGCTCTCGGTCCCGCTTGCCGGCTCCTTAAACCTGCTCTTCCTGTACATGCCGGCAGTAATTATTCTCGGGATCGCAGCGGTTCTCTGTTTCATGGAACCGCAAGAAGTTGTTGCAGAACCGGATGCGTAATTTTCTGATATCCGGATGCCGGGAACAACCGGGCATCCGGAATAGTTTTACTTTTTTTAAGCATGTTCTGAGTGGGAAGACACGCTTAAAAAAGTAAAAAGAAAAAAAATATTTTTTGACTGCGTGAAGTGCACTCAGTTCTTTTCCGTACCGGCCTGTCCCGGTTCATCTGCGGTCGGGCATACCTGCGCACCAGAAACCTGCCGGAGAATTTTACGGGAAACCAGAATCAACGTGAGGGCCAGGATGAGCCAGAGAATTATTGTCCGGACTACCAGTGCGAGATAATCCGCTCCGCCATCCGGGTACCTGTACAGTCCGAACACAAGCGCTGCACCGGCAAAAAGGCTGGTACTGATCAGGGCCGCACGTGAAGCGGTGAACCGCCGGCTCCTGATATCCGGAAAGATCAGCAGTCCGACAAACGCAAGCAGCGCAAAACCGATTCCGACCAGCAGCAGGAACCAGATCAGGATATCAATACCCATGCTCATGCTCCGGTACCTCCGTTACTGTTCGTCCATACGACAATCCCGGCACAGCAGAGCAGGGAGATGACGATGGTTGCATCAAGAATGAAGAGGGTGCCCATGCTGATGGTGAGCATGAGGCCTGCGGCAGATCCAAACGTAACGGTAAGCAGAGCCGCGAGGATCCGGTCGTGCCGTCCGGATGCCTTGATCAGGCGGATGAATGCTCCCACCGTTATGAGTGTGAGCAGAACGGCGGCAGTAAGCCAGGTGTCGATCATGTGTACAATACCTGTGGGAATGATGGATATTTATCAATACTCCATCAATCGCCGCACCCCCTGAATCGCGCCGGTGAGGGTCCCATGACAACCCGCCCGCTCCCCCCCATGCCAGCGCCCGCGTGTTTTTATTTTTCCGGCACATAGTATGGAGAAGATGCGTCCCACCTACCTTGGCCGGATCCTGCTGCGCTGGTGTGACACCTGCCATGTCCCGGTCCTCTCTAAGCACTGTGCCTGCGGGGCAGAAACCCGTGAAGTCCCGGTGACTCCCCCGGGTGATGCCCGGCCGGCATTTCCTGCCGATATCGCGCTCATCAATGCTATCTATACCGAACATTTCGGCGCCCCGCTCATTCCGGACGGCCACATCGCTCTTCTCAATAAAGTGCCGGATGACGATCGCATGGAAGAGGTGATCGTGGGCGGCGGCAATGCCGGGATCATCCGGTACTTCCCGGCCCGGCGAACATGGGAACCGGTTCCCCGGCCGGAAGCCTGCAAACTCTTTACGCCAACCAAACGGGTTGTGGTGGTCAGTGACGATGCCGTCCCGTTCATCCGTGACCAGGGCATGAGCGTGCTTGCTCCCGGTCTTGTCAGCATCGATGACGCGGTCCGGGCGGGCGATGAGGTCTTTATCCTGGCCCCGGATGGGTCATGTATCGGAGTCGGTCGGGCCAAGGTGGATGCAGAGACCGCACGCGGGATGAAGAAAGGATCCATTGTGCGGACAAGGCGTAATATTGCCTCGCAGATCGTGCCGGCACCGGCATCCTGGGACGATGCGATCCGGGCCAATGCCCGCGTTATGGAGAATGCCGAGGCGGAAGCGGTGGCATTTGTGCAGGCTGTTGCGGGACGGAACCCGGATCTTGTAGCAAATGTCTCCTATTCCGGGGGCAAGGACAGCCTCGCGACCCTGCTCGTGGTGATGAAGGCGATGGGCAAAGTTCCTCTCCTCTTTGCCGATACCGGCCTGGAATTCCCGGAGACCTATGCGAATGTGAAGGAGATCGTGGAAAAATTTGGTCTGGACGTGCTCCGTACCGATGGCAACAATACCTTCTGGGAGACGTTTGCCAGGCAGGGACCACCTGCGGTGAACGCCCGCTGGTGCTGCGGGGTCTGTAAGCTTGTGCCGGTTGGTAACCTTATCCGTGAACGATGGGGTGAATGCCTCTCATTTATCGGGCAGCGGAGGTACGAATCGGCCGCCCGGGCCGAGAGCGATCGGGTCTGGCGGAACCGGAACGTGAAGTGCCAGCTCTCGGCAGCTCCGATCCAGAACTGGACCGCGCTGCATGTCTGGCTGTATATCTTCGCAAGCAGGGCACCGTACAATCCCCTGTACGCACACCGTCTCGACCGGATCGGTTGTTTCATGTGCCCGTCCAGCGATATGGCATTGATACACATGATCGAAGAGGACTACCCGGATCTCTGGCAGAGCTGGACCGGGAAGTTGTCGGCATGGCAGGAGGCGCACGGCTTGCCTCCCGCATGGGTAACTGAAGGAAAGTGGCGCCTGAAAGAAGGAGGAACCGATGACGCAGATAGCCATTATTGATTATGGTCTTGGCAACCTCCGCAGTGTGATGCGGGGACTTGAGAAGGCCGGGGCACGGACGGTTATCACCAGCAACCCTGATGAGATTGCCGCCGCAGACGGACTCGTTCTCCCCGGCGTTGGCGCATTCCATGAAGGCATGGATCAGCTCGGGCCCCTGCAGGAAATTGTCACCCGTGCTACAAAGGATGTGCCGCTCTTGGGGATCTGTCTCGGCATGCAGATGCTCATGGAGACAAGCGAGGAACACGGGATTCACCGGGGTCTCGGACTGGTTCCGGGGAGCGTCCGGAAATTCTCAAAAACACCCGGGTTCAAGGTGCCGCAGATGGGATGGAATTCACTTGATCCGGTGCAGCCGGACCACCCGCTCATGGCCGGGATCCGGCCCGGGGAATTTTTCTACTTTGTCCATTCCTACTACGCTGACACTGCCCCGGCTTATACCCTTGCGTCCACGGAGTATATCTCCCGGTTTGCATCCATTGTCTGCAACGGTAATGTCTGTGGAACACAGTTCCATCCTGAGAAGAGCGGGGCAGCCGGCCTCCGGATGCTCCGGAATTTCATCGGTATGGTCTGAACCGTGCACCGGGCATTCTGATTCATACAGATACACTTTTAATGCCGTAAAATGACCCTGTATGTATGAAGAAGATCCTCTTGATTGCGCTATTCCTGCTCTGCCTGGCAGTCCCCGTCTCGGCATACGGCGTCTACCTCAGTTGCCCTGAGTCCGTGCAGGCTGGTGTGTCCCTGAAATGCACGGTGGACAGCGATTTTCCCCCGGGAACATCATTCAACCTGGTCCTGTACCAGTCTGGCTATACCGCGACCCAGATAAACAAGATGCCGATCACCATCCAGGCGGATCACAAGACGCAGAATATTAATTATGATACAACAGGTCTTCCCGGTGGTTCCTACAAGGCTGAACTCCAAGCAGTCACCAAGGCTGATGAGAGTTACCGCTCAGACTCAAAAACCATGCAGCTGGTGACGATCATCGACCGGTCCGGAGATATCGAGATCACCTCTCCGGTAACCCAGGATCTTGCGGATGCACTCAGGATCGAGGGCAGCCTCAAGAAAGGCAGCAATAATGGTATTGAGATCGAGGTAAACGGACCTGACGGAAGGGTATTTGGCCCCCAATGGATCGGGACCACGAAAGTTGTCAGTAACGATGCAGGCAAATTCACCCAGAAAGTGACCGTGAAAACTGCCGGGGAATACACGGTCGATTTCAGCGATGCAAACGGATACGTTGGTACCAAGATTTTTATGGTTGGTAGCCCGGCGGTCCAGACAACGGCGATTCCTGTCACAACGGTGACTGCGGTCCGGACGAAAACTACTAGCGTCACCACCGCCCCGACACCCTGGCCGACTACTACCGCCCAGTCGCCCCTGTCGCCCCTGCCAGTAATCTGCGGTCTTGCAGGAGCCGGCCTTATATCATTCCTGATCTCCCGACGGGATCAGTAACTCCCCAATAATTTATTTTTGTAAAAAAAAATTAAAAAAGATCCGTTATCTTCTCTTTTTCCAGAGCCATGCTTCGTAGCAGAGCAGGATCATGATGACCATGAGGCCGCCACAGAAGAATGCCAGGGATGGATCGATGCCGGCTGCCGGTACTCCGCCGGCAAACGTATCGGAACTCATTTTCATGGATTGCAGGGCCACTTCCCGGCTTCCCGCTCCTCCTGTTGCATCTGAAACGGTCGGTGCTGTGGCAGCAAAGACGGCTTCATTGGTGCTTCCTGTTGAGAGCAGGGGCAGGATAGATGAAATGCCGAGCGATGCAACGGCTACAATCCCGAAGAGGGCTGCATATTTCGTGAGCATCGACCGGATATCGGCCCTTCGCGGGGCTACGATCAGGAGCTGGTCTGTAAGGGAATAGATCTTCACGGTCCTCCCCTTGACGCTGTACCTGGTATCGGCAACCGCAATGACTCCGGCGTCAATGAGATTTTCGATATGGTACTTTGCCGTATTCATGGGAAGCGAGAGCCGCTCCGTGATATCGGAGAGGCTCTGGGGTTTTTCTGCCAGCAGCTGGAGGATATCCCCGGCGGTCGGGCTGCCCATTGCTTTTGCAATCTTCTGTGCCCGGATATCGCCGGGTTCCAGCACTACGACATTATCAGCCATGGAGTGATGCAATGATCCGTTCGCGTCCGACATTCAGTGCAAGATCGATCTGGGCCACGTTCGGGCCGCCACCCTGAGCCAGGGTGGGTTTGCCCCCGCCCTTACCTCCCAGCAGTTCGCAGACCTGGCTGATGATCTCGCCGGCATTGACCATTGGGTTGCCGGATGCAAGCACCACTCGGGCGGTCTCGCCGGCGCCGGCAATCAGGGCCACCCCGCCTTTCTCCGCAATGAAACCGGCTATCGCCGAGAGTTCCTTCTGTGGCAGATCGATGCGGCGCACGATGACATCGATGCCATTGATGGATTCCGGAACCAGCGACTGCATCTCCAGTTCTACCATCTGGGCGCTCATCCGCTCGATCTCCTTCCTCTGATCCTTCCATTCGGTGAAGAACCGGGTCACGGTTGCGGGCAGGTTCTCGAACTGGACTGAGAGCGTGTCCGCTGACGCGGTGATGAGTCCTTCAAGGTGCTGCATGTAATATATGGCGGCTACACCGGCAGCAAATTCGATACGCTCGATACCGTCCTGGATGTGTTCGACCCGGATGATCTTGATCATACCGACTTCGCCGGTGTTCCGGCAATGGGTACCTGCACAGGCTTCGATATCCCCGGCTACTTTGACAATCCGGATATCCTTGCCCGGGGGGACACCACCCTGGTAGAGCGAGAACCCATA
>Ga0265296_1005514_pt1 | contig 10331 bp, 7 predicted proteins | sample MunlanPumphouse1_FD_189073 | JGI IMG/M metagenome (GOLD analysis project Ga0265296, IMG submission 189073) | Groundwater microbial communities from a municipal landfill in Southern Ontario, Canada - Pumphouse #1 | ecosystem: Environmental > Aquatic > Deep subsurface > Groundwater | place: Canada...
TTAATGAGACATTACGGGCTCAAAAGATCGGCCGCCGCCGCTTCCGGGATAATTTTTTCTTTTTCCGGATATTTGCTTTCCGTTTGTACCATGAATACGACTTTGAGTTCAGTGGTATGGCTGCCGCTGGTGATATTATTTTGGGACAAATTATTAGGGATTGAGAGGGACAAGAAGGATGGGGAGGGAGGAGGAGGGAATGGAAATACATTAAATAAAATCACAAATCAAAAGATAGAAAGGAACCTGCGAGTAAACCTCGCGGTTCCTTTGGCCTCAATAACCGCGGCGTTTAGCCGCAGGTTATTGACGTTGTATCAGTTCTTGGAAGATATAATCCCTCCTCCTCCCTTCTACTCCCTAGTTTTCCTCCTTTCCCTCATGTTTTTGGGCGGGGAGCCGACGATGTTTTATTCGACCGTGATTATAATGGTCATTTATGCTTTTTCCCTTAATAAGGCCGGTAAAATACCGTATTTGATCCCGATAATAATTTTAGCCGCCGGACTGCTTGCGGTCCAGCTGCTGCCGTTTTTTGAATACCTGCGGAACTCGGTCAGGATGTGGAGGACGGAATTTGATTTTATCAGCCATTCTTCTTTTCCTCCAAGGGAGATCCTGAATTTCATTATTCCCGATTTCTTCGGGAATTTCCTCAACGGAACTTATACGGACGTGATCCTCGGCAAAGACGCGCAGACCTGGATCCTTTCGCCATATATGGGGGTTTTGCCGTTGTTTTTCGCGGGGTTGGCGTTATTAAAAAGATCAAGGATCGTCCGGTTTTATTTTTTGACGGCGGTCCTTTTTCTCTTTCTGGCTTTTGGTTTTTATACGCCCGTTTATAAATTGTTCTTTTACGCATTGCCGGGGATCTCCGCGATCCGATACCCCATAAAATTTCTTTTCTTTCCCGCTTTTGCGGTTGCCATTATGGCGGGGTGGGGGCTTAACGACTTTGAAGAGCTGATAAAACCGAAGCTTATAGCCGTGTTTGGCGCTATGACGGGAATAGTATTTGGTTTTTTCCTGTTGATCAGGTCGTTTAAACCGGCCATCCATCAAATCATATATTTAAATCTAAAGCTTTCGAATTATTATAAATTTATATTGGCGAAATTGATGAGTTCCATTCAGAATGAATTGATGCTCATCTCACTGGTCATGATCATGGCCTTGGCGCTGATGCTCTTATCTTATAAAAAAATAATAAGCGGAAGGATCGCCGTTTACGGGATATTATTGCTGATAATATTCGACCTGTTTATGTTTAATTTCGGGATCAACCCGCCGATATCGTCCACGCTTTTTACGGCAAGCAAGTCCCGACATTTTCATCGTCGGGACAAGCCGAACATCGAATCGCTTATTAAAGACCGGTCAATGTTCAGGTTTTATGTCGACTCCCGGATAGCGGAAAAATCGGGGACCTACTTTAAAAGCCAGGATGACATATTGTTTTCGCTCAAGGCAAAGCTGGCGCCGAATTTGCTGATTCCGTACCATTTGCAGGATTATTACGGAAGGGAATCGATCGAGCCGCTAAGGGCCTTGAGGTTTTATTGGGCCTTTCGCGAAGATTTTCTGGGAAAAAGGCTGGGCCTCCTTTCTCTGGCCAATGTAAAATATGTTTTGTCCTATAAAAAACTTGCCGATCCCCGGTTGAAATTGATCAACAATAAAGATTATTACCTTTATGAAAATCTGACGGTTGTGCCGAGGGCGTTTATCAAGGGGGGAGTGGCCAGGATCGTAAAATACGAACCAATGATGATTAAAGTCGAGGTCCGTTCCAAAAACGGCGGCAAGCTTATTCTTTCCGATAATTATTATCCCGGATGGAAGGCTTATCTTGACGGCAAAGAAGCGCCAATTGAGCGTTCCGAATACCTGTTTCGCGCCGTGAAGGTCCCGGAAGGAGCGCATAAGGTGTCCTTTGTCTATGATCCATTATCGGTTAAAATAGGCGCAGCGATCAGCTTGCTGACTTTATGCTTTTTGGCCGGTTCTGCTATTATGCTGTATGCAAGGAGAAAGAATGCTTAATACTTTTATCGGCAAGCATAAGAATGACCTGCTGGCCTGTCTTTTGTTTTTTGCGCTGACGCTTGTTTTCTTCTTCAGGTTCCTTGACGGGCAGGAGGTTTTTGCTTTCAAGGACCTGTCGCGATATTTTTACCCGTTGAGGCATCTTATGGTCGAACAGGTAAAGCTGGGCGTGTGGCCGCTTTGGAACCCGTTTATTTTTTACGGCATGCCGTTAATGGCCAGCCTTCAGCCGGGCCTTTTTTATCCCATGACCTTGATCTTTTATGTCCTGCCGTTCGATCCGGCGTTCAATTATTACATCATATTGCATTATTTCCTGGCTTCATGTTTCACCTATTTTTTTATGAGGCATATCGGGGCGTCGCGCATTGCCTCGTTCTTTTCCGGCCTGGTCTTTTCTTTTTCGGGATATCTGCTTTCGGTCTCGAACATGAACACTTCAATGTCCTCGGTCATCTGGCTGCCGCTGCTTTTGCTGCTGTGGGATAAAACGATCAAAGAAAAAGGCAGAAATTATATTTATTTTATCTTATGCCTGGCGGCCATGCTCCTGGGCGGAGAGCCGACCATAATTTACGCGTCGGCATTTGTCCTTTTATCCTGGGCCCTTGTTTTTGCGCCCAGCTTAAAAGAAAAGGCCGGAAATGCCTTATTGCTGATAGCGGGCCTCATTATTACCATAGCGCTGACCGCGGTCCAACTGCTGCCGTTTTACGAATTAATTATTCATTCCGACCGGGCGATAGCAACGAAATTCGATATGGTGACTTTACGCTCTTTGCCTATCCGCGAAATCATAAATTTTGTCATGCCTTATTTTTTCGGCAACCAGGCGCAAACGGCCAGCTACAATCCCGTCCTTCTCGGTAAAATGATTCAGGACTGGCTATTGTCCCCGTATGTAGGGATAATGCCGATCCTTTTAATGCTCTTTTCTTTTTTTAATGATAAGAAAGCGGTAAGATGGTTTTTTGCCGGAGCCGCCCTCGTATCCCTGCTGATGGCTTTTGGCCGGTATACTCCATTATATTTTATCCTGTACAAACTGCTTCCCGGCTTGTCAATGATACGGTATCCGGTAAAATATTTATTTCTTACCACTTTTTCGATCGCGGTGCTTGCCGGCTTGGGGATCGATGCCGTCAATAAGGACGAGAAAACTCAAAAGAGGGCCGCGATCGTATTTTTTGTCGCTTTCCTTATTTTAGGTGCGATCTATTTATTGGCTATCAGCTTTCAGGATCAGATATTCATGTTCCTTAAATCCCGTTATTCAAATCTTCATCCGTTCTTTGCCGAAGTATTATGGAAAGATCTGATCTTTGACATAAAGAGCATCTGGTTTGTGATGCTGGTCACGCTCGCATCCGCAATATTATTTTTTGCCAGAGCCAAAGGCATTATAAAAAATCTTGCGTTCGGCATTGTGATCGCGGGCATTGTGTTTTTTGATCTTTTTTCAAACAACACGGCATTGATCGTCCCTTCTTCCCGCCAGGTCTACCATGAGATCACCCCCAACGTTAAGCTTTTGATGAAAGAGGCGGGGATCAACCGTTATTATTACAGCAAGCAGGTGGAAGAACATAATCATGCCTTGTTCGGCGATGATTATGACAAAGCAATGCTCGAGGCGCAGGATAAGCTGGCCGCCTGCCAGCTTATGCGATACAAACTGTATGATTCTAACGGCTATGAGTCGATCGGCCTCAAGTCTTATCTCGATTTTTATCTCTTCTTTTTCGATAAGGAGCCTTTCAGGTATTTGAATGTGTTGAACCTGGCCAACAGTTTATTCCTGGCTGACCTTAAGCCGGTTAAAGCGCCCGGCCTGAAATTAAAAAGCAAACACGATTATTTTTACGGATCCCTTTATCTCTACCAAAACCTGTCCGCCTTGCCCCGCGCCTATGTTACCGGCGCTTATATCGTGGCGACGAACGAAGCCGCCTGCCTGAACGTTTTGGCGGACCGAAGATTTGATCCTAAAAAACATATCGTGCTCGAAGAGAACCCGGGACGGATTGGCGGGCAGAAATATAAAGAGGCAAAGATTTCTGAATACGGCATAAATCGGGTCTTGATCGAGACGGATCTGGCCAAGCCGGGTTTCCTTTTCTTAAGCGATTCTTATTACCCGGGCTGGAAGGCGTATGTTGACGGAAAAGAAACAAGAATTTACCGCGCGAACTTTATGTTCCGGGCGGTTCCTTTGAACAGAGGATCCCACAAGATCGAATTTGTATACGATCCGCTATCGTTCAAGCTTGGAATGGTCATTAGTATTATTACCGCTTTCGGCCTGCTTCTGGCCTGGTGGAAGCTTAAATGAAGGTAGCGGTCGTCGGCGGAGGAATAACCGGGTTATCGTTGTCTTATTATCTTGCCAAAGAAGGCCACCAGGCGGAACTATTTGAGAAAGAAGACCATCTGGGAGGCTTGGCGTCAACTTTTAAGATTGAAGACGCCAGGATCGAAAAATTTTACCATCATTTTTTCTCAACCGACGAGCATCTGATCGGATTAATCTTAGAGCTTGGACTTACCCGCAACCTGATCTGGGCAAAGTCCTCAATGGGATATTACACAAACGGCAAGATCCATCCCTTTACCTCTCCTTTTGACCTGTTGTCGTTTTCACCGATTTCTATTTGGTCCCGCGTCAGGCTGGGCCTGCTTTCTTTGAGCAGTAAAAAAATAAAAGATTGGCGGCCGCTTTCAAAAATAAGCGCAAAAGATTGGCTCATTGAGCGGATCGGGCAAGAAGCCTATTCCGTGGTCTGGGAGCCGCTACTCATTTCCAAATTCGGTTCAGAACATAATTCCGTTCCCGCGGCCTGGGTCTGGGCCCGGCTGGCGGCCAGGGCAAAAACCAGGGGGATAATGTCGGAGAAGCTGGGATATTTAAGGGGAGGGCTTGACCAATTATTTGATTCAATGGCGGAGGGGATAAGGGCCAGGGGAGGGAAAGTGCGGTTAAAAAGTCCGATCGAAGATATCGATTCTCTTAACGACTATGACCGGATCATATTTACGATGGCGCCGCCGCTGGTTTCGGACATAATAAAAATCGGTAAACCAACGCGATATGCCGGAAATATCTGCGTCGTCTTGAAGATTAATGATCCGGTAAGCGGATATTACTGGACCAATATCGGCGACCCGTCAATAACATTTTGCGCGATCGTGGAGCAGAACAATGCTTTTGACGACAAAAGATATAACGGCAAAAGAATAATTTATCTTTCAAAATATACATCGCATGATGATCGTCTTTGGGGCCTCATGGATGAAGAGATCATCGATCTTTTCGTCAAAGACCTTAATAAGATAAAACCGGGCATAAACTACGAAGCCGCTTATGTCTTCCGCAATAAATGGGCCCAGCCGCTGATCTCATTGAACTATGCCGCCCCTCCGTTTGAAATTGAAAAAGGCAGGATTTATATGGTGAACAATGCCCAGATATATCCAAGAGACCGGGGCATAAATGACAGTATCTCGCTGGCTAAACAATTTGCCGGTAGGTATAATTAGATAAATGCAGAATAAATCCCGGATCATCCTTTTAGTCTTGTTCATATTGGTACTGCAGGTCTTTTTGCGGCTTCCTTTTTTGCTTTCACCCCTTGACCGCGACGAAGGCTTGTACGGATACATGGGCCAGCGCATCCTGGCCGGGGAAATACCGTATCGCGATGTTTTCGACCACAAGCCGCCGGTCGTTTATTACATTTATGCGGCCGTCATTAAGTTTTCCGGCGGATCGACATTAGCCATCAGGACTTTTACCATGCTTTACGGATTACTGACAACGCTTGCAGTTTTTGGGGCCGGGCTCTTTCTTTTTGGCGTGGGCGGGGGATTGCTGGCGGCATTGATCTTTGCGGTCTTTTCCGGCGGTCCGTTTATCCAGGGCGCGTTTTCAAACACCGAGCCGTTCATGCTGCTTCCAATGGTCCTCGCGCTCTTGTTTTTCCTTAAGGCGGCGAAAACCAAAAATAGCGGCTGGTATTTTCTGGCCGGACTGATGTCCGGCCTGGCCTTTATGATAAAGCAAGTCTCGATATTTAATTTTTTGGTTTTATTAGGATGCTCAATTTGGGAACCTGAGGCTAAAAGCCTCGGTTCCCAAAAGGAACCGCGACTTTCAGTCGCAGGTTCCTTGCTAATCTTCGGTTTCCTTATTTTCCCGATCATTTTTACGCTTTATTTTGCTTTGCAGGGCGCCTTGCCGGATTTCATCAATTGCGCATTTCTCGTTAACCGGACCTATCTGGCCGCTTCGCCGGTCCCTTTTTTCTTCCTTGATCCCAAGTTCGGGATGTCCGTCATTTGGGAAACAATACGGGAGAACAGCGTCATCTGGATATTGTCCGTATTTTCTCTGCTCGCGATCGTTTTAAACGACCGGAAACGGGGAAATATTACTCTGGCGTTATGGGCGGTCTTTTCTTTTTTCGGCATGGCCATGGGGAAGCTTTTCTTCGGGCATTATTTCATACAGATGATCCCGTCATTGTGCCTACTCTCCGCGTACGCGCTGATCAAGATAAAAGAAAGCGGGAATATGGCGATAAAAATAATAATGGCGGCCGTTATTATCATCGTGACTTTTTCCAATTTTTTATATCAATTCCCCTTTTATTCAAGCTATAATCCTTATCAGGTGGTCGAGGCCCAGCATGGCACAAGATCTTTCGGCATTGCCTACTTTGCTTCTCTTTCATTAAAAAACAAGATCAGGCCGCAGGACGATCTTTTTGTCTGGGCGGCGGAGCCGGAGGTCTATTTTTACCTTAATAAAAAAGCGCTCGTCCGTTTTCCGTATTATTTCGATTGGATGCGAAAGATCGGAGCCGGAGAGAAAATTATTGAAGCGGTCAGGCTGAAAAAACCGAGATATGTCCTGTGGACCGAATATTCTCCGCGCTTTCCGGAGCTTGAAAAATTGATGATAAGTAACTATACTTTAAAGGAATATTATCTTTCATGGAAATTGTTTGAAAGGAAAAAGCAATGGCAAAAGTGATCGTGGTAATGCCGGCTTACAATGCCGAAAAAACGCTTGAAATGACCTACCGGGACATCCCAAAAGGCATGGCTTCGGAGATCATACTTGGAGATGATTGTTCGAGCGACAATACGGTTGAAATCGCCAAAAGGCTCGGAATCCATGTTTTGGTAACGCCGAAAAATCTTGGATACGGCGGCAATCAGAAGATGCTTTACAAGGAAGCTCTGGACCGCGGAGCCGATGTCGTGGTAATGGTCCATCCCGACTGGCAGTATGACGCGACCAAAATCCCGGAGCTGATCGATCTTATTCTAAAAGGGAAGAAAGACGTGATGCTCGGTTCGAGAGTCCTTGGCGGCGGAACGCTGGCGGGAGGCATGCCTGTCTGGAAATACATTTCCAACCGCTTTTTGACCTTTTGCGAAAACCTGACCTTTGGGCTTAAGCTGTCCGAATACCATACCGGCATGAGGGCTTATTCAAGAAAAGTTCTCGAGACGATCCCTTTTATTTTAAATTCCAATGATTTTGTTTTTGATACGGAAGTCCTGGCGGAAGTCGCCAGGCACAAGTTCAGGACCGGTGAAATATCCGTTCCCTGCAGATATTTTCCCGAAGCCTCTTCGGTAAACTTTTTTCGCAGCGTCGTTTACGGCCTTGAGACCCTATGGGTCTGCTTGAAGTATTCGCTAAGGTTGATGTAAATGGAAAATAAACACAAAGGCTTTACGATAATTGAAATGATCATCGTGATTGCCGTGGTCGCGATCTTGGCGGTGTCGGCCAATGTTTATATCGGATTTATGAAATCAATAAAACTGCAAGCCGCGGCCGATAAACTGGTTGCCGATATTCGTTATGCTCAAAGCCAGGCGATGAGCCGAACGACTTGGATGGGAATAAGCTTTGAGGCCGACCCGGCAAATAAATATTCCGTCTATCAAACAGACGGGATTGATGATACGCTGGAGATCGATCCGGCGAATTTTGGGCAGAATTTGATAGTTAATACGAATGACAAATTCGGGATCTTGATAAAGAATATTAATATCGAAGGGGGAGGCAGTAAGCTTGCATTTGACGGGCTGGGAGCGCCTCGAAATGTTCCTTACGGTTATCCGATCTCCCAGGAGTCAACGGTCGTACTAGGCGTAGATTCTCAAACCAAGACCATCTCGATTACTCCCAGTACGGGGAAGGTGACGGAACAATGAAAAATAAAGGGTTTACTCTGGTGGAATTGGTTATGGCTATAGCTATCTTTAGCATTGCCGCCTACGCGTTGATAACGGTTTTTACGATTGTTGCCCCTAAGGATATTAACGCGAACGTCTTGACCGTCGGCTCGCATCTCATGAACCGGAAAATGGAAGAAGTGACGCTTCATGCTTTTCCGATCAATTCTTTTCCGACCGCGCCGTTTGGGCCGCCGTTCGATAATTATTTTAGCGAAGTCATAGCGCAATATGTGACGGCGGCGGAACCGGATATCGTTTCAGGCGTGGCTACCGACTATCAAAGGATCAAGGTCAGGGTCTGGGGCCCTAATCTGGGAACGATCGAAAGCGTTACGATCGTAGCAACTTATGAAATTTAAGGATAGATCAGGTTTTACGATAATCGAGGTGGTCCTGGTGATAACGATAACGGTTGTCTTATCGCTGGGGCTGGCCTCTTTCATTCTGTCGGCCATGGATTCCTGGGTGTTTGTAAAATCAAGGCAGTCAGCTCTTTCAGAGGGAAGGTCTACGGTTGAGAGGATGATCAGGGAGATCCGCCGGATCAGACAACCCAGCAGTATCGGGACCGCGGAAAGTTCGGCAATAGGATTTGTGGACATTGATTCAAGAGATATAGATTTCAGGCAGAGCGGGAGCGACCTCCTGCGTACAGAACAAGGCAATTCCAACATAATTGCCAGCGGAGTTTTAACTCCTGAAGGATTGGTCATGAGCTATTATGATGCCGGCCTCAACCCGACCGCCATTCATCAGAACATTCATTACGTAAAGGTACGGCTAACGCTTGTCAAAGGGAAAGAAACGGTCATACTTGAGGACGGAGCGAGGATCAGGAACCTATGAACAATAAAGGGGTTACTCTTCTGGCCACGGTATTTATAATTGTAATGTTCGCGATCCTGGGGATGGTCGCGGTTTCCCTGATGTCCGGCGAGAACCTTTTGGCTTACCGCGACTATAATTCGATCCGGGCTTTCCATTTGGCGGGGGCGGGGCTTAATTATACGATCTCATATTCCCTTGCCGACGACGATGACTGGAGCAACAACTCCGGTTTTTCAAAGAACCTTTCTCCGGGAAGTTTTTCAGTAGAGTATATTTACCGGTCAAAAAAGAACTGCACCGTAAAGATTACCGGGGTGGTGGGGGATGTAAGCCGTTCGATCACGGTCTCGATTAAAAAGTCCGGACTTCCGGATGCTTTCAGTTACGGAATTTACGCCAGCAACCCCGGGGGCAGAACTCTGTATATCCAGAATAATTCAACGGCATACGGGGATTTTTATTACAACGGTCCGGTGGTGATGCAAAACTCGGCAAAACTGATAAACGGCACCATGTACAGCACCAGTCTTACCCTTCAAAACTCGGCCACCTGCGCTTCCTGGGAGCCGGTATCGCCGGTTGATCCCCCCAGTTTTGATCCATCGTATTACGACAGTTTATTGTCGGAAACGACCAAAACCGCTTATGCCGCCGGCCCCCTGAACATGAGCGGCGGCACCCTGTACCTGGAGAACAATGAAACAAAATATTATACATATATAAATCTTACAAATTCCGCCAAAGTAGTCGGGCCCGGGACGATCGTCGCCACCACGGGAAATTTTTCCCTTTCGAACAGCGCCCAAATCAGCGATGAAGTGACGGTGATCGTAAAAGGAACTTCAACCATCGCTAATTCGGCGACAGTGAAGGGGGATTTCCATTTAATCTCAAACGGAAGCGTTTCATTTGTAAATAACGGGGACATACCCGCGGAAGCGTTGTTATTCAGTTACGGGAATGTTTCATTCGCCAACAGCTCCAAGTACTGGGGCAGTATTTTAGCTCCCAGCGGGGAGGTCTTGTCCACTAATTCCACGACCTTCAACGGATTGATCTACGCCGATAGAATAAGCCTGACCAATTCCAGTGTTTTGAACGGGTCGGCGGCGGTGGAACAGGTCGGCTATTTTTCAAATTCAGTAAAGCTCACATACGACCCTTCCAAATTCCCTTCGTTCCTGCCCCAGGGTTTGGGA
>Ga0265296_1005515_pt1 | contig 10331 bp, 8 predicted proteins | sample MunlanPumphouse1_FD_189073 | JGI IMG/M metagenome (GOLD analysis project Ga0265296, IMG submission 189073) | Groundwater microbial communities from a municipal landfill in Southern Ontario, Canada - Pumphouse #1 | ecosystem: Environmental > Aquatic > Deep subsurface > Groundwater | place: Canada...
AGAGCTTTTATCATATAAATCAAATGAAATTAAGTTCTCAACTAAAACCGAAGGAAACGGTATTCTTTTTCTTTCGGACAATTATTATCCGGGCTGGCAAGCCTATGTAGATGGAATTAGTACAAAGATTTACAGAGCGGATTATTCTTTTAGAGCCATCGTAGTCCCGACAGGAAAACACGAAGTAACTTTTTCTTATTATCCGGCTAATTTTATATTAGGGTTAAAAGTTTCAGTTACCGGACTTTTATTATTGTTTATTAGCCTTTTTTGGATAAAAACATATGAAAAAAAATTCTAAACTCCTGTTTCTTATTTTGGTAATAATAGTTTCTCTGCCTTCTATAATAGGTTTGCTTCACTTAGGCTTTCCGTCAACCGATGACGGAAATTGGATGGTTATTAGGTTCTCGGCGTTTTTTGAAAATTTAAGAAACGGACAGTTTCCGGTTAGATTTTTAACAAGATTAAATTACGGTTTTGGTTATCCGGTTGCCGATTTTTTGTACCCTCTTTTTATGTATATCGGTGTTCCGATTCACATTTTAGGTTTTAGTTTTGTAAATACAATAAAAATACTTTTTGCCTTAAGCATGATATTTTCTTCTGTTTTTTCATATTTATGGTTAAGTAAAAGATTTGATAATGTTTCATCTCTTGTCGGTTCTGCCGCTTATACATTTTTTCCTTACCATCTCTTCGATCTTTATCAGAGGGGTTCGTTGGGAGAAGTGCTGGCTCTTTCTATTGTTCCTTTTGTTTTATGGCAGGCCGAACGGAAAAATTTTCTTTTTACGGGCTTAGGAATTGCATTGTTGATTACAGCCCACAACAGCCTGGCATTCATTTTTCTGCCGTTTATTTTTTTATATATGTTAATAATTAATAACAATGTTATAAATCTTCTCAAAACATTTATTTTAGGATTTGGATTGTCTGCTTTTTTCTGGCTGCCTGCTTTGTACGATAAGCAGTTTACTGTTTTTGACAAAACCGGAGTTTCCGATTTTTCAAATTATTTTATTTCCATTAAGGATTTAGACATTCTAGGAGTAATCTTTTTTGCTGTAGTAGCATTCAGCATCGTTTTATTTACACGGAATAAAGATAAATTATCAGGTTTTTTTCTTATTTCAACACTTCTTCTAACTATCTTAGTATTTCCTTTATCCTCTTTTATTTGGAAATATTTACCATTTGTAAGCTTTATACAATTTCCCTTCAGGCTTATCTCTTTTATAATGTTAGGACTTTCTTTCTTACTGTCTTATCAGCTCAATTTATTTAAAGGTAGGGTAAAAATTATATTTACCATTTTCTATTTAGTATTGATAATTTTTTCCGCCAAAGACTTCATCCTTCCTAAGAATTATCAAAACTATCCAGATTCTTTTTATTCTACCAATCAAGATACCACCACTGTAAAAAATGAGTATATGCCAAAATGGGTAAAGCAGAATCCCACAACAATGCCAAGTGAAAAAATTACAGTCCTAAAAGGACAGGGGACAGTACGGGATTTGTTTACAAATGGGAATAAAGTGACTTTTTTTATCAATGCGTTAAATGAAGTTCAAGTTCAATTTAACACGGTGTATTTTCCGGGTTGGAAAGTTAGGGTGGATGGAAAGGAAATACCAATATCGTACAATAATGATAATGGTTTAATTAGATTTTTAATTAATCCGGGAAATCATAATGTTAATATATCTTTTGGAGAAACACCGTTAAGAATGTTTTCGGATTTGATATCATTAGTAAGCTTAATTACGTTTTTTGTTTTGGTTATAAAAGACAGAAAATTACTGTTTAAATTATGAATATTATTAAGAAATTACTACCTTTAATTATAGTAATTTTACTATCATTTTGGGCAATAAAACCCCTTCTTAATCCGGGTTTTTTCCCAATCCATGATGACCAACAAATCGCAAGATTATATGAATTAACATTAGCCGTTAATAACGGGCAGATTCCCCCACGATGGGTAGCTAATTTAGGTTTTGGTTATGGATATCCTTTATTTAACTTCTACCCGCCTCTTGTTTATTATTTTGGCTATTTATTCCATTTTGTTGGAGTTTCTTTTATTGATTCTACAAAAATCGTTATTGGACTAGGATTTATTCTTTCTGCTTTTTTTATGTTTATGTGGGTAAAAAAACATTACGGTATTTCGGCAGGACTGGTTGCAGCAACTTTATATACCTATGCTCCTTATCACGGAGTAGATATTTATGTTAGGGGAGCTTTATCGGAGTTTTTCTCTTTTGTTTGGATTCCTGCAGTTTTTTGGGCATTTGATAGATGTTCTGAAAAAAAGACGGTTTTAAGTGCATTAATCGCAGGAATTTTATTATCTTTTGTCGTACTAACCCATAGTTTAGTCACGTTACAATTTATTCCTTTTTTAGCGGTATATTTATTATATTTACTTTATAAAGAAAGAAAAAATATTAAAAAAGTATTTTTATTTTTTTCTCTATCCGGATTAATAGGCTTTGGTATTTCTGCATATTTTTGGTTGCCAGCTCTTCTTGAAAAAAAATATACGCTTGTTGATAAAATTCTTCTTGGGGAATTGGCTAACTATAAATTGCACTTTGTTTGCCCAACGCAATTTTTAAATTCTCTTTGGGGATACGGGGGATCCATTCCAGGCTGTGTGGATGGTTTATCGTTTCAGATTGGTAAAGTGCAAATTGCAGTTTCTTTACTGGCAATTTTATTGATAATATTTTCCGTTTTATTTAAAAGAAGGTTAACGTTTAACGTAAAACTACCGTTTGTTGTTTTCTCCCTTTTTATTTTTTCCTTGCTTATGGCTACTTCTTATTCTCAATTCATTTGGAATATTTTTCAGCCTCTTGCTTATGTCCAGTTTCCCTGGCGTTTTCTCCTCTTTACAGCAGTTTTCACCTCGTTTTTAGGAGGATTTGTAGCCGCTGTTTCAAAGAAATATTTGAATAAATATTTATTTTTGGTAGTTTGTGCAATTTTAGGAGTAGGATTACTTTATTCTGTAAGATTTAATTTTAAACCGTTATCTTACTTATCTGTTAACGATTCTTTTTATATTTCTAAGCAGGATCTTCAATGGCGGGTCTCCAGAATGTCATACGAATATGTTCCCAAAGGAGTTGCTACCAAGCTTTCGGATTTAGGCACTACCGTACTTGATATATCAAAAAAAGATATCCCGGAGAAAAGTTACGAAGTATTAAAAGGAGATTTTAATATTCATGAGGTTGTAAACCTTCCTCAATATAAAAAATTTACTATTACCGTAAATAAACCCGGCAGTATTAGAATAAATACATACTCGTTTCCTGGTTGGACATTGATTGTAGATGGCGTAAAAGTAGGTTACAATGATATGAATAAATTAAAACTTATAACCTTTAACTTGCCCATAGGTAAGCATAATATAGAGGTTTTATTTGAAAATACCTTAGTGAGAACCATTGGCGATACTATAACAGTTTTTACATTACTTTTTGTGTTATTTTTTGTTTTATATTACAAAGTGTACAAATCAAAATATTTATTGAATATTAAAAAACACTATGGCAAATAAACTTCCGGAATTATCGATTTTTTTTCCATTTTGGAACGAAGAAAAAAACATAGAAAAAGTGGTAAAAAAAACAATACCCGTTGCAGAAAAATTGGCTGAAAAATGGGAAATTATAATGGTTGACGATGGTTCTTCGGATAATACTCTTAGTATTGCAAAAAAACTTGCAGAGGAAAATACAAATTTAGTTGTTGTTTCCCACGATAGAAATAGAGGATATGGCGCCGCGCTTAAATCGGGATTTGAAAAAGCAAGATACAAATACGTTGTTTTTAATGACGGAGACGGTCAATTTGATTTTTCCGAAATTTCCCGATTTATAGAAAAAATAAGCGATGCGGATATGGTTATCGGTTTTAGGAAAAAGCGTTTGGACAATCCCTTTAGGCATATACTTATGAATCTTCTAAAAGTTTGGGACTTTTTCTTTTTTAGCTTCAATTTTAAAGACATAGATTGCGGTTTTAAGTTGTTTAGAAAAGACGCACTTGTAAAAATAATGCCTTTTAAATCCGAAGGAGCAATGATAACTACAGAAATTTTAGCCAGAGCCAAAAGAAAAAAACTTAAGATAGCCCAAGTTGAAGTTTCCCACTATCCTCGTTTGTATGGCGACCAAAGCGGTGGAAACTTAAGAGTAATAGTGCGCGCGATAAGGGAAAGTTTTTCTCTCTGGTGGAGCTTGCATTATGGCAGAAATTGAAATTGAAAATGTTGCAAAAAGATCAATACGGGGAGTAGTAGCTCTTGTTTATAGAACATTCACGATACAAATCATAGGACTCATAGCCAATTTTCTCTTAACTGTTTTTCTCTCCCCTTCAATTTTTGGAATATTTTTTGTGGTATCTGCCGCAATTGCTTTTCTTTCATATTTTTCAGATATTGGCTTAGCCGCAGCGCTAATTCAGAAAAAAGAAGCCGTTACCGAAGAAGAATTGCGTACCACCTTTACAATTCAGCAAATTCTTGTAGTAAGTGTAGTTTTAATAGCACTTGGCTTATCGGGTTTTATAAAAAGCTTCTACCGCCTAGACGATCAAGGAATTCTACTTTTTCAAGTCCTAGTCATATCATTTTTCCTTTCATCACTTAAGACAATTCCTTCAATAATTTTGGAAAGAAACTTACGTTTTGAAAAATTGGTTATTCCTCAGATTGTCGAAAGTCTTTTCTTTTACATCATAGCTGTTGTGTTGGCGGCTAAAGGTTTTGGCGTAGCAAGTTTCACTTTTGCAGTTTTAGCAAGAGGAATATCGGGGGTTATAGCTATTTATATTATTAATCCTTGGAAAATAAGATTTGGTTTTCAAAAAGCCGCTGCAAAAAAACTTTTGTCTTTTGGATTGCCTTTTCAAACAAATAGCGTTTTGGCCTTAATAAAAGACGATTTATTAATAATATATCTTGGTAGGATTTTGCCGCTTGCTCAAGTAGGCTATATAGGTTTTGCGCAGAAATGGGCATTTACGCCTTTAAGACTTATTATGGATAACGTTATTAGGGTTACTTTTCCTTCCTTTTCAAGATTACAAAATGACAAAGAAGTTCTGACAAAAGCAGTAGAAAAATCAATATTTGCTGCGTGTTTTTTAATTTTTCCCGCGCTTGTGGGGCTTATTGTTCTTGCTCCGTATTTTATACATCTTATTCCAAAATACATTAAATGGGAGCCGGCAATTCTTTCCCTTTCTTTCTTTGCAATAAATGCGGGTCTCTCTTCGGTTTCAACGCCCCTAACAAATGCATTAAACGCAATCGGAAAAATTAAAATTACTCTTTATCTTATGGTTTTTTGGACAGTCGCAACCTGGATAATTACTCCCTTAGCGATTATGATGTTTGGTTTTAGCGGAGTATCTTTTGCTTCCGCGTTTATTGCGCTATCTGTTGTTTTTGTAGTATTTATCTCTAAAAGATATATAAAATTTAGCATTGGAAGAATTTTAATTAATCCTTTTATTGCTGCAGTTTTTATGGGGGGTATAATTTACTTTACAAGTCCTTTGATTGTAAAGAATATTCCCATGTTGATTCTTATGATTGTTTTCGGAGCTGTGATATACTTTTCTACGATGTTTGCTTTAGCTAAAAATGAAATAATGTCCGACATAAGATTTGTCAGACAAAATCTTAAAAAATAAAATGAGTAAACTTTCTGTTGTAATTTCAGCCTTTAACGAAGAAAACAAAATCGAAGCCTGTCTTAAATCTATTGGATTTGCAGATGAAATAATAGTTGTTAATAATTCTTCAACCGATAAAACAGAGGAAATAGCAAGGAAATACACAAAAAATATCTATAAACAAGAAAATAATCCCCTGGCCATAGACTTACAGAAGAATTTTGGTTTTTCAAAGGCAACCGGCGATTGGATATTAAGTTTAGATGCCGATGAAGAAGTTTCAAAAGAGCTTGCTGATGAAATAAAAGCCTTAATTAAAAACAACGTAAAAGAAAATGGTTTTTGGATTCCTAGAAAAAATTATATCTTTGGTAAATGGATTCAATATTCCGGATGGTATCCGGACTATCAATTAAGGCTTTTTAGAAAAGGAAAAGGAAAATATATTGATAAACATGTCCACGAAGATTTAAGTGTCGACGGGGGGACAGCGAATCTCAAAAACCATATAATTCACCATAATTACGGTACGATTGGAGATTTCATTAATAAAACAGTTGATCTTTATGCAAAAAACGAAGCGGAAGAAAAACTGCGTAAGGGTTATTCTTTTTCGTATTTTGATGCAATTAGATTTCCGCTGGGTGAATTTTTAAGCAGATTCTTTGCAAGAAAAGGATATAAAGACGGATTTCATGGGTTAATGCTTGCCTTATTAATGTCCTTTTATCATTTAATAGTTTTTGCTTTTATTTGGGAGAAGCGGGGATTTAAAGAATACGAAGGCAAAGAGTTCTTGGGTGATACAGAAAAGGAATTTGAGAGGGCAGGAAAAGAAATATTCTTCTGGATATCAAAGGAAAAAGCGGAAGCAATAAAAAATCCCGTTAAGAAAAACCTCTACAAAATATTAAGAAAATTCCGCCTTAACTAACTTATTATGAAAAAGGTTTTTATTTCGATAATAAACTTTAACGGAAAAAAGAATACTCTTGAGTGCCTGCGGTCTATAGATAATCTAAATATGACAGGTATTGATTTGAATGTTGTAGTAATAGATAACGCTTCAAAAGAAAAACTGGATTTAGAAGAAAAAATTCTGCAAAATGCATCTTTAAAGATAATTTTAAATAATAATAATCTCGGTTTTTCAGGAGGCCATAATGTAGGAATTAATTATGCTCTTTCAAAAACGGCAGATTATGTCGTTATTTTAAATAACGATACAATTTTAGATAAAAATTTGGTTTATGAGTTATTAAATGTTTTTGATAAGGATTTAAAGATAGGAATTGTTTCACCTAAGATTTATTTTGCAAAAGGTTTTGAATTCCATAAGGATAGATATAAAAACGAGGATATTGGTAATGTTTTATGGTATGCGGGCGGAGACATGGATTGGGAAAACGTTATAGGTAAGCATATAGGGGTAGATGAAGTAGATAAAGGACAGTATGAAAAACAGAGAGAAATAGATTTTTCAAGCGGGTGCTGTATGATAATTAAAAAAGAGGTTTTTGAAAAAGTAGGTTTTTTTAATGAGAAGTATTTTTTGTATTATGAGGACAATGACTATAGTCAAAGAGCAAAAAAAACAGGATACAAGATAGTTTATGCACCAAAAGCGGTTCTGTGGCATAAAAACGCAGGTTCTGCGGGCGGATCCGGCTCAAACTTGCAGGATTATTATATAACCCGTAATAGATTGCTTTTTGGCTTAGCATACGTGCCTTTAAAAGCAAAATTTGCTCTTTTAAGAGAAAGTTTTAAATTGCTTTTTGCCGGCAGGTATTGGCAAAAAAAAGGAGTTTTGGATTTTTATTTAAGAAAATTTGGTAAGGGAAGTTATAGGACAACAAATGAATAATGTCTTGGACGTTTTAAATTATTTAAAAAGTAAAGAAAAAGACGGTTTTTTGTACCCGCAATATGATGGTTATTCTCTTTACAATGTTACCTCGACGATATTTGATTTATTGGAAATAGAAAATATAAAAACTCCTTTGTCTATAAATTTAGAAAAATACAAAAACAAAAATAATAAAATTGTTTTCTTTCTTGTGGATGGATTTGGTTTTAATCAATACAAAAATTTATTGGACAAAATAGATTTTCTTAAAACGTTATCTACAAAAGGATTTGTGTATCCCATTACCAGCGGCTTTCCTTCGACAACATCAGCATCCCTAACAACAATTGCAACGGGATTAACTCCGCAACAGCATGGACTTTTTGAATGGAATTTATATATGGAAGAGCTGGGCGAGATTATTCAAACGCTTCCATTCTCTTCTTTGGGAAGAAAAACAAGAGCGGACAGTCTCTTGGATAAAGGAGCTAAACCTGAACTCTTAATCAATAAGCCGACAATCTACGAGGCTCTGGAAAAAGAAAAAGTTCAAAACTACGTTTTTCATAATCAATCGGTTAGTGAGAGCGTTTACTCGATGGCCTCAACAGGTACTGCAAAAAGAGTTTCCTATAGATATCTTTCGGATTTAATAATTAGTCTTAGAAAAAGCATAGTTGCCGAGAAGGGCCCGGCATTTTTTTATGTTTATTGGTCGGGAATTGATAGTCAGGGACACAAATATAGTCCTAATTCCGAAGAATATTTCTTGGAAGCAAAAATATTTTTCGATAGTCTTCAAAAAGAATTTTTTGCGCGTCTTGAAAAAAAAGAAGTAAAAAACACTCTTTTTTTAATGACTTCCGATCATGGACAAGTTCCTATTGATGCCAAGAAAACTATCTATCTGAATCTCGACAAAAAATTATTTGAAGCTTTTGATATAGATAAGAATGGTCAAAAAATTTTACCCTGGGGAAGTCCAAGAGACGTATTTCTTGCAATAAAAGATGAAAAAAGAGAGGAAATAATTTCTTATTTAAAAAAGACTTATGGAGAATATGCTTTAATTTTAAGAACAGAAGAAGCAGTAAAAGTAGGATTGTTTGGAGACGGAAGTCCGAATTCGGAATTTTTACACAGATTGGGAAATATTGTGGTATTGCCTTTCCATGGAAATACAATTTGGTATGAACATATTAAAGGAGAATTGCTTGAATATAAAGGCCATCATGGAGGGCTAACCGAGGATGAGATGCTTATTCCTTTTGCTATTGCCAAATTTGAAGATTTAATATGAATATATCCGCGATCGTAATTGTTAAAAACGGACAAGATTTAATAGCAGATTGTTTAAACAGTTTATCTTTTTGTGATGAAATTATTGTTGTGGATGGCGGTTCCAACGATAAAACGATAGAAATTGCAGAAAAGAAAAAAGCAAAAGTTTTTGTACACAAAATGCAGGATTTTTCGGAAAGCAGAAACTTCGGATTAGAAAAGGCGGAAGGCGAATGGGTATTGTATGTAGATGTAGACGAAAGAATAACATCCGAGCTTGCAACAAACATAAAAAGAAAAATTGTAACTGATGTAAATTCCGGAATTTCCGCTTACAAAATTTTAAGGAAAAATTATTATTTGGGAGAAACCCCGTGGCCATATATCGAAAAATTGGAAAGACTTTTTAAAAAAGATAAATTAAAAGGTTGGCAAGGAAAGCTTCACGAAAGTCCGGTTGTAGAGGGAGCAGGCCTGCCTGCCGGCAGGCAGGTTGGTGAATTGGAAGGATTTATGCTTCATTACACGCATCGGGATTTAACCTCAATGGTTAATAAGACATTGGAGTGGTCAAAAACAGAAGCAGAACTGCGTTTTCAGTCAAACCACCCGAAAATGACTTGGTGGAGATTTCCCAGAGTAATGATTACGGCATTTTTAAATTCTTATATTAAGCAAGGCGGATATAAAGTTGGTACGGTGGGTTTAATTGAAAGCCTCTACCAGGCATTCAGTATGTTTATTACTTATGCAAGGCTTTGGGAAATGCAAAACAGATCAAAGATCAAAGATCTAAGATCTAAGATCTAAGATCAAAGAACTAATATCTAAGACCTAAGACCTATGAACTATTTAAAACGGTTTTGGCCGATCATTTTTATTTTTTTCATTTGGTTTATTTTTTCAAGCCCATATTTTCTTAAGCAAAAAGTGCCATTTGCGTCAAGTTATCAAGTAAATTTTTTCTCACCTTGGAGTACATATCCTCAATTTGCAGGCCCTGTAAAAAACAACGCAATGCCCGACGTTATAGGCCAAATTTATCCCTGGAAGCATTTTACTATTCAAACTCTTAAAGCAGGACAAATTCCCCTTTGGAATCCATATAGCTTTTCAGGAACTCCTCATCTTGCGAATTATCAATCTGCAGTACTTTCTCCATTCAACTTAATATTTTTTATTCTCCCTTTTATAGACGCCTGGAGCGTTTTAGTTTTACTCCAGCCATTGTTGGCAGGACTTTTTATGTATTTATTAATGAGAGCGTTAGGCCTCAAGCGTCCGGGAAGTTTAATTTCTTCAATTGCTTTTATGTTCTGTGGATTTATTACTACCTGGATGGGATATGCAACTTTAGGTTATTCAATTTTATTTTTACCTTTAGCAATTTTTAGTATAGAAAAGTTTTATTCGTCTAATAAAATAAGGCATTTATTTTTATTGTCGCTAACTATTCCTCTATCATTTTTCAGCGGGCATTTTCAAATTAGTTTGTATT
>Ga0265296_1005516_pt1 | contig 10331 bp, 9 predicted proteins | sample MunlanPumphouse1_FD_189073 | JGI IMG/M metagenome (GOLD analysis project Ga0265296, IMG submission 189073) | Groundwater microbial communities from a municipal landfill in Southern Ontario, Canada - Pumphouse #1 | ecosystem: Environmental > Aquatic > Deep subsurface > Groundwater | place: Canada...
GAATTGCAGAAGTCATAAATTCGTAGCAGGAGATAATTTATGGACAATACGAATACCCAAAGCGAAATCCACGAGCTTGAAATTAACATACTTCAATCTAACCCTCTTCAGCCTCGCGGAGTAATTGCACCGGCATCACTAAATGAGCTAGTTGATTCCATAAGAGAGCAGGGTATTTTAGAGCCTTTGGTTGTTGCTAGAACTCCGGCCGGATATCAGATTATCGCAGGGGAAAGACGCTGGAGAGCGGCAAAGTTGCTGGGACTCTCCAAAGTCCCTGTTGTAATTAAAGAAACTACGCCTCAAGGTATGCTTGAAATGTCTATTGTTGAAAACGTACAGAGGGAGGATCTTAATCCGATTGAAAGAGCATTGGCATACAAGCGATTGATTGATGAATTTGGCTTGGGCACAAATGAAGTTGCCAGGAAAGTTGGAAAAAGTGCTCCGACAGTTTCAAACACAGTTAGACTCCTGTCTCTTCCAGATGCGATAAAGGACGCTCTTGTTGCGGGGGTAATTTCGGAAGGCCATGTTCGTCCTTTAATTTCGCTAGGTGATCCTACTCTCATGCTTGAATTATTCCGTAGGATACTTCGCGAAAATAGTACAGTTAGGCAGACCGAAGAAGAGGCAAGGAAGGCTAAGGGGGAAATTCAGAAAAAAGAGCCTCGCACGGTTGAGGATAGGTTATGGATTCCCGAACTTGACGAGATGGCCAAAAAAATTGCAAAAAAATATAATCTGGATAAGGTTACAATTTTTCAGTCCAGTAAAAAAGCCAAAATCTTAATTGAAATAAGGGGAGACGTAGAGATTACAGGTCCTAAAATAAAAGCAATAAATAAGATTTTAGCCGGAGAATAATTAGTTGTACGGGTTTTTAATTATCCCAATTTTATTAAGGGGCCAGTAAACAAATAAAGACTTTCCGATTATCAGCCGGATGGGAACAAATCCCCATTCTCTTGAATCAGAGCTACCATTTCTATTATCGCCCATAACCAAATATGAATTGGGAGGAACTTTTATTGGTTCATTTTCATGCAGGGAGGATCCTCCGTATGTTTTGACTGATAGTTTAAGATATTTGCTTTCATCAAGAATTTTTCCATTTACATAAACGTTTCCGTCTTTAATTTCCACCGCGTCTCCTGGTGTTCCAATAACGCGTTTTATGTAGTCTTTTTCCGGATTTGGAGGCGATTTAAATACGACAACGTCTCCTTTTTTAGGATCACTTACCTTAAGGCCGATTATGTCAGTTAAAATATATTGTTTGTCGTAGAAAGTAGGATACATAGAGTTTCCGCTGACTTGAAATGGACGAAATAAAAATTGATAGATTACAAGAAAAATTGCAAAAACTATAAGAAGAGTCTGAACAGTGTCTAGGAGAAAAGCGTAGGTTTTTCTTAAGAATTGCATAAAACTATTGTGCCTGACTTGCTTTACTTTGTCAATCCAGAGTAGATGTTGTAGAATAAAATTAGGACCCGTGGTTCAGTGGTAGAACGCTTCATTCACATTGAAGAGGTCAGAGGTTCGAATCCTCTCGGGTCCACAATTTTACTGCTTAACGTTCACTCCGATTGCCTCCGAGATGTGATTTAGGCCGTCTTTTTTAAGCAATTTAATTAAACCCAAATTAATTAGGGAGGCTATTTGTGGGCCTTCAAAGATCATCCCGGTGATTAATTGAACTAATGAGGCGCCTGATTTAATTTTTTCATAGGCATCTTCTGCAGAAAAAACTCCGCCGGATCCGACAATAACAAATCTATCTTTAAAATTTTTGTAAGCCAGCCTGATTAACTCATTAGACCGTTCATATGTTGGTTTTCCGCTAAAGCTGCCAACTCCAGCAGGAAATTTGCTTACTTCTTCCGGTATTAATAATTGATTTTTTCTGTTTTTTGACAAATTGCTCAAAATTACTCCCTTAGGACAAGATTTAGATATTGTGTCGAGGATTTTAATAACTTCGTCATCAGTTTTCTCAAGCGGCATTTTTACGAATACGGGTTTTTTTAAGCGAAGATTATTGACTTCCGTAAGCAGTTCCCGTAAATTACTTGCAGGATAAAAGGTAACATTTCCATAAAGATTTGGGCAACTGATATTAAGTTCGTAATAAGAATGATTAACTTTAGATTTCTCAAATAATGTAAAAGTCTTAATGATGTCCGCAATGCTTTTGTTCTGAGTGTTGCAGTTCTGATTATTTGAGCGTCCGACGCTAATTCCAATAGGCATATCGAAAGAGCAACCTGTTAATTTTACTATTGTTTCTTTAGCGCCAGGATTTTTAAATCCCTTATTTACCATCAGGGATTTTGATTTTGACAATCTGCCAAGCATTGGGTTTGGATTGCCTTCATAAGAAAAATTCGTAATCGTTCCCACAGTTTCGAATCCAAATCCGACACAGGGAAGAATTTGCGTTAGTCTTGCTTCATAATCAAATCCGGCAGCCAGACCAATAGGGTTTTCAAATTCTATGCCGGTTACGTTTTGCTTTAAAGCTTTATCTTCAATTTTAAATTGAGAGGAAAAGAAATTTTTAATGCTTTCGTGCTTTCCAAATTGCTCACCCAGTCTTACAATTGAGTTGTGAACGGACTCCGGTTCAATTCGAAAGAAAATCTTTTTAATCAAGTTTTTGTAAATGATTTCCGTAGCTTTGGGAAGAAATCTTTTTTTATCCATATTGAGCGTAAAACCATTATATCTTTTTGGGAGTAAAATATAAACTAGATTAATTTAGAAGAAATTAGTTGTTTGAAGCTCAAATCAGTGATAGAATTTAGTTTGTGAATAGATGTTTGGTATGTAAATCCGTAGGGGAATATCCTCTTTGTAAAAAGTGCGCGAAGGAACCTTTTCTAGTTGAAAGAGTGAGGCAAATTTTGGCTAGCATAAATGATTCCGGTTCGTTAAAAAGTACATATAATTTAAAGTATGCCGAAATCAAAAACTTAAATACTTCTTCTTTTTGGAACGAGAAGTTGTTTGGGGAGACGAATCTGGAAAGGCAAGACGGAATGACTAAAGACAGAATAAAAACAGCATTCAAGTTTTTGCCAAGAAATGCCCAAAAGGTTTTAGATATAGGTGCCGGAAATGGATTCATTGAAGAATTGTTAAGTCAAAAGGATATTAAAATTTTTGGTAACGACATATCAAGTGTTTCCGTCAAAAATTTGAAAAATAAATTTAAAGGTCAATTTCGTAAAGAATCAATCTTTAAAATGAGGTATCCAAGAAGATTTTTTGATGCTATTTTTGCGCTTGAAGTTTTAGAGCATGTCCAGCCAAGCAAGATATTTAATCTGCTGAAGAAAATCAGGGGAATTTTGAGAAAGAAGGGATCTCTTATAATCTCTGTTCCTACAAATGAGGGTTTGGAGAAAATGAAAGACAATCCAAGCGGGCATATGAGGACCTATACGGAGAATCTAATAAGAGCAGAGTTGAAAATTGCAGGTTTCAAAATTTCCAAGCTCAAAACACTATATGCATTCAAGAACTTTTATGCTTTTAAAAAAATCTCATCGAAGGTCCTGCGTAACAGATGGAAACCTAACAATATAATTATCTTAGCAAAAATAGCATGAATATCTTATTTTTTTCAAGACTTTTTTATCCTCACATTGGAGGCGTAGAGAAACACGTCTTAGAAATAAGTCAATTATTAATTAAAAAAGGTCACAAGGTTACCGTTGTAGCCGAACAGGATTCGCCAAAAATGAAGCTAAATGAAATGATTGGGGAAATTGAAGTGCTTAGAATACCAGAACTCAAGGAAGGTAATCTTAAAAAATTCAAAATTTGGAAGTGGTTATGGTATAACCGTTGGCTCATAAGAAATGCGGACATAATTCATTGTCATGATGTTTTCTTTTGGTATTTGCCATTTAGATTCCTATTTCCTTTTAAAAAAATATTTACGACATTTCATGGATATGAGAGTTATCCTTTAAGGCAAAAAGATATTCTGGTTCACAAAATGTCAGAAAAGTTATCCAATGGTAATATTTGCATAGGTCATTTCATTAAAAAATGGTATAAGACAAAACCTACTTACGTCGCATACGGTGGCGTAAGTGAAATTAATCCTTCGGCAGGTACAGGAGAAGAATTGAAAACGAAAAATGACAACTCAGCGCTTTTTATTGGGAGATTGGACGAACAGACGGGAATATTAACATACGTTGAGACAATTAAAATTATAAAAAAGAAAATCCCAAGTTTTGATTTTCTCATAATCGGAGATGGAAATCTTAAAAGCGAAATTAGCGGGGGAATAAAAATATTAAAGCCATTAGGCAATGCATCTGAGTATTTTAAGAACTACAATTTTGCTTTTGTTTCCAGATATTTATCTATTTTAGAGGCAATGGTTGCAAAAAGATTGGTGTTTGCAGTTTACGATAATCCTCTTAAAGAAGATTATCTTAGAACGGCACCTTTTTCAAAATATATTACAATTTCCAGTTCTTCATCGGAACTTGTTTCAAAAATTTCTTTTTACCTTGATAACTCAAGAGCTAAAGAAAAAATGGTTGACGGCGCATATGCTTGGGTCAAGAAACATACTTGGAAAGAAATGACGGATACGTATTTAAAACTTTGGGCAAAATAAAGTTACGCAAAAGATATGAAATATATTTTCCAAAAAAGATGTAATTTTTGCAAGAATGCAGGGATAAGCGTTGTTTATAAACTTAAACATCAAAAATTAATTAGATGTAAGAATTGCGGATTGATATTTCTTGACAAGCAAAGAACGGACCTAGAAAATTTGTACGCTAGAGAATATTACTCGACAAGTGAATCTAATATGTTGGCAAATTATATGGATTATAAAGACCAAGAGAAAATTGTAAAAAATAATTTCCATTTTGCGTATGATTTTATATCGAAAAATATGAGTAAAAAGAAAAATAAATTACTTGATGTGGGAGCGGGATTTGGGTATTTTGTTAAATATTTACCAAACAATATCCAAAGTCAAGCAGTCGAAGTTTCAAGAGAAGCTGTGAACGCTCTTAAGATAAATACGAAAGCAAAAATTTATAACGGAAATTTTTTGGACGTCAATATAAAAAGTACATTTGATTTTATTGTTTCGTATGATGTTATTGAACATCAGAATGATTTGGTTGGATATTTATCTAAAATAAAATCCCTTCTTAAGAAGGATGGTATAGTTATTTTTACAACCCCTGATTTTGGTAGTCCAATTAATAAAATTTTTGGAAAGACTGCTCCCCTTATTCAGCCCCTTTATCATAATTATTATTTCACGAAGGAATGGATTAAGAGAAATGCGCCTAATTTATGTTACAAGGTAATCTATCTAAAAACTTCTTACCTAGCAGCATCATCTATCGGGAATATTATTCTACTTGGATGCTTTGCTATTCCTTTTCTTAGGAAAATTCGTATTTTAGATTTTGTCAGATTAATAAAAGTAAATAATTTTACGATACCGTTTATTCGATTTGGCGGGATTGAATGCATCTTGATGAAAATTTAAGCTTATGAAAGGCATAAAACAATATGCCAATAACGCTTAAGGCGCTTATTATTCTTGATACATTAGTAATTAATGTATCGGAGTAAGTTACTTCTATTTTATATAGGCCGCTTGGAAGAGAAAATGTAATGATGCCCTGATATTTTTCTTTGTCGTACATAAAAGGATATTGTTTATTATTGACTTCCAAATTCCAGCCGGGAAAATAAAAAGTATTTTCTCTGAATGTTGTTTTCGTATACGCATGAATTATATATTCGTGCCTTATGCTATTTCTAAATGTTTCTTTAATTTCAGCACGTCCGCTTAAGATATCTATATGGGTGGTTGATCTACCTTCTATTTCAAGATGTGCAAAATCAGCCCACTTTGGTATAGTTACTTCAAAAATAGGCGATGAAGAAGTGAGTTCTCGTATTAAATACGAGTCATTTATGGTTGGTATCAACCTTCTGTGTCCCCAATTAAGCAAAGTAGTCGAAATTGCAAAAAAACATAGGGCAATCAATATGATTCTGGTTTTTTTATATTTAATTAATACGGTTGCAATTATCCCTGCTATTATTGCACTGAAAAAGGACATAAACAGCAATAGACGATATGAAAATTGGAATTTGTTTATCAAAGGAATAAAATTCCAAATAGGTTTGGAAACTTCCTGCATCATGAGAAATGATATGGTTAAGGTTATAAGAAAGTAGATCGTAATTGGTTTTAATTTTTCTTTGATCTTGCTTCTTGCAAGAAGAATTATGGAAAGAATGATAACTATCCAATGAATATAGCCAACGATGAAAGATAATTCTCCCTTAGGCCCTTGGAATAATAATCCCAATCTCCAGGGGGAGTAAAAAAACATAGTTAAAGGTTCGATAAACGATATATTTCCGTAATTGCCCCAAAATATATTTTTAGCTTCAAAAATAATTGGAAGCCAGTAAAACGCAGAAAAAAGGATACCTAATACTGTAGAAAAAATGAATAGCCATAAATACTTTACATTCTTTCTTTTGCTCAACGTCCAAATAGTTACTCCGTAAGTACAAACTAAAAAAATTGATGCTAAGGAAATTGCATGATGAGATAAGATAAGTACCGAAATATTTATTGCCCCTACAATAATCCATTTTTTCGAGCCGGTTTCTATGATTTTTTTTGTTGATAAAAACTGTATTGGCAATAAAGCAAATGAAAGAATTTCTCCTATATCTGTTCTGAAATGAAGATCAACTAGATGGTATGGGGTAAATAAGTAAAAGATGGAGGCGACAAATGCTGGTACTTTCCCAAGCCATCCTTTTACGAAGCCATACATTGATAAGCCAGATAGCGGGAAGGATAAGGCAAGTAAAATTTTCATGCTGTCAATAAATGTAAATCCAATAAAATGAAAAAATGACGTAATGTAAAAAGGAAGAATATACATAAACATAAATATCGGTGAGCCGTATCCGGCACTACGCAGTTCATCCCATTGTGGAACAAAAATTCCTTCCTTTAAAGAGTTGTAAAAAGATATTCCAAATTTTAAATAATCAGAAAAGCCTCCGCTTTCGTAACTACCTAATCTAGAAATACTTACAATTGGGAGGATTGAAATTAATATTAACAGATAAAATAGATTAACCTTTCGTTTTAAAATATATTTAAAAACTACAATACCTAATATCAGCAAAATAGATAAGGCACCATTCACAAGAGCCATTTTGTACTGAGGTAGCATGCTGATATAATACGAATTGCCAGGCCCTAACGCAAGTATGAAGGTATCTTTTATAGCCACAGTTTACAATGAAGAGTCGGCAATAAAACAGTTGTTGAAATCATTATTTTCTCAATCTAAGTTTCCAGATGAAATTATTATTGTTGATGGTGGATCAACTGATAATACTGTCTCTGAAATTTCAAATTTTAAATTTTCAACCCCCAATAAAAAAGCCAAAATTAAATTAATTTTCAAAAAAGGGAATAGATCTGTTGGGAGGAATGAGGCAATTGAAAAATCAAACAATGAAATTATTGTTTGTTCGGATGCGGGATGCATACTTGACGAAAATTGGATTAAGAACGTTACGGAACCATTTGAAAACTTAAAGGTGGATGTAGTTGCTGGATATTGCAGGGGTGACGCCAAGACAATTTTTCAAAAATGTTTAATTCCTTATGTTTTGGTAATGTCCGACAAGGTTGATGGAAATAATTTTCTTCCTGCAACTCGCTCGATGGCCTTTAAAAAATCTATGTGGAAGAAAGCTAAAGGATTTCCGGAGCAATTCAGTAACAACGAGGATCATGTTTTCGCAAAACGCTTGAAGGAAATTAATGCAAAAATTGTATTTGAGAAAAAAGCGATTGTCTATTGGATGCCAAGGGGTAATTTAAGTGATGCATTTATAATGTTTTACCGATTCGCAAAAGGTGATGCGGAAAGTAGAATCTTTAGACCTAAAGTAATAATATTATTTTTTCGTTACATCATTGGATTACTTCTTGTAGTTTTTTACGCAATATCAAAATCATACATAATACTTAACACATTGTACTTGATACTCTTGGCTTATATTATTTGGTCGATAACCAAAAATTATAAATACGTTAAAGATATCCGGGCGATATTTTTACTTCCCCTAATTCAAATTACCTCTGATATCGCTGTGATATGCGGTTCAACTAAGGGATTAATGCGCTTATTTTCTTAATACGATAAAGTTAGGCGTGTTAAGTACCGTATGGAAATTTGTTATGATATAATCTCGTATTTTGCGTAGCCTTTGTTCTTCGAGTTGCTTCCGTTGCTCTAGGCCTCCAGTTTTCTGCAAAACAACAAGCTGAACGTTGTTCTTTTGCAGATCATTGATTACAGAGTTCTGATCTTTTGCCATAAATGTTTCAAAATAAAAAAGACTGTAGTAAGATCCCCCATCTCTTTCAGAGAGAAATAATAGTCCGGGACAATAAGGAAAACAAAATATTTTTTCATTTTTTTTAGTATTTTTTTTAATGTATGAAATAACCCGCATAAGATCATTGGATTCCGATGGAGGGAAACGAATATATCGTGCTTCTTTTACATCAAGAGACGCTACGTAATGACTCTCTGGATAAGTGCCAAATATTGGATCATTAAAACGCAGAGGGTTTTGGGAAAAAACAATTGTATAACTAAATATTGCCAATATTGTTATTAAGGTAATTACCTTGGCATGCTTTAATAATTTTTTTCCGTAGGTTTCTGAAAGAGAAATAAGCAAGGGAATAAATAAGGGGGCAACTACTGCTGCTGGATACATATTGTATCCCGAAGCAGCCATTGATAAATAGAGAACGAGATATGCAATTGCAGCAAGTATTAAACGCCTCTGTTCATTCTTATGCACTCCTATAAATAAACTTAATGTAATAAGCGGAAAAAGCAATGAAAACGATTGTACGTAGAAAGTGGGATCAGGAAGGTAGGTTAATAATCTGCCTATTCTTTGAATGCTAAACATTAGATAAAACGAAGACGCTAAAAATGCTAACAAAATCAGTAACAGTTTTATCTTTAATTTCGCACGCCTCAGTAATATAAAAAATATAACTACAAATGGTATTGCAATAAGTCTATGTGTTAAGAATAATGACTGGTGACTTTTCGCTGAACCAGCGAATAAAAAAATATAATAGAGTGCTTGGGGAAATGCATTATTGAAAATGAAGTAGATACTAATGGGTGTAAGTATTGCTACCTCGCCTACAACATACGACAAAATATATTTAAAAAAATTCTTTTTCTTGGAGACAAGAAAAATACCTATGATAAATGCAGGAAAAAGTAATCCACCAACACTTTGTTTGAACATAAAGCATATTCCGCTCATCAATCCAGAAATGCCTATTAAATATAGTTTATTTTTTTCTATACCTTTAATAAGGGAATATAGTGCTATTAACGCAAAGAGAATCGCCGAATCATTGAAGAAAAAAGTTCTTGCTGGGGCAACTGATAGGATTGTCAGTGATATTAGGTACAAATATTGCCAAAAAGTCTTCAATTTGAAGAGTTTATTGCAAACAAATAATGTTAAGATTGCAGTAAGAATGCCAAGAATTCTTTCTATAAACATATAGCTACCAAAATATTTATAAAAAAATGCTACAACATAAAAAGTTCCCGGAGCTGTACTCAAAGAAAAATCCCTATATGGCATTTGTCCTTGAGAAATTAAATGGGCATTATATTGTAAAATACCTTCATCAAATAAGCCAGAAAATAGATTAAAGGTATAAAGTTGGTAGAAAAGGAAAATGAGAATTGACAAAAATAAGGGGAATGAATGTAGCTGTAAGATGATTAATCCTCTATGTGCGATGCGTTTCATTATTTTTTCTTATAGACTTCGACTAAATGGGCGCCGTCAGCTATAACCGAATAGGCAGCCTTATAATTTTCCCTAATCTTACTGTCGTCAAAGCCTTCCCTTATAATATTATAAAAATTTACTACAACAAAGTCATAAGTCCCATCGTCTTTATAGGGGATTAATTTCCTTCCGGGAAGTGGAGGGGGTATGTGGAATGGACTTGTGGCAATGCCTACAGTTGTTCCAACAGGTGCATTTTTGTCAAGATAGGTAAATGCTTCTTTAATGCCTTCTCCCCACCATCCAAGCTGAAAAAGGCGTTTTTCATATACGTTTTTCGCTCCCCCAACAACAATATTAAAATAATCTATGTAATAAGGCGTAATTCTTAAAAGGATAAGGAATTGATAGAGGAAAAGCGGAATTAATAGAAGTATTTTGTAGCA
>Ga0265296_1005518_pt1 | contig 10330 bp, 10 predicted proteins | sample MunlanPumphouse1_FD_189073 | JGI IMG/M metagenome (GOLD analysis project Ga0265296, IMG submission 189073) | Groundwater microbial communities from a municipal landfill in Southern Ontario, Canada - Pumphouse #1 | ecosystem: Environmental > Aquatic > Deep subsurface > Groundwater | place...
GCTGTGAAGGGCCGCCGCTTTCAGCCGCTGACTACGCCCCTGCCGCGGTGGGTAGGACTGGCCACGAAGCGAACCACTCCGACCAGTGAGGCATACCGTGAAGGAGAAGCTTGGCGATACCAACGCCCTCTACCCGCTTGTGACCGCCCTCGTCGGCACCACCGTCGCCGGCAAGCCCGATTTCGCCACCGTGGCGCACGTGGGCATCGCCCACCTCAAAGGCATCACGCTGGGCATGGGCAGGACCCACCTCACCAATGAGGGCATCAAGGCCAACCGCACGTTCAGCGTGAACATCCCCTCCGAGGATATGGTGACGCTCACCGACCACGTGGGCATGGTCAGCGGCCGCCAGGAGGACAAGAGCGGCCTCTTCGACGTCTTCTACGGCGAGCTCGATACCGCGCCGATGATCGAGCAGTGCAAGGTGACCATGGAGCTCAGGCTCATCGAGCATGTGGTGCTCCCCACGCACGACCTCTTTGTCGGTGAGATAGTCGGCACCTACGCCGATCTGGAGGTGCTCACCAACGGCATCGTCGACATCGCCAAGCTGCGGCCGCTGCTCTTCGACATGGCGAGCAAGAAGTACTGGTCGCTGGGCGCGCCCGTTGCCAGGTGCTGGAGCGTGGGCAAGGAGTACGCCGCAACGAGCTGAGCCGAATGCACGGGTCAGGCGGGCCGGAGGGCGGCCGGGCGGGCGGGCCGGCGGGCGGCCGGGCGGGCGGGCCGGCCCGTGTGAGAAGTACCCCATGGGGTATACAGGCGACGGCGATCACACGACCGACAGGAGGGTCACGTCATGGAGATGCAGGTCAGCTTCCCCGGCAACCTCAAGGTGGAGGCCGGGTTCAAGGGCTTCACGGTGCAGACCGACCAGCCGCCGGCCTCCGGCGGCGACGGCTCGGCGCCGGCGCCCTTCGACCTCTTCCTCGCCTCGCTGGGCACCTGCGCCGGCATCTTCATGCTCGCCTTCATGAAGCAGCGCGGTATCGACCCCGCCGGGAGCGGCGTCACCATGACCACCGAGGTGGACCCGGACAAGGGCATGATCGGCAGCATCGCCTTCGAGCTGCGGTTGCCGGACGGCTTCCCGGAGAAGTACGAGCAGGCCGTCGTCCGCGCCGTGGACCAGTGCACCGTGAAGCGCCACATCCAGGACCCTCCGGAGTTCACGGTGAGCACGTCGCGGGCGTTGCCGGCCTGACGGACGCCGCGGCGCCGCCGGCGTCTGGTAGCATCCGCGTGATGGACGCCGGCCCCCTCGTCATCGGCCTCGATATCGCCGCCAGCCGCCCCTGCGTGGCCGTCGCGCTACGTTGCGGGCGCACGCTCGAGGCCGTTGATTGGCGAGCCGCCGACGAGCGCGAGCCCGGCGACCGTGGCCGGCTCCTGGACTGGCTGGTCGGCCTGCAGCCGGCCGTGGTGGGGATCGACGCGCCGCAGCGGCCGAAGCGGGCTCTGCCGGCGGCCGGCCCGCGCTCCCGCACCTGCGATACCGCGCTGCTGCACCGGCGCATCGCCGTGTACCAGGTGCCGACCCGCGCCGAGGCCGAGGACAAGGCACGGCGCTACGCCTGGATGCGGACCGGCTGGGCGTACTTCAAGGAGCTGCGCAGGCGCGGCTACGAGGCGCCTGACCCGGGCGCCCTGCCGGGCGCTCTCGGCCAGGCCCCGGCCGCCCTCGAGGTGTACCCGCACGCCGGCTTCGTGACCCTGCTGGGCGGCACGCCGCCGCCCAAGACCACGCGCGAGGGGCTGCGCCTGCGCGTGCTCGCCCTGCGGCGGCTCGGCCTGCACTGGGACGGCTACTACGACCACGACTCGCTGGACGCGCTCATGGCGGCGTTCATCGCCTGGCGCTTCCTGCAGGGGCTGGCGAGCCCCGTCGGCGACGAGCGCGACGGCTGCATCTGGCTGCCGGTGACGGCGGCGGAGTTGCGGCCCACGTACCCGCCGCTCACGCCGCGCGCGGCGCACGACGCACTCGCGCGGCTCGGCGAGCGCTGACTCGCGGCGCGAGCGGCCGCCGGCCCCGCCGCCGCTCCGCGCTTACAGCACGATCTTGTTGAGCGGGAACTCCACGATGCCCTCGGCGCCGGCCTCCTTGAGGCGCGGGATGATCTCCCGTACCACCCGCTCGCCGAGGATCGTGTTGACCGCCAGCCAGCCCTCGTCGCTGAGGTGCGAGATCGTGGGGTTGCGCAGCGCCGGGAGCACGTCGAGCACGGCGCCGAGGTCGGCGGCGCGCACGTTGAGCATCAGGCCGACCTTGTCGAGCGCCGCGATGGCGCCTTGCAGCAGCAGCACGATGTCCTCGATCTTGCGGCGCTTGGCGGGGTCGGCCCAGGCGGCTTCGTTGGCGATGAACTGCGTCGTCGACTCGAGCACCACCTCGATGACGCGCAGCTTGTTGGCGCGCAGCGACGAGCCCGTCTCGGTGACCTCGACGATGGCGTCGGCGAGCTCGGGCAGCTTGGCCTCGGTGGCGCCCCAGCTGAACTCCACCTTGGCGGTCACGCCGCGCTCGGCCAGCCAGCGCTTGGTGACCCCGACCAGCTCGGTGGCGACGATCTTGCCCTCGAGGTCGGCGACGCTGTGCACCGCCGAGGCCTCGGGCACGGCCAGCACCCAGCGCACCCTGCCGAAGCTCTGCTTGGCGTACACGAGGTCGGTGACCGTGTGCACGCTTGCCTCGTTCTCCACCACCCAGTCGTAGCCGGTGAGGCCGCAGTCGAGGGCGCCGTCCTCAACGTAACGGGCCATCTCCTGGGCGCGCACGAGCATGCACTCGATGTCCGGGTCGTCGATGGCGGGGAAGTAGGAGCGCTGCGCGACGGTGATCAGGAACCCGGCGCGGCGGAAGAGGTCCATGGTGGCGGTCTCGAGGCTGCCCTTGGGCAGGCCCAGTCTGAGTGTCATGTGTCGCTCCCGGAGCGTGGCTGGCGTGGGCAAGAGCCGCGGTGCGGCGAGGGGAGAGTGTACCGCACCGCGGGCGGGGCGGGAACGCCGGGCAGAGGCGAGCAAGCGCGGGGGAGGCTACGCCGCCCGCTCCGCGCCAGGCCACCCGCCCCCGACCGTGGCCCTCGCTCATCGCCCTTAAGGGCAACACCTTCAGGTGGACAATTGCCCCCCAGCCCTTGACAGTCGTATCGACAGGAAGCGACGAGTGGTCGGCGAGAGACGGCCTGTTGTGTGATGGTACGCGATGTGCGAAGGTTTGATTGATGAGAAGTACTGCGGTGCGAGGAGTCGCGGTGCAGGCGTGGTGCGCACTCGTGTGGTGCGCCGTGCTGGCTCTCGGGCTGGCCGCGTGCGATGCGGCTGGGCCTGCGGCGAGCCCGAGTTCCTCCACAACCTCTGCCTTTCTTCCCCCCAGTGCCGCCGTCGGCTACTGGCGCTCGCCGGCAGAGATCAGGCTCTCGAAGCTCGCGTGCATTCGTGAGATCGAGGGCTGCTACTATCTCTGGTTGACGCCATCTCTGGCGCGCGTGTCGTTGCAGGTCGAGGGTAGCCGTCTCGTACTGCACAGGTACCGGCATGGCGTCGAGGATCAGCGGCTGGAGTTCTGGGCTAAGCCTGACGGCACCTTGGCCTTTGTCTGGCGTCTTCCGAAGGAAGGCGGCGGGCTGACCGCACCTCCTCGATTGGTCTTCACGAAAGCCTCCGGGAGTCAGGCTGAGATGGCCCTGGAGCTGCGTGGCAGGCTCGCCGAGCCTACCCTCCGCATGAGGCTCACCGTTCTGCGGAACGCTCTCGGTGAGTACGCCGTGCAGCGCGGTGGTTATCCACCTCGAGAGGCACTGGCGCCCGGTGGCGCCTTCTGGAGATGGCGTAGCGCGCCACGGCTGACGAACCCGGTCAGCGGAAAGCCGGTGGTGCTTGGAGAAGGACCGGGCAACTTCGACTATGCCCCCAAAGGTACGTGGGGCTACTCTCTGAGACTGCATCTGTACGGAGGCGACGACCTCACCGAGAGCGACAGCGGTAACCTGTAGGGACCTCGATAGGGCGGGAGTCCAGGGATGCTTTCCGTCGGCTTGCTGGCCTCGGTCAGCGCGAAGGCCAGCCTGCGGTGCACCGTGGGCGCGACGACGACCACCACGACCTTCGCCTACGAGGGCCCCACGCTGCTCAAGCTCGCCGCCACGCAGGGCACCACCACCTGGCGCATTGGGCGCAGCGTTCAGCGTAGGTGCTCCGCGACTCGCGTCGGCTTCGCGTCTGCAGCTGGTGAAGAGCGCCTGCAGGAGGCGCTGTTCCTCGGGCGGGACACGTCTTCTTGACCTGTGCGCAGCGGCGTCGGCAGCAGGCCGACCTTCCAAGAGACGGAGCCTCGATGGGGATCCGGGCGGTTCGCACTGCACGGTCAAGAGCGCGTAGGCTAACTGACGGCCAGTGCCACACTGCGATGACCCGCCCCTGGGCGAGACAAGAGAGGCAAGAATGGTGGCAGCAACGCTTGAGGGCGACGACAGATCGGCGGCGCCGCTGACGCGGCGACGCACGAAGATCGTCGCCACCCTCGGCCCTGCCTCGCGCGACGCGCGTGTGCTCGAGCGCCTGATCGAAGCGGGCATGGACGTGGCGCGCATCAACCTTTCGCATGGGAGCACCGCCGAGCACGCGCAGAGCATCGCTGCCGTGCGCCGCGCGGCGGCCAAGCACGGCGCGCCATTAGCGGTTCTCATCGACCTCCCCGGCCCCAAGCTGCGGCTCGGGGACCTGGCGCAGCCGATCGCCGTCAAGGCCGGCGAGAGCGTCGTCCTCGGCGCTGCCGCGGATGCGCAGTTGCCGGTCAACTTCCCCGAGCTTCTGCCGCACTTCAAGGTCGGCGAGAGAGTGCTCATCAACGACGGCGCCGTTGCCGTCCGGGTGAGCGATGTCACCCCGCCTACGGTCACGCTTGAGGTGCTCAATGATGGCGCGATCGAATCGCGCAAGGGCGTGAACCTGCCGGATACGCGGCTGCCCTCAGGCGCGCTCACGCCTGCCGACCGCGAGCTGCTTGCCTGGGGACTGACGCAAGACGTCGACTACGTCGCGCTCTCGTTCGTGTGCCGCGCCGCCGACGTGCGTGAGCTCAAGGGACTCATCGCCGCGGCCGGCGGCGATCAACTGGTGATCGCCAAGATCGAGAAGAAGGAGGCGCTGGCGGACTACGAGGCGATCATCGCCGCCGCTGATGCGGTGATGGTGGCACGCGGCGACCTGGGAGTGGAGATCGATCCGTCCCTGGTGCCGGTATGGCAGAAACGGATCATCCACGCAGCCAACGTCGCCGGGAGGCCGGTGATCACGGCGACGCAGATGCTGCAGTCCATGGTCGCCTCGCCGCGGCCGACGCGCGCCGAAGCGAGCGACGTCGCCAACGCCATCTACGACGCGACCAGCGCCGTCATGCTCTCGGGCGAGACCGCCATCGGCGATTTCCCGGTGGAGGCGGTCCGCACGATGGCCGAGATCGCGCTCGTGGTCGAAGCGGATATCGAGCGTGAGGGCCGCGCCTCGCAGCCATGGGCTGCGGGGCGCACAGGCGTCTCCAACGCCATCAGCTACGGCGCTTGCGAAGTGGCGCAGCGCGTCGGCGCCGCAGCTATCGTCAGCGCCACCTTCTCCGGCGCCACCGCGCGCGCCGTGGCCCGCAACCTGCCGGACCAGCCCATCGTCGCGGTGAGCCCCAACCAGCGCGTCGTCAACCAGCTCGCCCTGTGCTGGGGAGTCTCTCCGCTGCTGGGCACGCATCGCGGCAGCTTCGAGGAGGTCGTGCGTGAAGCCCAGGAACTCGTTCTCGCCGGCCACTTCGCGCATCGCGGTCAGGTCGTGGTGATCACCGCCGGCCTCCAGACCAATCAGACCGGCAAGACGAACCTCATCAAGGCGCACGTGTTGGACTGACGGTGGGCGCGTCTGCCGGTACCGGCCGCGCCTGCTCGCGCGGAGGGCCGTTGCCACGGCCTCGACCTCGGGACCGTTCGACCCTGTAGGACCTCCGCGGGCAGAGCGCGCATCCTGCGGTCCGCCTCGCCCGCCTGGTGACGCTTCACGTCGTGGGTGTTCCCATCTTGGTGAGACGTCCTGGGTGCGATGCCTGTCGCGAGCTCTTCCGCCGGCAGAGGTCCGCCTTCGACTGAGGCGCGGCGGCGTGACGTCGGCGATCGGGGAGGAGGGCCTGCACGTGGCGCCGTTCCCCCGAGGCGACACGTCTCCAAGACCTGTGCTGCCGGCCCTCAGCCGAGCTCGGCCCCGAACCCGGCGAGGACGATCGCCAGGCCGCGCTCGAAATCCGCGTCGGCGAGCGCCCCGGGGAGCGCCGCCAGCTCTGCCGGCGCGCCGCCGCGAGGCTCGCCGGCGGCCTCTGCGGCGGACTCGTCGCCAGCTTCAGCTACTACGCCGGCGGCCGCCTCGCCGCGGCGACGACGGGCGGCGTCGAGGCGGCCTACAGCTTCGACGAGGCCGGTAACCTGCTCACCGACGCCGTCACCGACGTGGCCACGACGAGCTTCTTCTACGATGCCGCAAGCCGCCTGACGAGCAGCACCTACCTGCCCGACCTGGAAGGTGCCAGCCCGACCACGACCTACTACGGCTGGGACACTGCAAACGCCTGGCGCACCAGCCAGGGCCCGAATGCCAACCCGACCCAGGCCAACGAGCCGATCGACTTCTCCTACAATGCCCAGGGCCGCATGAGTGCCTACGCGAACGCGGACACCTCGGCGAACGCCAGCTACACCTACGACGCCGCCGGGCAGCGCACCAAGAGCGTCGTCACCGTGGGCACGACGACCACCACGAGCTTCGCCTACGAGGGCCTCACGCTGCTCAAGCTCGCCGCCACGCAGGGCGCGACGACCTGGCGCATCGACTACCTCAGCGACGTGGAGGGCGTGCCCTACGGCGGCGTCTACCGCTCACCCGCCAGCTCGACCTCGCCGACCTACTTCAGCCTCGTGACAAGCGACCGTGGCGACGTCCTCGAGCTCTGCGACGCCGACGGGAACGCCTTTGCGGCCTACCGGTACGACGCCTGGGGCTCACCGCAGGGCGCAGGCAGCTACGCGACCGGCATCTGGACGCAGAGCACCTCGCTGGTCACCTCGACCCTCGCCGGCCAGATCGCCTCACGCCAGAACCTCCGCTACGCCGGCTATGCCTTCGATGCCGAGAGCGGCCTCTACTACTGCTCGGCGCGCTACTACGACCCTGCGACCCGGCAGTGGACGAGCGGCGACCCGGCGAAGGCGGATGGGGAGGAGAGCGCTTACCAGTACTGCGGTGGGGAGCCGGTGGGCAGGCTTGACGCTTCCGGCATGTACGCGCATGCTTTCGTGCCGTCGGCTCATGTCGACCAGACGCGCTACTTTCTCAAGGTGATGCAAGTGGATGCGGGCAGAGTCAAGGCGCAATGGGGCGCAATGTGGTGGCATCCGTGGGATTTTGCCAGCTGGTTCTATGTGTCTGTGCGTACTGGCGGGGCCTGGGACTTGAAACAATGCATGGGGACTGACGTGCATCGCCAAACGGACAAGGTCTTCAGATTCGGAGGCAAATGAATCAGTCTTGACGACTTCGGCAACATTCATTTTGGGTATGTGGCGCATGCGGCAGGCATTAGCCTACGTAGCACGTTGAGTGGCGCCGGGTTTGTCAGTTGGCTCCACGGCAAGACCCTTGGGAAAGGGTTCACTGACGACGCGTACGTCGGCTGCGGCTGGAGCCTCTACTGGGGTAACGGATATGAAAGACGTCCGGAGTCCCAGCTCAACCGCTTCATCTATGCCGGATACCCCAGCGTACTTGACTACTGAGGGTGATCCAGTGCAGCCGGGTTGTAGACCGAAGCGGGAAGCGAACCACCGGGGTTGGCTACGCATGATCGCCCTCGCCGGGCTCCTGCTACTCCTGGCTGGTTGTGGCCTCGCGTCGGTGACCAAGACCACTGGCCCTGCGCGGCGCATGGGTTGGATTGAGCAAGATTCTGGGACCGGGAACAACCTGTTTGGTGTCTGCTTCACCAACGTCAACAATGGTTGGGCGGTGGGAGAGGCAGGCCTCCTGCTTGCGACATCAGACGGCGGTGCTCACTGGCGCTCGATCTCCTCTGGCACGTGGCAGACTCTATGGGCAGTCACGTTCACGGACCGGCTGCACGGGTGGGTACTTGCGGACCACGCAGTGATCAGAACGTCGGACGAAGGCAGGAGTTGGTCGCTCGTGCAACTGGATTCGGACCTGACGCTACACGCTTTGGCCTTCACTGACCGTCTTCATGGCATCGCCGTGGGACTCATCGGGCGTGGCGACCGCCAGGTAGGCATCATTCTTCGGACATCGGACGGCGGCCAACGCTGGGGTACGGCATGGGAGCAGAGTTCGGCATTCCCCGGCGTCGGAACAGTCAATCCGAGTGCGATCGGAGTAGTGGACCGGCAGCACATCGTGGTTGCGAGTACGAGAGGCGTGGTGTTGTCGAGCGGGGACGGAGGCGAAAGCTGGTCTCTTGCCGCACATAGCGCTTCTGCCGCCGGAATACAGTCACTTGCGTTTCCGGCTGGATCGAGAGGGTGGGCTGTGGGTGACGGGGGCCGGATACTGCAGACCCCCGACGGGGGACGCACGTGGCGGCTTCGCGAGACCATTGGCCAGTCGTACTTGAGCGCGGTCGCCTTTCCCAGCAAGTTGGAAGGGTGGATCGTCGGTGGCGAGGGAACGCTGCTCCGAACTTCAGACGGTGGGGCGCATTGGTCTGCCGTGGCGGGGCTTCCGCGGTCGAAGGGGGTGGTCGCGGAGTCGTGGGTGAGCCCAGGCCGTGGCTGGGCAGTGGGAGACGGAGGGTGCATCTATGCCTACCGATAGCCCGCCCCCGCATCTCGTTGGGCCTTTCTGCGTAATGAGTGCGAATGGGCGGGGTCGGCAAGCGCGCGCTGGCGTCTGAGCGGGCGGTGTACCGTGTCAACCTTCTTGGAGACTCAGAACGCGTTTCACAATAAAGGTTGACCTATCGTGACGGCGAACCAACTCGACGATCGTCATCGCGTCGAGGAGGAGGCCGATGGCCACGCCGCCATGGATCGTGCCCGACGAGCTCTGGGAGCTGATTGCGCCACTCTTGCCGGCTCATCCGCGCCGCTTCCGCTGTCCCGGTCGCCGGCGCCTGCCCGACCGTCCGGCGCTCTGCGGCATCGTCTTTGTGCTCTGCATCGGCATCGCCTGGCGGCACCGGCCGCCGGAGCTCGGCTTCGGCAGCGGCATCACCTGCTGGCGGCGACTCGAGGAGTGGCAGCGAGCCGGGGTCTGGGAGGAGCTGCACGCCCTGCTGCTCTCCCGCCTGCGGGCAGTCGACCAGATCGACTTCTCCCGGGCGGTCGCCGACTCCAGTCAGGTGCAGGCCAAAAAGGGGGCGCCCAGACGGGCCCCAGCCCGGTCGACCGCGACCCGCCGGGCTCCAAACACCACCTCCTCGTCGATGCCAGCGGACTGCCGCTCGCCTGTATCCTGACCGCCGACACCGCAACGACGTCACCCAGCCGCTGCCCCTGCTCGATGCCGTGCCGCCGGTGCGCGGCCGCGTCGGACGACCCCTCAGGCGGCCGCGCAAGCTGCTGGCCGACCATGGTTGTGACCACGACTGCTACGGGCGCGAGGTCTGCAAGCGAGGGATCACGCCGCAGATCGCCCGGCCCGGCACCCCGCACGGCTCAGGCCTCGGCGTTCAGCGATGGGTCGTCGAGCGCACGATCGCCTGGCTGCACGGCTTCCGTCGCCTCCTGGTGCGCTACGAGCGGCGAGCTGACATGCACGAAGCGTTCTTGGACCTTGCCTGCTGCCTGATCTGCTTCAGGCGGCTGAGGGCATCATTGTGAAACGAGTTCTTAGGGCCTGAACTGGGTGTGGATCAGCGCGGTGCACCTCGGCTGACGGCAGGCGAGTGACTCGTGCGGCCTGACCTCGTTGAACAGCAGGAGGAACTCATCGACCTCCTCGGTCACTTCGGCCAGCTCGTCCTCAATTCCGATGCCTGAAGCCACGCCCGATGGGCGCTCAGGGCGAGCGCTTGGAGGTGACGGTCCATGACCGACGCCTCCCAGACGTCGGCGCAGAGTTGATACCATCGGGGGACACGGAGTAGACCCGTCCACGGCAGTCTGCGCACCTCACGCGTGGCCTGAGAGGAGCTGAGAGCAGCCATGGGAGTCGTCATTGACACGATCCGCACCGTCGAGCTCCCGACGAAGCTCATCCACGGCCCGGGGGCCGTCACCCGGCTCGGCCAGACGGTCGCCGAGCTCGGCCTCCGGCGCCCCCTCGTGGTCACCGACGCCGGGGT
>Ga0265296_1005519_pt1 | contig 10329 bp, 8 predicted proteins | sample MunlanPumphouse1_FD_189073 | JGI IMG/M metagenome (GOLD analysis project Ga0265296, IMG submission 189073) | Groundwater microbial communities from a municipal landfill in Southern Ontario, Canada - Pumphouse #1 | ecosystem: Environmental > Aquatic > Deep subsurface > Groundwater | place: Canada...
CCAGAGCAGTACGCAGCTGCTCTTGAGCAGTGGATGGCCCTACGGAAACGACGACGATTTCAGTGGCTTTACCGTTTTCCTTCAAACGTACGGCTTCTTCCACGGCGATTTCGCAGAAAGGGTTCATCGACATTTTGACGTTAGCCAGATCGACGCCGGAATTGTCCGCCTTGACGCGAACTTTCACGTTGTAATCGACCACTCGTTTGACTGCGACGAGGACTTTCATAGGGACTCCCTCAGAGTGAAAAATGGGCGGTTCATGCGGCATCGAGCAACGCGGCATAGGCCTTGAGGTGATGGTCGTCATCACCGAACTGATGGCTGAGCATCACCAGGCGTTTGGCGTGGTGCGCCAGGGAATATTCCCAAGTCATGCCAATCCCGCCGTGTAGCTGGATCGCCTGCTCGGCGATGTTGCGCGCGGCGCGGGTGACGATGAACTTGGCGGCGGCCAGGGTCCGGGTGCGTTCAAGGCTGTGCGCTTCATCGCAGTAGCACGCGGCCAGGATGGCCATGCTGGTGGCCTGTTCCAGTTCGGTGCGCATGTCGACCATACGGTGCTGCAGCACCTGGAACTGCCCAATTGCCACACCAAACTGCTGGCGCGTCTTCAGGTAGTCGAGGGTCAGGCGACAGGCTTCCTGCATGCTGCCCAGGGCATCGGCGCACTGTGCGGCAATGGCGCGCCCTTGCTGATAACGCAACGCTGCCAGTGCCTGGCCGGGCTCACCCAAAACCTGATCGGCAGAGACGGTCACTTTGTCCAGGTAAAGGTCGCAGGCTTTGCGGCCATCCACCGTGGGATAGGTGCGGCGCTCGACGCCAGCGGCCTGCGGATCGACCAGGAACAGGCCGATGCCGTGCTCATCGCGACTGTCACCGCTGATCCGTGCGCTGACCAGAATCAAACCGGCCTGGTGCCCACCTATCACCACCGCTTTCCTGCCGGTCAGTGTCCAGCCCTCGGCCGTCTGTTCGGCACGGGTCTGCACATCGTTCAGGTGATAGTGACTCTGTGGTTCTTCAAAGGCCGTGGCCAACAGCAATTGACCGCTGGCCACTTGTTGCAACAGGTTTTGCTGGGCCGGACTGCCGAGCTGCATCAGCAAGCCGCCCGCATAAATCACCGACTCCACATAGGGTTCCAGGCACAAGCCTCGGCCGAATTCGGTCATCAACAGCATCGTGTCGACGCCGCCCCCGCCAAAACCGCCCAAGTCCTCGGGAAACGGCACTGCCGTCAGCCCCAACTCACCCAACTGCTGCCAGAAGGCCAGGCTGAAACCCGCGTCGCTCTGGGCATAGTGCTCACGCGCCTCGAAGCTGTAGGCGTCGCGTACCAGGCGTGTCGCTGTGTCTTGCAGCATTTGCTGCTCTTCGGTCAGTTTGAAGTCCATGGTCAGAGCCCCTTACAGTTCGAGAATCATCTTGGCGACGATGTTTTTCTGGATTTCGTTGGAACCGCCGAAGATCGACAGCTTGCGCAGGTTGAAATACTGGCTGGCCAACGCCACGCTGTAGTCGGCGTGCAGGGGTTCGCCCGGGTAATCCAGGCCCAACTCTTCTTCCAGAAACGGCAACGCGTACGGTCCGATCACCTTCCGCAGCAAGTGGCTGATGGCCTGGCGGACTTCAGTGCCCTTGACCTTGAGGATCGAACTTTCTGCCCCCGGCACCCCGCCGTCCTTGGCCGCAGCCAGGGTGCGCAGCGTGCTCATTTCGGCAGCCATGAGTTGCATTTCCAACTCTGCGACCTGGGCGCGAAACAGCGGGTCATCGAATATCGGCCGGCCTTCGCTCATCTGCTTGCGGGCAATGCGCTTGAGGTGGGCCAACGCCGCTTTCGATGCACCGATTCCTGCAAGGCCGGTGCGCTCGTAGGTGAGCAGGTATTTGGCGCATGTCCAGCCTTGGTTTTCTTCGCCTACCAGGTTCGCTACGGGCACCTTGACGTTGTCGAAGAACACCTCGTTGACCTCGTGTTCTCCATCCAGGGTGATGATCGGCCGCACGCTGATACCCGGGCTGGTCATATCGATCAGCAGAAAGGAAATACCCCGCTGCTTCTGCGCCTGTGGGTCGGTGCGCACCAGGCAGAAAATCATGTTGGCGTGCTGGCCCAGGGTGGTCCAGGTCTTCTGGCCATTGACGATGTAATAGTCGCCCTCGCGCACCGCGCGGGTTTTCAGCGAGGCCAGGTCAGAGCCGGCGCCTGGCTCGGAGTAGCCCTGGCACCACCAATCGGCACCGTTGAGGATGCGTGGCAAGTAGTGGTCTTGTTGCTGCGGCGTGCCGAACTTGATCAGCACCGGCGCCACCATGTTGACCCCGAACGGAATGCTGCGCGGAGCGCCCACCAGTGCGCATTCCTCATCAAAGATATGCTTTTGCACAGCACCCCAGCCGGTGCCGCCAAAGGCCACTGGCCAATGGGTGGCGTACCATCCCTGCGCGTTCTGGATTGCCTGCCAGCGCAGGTGGTCATCCTTGGACAAGGGCTTGCCCAGGCGCACCTTGTCGGCCAGGTCCTGGGGCAGTTTGTTCTTCAAGAAGGCCCTGACTTCATCACGAAACGCCAGTTCTTCAGCGGTAAAATGAATATCCATGTTGTTTCTCCAAGCCATTGATAGACCGTGAAGCAGGCCGTTATGAATCCAGTTTCCAGTCAGCGAAGCGCCGCCCTTCTGCCGCCAGTTTTTCCAGCAGCGGCGCGGGCTTCCACCAGGCGCCGAAGCGTTGGTGGAACTCGCGAATACGGGCCAGCACCTTGTCCAGGCCAAGGCTGTCGGCATAGAACATCGGGCCGCCTCGCCAGGCGGCAAAACCATAGCCGTTGAGGTAGATGACATCGATGTCGCTGCTACGTCGGGCGATGCCTTCCTGAAGGATTTTTGCGCCCTCGTTGATCAAGGCGAACAGGCAGCGTTCGACGATGTATTCATCACTCAGGGCGCGGCGCTCGATGCCTTTGTCACGGGAGACGGCTTGCAGCAGCGGCAACAGGTCAGGGTTGGGCTCGGGACGGCGGGAGCCGGGGGCGTAACAGTAGAAGCCCTTGCCGGTCTTCTGGCCGAGCATGCCGGCCGCGTACAACGCGTCGAGGACGCCGGGCAACGGATAGTTCGCGGGCAGCGTGGCGCGCTGGCGCTGGCGGATGCTCCAGCCGATATCCAGCCCCGACAGGTCTCGCATGGCATTGGGGCCCATGGCCATGCCGAAGGTACGCAAGGCCCCGTCGACTTGCTCGGGAGTGGCGCCCTCCTCCAACAGGAACTCGGCCTCGCGGCCATACTGGAAGATCATGCGGTTACCGACAAACCCGTCACAGACGCCTACCACCACGGCAATCTTGTTGAGCTTTTTGCTCAATTGCATGACGGTGGCCAACACGTCGAGAGCGGTGTGCCGCCCGCGCACGACTTCCAGCAGGCGCATGACGTTGGCCGGGCTGAAAAAGTGCAGGCCCACCACATCCTGAGGCCGTGAAGTGAAGCCGGCGATGACGTCCAGGTCCAGTGACGAAGTATTGCTGGCGAGGATCGCGCCGGGTTTGCAGACCAGATCCAGGCGCTCAAACACCTGGCGCTTGATCTCCAGGCTTTCAAACACCGCCTCGATGACCAGGTCGGCAGTGGCCAGCTCGCTGTAGTCCACCCCGCCATGCAGCAGCGCCAAACGCTGCTCCATCACGGCAGGGCTCAAGCTGCCACGGGCGACACTGGCTTCGCAGGTCTCGCGGGCACGCTGCAATGCCCGCTGCAGAGCCGGCTCATCGACTTCCAAGAGCAGCACGGCAATGCCGGCGCTGACAAAACTCAAGGCGATGCCCACGCCCATGGTGCCGCCACCGATCACCCCGACACGTTCAACGTTACGCACGGGCGTGTCCTTGGGCAGGTCGTCGATCTGGGCACATTGGCGCTCGGCAAAAAAGGCGTGTACCAGCGCCGCACGCTGCTCAGAGGCCAGGCACTCCTGGAACAGTGCGCGCTCGCGTTGCAAGCCTTCGGCCAGTGGCAGCAAGGTCGCCGCCTCGACCGCCGCGACGCAGCGTGGAGGGGAAAAGAACCCCGGCAAACGCTGGCTGACCTCCACGCGTTTGGCGGCGATCAACGCGGCGTTGTCCGCGCCCTTGAGGGCGGCGGTTTGTTCACCGGTGCGCCGCACACCCAGGCCGTTATCCAGCATGCGTTGGGCAAAGGCGATGGCGGCGGTGCGAGGGTCACCGTCGAACAGTTCATCGACAATGTGATGTTCCCGGGCGTGAGTGGCGTTGATGGGCTGGCCGGAGACAATCATCTCCAGGGCCTTGGCCACACCGGCCAGACGGGGCAAGCGCTGGGTGCCGCCCGCGCCCGGCAGCAACCCGAGCTTGACCTCCGGCAGGCCGACCTTGGCATCGCGGCGGGCGATTCGATAATGGCAACCCAGGGCCATTTCCAGGCCTCCGCCCAGGGCCGTGCCGTGAATCACCGCGACACAGGGTTTGTCGCTTTGTTCATAGGCGTTGACCACTTCCGGCAGGCTCGGCGCCTGAGGTGGCTTGCCGAATTCCTTGATATCAGCCCCGGCAATGAAAGTGCGGCCAGCGCACAGCAACACCAACACCTTGGCCTGCGTGTCGATCTGGCCCTGGTGCAAGGCGCGCAACAGACCTTCACGCTCGGCTTGACCAAGGGCGTTGACCGGCGGGTTGTTCAGGGTGATCAGTGCAATCTCGCCTTGGCGCTCGTAGCTCACGCTGGAATTCATCTGAACCTCGATATCTTGTTTTTATTGAAACCATGTTCCGCATTGCGGAACATGTGAATCGATTTTATCAAAGAGCCATGTTTTGGCAAACGGTTTCTGGAAAGATTTCCGACGAAAAAAAAGCCGACACCCCACGGGGGTGCCAGCTTGATCGAGCGCGAGAAATTGCTGACTCAAGCGTCAGCCGCTGGCACCTGCCGCCCAGGTACCACCAGTGTGGGATCCTTGGGCGCCCAGTTTTTGAGACGTTCCAGGCTCTCGCGATACGACCGCAGGCCGCTCATCAGAATCACCACGGCCAGCACCAGCGAAACCCCCGTCACCACTGCCAGCGAGTAGCGCAGCGCCGAGTCGCTGCCGAACACATAATCGGTGCCCAAGGCCACGGCCGTCGGGCCAATTCCCAGGCCGATCAGGGTCACGGCAAACTGATAAAGCGCCGAGGCCTGCCCACGCATCGGGCTGGGCACCACTTCTTGCACGGCCAAAGGACCGACGCCAAAGGGCATGCTCACGGTAAACACGTGAAGGGCCATCATCACCAGGGCCAGGTTCTTGTCATCCACCAGATAGCCCAGGTTCGATGGCAAGGTCAGCACAGCAGCCAGGATTGCGATACGCAGGGGAGCATCGCGGTGACCGCGCTTGATCAGCCAGTCGCACAACCGGCCGCCCACCAACAAGCCAAGGGAGCCGCAGATCGCCAGCATACTGCCGTAGATCACCCCGACCTCAGGTACGCTCATGTCGAACGAGCGCACAAAAAATGTCGGGATCCAGGCACTGCTGCCGTAGGCCGTAAACGTCAGGCAAGCAAAGCCCAGGTTATGGCAAAGCATGGTGCGGCGGTTTTTACGCAGGTAATCGACGAACTCCGAAAACGGTAGCTCCAGGCCCGCCCCCACGCCATGGCGCACCGGCTCGCGCAACAACAGCAAGCACAGGGAGAAGACCACGCCAACCGCGCCGAGAATCAGGAACACCATTTGCCACGGGCGCACCGTGCCAATCAGCGGCAATGTCATATCACCCTGGCTGGTAGCAAAGTGCACCGCCACCCCGCCCAACAACAGGGCAACGCCCGAACCCAGGTAAATCGCCGTCGAATACACGCTGAACGCCGTACCGCGACGCTCAGGGGTGAAACTGTCGGAGATCATCGAGTAAGCACAGGGCGCCAAGGAGGCTTCGCCTGCCGCCACGCCAATCCGGCAAAAAAGGAACTGCCAGTAACCTTTGACCATCCCGCAAGCGGCCGTCATGCCGCTCCACACCAGGATCCCGCACATCAGCAGGTTACGCCGGCTCTTGCTGTCGGCAATCCGCCCCAGCGGGATGCCACAGAGGGTGTAGAAAATCGCAAACGACAGCCCCATCAACAGGCTCATCTGCGTGTCGCTGATATCCATGTCGTGACGGATCGGTCCCACCAGCAGGTTGAGAATCTGCCGGTCCACGAAGGATAAAACGTAGGCCAGCATCAGTATGCTGACGGTGAACCAGGCGCGTATACGTGATGGATAAAGTGCGTTCTTCATAGCCGCTACGACCTCATTGTTGTTATAGACCCGCCTGGCGGGCTGTCACCGACTCGACTACAGGAGTGGCAGGGTGTAACTGATGATCAGGCGGTTATCGTCCAGATCACTGCCAAAGTGATTCATGCGCAAAGATGAGTTACGCCATTTCACCCCCAGATTTTTCAACGAACCGTCCTGGAACACGTAGGCAATGTCCGTATCGCGCTCCCACTCAGAGCCCGTCGGCTTGCCAGCGCCCAACTCAATATCGCTGCCATAGACGTAACGGGTCATGAAGGTCAGGCCCGGAATACCCACAGCGGCAAAATTGAAGTCGTAGCGAGCCTGCCAGGACATCTCATCCCGGTTGGCAAAATCGTTGTTGGAAATAAAGTTGGGCAAGAACGCATCGGCGCCATGGATATAGGCGTAGCCAGTGTCGCCACTCATCTTCTGATAGGCCAGACCAAACGCGTGGCCGCGCAGACTGTAGGTGAGCATCGCTGACACGGCAGTGTTATCGATATTGCTCTGGCCTTCGTTGTAGGACCTGGCATAACGCAAGTCACTCTTGAGCGACTGCCCTTCCCCAAGGGGCAGCACATGCAACAGGCTGAAATTGTGCTGGCGGTAAAAACGGTCGAGTTCACCGTAGAAGTAGCTGCCACTTAACTGGTTGCTCCACTTGTAACCGACGCCTGCGAAGTTGAACTCATCAGTGCTGGCGCCTTTGCTGACACGAATGCCCTTGGCATTGGCCACTGAAGGGGTCAGGTCTTCGCGGTTCGTGGAATCACGCTGGGTCACCTGGCGGATCTGCCCCGCATCAAGGGTGGTGTTGGCGAACTCCTGGGAATTCAGATGCACGCCTTCGAACGTCTGCGGCAACAAGCGGGTGTCGTTGAACTGCACCACCGGCAGGCGCGGATGCAAGGTCCCGATCCTGAGCAAACTCTTGGACGCCCGCACCTTGGCCGTCAGGCCCAGGGAGCCCCTTTCATCCACCGCCCGGCCATCTCGCTGACGAGGCAACAAACCGGAACCGGCACGATCCTGGCTGGAGTCGAGCTTCACGCCAACCAAACCGATCGCATCCAGCCCAAAACCCACAGGGCCCGCGGTAAACCCAGATGCGTAACGCAGCAAAAAGCCCTGGGCCCACTCTTCCTGCTTGGACTGGGTGGTGCTGGCCTGGCTGTAGTCGCGATTGATGTAAAAATTACGCAGCTCGACGCTGGCCTTACTGTCTGCGAAAAAGTCCGCATACGCCGACGCAGGCACAATGGAAACCAGGAGACACGTAGCAATGACGCAGGAATGGCGCTCCATGATGCAGCCCTATTTTTGTTGTTATGTGTGAAGTCCCTCGCCCCTCGCCAAGGACGAAGGAACGCTACAGCTTTGACAATTCAATCAATTTCGCTGTGCGGAACTGTATTTTGAATTAACAACAAAATATAAGCATTTCACCAATTTTAAGTAAAGGGCTGACGGGAAAACAAAATCACAAAATGTGTATGTGATTGTTTTTTATGGGTTTACCTGAATGAAAACCGGGGCGCGATTGTTGGAAGTGTTTCGCTAGGCAAAACGCTGGGGAGAAATCGTCAGAACAGGGTGGCAAAACTGGGGAGGCAGGCGTTGGAAGAGAGGTAGACGGAAACGAAAAAGCCCCGCAGAAATTAATCTGCGGGGCTTGGGCTTCTGGTGAACGGCCTTCCAGGCACGCCAAAATATGCTTTTCTGCCGTATAAGCCGCGACGATCTTCGCTAATTTCGCAACGCGTGGAGAGCCACATTGCTCAGCAACTGCTCGCCACACCTGTGCAACGGCTAAGCGGCCATACAACTCCTTGAACTACTGCCCACTAAGGGAGTTCAGGGGCATAGTGACGACATCAATTTAATGGGGTGTTGGCCGGTTTTTAGGGAAAGTTTAATGAAATGGTTCAAGAACATTTAATTAGGGGCAACTGTTATCACGGTAGAACCGTTAAAAGGGCCAGGGGCGACTGATCCTCTGGTTTTCAAAGTTGAAGTTATCGTGAGTGGTGTGCTCGCATTGTTGGTAACCGGCACAGTGATACCGCTGGTGGCATCTTGATTGTTGATTTTTATCTCGGAATAAAGACTTTCATCGCTTCTGAGTCTGACACCCCAAGAGTTAGTACGGCTCGCATTGACAATAACGCTGGCACTCCCCAAACATTTAAGGTTGAGCCGAGTAAAAGCCTGCGCACCATTGAGTGCATTATCGGACAATATTTTGTGATCGATCGTAGTACTACCAGTGATATCACATTTCACCGAGGGTAGCTTTATAGGCGCGCAGTCCCCGAGATCCGCAGACTCCCCCGTATCTGAAGATACAATCTCTAAGGTTATGCATATACCTGCAGGATCATATCCACCTTGAGCTACAATCGATGTATCATAAGGGATATAGACCCCCTGACTATTAAGTCGCGAAAGAACCTGCCCCATTGATAAACCAAAAGGCGGTTTAGGAGGATCAAAGCGCCACCAAGAACCATGACTAAATGCTGCATGATGGTTATACCAAACAATTTCATTCACTATACAAGCACCGGACTCATAACTGCATATCGTCCCGCCAACGTCTGAAATCGACCAACCAGTAACCGAAAAAAAAACTCTTAAATTAGGACCCTCCGCCACGGTCTCCTTTATGACTATAACAGGACGCGCGTACGCTTGACTTGCGACACAAAACAACAGCACCAACAACAGTTTCATATAGATAACCCTTTTACATGACTGCTTCAGTATCGCCACAACAAAAAAGCGAAACACCAAAAGAAAAAACCACAACCAACTGCAATCCTCACTCAAAAACTAGCGCAAACTACTCATAACCAATTACAAACCCTAGAGAAACATTAAATATACCCACACCCATAGTTCTACCTTCCAACGCCGCAGACTCACCTTGCAAATAAGCATTAAAACTTATCAAGTTATCGCCTTTCACAAGTTCACCCATGGCATGAGTCTTGTTTAATGACAAGAATTTTCCATTGGTGGTTTCCAACCCAACCAATAGGCCCTGAACGTCGGAACCTTGCACCACCAACAGCCCCGGCGGGTCGATGCTTGCGTTACCACTGAAGGTAATGTTGACCTTGCTTTTACCGGTGACTAATTGACAATTTTGCAGACGCAACGTTAGGGGGCGACTGCGGGTACGGCCATTAAGGTAAAGGTCCTTGTTGATGACGCTTTTGAAGTCCAGTTCGACGACTGCATCTTCCGCTGCAAGCACACAAGACTCATTCATCAGGGCGCCAGAGAAGTACAGGTTGTCTTCAACTGCTGCAGCCACAGGTACCCACAGGCTGGCAGCAATCCAGAGGCTTAGGTTGACGGTCCGCTTGCCCATACATACTCCTAGTAGAATTCGGCCAGCAACAGCGCCGAAGCCATGAAGTCGATGCTCGGCAAATCGCTGCCGATCTGCTTGACGGGTACGGCCTCCAGTAGGGGGACTGCGCTCGGGAAGATCTGAACATAGCGAGGCAGATCGGGAACAAGTTCAGTCCCCCCGAGCAATACCTTAATGCCCAGATTCGGCACGGAGGACTGCAACGCCTTAGGCTCGAATTCAGGATGACTGCCCTTGAGTGTCAGGCGTATGCGCCAGGTCACGGTTGTGTCAGCGCCCGGGCAACTGATTTGGTAGGGGATTACCTTGCGGTATTGCTCGCCATCGATGCGGCTGATGGAGAGGTTGCCAAAGCGCACATCGATACGCCCACCCTTGTCGCTGACCGTACAGAGGGGACGTGCCAGCAGAGTGCCCGTGAACTGCATGTTGTCGGCGGCCACGCACACTAGAGACAATGCCGACACCGCGAGACCTGTCAAAACTCGATGTAGGGCGTTCATTGATACTCCACCAACAGCGTTGCACTGGCCGAGAAGGTGCCATTCTTGATCTCGCTATTCTGTGCTCTCTTGATCAAAACAGCTTGCAGCACCGGTTGTTTACTGCCATCGAAGTTGGCCCAGGTATTCATGGCAAGCGCAGCGCCGT
>Ga0265296_1005520_pt1 | contig 10328 bp, 8 predicted proteins | sample MunlanPumphouse1_FD_189073 | JGI IMG/M metagenome (GOLD analysis project Ga0265296, IMG submission 189073) | Groundwater microbial communities from a municipal landfill in Southern Ontario, Canada - Pumphouse #1 | ecosystem: Environmental > Aquatic > Deep subsurface > Groundwater | place: Canada...
TGTCCAGTTAGTATCTCGAATTGATTTAACTGCTTCAACGCCTTCTTCCATAAGCATACTCGCTTGCACTTGTCTCAATGCTCTATTGGAAAGCTCTATCCCTTTTGAAGTAGCAGACATTAAAGCAAGAGTTGTCGTCGTTATTATTACACAAGCTACTAGTACTTCTATAATAGTAAACCCCGATACCAACTTTTTCTTTTTTTTGAAAATATTTTTCATTTAATTCGAACCTATTACTCCGATTTTACTAATAGTAATAATTTTTTGTTGAGTGGTATCACTTACAAGTTGTATAACAATTGTACCATTATTTGTGGTATCCCCTGTTATCCTAGCAAAGATAATATCACTTCCTCCACCATTTAAATTAATTCCACCAGTCGCAGGTATAATAACGGAAGAATCAAGATTAATCTGTTTGTTTGATGGAGAGTCATTAAAAGACGAACCTGCAAATAAAATAACCTTATCTGATTGAAAGTGAACTCCATAAGTATTAGAATTTTTGGAAGAAATAGTACTATTTCTTGCCTCGTTCAATAAGGAAATTACATCTTCGGTTGTATTACGAAGTGCTTGTTGATTATGAAATTTAGAAAAGTTTGGAATAGCAATAGCACTTATTATAACAATAATACTAATAACAATAAGTATTTCAATAATGCTTATACCTTTATTTCTTTTTATTTTAAAATAATTCATTATTTAATTTATTACTAAATATCACTCATAACCGAATACATTGGTTTAATCATAGAAATAGCAAAAATTCCAACAGCCGCTCCGATAAAAAGCATTAAAACTGGTTCAATAATTGTTGATAAATCTTTTGTTTTATTATCTACTTCTGTTTCATAAAAATTAGCAATATCTAAAAGCATTTTTGATAAATTACCAGTTTCTTCTCCAACTTCAATCATTTCTCCCATCATTACTGGATAGAGAAAAGTATTTTCTTTAAAAGAAGCAGATAGAACTGTACCTTTTTCTATAGAGGCAATTGATTTATGAATCAATTCCTTATAATGAATATTTTGAAGAACTTCTTCTGTTATGGATAAAGAATTGGAAATACTTACCCCAGATAATAATAAAGAGGACATTGTCCTTGCGGTGCGAGCAGTATTAACTTCTTTAACTATTTTACCAATAACAGGAATATATAAAATAAAACGATCAAAATATCTGCGAACTAATTTAATTTTAAAAAGAAAAATAATACTTAAAATAAAAGCACCAATTAAGGATAAAAATAAAAATATATGCTGACTAATAGAATCAGAAATCCAAATAATCATTTTGGTAGATGCTGGTAATTCAGAACCCATGTCTGTAAATGTTTTAGTCAGAGTCGGGACAACATAAATCATCATAAATATAGCAATTATGACCATCGCGCAAATAATAATAGTCGGATATGTCATAGCCCCTTTTATTTTTTTGTTTAAATCATAAGATTTTTTAAGACTCAATCCAACTTCTGTAAGCGTCGTCGGTAGATTCCCTGATTCTTCTCCGGCGTGAACCATTGGTATAAAAATTCCAGAGAAAATTTTGGGAAATTTTCTCATCCCTTCTGAAAGAGTATTTCCTTTGCTTATATCTTCTTCTAAACTACGTAAAACATCACCAAGAGTAGAATTTGTTGATTGTTTTTCTAATATAGATAAAGCTCTGTTTAGAGAAAGTCCTGCTGTAAGCATCCCACTTAAATTATTAGTAAACATAATTTTTTCTGCCAGAGAAACTCTACTTAAAAAATCTATTTTCATTGAAAAAATATTAGTATTTTTTTTAAATTCTTCTATAAAAATAGGAGTATTGCCTTTCTCTCGAAACTCTCTCGCTAAAGTAAATTTGTCTGGTGATTCAGTAATCCCTTCAAATATCCCATAATTCTTATTTTGTATTTTATATTTAAACTTCATCCTATTTTAATATACCTCTTGTTGATAACACTTCTCACAATACACAATTTCCGGTCTCTCTGGGGCGTAGCTTGTCTCAAATTCATTATTACACCCTTCTTTCATGCAAGTTCGATGCCAGAGCTTTATAGGATTCCTGCTTTGCAATCTTTCATAGTGTCTACAATTTGAACATAGTCTTGGTAATGGAATATTCATTTTTTTATAGAAATTTAATTCATCTTCTGTTATTTTAAATGCTGTAGAACATCCATCATTACAATTACCATTGTGAGTACATTGTATCGTTTCCTTTGTTATAGAAATATTCACTTGATTAATATTATCTGGTAAATCGTTAAAGTTTTTTGTAATTGCATAGTTCTTCCCTTCCTTTTGTTTCCAGAGATATCCACTCTTTTTTACTTTTTCTTCTCCTAATGGAAGCAATTCATTTGCTACAGTTTCATTATAAGCAAAAGGAGAAATTTCTTCTGGAAAAAATTCACCATATTTATATATATTCCCTGCACTATTAACATATGGGGTTTTATTCATATGCTCTATAATTTTTAGTCTTAATTCCTTATATTCTTCTTTAGAATACTGCTTATTTAAAATACAATATTGTTTATTTCTTAAACCTATACATCCAAAAATATTTGACGAGTTGTGGCAATTATATGAATATTCTACTTCGCGTCCATTAAATATAAAACGTGAAAATAATACAATATTGCCAGGATAGACAGTTGAACATTCATAAAGTAAATTTGATTTTAATCCTGAATGATCTGAATCAAAAGAATTCGTTATTTTCGAGTATATTAACCATAAATATCTACAATCTTCCGCTCCATCAAAAATCCCAAAACATTCTTTACAATTTTTAGCTTGTTCCATATTGTCTCCTGTAGAATTTACAGACCTTAGTATTCTAGAATACTTTCTAGGAAATTTTAACGAAAATTCATAAAAATCTTTTTTATGTTTTAGTATAGAGATATAACTTCCTAAATTTATTTCTTCTAATCTTGTTTTGTATTCGTCTTTTGTTAATTGTTCATTAAACCAAGAATAAGAACCATTATTTAAATTAGTACAACCAAAACAATTACTACAATTTTTACAATTAAATAAAAAAACACTATCATAACAACCTTCACAATATTGACTGTATGATAAGTTATAATTTTGAATTGAATCTATAACTTCATAATTCCACTCGCTTTTTGATATACCATAGCAATCAGCACATTCCTTGCTATGAAATATAAAACAGGAATACCTTGTATCCTCATTAAAATCACCACCAATTACTAAATAACAATTTTTATTACCTTCTGTTATACTACAATATTCACTATTTACTGGATTAATATTGAAAAGTCCTATGTCTGGGACAGATTGCCATAATTCCTGTATTTGAGAGAAAAAAGTTTTTGAAAAATCATAATCTTTTGCATATTCAATTCCATCCCAGCTATCACCCCACCAAGCACTATGACAAAATACTTTTTGTTTTTTATCAGGTGAAAATACAGAAAGTATTTGTTCCCCATGTTCCTTTGCTTCACAAGTTCTTCTATAAAGAGTCCTTTCATTTCTAAAAGTCATTCTTCTAATCATCCTACACTCCGGGCAAAAAGTGGGTGGAGGGACTTTTATTTTTTCATAGAATAGAAAATCATCTGGCTCAATAATGAAGTCTTTTTTACAGTTCTGACAGATTTTGATTTGTGATTTTGTGCTTGACATGATATCTAGGTTTGATATACTTATAGTGATTATGGGCTTCGGCCTCTGAGAAATCCCCGCAAGGGGATTTCGTTGTTTAGAGAGTCCCTTTTATCATCTTTGATAATTTATCTAATAAAACTAAATAATCTTCTCCTTTAATTGTTCCAATTTTTCTAAATAATCTTTTAGAACTTATATTTTTAATTTGGGAAAGACAGGTATTATAAGTTTTTTCATCAACCCCAGAAACTGAAAAATAATATTTATTGGATTTAACTTGTGCTGTTGTTGGAACAACAATAGCCATATCTTTATTGAATTTCCTTACAACAACTGCTGGCCTTAAAAAGAGTTCATGTTTTCCATCTATTTCTGTTCCAATATTTATACCAAAAATACACCACCAAACTTCACGTTCATAAAAAATCTTTTGATTTTCTAGTTTATGAGTTTCCTTCTTTTTATCATTCCATTTATTAAAATCTTTTTCCATATTTTTATTCTGAAACAACGCGAAGCACTTCTTCTGTTGATGTTCCCCCTTGAACCGCTAAGAATATGCCATCTTCAATCATTGTCATCATTCCTTCTTCCATGGCTCTCTTTTCTATCTCATCAACAGATAAACCCTTTAATATCATTTCTTTAATTGAAGTGGTAACTTTTAAAACTTCATGAATACCAATACGCCCCTTATAACCATCGTTTGATTCTTCGCTTGGTTTTGGTTTATAAAATGGAATCATATCCCATGTTGCATCAGGAGAAACAACTTTTTCTTCTTTCAAAAATCCAAGCACACGGTCAAGATCCACAATTTTTTTTAAGGCATTCTTTTCTATATCACTTAAAAAATATTTTTCTTTTCCATCGGACAATTTACGAACTAATCTTTGGGCTATAACCGTTTTAACAGTTGAAACAATTAAAAATGGTTCTACTCCCATATCTATCATACGCGGTATTGCTCCTGCTGCAGAGTTAGTGTGAATAGTAGATAAAACAAGATGCCCCGTCAAACTCGCATTAATAGCAAGTGATGCGGTCTCTTTATCACGAATTTCTCCGACCATTATTATATCTGGGTCTTGTCGGAGTAATGTACGTAGACCATTCGCAAAAGTTAGACCTATTTCAGATTTTGTTTGAGTTTGATTAATACGTGGCATTTGGTATTCAATAGGGTCTTCAACTGTTGAAATGTTTACATCTGTAGTATTTAAAATATCAAGCATAGAGTAGAGAGTAGTTGTTTTACCAGAACCAGTTGGACCGGTAGCTAGAAGCATCCCTGTGCGTTTCTTCATCCCATCATGGATTCGTTCAAGAGCTTCACCATGAAAACCAAGTCCTTCTAAGGAAAAACCCTTAGCATTTTCTCGCAAAATACGAATAACAGTTTTCTCACCATAATATGTAGGCAATGTAGAAACACGGAAAGAAACACCTCCTTGTTCATTCACAATTTTAAAACGTCCATCTTGAGGAAGACGTTTTTCATCAAGTTTTAAATTGGACAAAACTTTAACACGGGCAACAATTCCAGAAGCTGTATCTTTTGGTAAAATCATCGCATCGTGTAAAATACCATCTATACGATAGCGAATAACGAGAGACTCTTCACACGGCTCTATGTGAATATCGGAAGCTCCTTGAAGAATCGCATGTGAAATAAGAGTGTCCACAATCCTCACAATAGGTAAATCTTCCGCTAATTCTTTTAACTCTTTTTCTGTTTTTTCTTCAGAAGCAGTACTACTATCTGATGTTGTTTTTATAGAACTACTTTCTTTTTTAATAATATCTTCAAAATCTGCTTGTAAACTTTTCTTGTATTGAGTAAGTGCTTCTTTTATAGATTGAGAACTCGTTATCCGAGGAAGAATACGTAAACCAACCTTCTTTTTGATAAAATCAATAACAGGAAGGTTCTCTACATCAAGCATTGCCACTTCCAAGCCGAGATTGGTTTTTTTATAAGCAATAATATTACTATTTCGAGCGATTGGCTCAGGAATTAAAGTCAAAACATTTGGGTCAATTTTCTCCCCTTCTAAGCTGACAAACGGAATACCGAGTGACATCGCTTGAATTTTATTCCAATCTTTTTCAATTAATTTACCACTTGAAACCAAAATAGAACCAAGTGATTGGTTGGTCTCTTTAGCTTTTTTGAGTGCAACAGAAATATCTGTTTTAGTAACCAACCCAGAACTATCAAGAAGATCTATGATTGTTTTTTCATCAACATGCATAGTTATATTATACCAAATAAAAACAAAAAAGAATAAGAATCTGTGTTTTATTCCCCTCTTGAGGGGTGGACTTTGTACCCAAAGGACGGGGTGGATAAGTTAAATATATCCACCTCCCCTGCATTAACAGGTACTCCTTACAGGAGCAGTACACCTTTTGGATACTTTGATTACAAAGATATCTCAAAAGGTTTTACAGTTGGGTCCCAACCCAACTTCACCTCAAGAGGAGAATTTTAATACACTTCCTTCTGATAGCACTTCTCACAATAAATAATCTCGGGCCTTTCTGGGGCATAACTTGTTTCAAATTCGTTCTTACATCCCTCTTTCATACACTTACGATGCCAGAGTTTCATTGGATTTCTTTGGGCTAATCTTTCATAATGTCTACAATTAGGACAAAAACGTGGTAATGGTAAATTCATACGTTTGTAGAATTGTAATTCTTCAGGAATTATTTTGAAGCCTAATGTACAATTTTCTTCACATTTGCCATCATGCAGACATTCAATAACCTTCTCTACTATTTCATTATCAATATCTTCTATTTGTTCTGGTAAATTCTTCAATTTGATGTCAATTTTGTAATTTCTTTCAGTTTTTTCTTTCCAGGAATATCTTTGTTTTAGTATTTCTTCTTTATTTTTTGGAAATATTTCTGACGCCATACTTTCATTATATGCAAAAGGTGACAGCTCGGACGGGAAAAATTCGCCGTATCTATGTGATATTCCTTTTTTATCTACATATGGCACGTTATTCATATGTTCTATTAATTTAGGTAATAAGCTTTCGTATTCCTCTTTTGTATATTGTTTATTTAAAACGCAATATTGTTTATTCCTAATCCCAACACAACCAAAACAATTAGAACAATTTTTTACGAAATAACAATATCTATTTGAATATCCAACCCAAACATTTCCGCAAAAAGCAGTGTTTTGTACATTATCACCTGAATCCATTAATTCGTATGAATTTTCGATATTTACACCTATCGCATAACCATCATATATATTACGCATGTCTGTAACTCCATAAACAACAAAACGTGAATCTTCGAGAGGACCCTCAATATCAAAACAATCTTTGCTGTTTTTTACACCGTTAAGATAATCTCCCGTTGAATTTACTACTTGTCGTGAATTTGAAAATTTTCTTGGCTGTTTAGATAAAAGTAATTTAAATTCTTTTTCAAAGTTTTCTCTGCCTTCTTTTTTTGATAAGTTTAGAGATTCACTTTTCTTTTTATATTCATTCTCTTGATATTTAATATTTAAAATACAATTTTTTACAGTTCTCAACCCTACACATCCAATACAACTTGAACATCCTCGACAGTCATAACAAAATTTTGAATCAATACAATTTGAGGAAAGGATAAGATGTTCACTATTATAACATTCTTCACAATCAATCAACTCATAACAATTTTCGTTTTTTCGAGAACCAAGCATGTCATAGCAATTACGATTTTCAATAGAATGATACAAATATGCAGTATCTTCATTCATATCACTGGCAAAATTTAAATAGCAATTTTTTGATTGATATGTAAAATTGCAAAAATCACTAGCAACATCCTGCAAATTTATTAGTGAGATTGTGGGTACTTTATTGAGGAGTTCCTGCCACTGAAGAAAAAATGGTCTTAAAAAATCTACTTCAATTTGATAATCACCTGCATTCCAGCCATCTCCCCACCAAAATTTTGGGTCATACACAGGAAATGGTACATCTTGTGAATACATTGAAATGATATACTCATCATGCCCAGGTACATCGCATTTTCGCTTATATAAATTCCGTTCATTTCTCCAAGCCAATCTTCTCTGCATTCTGCATTCCGGGCAAAAAGTAGGCGGTGGAACCTTTATCTTTTCATAAAATGAAAAATCATCCGGCTCGATAGTGAAGCTATTCTTACAATTTTGGCACTTTATTGTTGTTGGTTTGTATTCCAATTCGTAATTCGTAATTATTAATTCGTAATTTTTTTTATCCCTTACTTAAGTCTATCATAATGATACCCAACTTCCTCATTTTTCTTTTTAAGTTGTTCTTCGGCTTCGGTGATATATTCCTCTTTGCCTGTTAGTGTATTATCTACCCAAAAAGCATACTCCTGATTTGTCAAAGATGTCTCACTCCTTATAATAATTGGAACACTGTATGAATGCTCTGCTTCTATATGTTTGATTAACTTGTCACTTAAGGTTTTCTGCGTTGCAAACATAAGCATACACTGACCTATCTCTTGGATAACACCTTTCCATGGATATATTGAATTGATAAGCCAATAATCCGCAGAAATGGCCAATCTTTCTTTTATGGCAGAAAGACCTATTGACCTTGCTTCTTCTATACTTCCACATGTTGTATAAACAAAAACAATCTCTTTATCCTCTTTTTGTACTGTTTCGTAAAGCATAATTTTGAAAAAAATTAATTAATAATCACTCAAGGACAAAATCAGACGACCGTCTAATTTTGTCTTAACTAATAAACTTCCTGTTGATAACACTTCTCACAATAAACAATCTCCGGCCTCTCCGGTGAATAAGACGTCTCAAATTCATTTTGACAACCCTCTTTCATACATTTTCTATGATAAAGCCTAGGCGGAGTTAAAAAACTCATTCTAGACATATGACGGCAATTCGGACAAAGTGTAGGTAAAGGAACACCTAGCATTTTACAAATATTCAATTCATTTTGAATTATTCTGAATGCCATAGTACATCTGTCATTACAATTTCTCATGTGTTCGCACTGTATGATTTCCTGCAGGACTTTTTCATCTGCTTTTTCAATGGACGGTAATTGGTGAGGTAAAATAGTCGGCTTATAATTTTTCGTTTCAGGTTCTGTATATTTATATCCACGTTCCAAAATTTCTTCTTCAGTCAAAGGAAAATATTCGTGTACTACTGCATCATTATATCCGAATGGTATCATGTCTATCGGGAAAAATTCTCCATATGAAAAAACTCTCCCCTTTTTGTCGACGTACGGCATTTCTTTCATTTGTTTTATTATTTTGGTCCTAAGCTCTTCAAAATCTTTTTTTGAATATTCTTTATTAAAAATGCAGTATTGCTTCTTACGTAAACTTGCGCAGGCAAAAAGATTTTCGCTGTTATAGCAGTCATCAGAATATTCCACATCATGTGAATAATAAACCCGATTGGAAAAGAAAACCCTGCTATCTCCAAATCCACTGTGTATTTCATAAGTTTCACTTGTACCTACTCCTACATGGTCCAAATCAAAACAATCTTTAGCGCCACCGTAAGGAATAAAAAACGAGTATTGAACATTTTCGGCCTCTGAAACCGAAAAAACATATTTACAATTTTTTACTTGTTCAAGGTCATCACCGATAGAATTAACTATATTTTTTATATTGGCGTATTTTCTAGGAAAACCTAAAGAATTTTCCCAGAATTCTTTTTTTATTTTTTCCAAATTTTCTGGGTTGGATAGATTCATTTCTTTCAATTTTTTTTCATATTTTTCTTTAGAGTATTGCTTATTCCAGATACAATAACTTTTGCTTATCAGATTTGTGCAACCGACGCAATTGGAACAATTACGGCAAGCGTAGATAAACCAAGAATCTAGAGAATCCTCGGAATAATATCCAAACCTGACTCTGAAACAATTTCTCAAGTGAACTGACTCAAAACAAAATTCGCTCTTTTTGGAAAAATCAACATCTAAGCAATTTTTTAAAAAGAAGTTTTGAGCACAATAACTGGAATCTTCATAGTCACGCCCACCAAAACAAAGATAGCTGTTTTTTATATTTACTATTTGATTGGTATATTCGCTGTTTACGGCAAAATCTTGATATAAAGCTCTACGAGGAATTGCCTTGAAAAACTCATAAAGTTGTTCAAAAAAATTCTTTGAAAAATCATAATCTTTTCCATAACTCATCGGATCCCATTTATCGGAATTAAAACAATCATTACAATATACGATGTATTTGTCTTTCGGATTATACATCGAAATTGTGGGTTTTTTGCAAAAATCACAATCTTGTTTATATAAAGAACGTTCATTTCTGAACATCATTCTCCTTATCATTCGGCACTCCGGACAAAACGTTGGCGGAGGAACCTTTATTTTTTCATAAAATGAAAAATCGTCGGGCTCGATTATAAATTCAAGCTTGCAGTTTTGACAGCTTTTAATTTCATTCTTCATATATTTATATTATACCACAATATCACCACTCAAGCAAACATACTACACAGGACGGTCCTGGATAATAATCCCCGAATAGTAATTTATTGAGGCAGAATGCACTGTGTTTTTTCAGCTAAAGTTTCAAAAGATAATTTTCCTGAAAGTCTTGTCCCATCAGCAAAAATCCAAGTTGGATAACCTTCAATTTTTTTTTCAATACAAATCT
>Ga0265296_1005521_pt1 | contig 10325 bp, 5 predicted proteins | sample MunlanPumphouse1_FD_189073 | JGI IMG/M metagenome (GOLD analysis project Ga0265296, IMG submission 189073) | Groundwater microbial communities from a municipal landfill in Southern Ontario, Canada - Pumphouse #1 | ecosystem: Environmental > Aquatic > Deep subsurface > Groundwater | place: Canada...
TAGTTGGATTTTTCAATTCCGGCTCGGCCGCAGACAATGAAAAATCCTGCAGATCGCCGCGCAAAAACTTGAAAACCTGTGCCGGCGCGGCTAGCAGATAAATACTGCCATCAATCGTAAAATCCAGCGCCGATTCAGCTTCTAACGGTTTTTTTAACCACTTATACGGGGAAGAAAGCGAAGAACCGGAAAAAGAATATCGGATAATTTGTTTGGACTTGGGGTCTAGGGCGTATAAATTGCTGTTAAAAACTTCCATATCAGTCAAGACGCCGGATCCGGAATTCGCGGAAATCGCTTCAATGCCGTCGTTTTCCAAGTTGATTCTAGCGATGTTCGCGCCGGAGAAATATAACAGCTCCTTCTCTCCGGAAAGTGCCGGATAAAGAAAATTGTCGAAAGAAAGCTCTGTGGCCGGCAAAACGGTTGCTGTTTTATCTTTGATTGAGGCGACATATATTGATTTTTGAGCAGAGTCGCCGGCATAGATTTTTTGATTTTTTGCAGACAGGATTATGTTTCCGACATTTGCCCCCGGAGCCAGATTTCCGAAATCAGCGATTTTTTCCAGCTGGTCCATTTTGCTTACGCGCCTGATCTTGTCTAAGAAGACATTGTATTTCTCATCAAAATCGGAATATTTTTGCGTTTGCTCATCGTTTTTTTGCGGAAGCTTACCCATGAGCATTTTAATCTCTTCGTATAGTTTTTTTGCGCCTTCGTCGTTGCTGAAAAGAATGTTAGCTTCCGCTTGGTTTTGCTTCTGCTCGATCAGCGCGCTGATTTCTTTGTATTTTTGTTCTGATTCCGCGTTTTCTTTCTGTGTTTTGCTTTTTTTCAGATTAAAAGAGAAAATAAGCAAGCAAGCAAGCACGACAAGTAGAAGCGCTTTGTTTTTAAAAGTCAAATTTTTAATGAAATAAAAAGGAGTTAGCGTAACTCGGCTTGATTTCGATTTAAGCTTTTGTCCGAACGCGGCTATGTCTTTTTTTGTGCTGAATGACTTGAAAATATAAAAAATGATGTTCGCGGAGTGAATGATAACGTTTTTGCATGATTTGATAATGATGTTGTTTCGCAAAAGCGAAGCGTTTTTTTTGAAAAAAATCCGATCTTTGGGTGCGAGCATGCCTGAAGAGGCGCTTGTTCTGCGTTTTTGGTAATTCCCCCAAAAAGCTGAAAACAATGCAAGCCATTTTTTCGGATTTATTATGCCAGGCGTCGCCAAAAGCTCTTCGGTGGTATTTTCCGTTTGATTCAGATTGATTATGGAATCGCGCGCGCCCGTGTCTGTGGCAACAGGGGTTTTTTCCGGCAATGGCGGAAAGTTCCGGCTTTTTATGATCAGTCCCAAAAACAGGACGTAAGCATTGATTCCGGACAGTGCCTGCTTGATGTGCTCGATCGCGCCGGCGGGCGGAAGAACGCTGATTGTCTTTATGATTTGGCTTTTTGACAAGTATTCAGGCAGTGCTTCATTGGTTATGAAAAAATACGATCTGGCCGGCATTGCGCCGCTCAGGACGCTGGAAAAAAGGTTTGTGCTTTTTTCGCTTTTCAAGTCCTTATCGGTTGAAGAAGAGTCGGCGTTGATATCTGATATTTTGTAATTTTCGTTGTCCGCATTTTGGATTTTTGCGTTTTCGGGATAGATTAAAAACGCCTTGTTCTTGCTATTGCTTGAAAGATAAATAGAATCTTCGTGAATAACGCCGGTACTAACGCAGATATCGGCATAATTGATTTTGATTTTGGCGTCTTCGAGAAATTCGCGGAAGTTTTTGTTGGTTTTGGCCAGCGCCGCTTCAAAAATATGCTCAACTTTCAGGGTGCTGATCCTTTCGCGCAATAGGATCTTTTCGCTTTGGTAGTAGTTGCGGTTAAGCGTATCAACTAAAAAAGAAATAATCTTCAAAGCCGAAGGATGCCTGCCGGAAATTTCCACAAGCACAAAAAGCTGTCCGGCCAGAAATTCCTTGTGTTTGTCGATTTGGGAAACAAAAATATCACCGGTACTGCCGGCGTTCTTTCCTGGACTTAGGGATAATTGCGCCAATTTATAATTCATCGGCTTTTTTTGACTTTCTGTTCATTTGTTATTATACTAAATGCAGGTGTATAATTCAATAGCGCAAAATGGCTAAACCGAAAAAAGAAAAAAAAGAAAAAAATAAATTCATGCTGGGCAAGCTTTTCGGATCAACTTCGCGCGTCAAGATCCTTAAGCTGTTTATTTTGCATCCGCAGGAAAAATATTATATTCGGCAAATAGCGCGCGATCTCGCGCTTCAGCTAAATTCCGTGCGCCGCGAACTCGAAAATCTGGAAGCATTCGGGATCCTTACCTCAAAAATAGAAGCGCCCGCGATAAATATTCCGGAAGTCGATACTGTAGAAGGCTTTTTGATTAATGGCTTGGAAAAAAATAATCCGGAACAAGAAAAAGAAGTAAAAAAAGCCAAGGAAAAATCTGAAAAAAACAATATCGCGAAGTCGGATAAAAAATACTATCAGGCAAATACTTCTTTTGTTTTGTTTAACGAAATAAAGGCTTTGATAATCAAGGCGCAAATATTATATGAGAGAGATTTTATAGACAAATTGAGGTCAACCGGCACAGTCAAACTACTTTTGCTTACCGGTTTTTTTGCGAATATCGATTCTTCGCCTGTTGACATCCTTCTTGTCGGCAAAGTGAATCGTGATAAGCTTATCATGCATATTCGCGAGCTGGAAGGGGAGCTGGACCGTGAAATCAATTACACGGTAATGGATTTTAAAGAGTTCAAATATCGCCGCGACATTACTGACGTATTTCTTTATGGCATCTTGGAAAGCAAGCGGATCATAGCGCTTGACGATATCGGTTTGTTGTGAGGTTTTTTAGAAAAAAATTGTGTATTTTATTAAAATCTGCTAAAATATAAATATAATTTTTGTTATCCCCATGGCAAAAAATATTTATAAAATTTTAGATATTAACCAAGCTAATTGTTGATTGGCTTTTTTTGTTGGGAAAAATTCGTTTAAAAAATATGCCAATAAGCGATTCGGAAAAAATTAAAAAGATCAATGAGATATACGCTGATTTTACCAAGAAAATCCGCATGATAGAAAACGAACGCGATGAGAAGATTATGGAGATTTTGAAGAGGATTGAAAAAAGGCAATTGGATAAGGTAAGGGAGGAAATTGGGGGATGATTGCCTGAGCTGGGATTTATGGGATTTTGGGGGTTAGCAGGATTGTTCTTTTCGTTATAACCTCACAACACCCTTGTCATTCTTACTTTTTTTTCTTTTGTCATCCCGAGCGAGCCCGCGACGAGTCGAGGGATCTATAATATTCGGCTATCGGCAAAAATAATCCATGAGAAAAAAGTATCTACTCTCTGTCATTCCCATTTTTTCTTTGTCATTCCCGCACCCCCCCCTTGTCATTCCCGCACCCCGCTGGGCATAAACTCCGGCGGGAATCCGGGGGAAAAGAAAGAAAAAGAAACGGTAACATTTTAAGAATAAAGCCATGCCCCCCCCCTCTTGTCATTCCCGCACCCCGCTGGGCATAAACTACGGCGGGAATCCAGGAGAAAAAGAGAGAAACGACAATAATAATAAAATGAGAAAAGAGCACCAGTATTATTTATATATTTTAACAAACAAAAGAAACGGCACATTGTATATTGGTGTTACTAATAATATTTTTTCAAGAACATTTCAACACAAGCTAAAAGAAAATCTCGACAGTTTTACAGCTAAATATGATATAACCAAATTAGTATATTACGAGGAGTATCAGTATATCCAAGATGCAATAACCAGGGAAAAACAAATGAAAAAATGGAATAGGGAATGGAAGGTGAATTTGATAGAGAGAAATAATCCAACTTGGATGGATTTATCACGCGAGATGGAATAAGGACGGTAATTCCTCCTATCCCTGGATTCCCGCCTACGCGGGAATGACAACAAAAAAAAGAGGGTGGGGGAAAAAAGAAATGCTGTGATGAGAAAAAGTTGACAAAAAAATAGAAAATAAATAAATCAGTTAATAATAAAATTATATAAAATATATGGAAAATGGACTTAATTATCATGTTCGAAGTAAAATTAGAAGAGGAGACAAATTTGCAATTGACGCAAACCACGTAAATACTGAACCAGTTCGTAGGGGAAAACCAGGTAAGATGACGAATGAAGAACAATCAAGAGAAGCAGATACTGACAATAATCCTGATTTGCTAGAATTTTATGATTTAAAAGATAAAATTGATTTATGTGATATAGATGACTTGTCTTTTGATTCGCTTAAAGAATTGGTTAGTGACACAGATTCTGTTTTGGAAAAATTGAAAAATTTAAGAATAAAAAATAAAAAAGCAATTAAAGAAGAAATTATTAAGAAAAAAACTAACGCCTTGTGTGAATTATTTGAAAAGGCAGAAAGCGATATAAATTTTGATTTTCAAGCAAGGCTCGGGGTTTATGATTATTTAAAGGCGGAATGGAGTGATAAGAATTTAGATAAAGAATTGGCGCAAGAATCTATTGAAGTAATTGAATCCGGTATTGCAAAAATTAATATAGCTATTGAGGCCGAAAATGTGAAAAAGAGCGGTGCGGTTCAGGCGAACATGGTCAAAGATGGACCGAACGCAGAGCCGGACGATATTGTTGAAGTTGGAAATGTTGTTGACAATGCAAATAAAAAAGCGCAACATGCGGGAGGTGCGGCATTAGAAGACATTAACGTTATTGATTCCAGGTCAATAGTTTCTGAACCGATAAAAACTGATAAAAGCGAGGAATATTACAACGAAACAACAGAAGAACAGCAAGAAAATCCTTTTGCCATGAAAAAGTATGATTATATTCAAAACGAGGAGAACGATTTAGAAAATGATGAAAAATTATCAGATATTAAAGAGCCTAAAGAATCGGATTTGAATCCCACGGAGGCAAAAAAAGATGATGATTTATCAGAAAAGGAGAGTGAAAACAATAGAGAAAAACAGAAAAACGCCATTGAACGTGCCATATCAAGCCAAACGCGGATTAAAATTAGAATGGCGAGTGGAAAAATTGAAAATGATTGGACGATTGCCAAAATCGATGGCAATGATCTTGAAGTGCAGAAAAAAGTCACCGCCGGAATAAAAAAACTGGCCAAGTCGATACGGGAAATATTTGATATGAATCCGGAATTAACAGATGAAAATCATGCTACACCAGAAGAAAATAACCATCGAGATGAAATTGAAAATATTGACACTGAAAAACTAATTGGAGCACCGGTTCGGACAAATATTAAAGGAGGACGGGAGTGGGAAATTAAATCAATTGAAAATGGAATGGTTTTAGTCGCTTGTGGAGTTTCTGCTACACGTTCTATGCCAATTAAAGAGTTAATACAGCTTAATCCCGAATTAGTTGAAAATGAAAATGGTCAGCATAAAGAAAAAGAATCAGTAGAAAAAAGCATCCAAAAAGAAATAGTTGAAGAAAATGTTTTTGATAAATTTCAAGAAGAATTTGGCATTTCACAAGAAGATCTAAAAAAAATTAAGGGCTTTAATGAATTATCAGAAGGAAAGCAGTTTTTAATTTTGGAAAATTTAAGACAATTGACACTTGGAAGAATTAAGGAGGGTGCAGTTAAAAAGCATCAAGAAAGCAACAGGAGAATTGTAGTTGGTGAAAAGCTTAATGAAAAATCGAATATAACAACTAAGAGATTAGCGACATGGAAGGAAATTGCAAAGAATCATAAAAAACAATATGTCAAAAACATTTTACCTAATATTTGGAATGGGATTACTAAGAATTTCCAAATCGTCAAACATGAAAAACTTTTATTAGAAGAAGCTTCTGAGGGAGGAATATCAGTACACGGGGAAATATTACAAAGTTTAGTTAATGGAATGGAAGATGTTGATTTGGATGTTCAAAAAAAAGAAAATGGAAAATTGGAAATAAATTATTTTTCTCCTGAAAAATTAAAAAATGTTTCTAAGGAAGACGTTGTTGCTTTAAATCAGGCGGCTAATGAATATGGCAAAATTCCTTATGAATGGTCGTTAGATACAGCTACTAGCAAAGAAAGAAAAGATTTCCTTGAAATAAAGAAAAAATATGAAGAATCAAAGAGGAGAATTTTTGGTGTTTTGTTGGACAGTGAAAATAAAACAGATACAGCACTTTTCTTAAATGAAACAGAACTGAAAATAGAGTTAAATAGATTTTTTAATAATCATCCTGAAGTTGAGAAAGAGTTTCAAAAAATAAAAAATCCGTTAGCTTGGACAAAGGCGTTAAAAAACGTTGCCACTGAAAGAGGAATTTATTTCGGCATGGGTTATGCGGCCAGAACCGCTATGGCTGGGATACTTGGAGTGGCATCTGCACCGGTTGTGGCGGCTGGTTTTGGAGCGTGGCGGGCAAATAAGCGAGCAAACCAACACATAACAGAAACAAAAAAAATGTCCAGAAGAGGACGGGAAGATAAGCAATTTAAATCAGCTGTCGAAGATCATGTTGATGTCGAATATTTAAGCGAGTCAATTAATGATTTGATTTTTATCTTGGATAAAGCTGAAAAAGAAAAAAATGATAAATTAAAAAAAGAATCATTAAAATCATTAAAATTTCATGTTGAAGATGCGCAAAGAAATTTGGATAATGGAACAGTTAATTTTGGAGATAAAAATGCGATTGTTAATCAATATGAATTGATTAATAAAATGTCCGCAGGTTTAGCAAAACTTAATTGTTATAGTTTCTCGGGCCACAGCGCTGAAAAAGAATCAGTTGATTTTGGCGAAAAATATAAATATGAATTTGACTTAAAAGAGATCGAAAAATTACTTAAAAAACGAAACAAAGAATCAGGCAGTAGAGAATTCCGCTATAAATCCTGGGAAACAGCGAAAGGGGCTGGTATTTCAGCTGGGTTTGCATTGGGCGGCGCTTTGTTAAGACATTATTCTATAAAGGATATTAGACATACTCCAGTTAACACAAATGAAGCTATATCAGTTAAAACAAATGGAGAGGATACTGTACGTGGCGATGGTGGTGTCGCAACAATCAAACCCAGCGGTCCGGTTAATGAAGCACCAACCCAAACACCTCCTAATACTCCCGTCGAATCAGCACAAGTGCAAATAAATTCGATTCCAAGCACAGAATCGCCTGAAAAAGCGGCAGAAGTTGTTGTTGTTGTTGTTAGACAAGTAATCGAAGGTAAAATCAACACCTACTCCGAAGCGGCTTATGAGGCTGTAAAAAAGGCCGATACTGCAACCAAAGACAATTTTATTCATAAATATTTAAATGACAAAGAAAATATCACAAATGGAAATCGCAATGATTTGATCTTAAAAACTGTCCGAAAATTATCAATCGCAAATTTAACGACAGGGGATCAAGATGACGTGAAGAATTTGGTGTATGCCGGCAATGTCGGCGTGTTGAAAGAAGATGGCAGTTTTAACATTGAAAAAGGCGGGGCAAAATTTGATCCGAAAGCGGTAAGCGAAAGCGAGTTGAGGAAGCATGTGGTTGATTTGAGGGGTAATAAGGGTGCGAGCGTAGATGAAAAAGATTTTGGCAAGAAGGCTTCCGAAGGGGGTGTATCGGGGGTGAAAAAATTGTCGATTAACGAGAAGGATGTTGCTGGGGATGGACAGGGAAAAAAATTTTTAAAGGCCAACGAATCAACAGGCGCAAAAGAGACAACAGCAGAAACAATGAATTTGCAAAATGAAAAAAGTGTAAGAATTGGAGGTGTTTTAACGGGGGAGACCGAGACAATTAAAACCGAAATCATTAAACCAACACTAGAAGGGGTTAAAGTATTACCGGAAGACCCGGATAATGTTGATAACATTCTTAGACAATATAATTATGAAGAAAAAAATCTTGATAAGCTTTCGCTAATTGAAAGAAAAAATTTTTCTGATTTTTTTAATCTTTATGATCAAGACGAAAAAATTGGTGATGCCTTTGAAAATATCCCCAATGATCTTAAAACTAATTTTAAGCTTTCTTTGGATTACTTAAAAATATATGCCGGAAATACTGATGAAAAAGTTGAAGGAATTAGGGATATGTTTGATTTAAGATACCCTCCGGCAGAGGCTATTGATTTTACAATAGAAAAGAACGGCATGCTTACAATAGCTAATGCAAACAATAATCTAGGTTCGAATATATTGATAGATGTAAAAAATAATAAAATCGGACTTGATGCGAATAAATCATTTGGGATTACCAGTGAATGGTTTGGTTATAGAAAAACTCCAAATTTAGAGTTGAATACTGCTAACTTAGAAGCGATTAAAAAAATGATACCACGTAGGATTGGCGAATCGTTAGTAAGTAGATAATCTATTTCAAAAAAATAAGCCCCCTTGATTTGAATGCTCAAGGGGGCCATAAAGGATTCATTTTTTCCTCTACTGAGTAGAGGCGGATTCAACCACTTCCCAAATGATTGATCCGTTTTTACCGTCTCCAAAGCGACTGGTTTCTTCGCTTGAAACGATAAGTGATTTAACTCCTACGCCGGAAAGGTATTCATGTATCGAAAGAGCGCGATTTTTTGCGATTTCGATATTTTTGGTTCTTGAGCCGCCCGGACTTGCGTGTCCGGAAATCTTAATGTTCGTTATAAGATTAGCTATGGCCCTTTTGGCAATCTCGTCCAGGAAAACCCTTCCCTCGTTTGTCAATTCAGAAGAGCCGAACTTAAAAAAAATAAGTTCCGCTTTAATCTTTCCATTAGATGAAAGATCAAAGCGATCTTCAAGAATTCCGGTTCTATTTTTGAGGCCACTAACCTCGTTTCTTAACTTGTCAACCTCCTTTTTTAAGAGATACACTTTTTGCTCTGTCGATATTCCAGGAACACCGACAAAGGGTTTTTTGCCCGCCACCGTCGTTTTTTCATTTATATTTGACGATGGTGGAGTGGCTACGGACTTGCCAATTTCCTTCTTATTGACAGGCGGGATTGGCGCGGAAGCTGTTTCTTTTCTGATCGTGCTTCCGGCAGAATCACTGTAGAACGGATCCCCGGGTCTTTCGTACTCTACTCTATCTACGAGTAACCTATCTTCCCCTTCAGCTCCTTCGGTTGTCTCAGCGACCGCATCATCTTTTTCTTTTTGAGCATTGATAAGCGCGCGCCGTTTTTCTTCATCGGCCTTGGCACGTTCCTTCTTAAGAATTTCAAACTTTTCCTTGTCGGTAGGTTTGACTTTTTTTGCCGCTGCCTGCTCTTTCTTGAGTTGTCGGTAAATTTTTTGCGCCTCAGGGCTATTAATATCTAGCCAGTCTTCGCAAAAAGCATTTTCCACAAATACGAACAACGCAATGAAAAAAATCAATATTTTCATCTTGATTTTCATCTTGGCCTCCTTGTAATCTTCTTTACCGCATAAATCTCAACTACTCGATCTAAGCGGCGGTTATTATTTGTCCTGGTGTAGTTGCTTTCCGAAACCACTTTTATAGTTCCGGTAAAATCAGCAGGAATGAAATTGTGTATTTCGCCACCGACAAAGATTGCACGGCGAAGACCCAAATCTGAATTATATGATAGTCCGCCTTTTTTATCACAGGCGCCAACTATAAAGTAATCCCCGGGATTCTTTACCATGTAATCCGCCGCTTGAGCAATATATACATCTTGACCTTGCTCTGGTGTTGCTTTATTAAATGGGAAATAAATCTCATAGATTGCCTCATCACTCTCAATAGTTCGCGCCGGTCTTGCCGCCTTCGATTGAAGATTTTTCGGCCGTGGCGCCGGAAGGAATTCGTCGTCATCTCCAATGGGTGGAGCGGGGGGTTGGGTGGATTTTTTGGGCGGGGTATCGTTTTTACTTTTTTTTGTCATCCAATCGGGAAGGTCGGATGGTTCTTTTTTCTTCCCACCCCAAGCAGACACCTCCACAATTGTTATTATCTTGTTTCGACCCTTCGCTTTGCCGATGATACCGCCGGCTGCTACTCCTGCCTTTTCGCCCATATTAGTAGCTACTCCGTTCCCAAGCGCAAAACCCCAGGCCGTTGCCTCGTTCGCGGTGAGTCTTCTAGCAAAAAATATTCTTGCATGAGTCCCTGGTTGCCCCTTCTTTCCATACTTGATTTCAAGTGCTGCTTTGGTAATGTCGGGGTCAGGTATTACGTCCGGATCGGTGATAATAAGCGTTGAACCTAAAAAGATAAGACTCTTTGGTTCTGCCGGCTGTTCCAAAAACACAATCTGTCTTTCACGATCATATTTTTCTGGATCAGCATCGTACATCTCTTTTTCTTTTT
>Ga0265296_1005522_pt1 | contig 10323 bp, 8 predicted proteins | sample MunlanPumphouse1_FD_189073 | JGI IMG/M metagenome (GOLD analysis project Ga0265296, IMG submission 189073) | Groundwater microbial communities from a municipal landfill in Southern Ontario, Canada - Pumphouse #1 | ecosystem: Environmental > Aquatic > Deep subsurface > Groundwater | place: Canada...
CCCGCCCACCGACCAAAGGGGGCGCCCCTTTGGAATCCTCTTTTGATCAGGGTTCGCTTTTGCCTTTTTCGCCTGTTGGCGAATCGGCAAAAGCTCACAAATTAAATCATAAACTTCCGCCTCATCCTCGCGGATTACCGCGAGGTATTCGGCGGAATCTCAAAATAAAAATATGAGCATAATAGACAATCATTTGGCGGACTTTAATAAGGCCATAGAACATTTGATTGAGGGCCTAGCCGCTTTAAAAACCGGCCGAGCCAATCCCGCGATTTTAGACGGCGTTATGGTAAACGTTTATGAAACGAAAATGCCGCTTAATCAAGTCGCGTCTATCAACGTGCCCGAAGTCAGGTGCATTGTGGTTCAGGCCTGGGATAAAAATATAAATAAAGAAATTGAAAAAGCCATCAGTGAATCGGGCTTGGGTTTGAATCCGGTCAATGAAGGCGATAAGATTAGAATCACCCTCCCTTTAATGACCGAAGAAACGCGCCAAGAAATTGTTAAAGTTCTCCATCATAAATTGGAAGAGGCGCGCATTGCCGTCAGAAATGTTCGCGAGCACATTAAAGAGGAAATTTTAGCGGCCGAGAAAAATAAGGAATTCGGCGAAGATGAAAAATACCGGCTGATTGAGGAGTTAGATAAAAAAACCGGCGAGTATAATGATAAGATTAAAAAAATCGGGGATGATCGGGAAAGGGAGATAATGACGGTGTAAAAAAATTAAAAATTAAAAATTAAAAATTTACCAAAGTAATGTTATTAACAATTATTATATTTATAATTATTCTGTCCATTTTAGTTTTTGCCCATGAATTTGGGCATTTTTGGACGGCGCGAAAATTCGGCGTCAAGGTTGAGGAGTTTGGTTTTGGCTTGCCGCCGAGAATTTTCGGCATTAGGAAATTTAATCAAGACCAAATTGAAAAAATGGCCGAGAAAGAAACCGTAACCACTGAAACAACGGAAGAACAGATTACCGATTCGGCCATAATAATTAAAGAAAAAATTACTGATAGAATTCAGGAAGTTGACAAAGTAGTGTCAAAAAATAAATGGGAGATGGTTTGGGGGTCGAAAGAAGCCGAGCCCTGGAGCCCGACCATTTATTCGCTTAATTGGATTCCGGTCGGCGGTTTTGTCAAGATAAGAGGCGAAAGTGGAGAATATCGCGACCGCCAAGATAGTTTTGCCAATAAAGCCATCTGGAAAAAATTAATTATTTTAGCCGCCGGCGTGACCATGAATGTAATTTTGTGCGCCGTCCTTTTAATGATTGGTTTTGGTTTGGGCTTACCCGCGGTTGTCGGGGAGCAAACCAAAGGCCAGATAATTTCTCAAGCCAAGATACAAATAGTGGAGGTCTTGGCGGAGTCGCCGGCCCAAGCCGCGGGCATCAAGGCGGGGGATACGATTTTATCGGCGGATGATAATAAATTTACCGGCATAGAAGCCCTGCGCGATTATTTAAATAATAAAATTGGCCAAAAAATAAAATTTAATTTAAAAAGGGGCAAAAATGAAATAATTAAAGAAGTAGAGGTTAAAAAGTATGGCGATAATATCGGCATTGGCGTCGGCTTGGCGGAAACCGCGATTGTTCGTTATCCGTGGTATCTGGCGATTTGGCAGGGGATTAAAATGACTTATGTTTGGCTGATTATGATTGTCGTGGGATTTGCGACGATTATTAGGAATTTATTTGTCGGGGCGCCGGTCGGCGTCGAAGTGGCCGGACCAGTGGGCATTGCCGCTTTGACTGGCCAGATGGCCCGAATGGGCTTTATTTATGTTCTGCAATTTACGGCCTTGCTTTCCCTGAATTTGGCGATTATCAATATTTTGCCGTTTCCGGCTTTGGACGGTGGCCGGATTTTATTTTTAATCATTGAAAAAATCAGGCGGAAAGCGGTTAAACAGCAATTAGAAAATCTGATTCACAATCTGGGTTTTATGCTGTTAATGGTTTTGATAATATTTATCACTTATCGGGATGTTGTTAAATATGGCGCAAAAATTTTGGGGGCGATGAAAGGATTGGTTGGCTTATGAAAATTTTAATCCCTCAAAATTTAAATGGGATTAATATTATGCGCCAGAGCGGTTATGGCCTGATTAATACCCGAACGGGCCAGCAAAGTTTTGTCCGGCATTTAGCGCGTAATGATTATCCGCGTTTTCATGTTTATATTGAAGGGCAATATATCAATCTTCATTTAGACCAAAAAAAAGCGAGTTATGAGGGCTATACGGCGCACAGCGGAGAATATGACGGGGAAATAGTGGAACAAGAGGGGGAGAGAATAAAAAATATTATTAATAATTTATCACGGCAAAATCAAAATAATAATCAGCCGGCGGAAAACAATAAAGGATTTTGGCATAAATTTTTTGGCGGTTAGTCATTAATTGGATAAAATTATTTTACGCAACTCCCTCTCCAATGGGGGAGTTGTGAATTTTGACATTAAACCCAAAAAATGAGAAAATATATACATTAAATATAACTTCATAAAAAGTTATGAAACAATCAAAACTCTTTACCAAGACCTTGAAAAATCCACCCAAAGATGAAGTGAGCATTAATGCTCAATTATTAACGCAAGCGGGGTTTATTGATAAATTGACCGCTGGTGTTTATACTTATCTGCCGCTCGGACTTATGGTTTTAAATAAAATAAAGCAGATTGTGCGGGAGGAAATGAATGCCATTGACGGGCAGGAAATTTTAATGCCCGCCCTGCATCCTAAAGAGGTCTGGCAAAAAACCGGCCGCTGGGAAAATCCGGGTCGGGAGGTCATGTTTCAAATTGAGGGGCGGGGCGGCAAAGAATATGGCTTGGGCTGGACGCATGAGGAAATTATTACGCCCTTGGCTAAGAAATTTATTTCTTCTTACCGGGATTTGCCCGTTTATTTGTATCAGATTCAAGACAAATTTAGGAACGAACCGAGAGTTAAATCTGGCTTATTGCGCGGCCTTGAATTTTCCATGAAAGACCTGTACAGTTTTCATGCTGATGAAAAGGACTTAGAAAATTATTATCAGCGCGCTTTAGAGGCCTATCAAAAGATTTTTAAACGTTGTGGCCTGGCTTCATTAGTCACCGAGGCCTCGGGCGGTTCATTTTCTAAATATTCCCATGAGTTTCAGGTCTTGACCAAATACGGCGAGGACACGATTTATTATTGCCGAAAATGCGGCTACGCCCAGAATAAAGAAATCGCTGAATATCAGGTGGGCGACAAGTGCCCCAAATGTGGCGAGGAAATGAAAGAAGGCAAAGCGATTGAAGTGGGCAATATTTTTCAATTAAAAACCAAATATTCCGAGCCGTTTAAGTTGACTTATACTAATGAAGCCGGAAAAATTAAAACAGTTGTCATGGGCTGTTATGGCATCGGGCCGAGCCGCGTTATGGGCTCAATTGTGGAAATTTATCATGACGACAAGGGCATGATTTGGCCCGAATCGGTGGCGCCGTTTAAAGTCCATTTGCTTTCCCTTAAACAAAACGACAAGGCGGATATAATTTATGAAGAATTAAGAAAAAATGACATTGAAGTTTTATATGACGATCGGGACGTATCGGCCGGTGAAAAATTTGCCGACGCCGATTTAATCGGCCTGCCTTATCGCTTGGTGGTGAGCGGCAAAACGGGTGACAGAATTGAAATCAAAAAGCGAGATGAGGTAAAGACGCAATTAACGGGCTTGGCCGAGTTGATTAAAATATTAAGTTAGCCCACAAAAGTTATGTTTAAGCGACTGGCGAGCAAATTCAAAAAAAATTTGGGCATTGATTTGGGGACGACTAAGACCTTAATTTTTCAACAGGATCGGGGAATCGTGATCAGCGAGTCGTCGGTGGTGGCGATTAATAATCGGACCGACCAGATTTTGGCCGTGGGCGATGAAGCCAGAAAAATGCTGGGGAAAACGCCGCCGCATATTTTGGCGGCCATGCCTTTGGAACATGGGGTAATTTCCGATTTTGAAGTCGCGGAAAAAATGCTCAAGTATTTTATTGACCGGGTGCAGGCCGACAAATTTTCTTTTGGCGGCAAACCCAAGGTGGTGGTGGGCATACCGCTTGACGTAACCGAAGTGGAAAAAAAAGCAGTGGAAGATGTGGTGCTGTCAGCGGGAGCGGGACAGGTTTTTTTGGTGGAAAATATCATGGCCGCGGCCATTGGCGCCCGGGTGCCCATCCAGGATCCGACGGGGAATATGGTGGTTAATTTGGGCGGCGATTTGACCGAGGTGGCGGTGATTTCTTTAGACGGCATTGTCAATTGGAAAGTTTCAAAAGTCGCCGGCCTGTCTTTAGATCGGGATATAATCCGCTTCGCTCGGGATGAATTTAATTTGGTTTTGGGCGAGATGGTCGCCGAAGAAATAAAAAAGAAAATCGGCGCCGCGGTTGATTTAAGCGAGCCCTTGGAGATGCCCATGCGCGGCCGAGACGTGCTCACGGGGTTGCCCCGAGAGGTGATGGTCAATAATATCCAGATTCAGCAGGCGATTTACAAATCAATCAAAGCCATAGTTGATACCATTAAGTCCACCTTAGAAACCACGCCGCCGGAATTGATCGCTGATATCTATCAAAAGGGAATTATTTTAACGGGCGGTACCTCCCAATTAAAAGGCATAGATACTTTTATCGCCCAAGCCGTGCAAGTCCCGGTCCATATCGCTGATGACGCCCAGACCTGCGCCGTCAGAGGCATGGGGGTAATTCTTGATGATGAAAGTTTATTAAGGGACTTGACCGTGCCCTCATCACAATAATAAATTAAATTACGATGTCTAAATTAAAATCAATCATTATTTTTTTAATAATTATCGCCTTGATAATTATTTTTCATTATTTAAGCTGGCTTAGGCCAGCCGAAAATTTAGTCGTTAATTTTGTCGGTCCGGTCCAGCGCCAGGCCTATAATCTGTCCCAAAACATAAAATCATTTTATAATTCTTGGCTGACCAAGAAAGATTTATTATCCCAGAACCATCAATTAAAAGAGCAATTAAAACAAGGACAGTTTGACCAAACGAAATTAAGCAGTTTAGAGACAGAGAATGCCCTCTTAAAAACAGAATTAAAATTCGTCCAAGAAAATAAATTAAAATTCGTTTCCGCGCAAATTATTACGGGCGTATCCGACCAGATATCGCGCTCGGTCATAATCAATCGGGGGAAAAAAGATGGCTTGGCTAAGGGCATGGCCGTAGTGGCCGACCAAGGCGTTTTGGTCGGTAAAATTTATGAGGTTTATGACCATTCAAGCAAAGTTCTGCTCTTAACCGATAATAAAAGCAAAGTCGCGGCTACCACGCAAAATGCGGACCGAACCGCCGGGTTAGTGGAGGGGCAATTCGGTTTGAGTTTTTCCCTGACCAATATTCCCCAGAATCAAAATATTAAGCCGAATGATTTGGTGGTCACCTCCGGCCTTGAGGGCCTGATTCCGAAAAATTTATTAATTGCCCGGGTGGACAATGTGAGCCAAATTGAAAGTGAAATTTTTAAAACCGCCACCCTTAAACCAATCGTTTCCTTTAATGAATTAAGTAATGTTTTAGTCATTATACCTTAAGATGAATTAAGCCATATGAATTATAAAAAATGGTATAAATTTGTCATCTATTTTATTTTAATCGCCTTAGTGATGATTTTTCAAATCACATTTTTAGGTAATTTTAACTTATTTTTTAAAAATTTTAATCTGATGCTGGCCATATTGGTTTTGCTTATCGGTCTAACCGATTTTAAGACCGTTTTGGTCTATCTGGTTTGGTTTGGCGTTTTAATGGATATTTATTCCAGCTTGCCTTTTGGCGTTTTTTTAATGACTTTTTTTCTCCTGGCCATAATTTTAGAAATATTATTTTTAAATTTCTTTACCAATCGTTCATTTTATTCTTTGATTATAATGGGTATTATCGCGGTAATAATTTATAATATATTTTTTTTATTAATTAGCGGATTTTTTTATCTCATCGGGGCGAGCGAATTTTTTATGCCCGATAAATTGTGGCTGAATATGCTTTATCAGTTAATGAATATCATTATAATTTTGTCTTTCGCCTTTTGGCTCATCAATAAAATATCAAGACGGTTTAAGCCCACATTTCTCAAGAGATAGTTACAAAACTATATTTTCTCTAAGTCATGAAAAAAGAAAATCCATTTTTTATCACGGAAAATATTGATACCGGCCAAAAGGGCTCTTTGCGCTGGGTAGAGGAAAGCGACCCGGCTGATATTTTTAGCGGCCAGCAAAAAGAATTTCTCGGCTTGTCTTTGTCGCAAAAAAAGCTGAAAATTTTTATCGGCCTGGTTTTATTGGGTTTGAGCATTTTGTTGATTAAAAGTTTTTATCTTCAGATTATAAGAGGAGAGAATTATTTTTTTTTGGCGGAAAATAATCGCGTGCGGACAAAATACGTCAAGGCGCACCGCGGTATTATGTATGATAGAAACGGCAAAGTTCTCGTGCAGAATCTGTTTGGTTTTTCCCTGTTTATCACGCCGGCCGACTTGCCCAAGAAAGCGGCGGAAAAATCAGAGGTTTTGTCCAAAGTCGCGGCCATATTCAATGTCCAGCCAGAAGAGATTGAGGCGAAAATCAAAGAGGCGAGCAAATTTTATTTTGAGCCGGTTATAATTAAGACCGGCATTGGCTATGAGCCGGCCATGGTTTTAAAAATTTACAGCAGTGATTTGCCGGGCGTCAATTTGGAAATAGATTCTTGGCGCAATTATATTGGCGGCGAAGCGCTTTCTCATATTATGGGCTATGTCGGAAAAATCAGCGCCAAAGAATATGAAAAAAAGAGGCCGGATTATTTATTAAGCGATAATATCGGCAAGACGGGCTTGGAGCAATATTATGAAAATGATTTAAGGGGAGAGATGGGTAAAAAACAGGTGGAAGTTGACGCTCTGGGCCAGGAAAAGAAAATTATTTCCCAAACTCCGTTTACGCCGGGCAATGATTTGGTCTTAACTATTGACGAGGAACTGCAGAATAAAATTTATTCTGTTTTGAAAGAGCGTTTGGGCGATAAAAAATCGGGCGCGGTCATTGTTTCTAATCCGCAAAACGGCGAGATTTTGGCCCTGGTTGATTATCCCGCTTATGACAATAATTTATTTTCTTTAGGCATAGAATCCGATAAATATCAGGTGCTGTTAAATGATTTTAGAAACCCGCTTTTTACCCGTTCAATTTTTGGCGAGTATCCCTCGGGTTCCACGGTTAAGCAGATTATCGCCGCCGCCGCGCTTCAGGAGGGAGTGATTACGCCCAACACTTCAATTAATAGTGTGGGTGGCATTAAGGTGGATAAATGGTTTTTTCCCGATTGGAAAGCCGGTGGGCACGGTCTCACCAATGTTTATCAGGCGCTCGCTTGGTCAATAAACACCTTTTTTTATTATATTGGCGGGGGCTATGGCGATTTTAAGGGTTTGGGCGTTGATCGGTTGACAAAATATATGCGACTATTTGGTTTGGGCGAAAAATTAGGCATTGATCTGCCGGGCGAACGCGCCGGTTTTATTCCTTCAAAGGACTGGAAAGAAAAAGAAAAAAAAGAGCCGTGGTATATTGGCGACACTTATCATTTATCAATCGGCCAAGGCGATTTATTAGTCACACCGCTTCAAGTAAATAGTTATAATTCCATCATTGCTAATGGCGGCATACTCTATCGGCCCCATTTGGTCAAGGCCGAAATTCAGCCCGCTTCGACTCAGCGAGGCGAGCCGGACCGGAGCCAGAAATTATTGCCCATTGAAATAATTAGAAAAAATATGGTTGACCTAAAAAATATTGAAGTGGTGCGTCAAGGTATGAGGCAGGCCGTAACTTATGGCTCGGCGCGCAATTTGAATGATTTGCCCGTGGAAGTGGCCGGCAAGACCGGCACGGCCCAATGGAATAGCGTCAAGCCCAACCACGCCTGGTTTAACGGCTTCGCGCCATTTAATAATCCCACTTTTTCCATTACGGTTTTGGTGGAAGAAGGCGGGGAGGGGAGTTCAATCGCCGCACCCATCGCCAAAGAAATAATAAATTATTGGTTTGGCAAGAAATAGGAGAGGCAATTTTTAATTGACATTTATTTAGCTTTTTATTAAAATAAAACCATGGAATTTGTTCATTCCAATTTAATGTTAATACCCAGAAAGGAGGTGAGAAGATTCGTTTTCGGGTAAATGTCGGGTAATCCTTAGTAAGGAAAAGAAAGGAGGCCACGCCATGAGCGACGGAAAGAAGGTCAGACGACTCCCGTGGCTTAGGGCACGGTTCCAACCAGCGCTCAAAAGCGAACATCGCGAGCTGCTGGCCCAGATTGCCAAATCAGCGCCCAGTCCAAATGCGGCGTATGACCAGGCCTATCTGGAAACAGGGGATATTGAACTTGCCAGGGCTTGCCGTTGGTTAGCAGTTACCAAACGTGACCACGGTACTGAAGCCCTGAAAACACTATTACCCCCTGTAAAACCTCGAGACTCACGCTCAACAAGCACGAGTGAAAGGAACGAAACGATGAGTACTGGTACCAAACCCGAGACAAAACCTGAACAACCGGAAGTAATGGAAAATAAAATTCCAACTCTGCCTTTACGACAGATCAACTTCCGGGCAACGGTCAACGGCGTTTTTGCCCGCGTCCGCTGTATTCAGGAGTTCGAAAACGATGCGGATCATCCGGTTGAGGCAGTTTATACCTTCCCTCTGCCGGACGAAGCAACGGTTACCGCTTGCCAAATGCGTATCGGCAAACGCAAAGTGGAAGCCGTTTTGAAGGAAAGGGCCGAAGCGCGTAAAGAGTACGACGAGGCAATTTTGGCCGGGCATCATGGTGCCTTGCTGGAACAGCAGCGTCCCAACATCTTTACCATGAATGTCGGCGGTATTGAGCCGGGTGAAAAAATCAACGTTGAAGTTGATTACGTTCAGCGGGTTCCCTGGCAAGCCGGCGGCGGTCGCTTCCGGATCCCGCTGGTTGTTGCTCCGCGATTTATTCCGGGCGTGCCAACTGGCAAACAGGGTGGTGGTTGGGCCGAAGACACTGACCAAGTGCCTGATGCCTCAAAAATCACCCCGCCGGTCGCACGCGGAGCCGTCTCTTATGCAGCCGATATCTCGGTTTCTCTTACGCCGGGATTTGCCTGCCGGGTCGAAAGTCCTTCACATCCCTTCGCTGTCGAGACCCACACGGTAAGAAAGAATGATAATACGGAATACAAGACCGGCCAAATCCGACCGGACCGTGATTTCATTCTAACTTACCAATCGACGCGGGGAATTCCGGAAGTGGCGGCTTTCACCAACACTTTCGGCAACGAAGGGTTCTTGCTCACCCAGATCATTCCGGGGACAGTTGTACCGGTGGCCTCGGACATCATCTTGTTGCTGGATATTTCCGGCAGTATGGGTGGACCGAAGATTGACGGCTTAAAAGTGGTGGCTAAAAAAGTCCTGCAAAAGCTTATCGGGCAAAAAACGGGACACAATGTCGGCATCATCGCTTTTGAGTCACAACCTCATTTACTCCAACCACTGACCGAGGTCTCACCAGTAATGGAGAAGGTGATCGATGGTCTCTCTGATCGGGGTGGTACCGAACTCGGCCCAGCCCTGAATCTGGCTTTCAGCCAGTTTCGGGACTCTGGCCGGCCGAAAATGATTCTGCTGGTTACCGATGGCCAAACCGAAAGTTTGGTCCATATCGGTACCGGCGCCAGAATCATTGCCGCGGGCATTGACACGGCCGTCAACGACTCCACCCTCAAGGAACTCGCCCGTAACACCAATGGTGCTTGCGAGTGGTTCTATCCGGGCGAGGACTTTAACGCCGTGGCCAATCGCTTAACCGGCATGCTTTCCGGTCCGGTGTTGCGTGACGTGACAGTCACAAGCCAGGGCGAAGCGGTCGGCATCAGCGATGTCTTTGAGGGTCTGCCCGCCGCAATCGCCATCCGTTTCTCGGGCAAAGTCGGCCAGGCCGAAATCCGAGGAAAAACACCGGACGGCAAAGAGGCCAGCTGGACGATTATGCCAAAGGATGCTTCGGCCTGTGATTTCTGCCATCAGCTGTGGGCCAGGGAGTTTATTCGGCAAACAGCGGAAGCGGAAAAGCAAGTGGCAACCAGCCTGAAATACGGTGTGATCTGCAACAGGACTTCATTCGTGGCGATTTCCGAAAAGGAAGTGCCCGGGCAAAAACCCGAGCGAGTGGAAATTCCCGTTGAGTTACCGCACGGCTGGAACTTTGATTCCGTGTTCGGCGCTCCATTT
>Ga0265296_1005524_pt1 | contig 10321 bp, 11 predicted proteins | sample MunlanPumphouse1_FD_189073 | JGI IMG/M metagenome (GOLD analysis project Ga0265296, IMG submission 189073) | Groundwater microbial communities from a municipal landfill in Southern Ontario, Canada - Pumphouse #1 | ecosystem: Environmental > Aquatic > Deep subsurface > Groundwater | place...
TACGCGCCGAGTTTGAGCGCCTGCTCGACCTTATCTTCATCGCGAAAGCCGGAAATCATGATCGCCATCAGGTCGGGATTGATTTTCTTCAGTTCGGTCATCGTCGTGATTCCGTCCATTTCCGGCATCATCATGTCGATAAACGCAATATCGTATTTTCTTTTCAGGAGTTCCTGAATGGCCTTTCTCCCGCGATCTGTCGGAAAAATATCCAGACCGGTTTCTTCGAAAATTTGCTGAAAACTGGTCAGTATTTCCGGTTCATCATCGATCACCATTATTTTTATCTGCCTTCCGGTGTTCATGGCATTCTCCTTACTAATCTAATCAAATTTATTTTTTGTTCTCTTTTTCGGAATCGAATTTTTGAAGTCGTTCATAAGCGTCGTCCGATAGCCGGTTTTCCGGTTGCAACGCATTGGCTTCCATCTCGTTCGTCACGATGATCGGCGTGATGAACACGACGAGTTCCGTCTTGACTTTTTGGTGAATATTACTGCGAAATAAAAAGCCGATCAGCGGAATAGAGCCGAGCAATGGAACTTTGCTGACGGTTGTAGTCTCAGATTCGCGCATCAGCCCGCCAATAACGATCGTCTTTCCGTTGCCGACTTTCACACGCGTATTGGCTTTCCGCGTCGCAATAATCGGTACACCGTCTGGCGTCGAGCCGTTCTGATAGTCCGCGTTCGGTCGCAGTTCGATCGTGATCGTCTGATCGTTGTTGACGTGCGGTTTGACAACCAGCCGAACAGTCGCCGATTTGAACTCGTATGAAGTGATTCCATACTGATTCAAGACTTTATACGGAATCTGATCGCCGACTTCGATTTCCGCCTCCTGATTATCCAGCGTGACTAAATACGGACGACTTAGCACATTCAGGTCGTAATCGGTTTGAAGCGCGTGCAAAACAGCATCGAGATGAACGTTGAGGATTCCAACTCCGAGACCGATTCCCTTCGGGAGGACCTGACTCCACGGATTTCCGCTTCCATCGAGATACTGCGACGAACCGGTTTGTCCGCTGGAAGTCGATTGGCGCAGATCGAACTTCGTGGCGATTTTATCGTTAGAACTCAACAGATTTGGATCTTTCCAGAGGAATTCGATGCCTGCCTCGTTGTTTTTTGTCAGCGCGATCTCCGCAATCACCGCCTGAATAAAAATCTGCGGCGTCGGGCGGTCGAGGTCTTTGATAATTCCTTCGATCACTGCCAGAGCCTCCGGATTGTCCCGAACGATCAGCGAATTTGTGCGGGCATCAGCGATAACAGCACCGACAGATGGCGTCACAATTTTCACCAGAATTTCCTGAAGTTTGGCGGCTTCCGAGTACTGACAGACAATTTTCCTGACGACCGTTTGACGCATAATTTTAGACAAGTCGCTGACCATGAACACATCGACGCCTTCGATTTTCCGATAGCCAAGCCCATTGGACTCCATGATCACCGAAATGGCGTCCTCCGCAGACACTTCATTCAGATTGACGGATACTTTTCTATCCTGAATGGACGGATCGACGACGAACTTGATGCCGGTTTTGGCTTCGAGCGTTTTCAGGACGTTCGTAATAGAAACGTCTTTCAAATTCAATGAAACCGTCGTCGCCGTTTCATCGACTTTTGACGCTTCCTGAGCGAAAACCGGTAAAGCAATTGCCGTGACAAGTAATAATATCCAAAAAACTGATTTTCGTTTCATTTTGTATCCTGCTTTCAATATCCGGTTCACTCGATTTCCGGCGCTTTCAACACGATTTGATTGCTGGGTGAATTCAGCCGCACGCCACTTTTGGAGATTTCACTGATCCGGAATCCTTTGATCACGTCTCCCACGCGATACACTTCTCCGTCGATAATGGCCATCGGACTCTTTTTATCGAAGATGATTCCTTCCAGATGAATTTTCGGAAGTTCGGGCTTTGGAGGTTCTTTCGGTTTCTGTGGCCCGGATTTGATCGTTTTTCCTTTTTCCCGATCGTCGATCGGCCGGCGCGCCGATGAAAAACCGAACGGATCCCGCACTCGCGCCAGGTCCATGTGATTCAACGAATCGCCGATAACCGGACTTTCGCCGTCTTTTTCAAATTCCAGTATTTCACGAATCGCCTGATCGATCTGATCTAAATCCTTTAAAGAATTCACCTCGATCGTCGTAACCAATGTCGCTTTCTCGCTCGGATCTTTCGGGATGACCACTTTTGTCAGCAATAAACCGGCTAACCCGACAACGAGATTAATCAAAAGGATAACTTTTATTTTACTTCCTTTCATAATCAGGACATGATACAATAAACGGTTACGTTGTAAATGAGATTCGACGGGTCTTGCGAATTGTAATCGATCTTAAAAGAATTGATCAGCAACCAGTAATGTGACGTTTCCAGATTTTTTAAAAAGGTTAAAAATTTCGAATAATTGCCCTGAAATCGGATGACTATCGGTTGTTTGATATATTTCCCGAGGATTTTTCCGTCCTCCTGAAGCGGATCGATAGCGCTCAGCTGGACGCCGGATTTATCGACAATCCAGTTGACTTCGGAAAGAACTGCGGAAAGGTTTTTTTTCTCTGCGATTTTCGCGGTGAAATTCTTTTCGAGAATCTGGTTCCGTTGAACCTTCGCCGATAAACCCGTCAACGCCTTTTCAACGTCTGTCGAACGAATGCGTAAATAAATATTATCGAGGCTTTCTTTCTGCAGACGCAGTTCTTCGTACCGTTTCAATTGGGGTTTGATAATCAGAATATTCACTCCGGCAACCGTCATCGAATACAATAAAATCGCCAATAGCATCCAGTGAATCTTGAAAAGATTTTTATACACGGAGGCGTTTTTCAATTGTCTGACGTCGTCTTTCTTCATGATATTCCGATGACAAAGGACATGATGGGAGTCGTTCCTTTTTTCCCGATCCGGCTTTCGAATATATCCACACGCTGAAAACCGTTCATAAAACTCTCCGACTGTTCCAGCGTTTTTTTAAAAATGTTCAATTGATTGATATCCGGCTTCCGCGAATCGATCACCGTATAGCCGGTGAGCCGGATTTGTTCTTTTTGTTTTCCCTTTGCGGGCGCGGTTTCGACACTGATCTCTTCGAGCCGGATGTTAGCCGGCATCATATTCGACAAAGCGATCATTTTAGAAAGCCAAACCGACGGTCTGTTTTGTTGTTGCAGGTAAATATTCGTTTTCGTGGTCAATTCTTCCTTGTTTTGGTAGAGCTGGCGGATTCGCTCCAACTTCGGATTCAGGACACCGACCTCTGCGGAAATCTTCCGGATTTCTTTCTGATAAACAGATGAAATGAACAGATTCGTCCGATAGACATAAAACAGCGTGCTGAGCGAGAATATCCACACAACCACGTAAAGAGCCGTCACCGAAAAGCGAATGCGTTTCTGTTTTTTTCGGATGGCGGTGTTGCCCAGCAGATTGATACGAATGAACTGCATCTGTCAATCTCCCACCACGAGACCGAGCGCCGTCGTGAAATAAAGCCCGTCGTTTCCATCAATGTTTTTGGGAACGCTTTCTATTCGGTCGGAGTTGAGCGGATTCCAGAGATCGACCGGCACTTTCAAGGTCATCGCCAGCAAAAAATCCAGATTCTTAAGCAATGCGCCGCCGCCAGTCAGAAGAACGCGGCTGATCGGCTCCTCGCCGTATAAAATTTGATAATAAACATCGGCTTTTTTCACTTCGTCTGTCAACCGGTTGACCAGGTCAAAAATGGCTGTTTTCCAATCAAATCCTTGCGGTTCCTCTGGTTTACTGTCTGTTTTGAGATAGTGAAAAGCGTTAGTCACTTTTTGTATCTCCGCGTCGAAAAATGACGTGTGATGTTTTCGCTCGATTGTCCGGGTCAGTGTGTTTCCGCCGATGGCAACGGAACCAAAATAAGGAAAATGGGACGGATGGAGAATCATGATCGTCGTCTGTTCCGCTCCGATATTCAGCACGGCGATTGTCTTTTCCGGAGGTGGTTCCAAAGCGACAAAACAGTTATAAACCGCTACGGCACTGATATCGACATTGTCCGGCTCCAGATGGTTTCGGTTCAGGATTTCCAGATGACGTTTCATTTCGGACGACGGAACAAGCCCGACGATAACAGACTGTTTGTTCGCTGTTTTATCCGTTTCGATCACATGAAAATCGAACTCGACATCGTCAGCGCTGATCGGGATCAGACTTTCCAGATTGAACCGGATAGCCGATTTCAGTTCGTCTTCCTGCAAAACGGGAAGTTCCATCTGCCGGATAAAACTGTTGGCGCTGGAAAAGGTCGTCCGGACTTTTTTCACGCCGCCCTTAATTTCTTTCAGTAATTCGCGGATTGCCTGTACGACAACCGTATCGTTCATGTCTTCCGGTTTGTTCAATTTGCGGCTTTGGTACAGATCGATAAATCCGAGATTTTCGATTTGTAGTTTCTTGCCTTTTTTCAGGGCAATGGACTTGATGACATTGCTACCGATATCGAGCCCGATTATTTTCTTCTCTGCAAACATCATTGACCTAAAATTGATTTCTCCATGTGCCTTTGACCCGGCGCTTTTCCCAATCGAAATTCTCCTCTGCCGTGAATCCCGGCGGATAGTGATAATATTTATCGCTTCCCTGATCATCCACCATAACACCGCTTCTCAAAATGACTTTAGTGGCGATGATGGGACCCGAAATCGCTTGACCTTTAAAATCCACGATCCCGTTCGAGTAAACAGCGCCATTGATCATCAGATTCGGATTTCCACCAATCTCGGAGGTATGCGCGGTGTCGCCGGAAACCAGCGCTGGATAATATATCGTCGTATCGGGAATTAATTGAGCATTGATCGTTACTAAACCGACAAATTTGACGCTTCCTGTCACAATTAGCGTTCCATTCAGGACGGTTTCGTTTTTCATCGTCACGTCGCCATTGACGTAGTGAATGCCGGGCGGCATTACACCCGTGAAGGAAATATCGCCGGTGTAGTAATAATTTGCGTGAGAAATGTAATAGGACAGATCGACCTGCGGCATTTGAGTATAGGTCTGAATATCATGTCCATTCAAGTTTTCCAAATAGAAATTACTCGTGTCCAAAGCGGTTCGATAGGAAACGATGTGGTTAAATGGATGATCCTGAAACAAATTAACCTGTAATGTTCTCTCGGCAGAACCGGAAGTCCCGGTTGCTCGGAGAATGTTGGTGACTGTGTCAAATTCGACCGTTACAGTGTCCGTTGAAAACGTACCAAAACCATCGGCGCCATGATTAATCCGCCATAGCGCGATGTTCAAGCCGCTTTCAGCTCGATAGAAAGCGCGGGTCCGATGGTACTGTTTGGCGCTTAACATGGATTCCTGCGACGCCAGAGTCAAAAAAGCCGTCCCGACGATCGTCAGAATCAGGAAGAAAACCAGCACCATACCCAGAATACTTCCGTCTTCAGACTTGATCTTTGTCATCAATCGTTTCATTGCAAACCCGCCCATTTTAAATAGAATGATAAAATTTGCTCGCCCCATACGAGCGTGATAAACGTCCCGCCAGCCAAAAACGGCGCGAACGGGAGCCGCTCTTCGATCCGCACTTTCTTGAGAAAGATAAAAACGATTCCGACGGTTGCCGAGAGAAAGAAACTCAGGAACAAGTTCAGAAACAGCCGACTCAATCCAAGGCACAGTCCTGTCATTGCCGTCAGTTTTACATCGCCGAATCCGACGGCATCTTTTCTGAAAACCGCCTTTCCGACAAACGACAGAACCAGCATCAGAAAACCGGCGATGAAGCCGCTTATTAAACTATCGATCAATCTTTTCGGATCGAATAGCGCGATAATCATCAAAAATACAAGCACGCCAAAAATCACGACAGGATTCGGGATTTTCATAAATTCCAGATCGACAAACGACGCGACGAGCAGGATCATCATTAAAATTGAATAGAGCCAAAATTCTCCGCTAAATCCGTATGTCAGATAAAAAATCACGGGAATTGCTCCGGACGCGAGTTCGACGAAAAAATACCGGCATGGAATTTTCCATCCGCAGAAACGGCATTTGCCACTGAGATACAGATAACTCACAATCGGAATGTTGTCAAAGACGAAAATGAAACGTCCGCAGTGCGGGCAAGTCGAGCGCGGAAAAAACAGGGATATTTTCCTTGGTACACGGTAGATGACGACATTCAGGAAACTCCCGAAAATCGCCCCGATTACAAAAAGGAAAATTCCGATCATCATTTGTCAGTTCCTAAAAAAAACGTTTTGACGACCCGTAAGCGAATGCCCGGATTCGCTCATTGCCAGATGAATGTTCACACAGCAACTCGAATCCGCCAAATAGGTCTTGGTAAATAACAATGTATCGATCTTATCGACGACGAACCGAACCTTTGTCCCGCCTTGCGTGTTCAGGACAAAGTCCCGCTGACCCTTGAAATAGACGACCGTTCGCTCCGGGATTTTCAATTTGATACAGGTTCCGTTCGAGGCAATCGGACCGGAATCGGTTTTTGAGGAATCTTCATAAACAAACGATTGGTTGGCGTTTGCTTCCCGAACATTATTCGTCAGCATTTCCATCAGAAACGCCAAATCTCGTTGAAGTCCCGCTTGCTTCATACCTTTGATGAAATATTGATTTGTAGCGATCGTCATATTGCCTATGACGATCACAAGAATGGACGAAATGACGATGGCGATGCTGAGTTCCACCAGCGTAAAACCGTGATCATTTGCGTCGCTGAATTTCATTCTTCTAATCATTCCAGTATTCAGTCAAAACCGTCGATAAACGTATAGAGTAAGTTGTTTTTCCGGGAATCGAAACCGTCACCGTAACGTTTTTATAATCTTCAGTAATACCATCCATGTCTGCTCCACCGACGCCATCGCGCGGATCATCGACCGCCGATACGGATGTCGTCCGGTACCCGACCTTATCCGAAAGCATAACACTCGTGTTGGTCTCGGTCAGACTATCGGAAAGCGCCGAATAGGCGTACCGATTCGTGTTTTCCAATCGGTCTATCGCTGTCAGTAGAGCCAAACGTCGATACCGTTCTTCGTTCAAATACCGATCACCGCCGTAGAAAAACTGCAACCCGCCGATCATAACGACTATCGACAGGAAAACGGCGATGGACACTTCGATGAGTGTCATGCCGTCTTCCTGTTCGATTTGTCGTATAGCGAGGTTCAACATGGGGTTTTCCTCTGAAAAAAGAGAGGGGGAAAAGATTCCCCCTCTCTATCGGGTTAAAACTTAAAGGCCACCACCTGCAAGTGTGCCCAGTTCGTTCAGCGTGCGCGAACTTTTCAGCAACGTGGTGTCGCATTTGATTATGTACGTCGTTGTTGTTGATGTCAGCGTATAATTACCCGCCTTGAAGTACGTACCGGTCAAATCTTCGGCACTGATATCCAGTCCAGCTGCCGTGACTGGCGTTGCGGTGCCAAATGCCGGATAGGCACTACTGTTTCCTGCATAATAGACTCTCAGAGCCGTCCGAATCGTGCCCAGAGCCGCATCGCATTCGGTCATTTTCGCTTTCGCGACATTCGATTGATAGATCGGCACGGCAACAGCGGCAAGAATACCGACGATGACAATGACAATCATCAATTCCACCAGCGTGAAACCCGCTTGACTTTTGAAAAAGTTCTTCATTTTAGTTTCCTCCTTATGTGTTTGTTAAACGAACTCTTTTTCATTTTATTTGGGACAAAAATTATCCATGAATAGCGCCTGTCATCTGGAAAATCGGCAGATACAGAGCCAGAACGACGACCAACGCCAGCACACCCAGACCGATCATCAGTATCGGTTCGATAATTGCCGTCAGCGAATCGATCGAAGTGTTAAACTGTCGATCGTAAAATTCCGAGATTTTCCCCAGCATCAATTCCAACGCTCCGGAGTCTTCGCCGACCGCTATCATCTTCACCATCATCGTCGGAAAAAGGACATGCTCCTGCATCGCCTTTGCCAATGAGGAGCCACCGGAAATCGCCTTCTTGACCTCTTCGATAATTCCGACAATGACAACATTATTGACGGTTTCAGCGGAAATTCCCAAAGCATCGACAAGCGTCACGCTGTTTTTCGTCAAAGTTCCCAGCGTCTTGCAGAATCGCGCGATCGTCGATTTTTTCGCCATTTCACCTGCGATCGGTATTTTGAATTTTAATTCGTCGATAAAATAGCGTCCCATCGGATTTTTTTTCAGAGACTTGAATCCGAACACTGCGCCAACGATCAACGCGATTTCAATGAGCAGGTTGTTTTTCACAAAATCCGCAATGGCGATGATCGCAAGTGTCGGTCCCGGCAGTTGGGCGCCAAAACTTTCGAAGATTTCCTGAAACTTCGGAACCAATCCGAAAATCACGGCAGAGACGACCAATCCGAAAAAAATCAGGATGAATTTTGGATAGGACATCGCAGACTTGATCTTCTTATCGATCTTGTCTTTATCCTCGACATACGTCGCCAACTGATCGAGAATTGAGCCCATGTTTCCGCCGATCTCCGCCGCCTTGATCATCGAAACGGCGATCTGTGGGAATATGTTCATATGTTGAAAAAGCGCTTTGGAAAAATTGTCGCCCGCTTCGACCCGTTCCTTCACTTGCTGGATCACTCGTTTGAATTCCGCATTTTCGGCTTGTTCCATCAGCACATTCAGACTATCGACTAATTGAACTCCTGCCTCGACCATCGTCGAAAGCTGGCGAAAAAACATGACCAGATCGTCAGATTTGAGTTTCTTTGTAAAAGTAAAAAAGGAACTTTTTCTGTCGGTTTTTGTGGCCGACGATTTTGCTTCTCGTCTTTCCGCTGAAATGATCGTAATAGACTTCTTCCGCAAGGTGGACGCCAGCGTATGAGAACTTTCGGCTTCCATGACACCTTTGACTTTTTTCCCGTTCGCGTCGATTGCAATGTAAGAATACTCCGGCATCAAATAATCCTCAAGACCTCGTCGATCGTCGTCAGTCCCTCTTTAATCTTTTTCATACCGTTGAACATGAGAGTTTCCATGCCGAGTTCTTCGCTCCGTCTGCGGATTCGTTCTTCGGAAGCATCGGCGATGATCAGTTCTTTGACTTCCGGCGTCAACAGGAAAAACTCATAGATCGCTACCCGTCCCCAAAAACCGGTACCGGAGCAATGGTCGCATCCTTTTCCTTTATAAAATGTAATTTCATTAGGATTGACTCCCAACGCTTCCAATCGGGCAAAGACATCTGCGCTCGGCGTATCGACCGTTTTACAGTGCAGACAGATTCGACGCGCCAACCGCTGAGCAACGACTAACGAAAGCGCCGAAGTAATCAAATATTTATCGATCCCCATGTTCAACAAACGGATGATTGTCGCCACCGCATCATTGGTATGCAACGTCGATAAAACCAGATGTCCGGTTAACGCCGCCTTGATCGCTATTTCTGCCGTCTCTTTGTCTCGGATTTCACCGACCATAACAATGTCCGGGTCCTGCCGCAAGATCGAACGCAGTCCGGCCGCAAATGTAAGTCCGACCTGCGGACGCGCCTGAATCTGGTTAATGCCTTTTAGACGATATTCCACGGGGTCTTCGATCGTAATGATATTTTTATCGGGCGAATTGATAAAATTGAGCGACGAGTAGAGCGTCGTCGTTTTGCCGCTTCCGGTTGGGCCGGTCACTAAAATCATTCCATGAGCCATTGTGAGGATTTCTTTAAACTTTTGCATCGTTTTCGGCTCGAATCCGATATCATTGATATTCAGTGACACACTGCCTTTGTCCAAAATTCGCATGACAACCTTCTCGCCATAGATCGTCGGAAGTGTGGAAATGCGAATATCTATCTGCCGCCCCATAATCTTGATCTTGGTTCGGCCGTCTTGCGGCACACGACGTTCGGCGATGTCTAAATTCCCGAGAATTTTAATACGCGAGATAATTCCCAACTGCATCCGTTTGGGCGGTGGCGTGATTTCGCGTAAAATGCCATCCACTCTCAAGCGAATCTTCAATTCCTTTTCCTGAGGTTCGATATGCACATCGCTCGCCCGATCCTGTGTTGCCTGTAACAGAAGCAGATTGACGAATTTGATCGCCGGCGCATCTTCCGCCTGAATCCTGAGCATCTCTTCGTCCGATTCTTCGTCGTCCTCTTCTTCGACCTCGAAATCGACCAATTCCTTCATGCTCTCTTCCAGATTTCCTTTTTGAGCATAAATCTTGTCGATTTCTTCCTCGATAACCGCTCTGGGTGAAAAAACGACATCCAAAGAAAAACCGGTCCTTATCCGGATCGTCTCAAGCGC
>Ga0265296_1005525_pt1 | contig 10321 bp, 11 predicted proteins | sample MunlanPumphouse1_FD_189073 | JGI IMG/M metagenome (GOLD analysis project Ga0265296, IMG submission 189073) | Groundwater microbial communities from a municipal landfill in Southern Ontario, Canada - Pumphouse #1 | ecosystem: Environmental > Aquatic > Deep subsurface > Groundwater | place...
CTTTTTCAGCAGGTGCTCAGAACAAGAAACAAGGCCATTCACAACCCGACAACTATTTCAGAAGAGGATTTTGATATGGCGGTAAAGGACCTGAAATTGCTTGAGGCTAAAATTTAATGAAGAGCGATTTTATAAAAAAATTTATTCTGCCGCCCGGGCCGATACTCGGACTGATACTTGCCGGCATGCTTCTCCTGAGCGCAGTTCTTTATTACCGGGCTGTCAAGATACAGAGATTTCTTGAACCGGCGCTTGCTATTTCCCAGCCCAGGAACGAATTTGCCAGGAGTATTAACAGCCTGCTCTTAAAAGAGTTTGGGACAGAGGAAGTCAGGGGCATAAGATTTAAGACGGGTTCTATTTTCGTTGAAGAGTCTTTGCTGTTTGACAACGGCAACAGCATGAAGGAGTCTGCATATACAATCCTGAAGAAGCTGGGGCATATTTTTATGTCGGCCCTGAATGACAGTAAAACAAGGTCTCATATTGATCTCATACTTGTCAGCGCCGGATTCCCGGTTAATCCGGACACTAAACTTAACAGTAAGATGAGGATTGATATGCAGCGCAAGGCTGAGTTAATCCTGTATTCCATGTACAAGTCAGAACCTGAACTTGAGAAGAACTATGGGACATACCTTGCAGCCACTGCCATGCCTGTCAGCGCTTCAGGCGAAAAAACAAGCTGGGTGGAATTCCGTATCATCCCTACTGAACTGGTGCATATAGAAATGTTGTTGAGATTAGGTAAATATACGCAGCGAAATTAGTTCAAGGTAAGGCTTGAAGCATCAGGGTGTTATTTTATAATCTCGGCGGTAAAGCTGAACAGCTCTGCATCCTTCCACGCATCTTTTGACAGCCCTGCCTTAAGGGATAACTGTTCAAGGAATGTTTTTGTGTCCCATCCGAATTCAGTTGGAACCTGCGGAAGGAGCAAACCGCTGTTCTGTCCCTTTACAAGAAAGAGCCCGTGTTTCCCTATCTCTATCTGCTTTATATCCCTTAGCGGCTCGAATGGTGATAGAATGGAAATCTCAACTTCCATATCTTTCAGCTCTTCCCTGGTCATCGGCGAAAACCGCGGGTCTCTGGAAGACGCGGAAACAGCATTCATGATTACAGACCTGTACAAAGGCATCACAGGCTGCAGATTGCCAATACAGCCGCGCAGATTGTTGTTTCTCTTTATTGTGACAAAGGTAGCGCCATTTGCTGCAAGTTTCGGATCCTTTATTTCAACGTCAGGGGTTTTGCCATGAGATACATAATTGACAATAGTATTCTTTGCCAGTGAGAGGAGTTGTCCTTTTTCCTCTTTCGTAAGCGCGCTTTTGTAAAGCCCTATTGCTGCATATCCAACAACTCGTAGAGTCGAGTCTGCGACACGGCTCTTGTCACCGGTAACATCTCCTGAATTTGCATATTTAAAAAGCAGGCCGTTTGTAGCGCCCAGCCCTTTTGCAACAGCCATCGCGAATAGTACCGGATAACCTCCGCACATCTCGCCTTCTCCTGTCATCAGATATCTTTCGACATCTTCGAGAGACATCCTTTCTATTGCATCTGTTATCTTTTTATCTTTCAGCAAGGCAGTATTATAGTCGTGATAATGAGAGAGGTCGGTGCTTGCAATGATGATTGTCTTCTCGTCTTTTCTGAGCAACTCCGTTAGTTTCTCTTTAAGGAATTCAAAAGATTCTCTTGTCGGAGAACCGACAACTATAGGAACTATCTTAAAGTTCTTCAACACCTGCTGCAGAAACGGCAGTTGCACCTCAAGAGAATGCTCCTTTGCAAAGGCATCAGGATAAAAACTTACATTTGCCTTTTCATTTATCAGGGACCCGGCAATCCTTTCGTTAATCTTTATATTCCCGAGAGGTGTTTTCATGCTTCCCTTTGTATAGACAGATACGCCGGTAAATGAAGCATAATGGCTTGGGCCTATAAGTATTATTGTCTTAATATCTCTGCCCGCAAGATGTTTGTATGCGTATGCTGCAACCTGGCCTGAAAACTGATACCCTGCATGTGGAGAAATCAGGGCAATGAGTTTTCCCTCCACTGGTTGCCCTTCTGCCCTGACAAGAAAACCGTCAACCATCTCTTTCAGTGTTTTCTCATCAGACGGATAAAATGTTCCGGCAGCAGAAGGCTCCTTTACATTTTCTTTGCAGCCTGCACAAACAGCAAACTGCAGGGAAAAGACAGTGAACAGTGAACAGTAAACAGTGAACAGCCTAAGCCTCATCTGTTTTTCTCCAGAACATTGCCTTTTTAGATTTCTCTTGTACCACAGGCTTAATCTTTTTAGAAAAGAGGCTCAGGAGTCCACCAAAAAGAAAGAATCCTAAAAACTCCCTTCTTGTTATTTTCCCCCCGGTCTCCTTAACCTTAGCCTCAACCTTAACCTTTTCATTCATCTCCTAACTCCATCTGCCGGGAATATTTACACCGCAGAATCTGCACTTCCCGCCCGATATATTGTTTTGTTTGACAAAGTAACCTATTCTCTCAATAAGAAGGCTTTTACACTTATGGCAGTATGTGTTTTCAGCTTCACTCCTTATATTGCCACTATAAACATATTTTAGTCCAACCTCCATGGCTGTATTTCTTGCATCCCTTATTGTCTCAGGAGGGGTTGGTGGCAGTTCCTTTAGTTTATAATGTGGAAAGAATCTTGAGAAATGCAGAGGGACATCAGGGCCGAGATTCTTTATGATCCACTGACACATCTCTTTTATCTTTTTCATATCATCATTGAGCGTTGGGATAACGAGATTTGTTATCTCAAGCCATACACCTTCATCCTTGAGCACGACCAGCGAATTCAGAACAGGCTTCAGTCTGCCGCCACATATCCTGCTGTAGAAGTCCTCGGTAAATGCCTTTAAATCCACGGCAGCAGCATCCATATATTTTGAAAGCTTCCTTAAAGGCTTTTCATTGATATAACCGCATGTATGCATGGTGTTTTTTATATTAAACTTTTTAGCAATCCGGGCTGTATCATACATGTATTCATAAAAAACTGTCGGCTCTGTGTATGTGTATGTTATTGTCCTGCAATTATAAAACATAGCCTGTCTCACGACCTCATCGGGCGGCAGGTTATAATTGTCTGTCTCTTCAGGCTTTGCCTGTGAGATCTGCCAGTTCTGGCAGAATTTGCACCCTAAGACACAGCCTGCAGTTGCAATCGAAAATGCAGTTGTTGCAGGAAGGAAATGGAAGAAGGGTTTTTTCTCTATTGGGTCTACTGCTACTGCACAGGGCTTTCCATAAACAAGGCTGTAGAGAACACCGCCCTTGTTCATCCTTGCCCTGCACCTGCTATGCTGGCCATTTTCCAGCACGCACTCATTAGGACATAGTTCACATTGAACCGTCTTGCCCATGTTTTATTATAAAACAATACAGAACAGATGGGTATAATAAGCAGTGCCGGTTTATTATTTTTCCTTCCAGTACATGCCTTTGTAGAGACTAAAGCCCCTTCTTTGAGATTGCTTTTTCATAATAAATCCTTCTCTCCAGATAACCTTCAATCTCAGGCATGAAATATTTCTGAAGGATGTTGTATGAGAGGATGAGAATGGTAAGGACTGTTGTCAGGATTGCGAGAAGCCTGAATTTTCTTATATCATTCAAGCCTGTCATCATAAGCTATGATTATTGTTCTGCGTGCAAGTTTCATAAATTTTCTCCTTTTATTGGTTATAACGATGAAATCAGCGGCGGGCTATTGCCCTTCCGCTGGAGTGTCTCGTTATGCGTTGTGTCTTTTTTGTCAAGTTAAGTAATGACCTTAATGCATCATTCACAGAGGCCGAGTCAACAAATGCTTTCGCCACGTCCGGCTCAAGCATTAACATTAAACATAGGGACACTTCCCATATTATTATTTCTTCTTCTTGGGACAACCTCCTTTCTTTGGAAGAATAGCCCGCTCAAAAATCTTCTCAAGTCTCTTTATTATTACCTCTTTGTGCTATATGATGAGGGTAATCCTCTGCGCATAGTCTGGCGATTCTTGGCACGGCTATTAGGATAGACAAATTTTTCACCCTTGCCAAGAAATATGGGAAGTGTCCCTTTGTTTTCTCTTAATAAATAAATTTACACAATTTTGTCATTCCCGCAGAGCTTGTCCCGACTTGTTCGGGATTACGGGAATCCTTATTAAAGAATGTATTAAAGGCAACGATGCCCTCATCTGAAACCCAAGACCAAATTGTAACCTGTCATTCCTGCAAAAGCAGGAATCCAGATAAAAATAAAAAACTGGATTCCGTGTCAAGTACGGAATGACAACTCTGAAATAGATAAAAGCAGAATAAAAGATATCCCTTTTATTAATGCCAGAAACAGGAGGGTATTTTGAACCCCTGCTAAAGGCATCATAAATATTGCAGTCAGAAATGCGCCGAGAAAAGAGCCTGTAAGGTCTATTGCGTAAAGCCTTCCTGCTGCTATAGTTGAGTCCTGCCCCTTCAAGAACAGATTTGCTGCTGCAAACTGCATTCCGCCAATCATGCCGCATAAAAAGCTTAACACATAAAAAAGGATTTCCTGTTTAAAAAGCATAGGGGAAGAAATAAAAAGAATGATTGATGCAATCTCGAGGAGGCGAAGCCATCCAAGAGGTCTCTGAAGGCCTTTTGTGATATGGGCTCCGAAGGCCATCCCCAGCATGAAGACTGCGGTGAGAAGGCCTATCATCTCATAAACGTATCCAAATGACGCCTGATATGCAAGGAGTATCAGCATGGAAAATGCCATTACTGAATATCCTGTTGTAAACATTGAGTAATAGACAGCCTGTTTTTTCTTCCAAAGGATGGCCGCAATAATAATGAATGCTGCCATAAGCACGAGGATTATCTGCCGGTTTTCTATAGCGAGCAGCCGGTTCAGTATCCCCCCTCCATAAACCTCGGACCAGAGCATAAGGTTATAAAGGTAGGCAACCGGTTCCATGTCTGTATTTAGCGCATGGATTTTTTCAAGCCTTTCTCTGACAAGGCTTACCTTTAAAGGGGAAAAGGCATCAGCAAGAATGTAAGGCTGAAAATAGAGGGTCTCAATGGCCCTTTTATAAAACCTTTCACTGAGTGCCTGCGGGTTTGTGTCGAAGGGTTTGCCTGAGGAAAAGATATACCCGTACTCTTCTGAAGAAAGTTTTACGTGGCTGAAGACATTTTTAAGTGAATTGTATATAGAACCGTTTGCCATCTGCATTTTCCTGCCTATGTAGCCGTATGATGCCGGAAGGGTAAGACAAAGTATCCCGTTCTCTTTAAGCGCTGTTTTTGCCTCTTTAAAAAAGCCGGTTGTATAGAATCTGTTTATGTTTGCAGTGGCAGGCTCAGGCAGGTTCAGGATAACAAGGTCATAGGCAGAAGTTCTCAATGCCTTTATGAATTTCCTTGCATCCTCTGTTATTATCCTTACCAGTTTATTATTCAGCAACTCCCTGTCTTTTTCGCTTAGAAGCCTGAAAGAGACCTCAATAATCTTCGGGTCCATCTCCACGAAGTCTATTCCGGAGACAGGATATTTTAAGAGTTCCCCTATTACCGAAGGGGAGCCTCCGACAACCAGTATGCGGGAAGGGGAGGGATGGACAGCCATTGGCAGATGGGCCCTGAGTTCTTCTGTCTGCATATCAGGATATGAGAACTGAAATTTGCCTGAGGCATAGACATTTGCCTGCCCCCTTATATTTAAGACCGTAATCTCGCCGTATCTTGACTCAACCCTTTCGAGCAGTTCTGCGCCTTTCCATTGCAGTGTTGTATAAGCCTTGCTGTTGCCAAAATAGAAAATAACCGGAACAAGAAGGAATACAGCAAGGGCCCTTTTCCTGATAAGCAAAAGGGCTGTTATAAAATTCAAGATGCTTATTGCCATTGAGAGTATAAATACCTCCACCCGTCCTGAGAGCAGCAATGTGAATAATATGCCGCCGGTGAAAGCCCCGGTTGCCTCAAGGCTGTATGTTTTCGCGGCATCTCCGCCTGAGTGAGAAACAGCAAGTGGAAACTGCAATCCTATAACAAAGCACAAGGGCAAAAGGGAAATGACAGTGGCGATTATCGTAGTTGTCAGAGGTATGGTTTCTCCGAAATCAAAGGGTAGAGAGGGCCTTATCAGATTTATCAAAAGGATTGCAGGCTGTGACAGGAGGCCAACGGCAAGAAATGAAACTGCGAAGGCATGTTTATATTTTATTCTATGCCCTGCATAGCTTCCCATGCCCACAGCAGTAAGCCAGACAGAAAGTGTTATGCCGATATCAAGTTCATTGCCTGAAAAAACTGCGAGGAGCTGCCGCAGGCTTATTATCTGCAAAAGTATGGAACTTAGTCCCATTGTGATTATGGGAAGTCCGCGCGTGTTCATAAGGTTATTGTTTAATCTTCAGAAGTTTTTTGCAAGTATTTTAAAATGCTCCTCTGGATTTTTGTGTTTTTGCACTTTTGCACTTTTGCACTGACCCCTTGACCCCTCGAACCCTTGAACCCTGCCTTTCATGCTTCCCCGCTTCCGCTCTTCCTAACTTGCTCCTTGCAGACTTGGACTATTGAACTTCTGGACTACGGTTCTATGGACTACAGGACTCTATGAAATTCTCTCCGCTGCTATGGAACTGAAATTAAAGTAGCCTGTCCCCTTTTTTATACACCCTTTTTTATACTCAATCCCTTCCGTGACTACGCCGCTTCTCAGGGTCTTTGTGTCGTCGCCGAAGGACATAGAAATGACGTTCTGGAGGATTAAGAGAAGAGAGAAGCCTATGGCTATGAGGGTGTATATAGAGCCTGCGATGATTGCGTTTATAAGTAGTTGGTTAAACATTTATTTTACTCAATAATTTTATTCAGTTCTTTTACAGATAATGTAACAGTATTCCTTCCTGAAGGGTATGTTTCCTCTCCGGGATATACTATGAACGCCTTCCGGCACGACAGGTCTTCAAGGGCATTCCAGAAGCCTCTTTCAGCCTTCGGACTTGCCGAATATTTAATTTCTACCGCTACAGGTTTATTCTTTTTGTCCACGAGTAATACATCTATCTCCGCGCCTGCGCTTGTCCTGTAGAAAAAGTATGACCACCCTTCAGGCAGTAAACCGATTATCTGTTCAACAACAAAGCCCTCCCACGACCTGCCGGCTGACGGGTTTCCCATAAGGTCCTCAATGTCTCTGATCCTCAATAATGAGTGCAGGATCCCGGAATCCCGGATGTAAACCTTCGGCGCCTTGATCAGCCTTTTTTTAATGTTGGTATAATACGGCTGTAACCGTCTTGCAATAAAAGTTTCCTCAAGGATATCAAGATAACTTCTCACGGTCGGCGCCGATATTCCAAGGCTGCCTGCTATCTGGCTTGCGTTCCATAGATGTCCGTGGGAATGTGCCAGCATAGTCCAGAACCTCCGGATCTGCGCGGAAGGCACGCGTATGCCAAGCTGGGGTATATCCATTTCAAGGTAAGTCTTTATAAATGCCTCCCTCCACGAAAAACTGTCTTCAGCGCTTTCAGCAAGACAGCTTAAAGGGTACCCGCCCCTCAACCATAACCGCTGAATGTTCTTATATCCGGTTTCGTGAATCGAAAAGGGAGAAAGCTCATGATAGATTATTCTGCCCGCGAGGCTCTCTGAAGATCGCTTTATCAGCTCCGGCGATGCAGAACCGAGAATAAGAAACCTCCCGCCGGTTCTTTTTCTGTCAACGAGCGCACGGATAAGCGGAAACAGTGACGGCATCCGCTGTATCTCATCAATAATCACAAGTGAATCAGCAAATTGTCCCAGATACAGTTCGGGGTCATGCATTTTATTCAGGTCGGAAGGCAGCTCGAGGTCAAGGTATATCACCTTTTTGGAAATCCCTTTCTGGATCATCTTTGCAAGAGTCGTCTTGCCTGCCTGACGCGAGCCGACAATCCCTACCACGGGGTATTTCCTGAGAGATGCTTCAACGGCGCCCTGAATTCTTCTCTTTATCATGCTGGTATTATGAAAGATTGCCTTTCAATTTGCAAGGTAAATTTAACCCGGCCAATTATATCCTATTGTTGTGTCAACCTTATAATTCGGGCTACTTGAATTGAACATACATTTTACTCAATAGCTTGAGTAATTTTACTCAGAATCTAATGAGGATGTAACCCCCGTTAGAAGAAAACCATTGCCTTTCTAACGGGGTAAGGTTAATTTGGTATAGGAGAATTTTTGCTATTTGTAAATTCAACTTACAAATTGTAAGCATCAAGTGCGGAATGACACCATAGAAGCATTAGAGACAATACGCTATCGCAGTTTCTTAAAAGCCTCTGCCGCAAGACTTTTCAAAAACCTCTCCCTCTTTTTTTTATCCTTAATCTCAGCCATAGCCTTTGCGCGTATCTTTTTGAGGGAGGCAAGGTGCTTTCCAAATTCAGCGCCATAAAGTTTTTCAAGCTCCTTCCTGATGGCCTTTGCTATGGAAGGGCTTACTCCTGATGTTGATATGGCTATTGTAAGGGGGCCACGCTTCACAATAGAAGGCACGATAAAATTGCAAAGTGAAGGCACGTCAACCACATTTATAAGATGCGGAGCATCTTCAGAGACTTTTTTATTTGTCTTATTTGAGTCTGTTGCGGCAATAACAAGGAATGCATTTTTCAGGTCGCCCTTCTTATATTTACGAGAGATGTGCTTTATTTTTTTGCTTAAACTTATTGACCTTTTTAAGCTTTTTTCTTTAAGCCTTTTTGTGAGTTCAGGACTAATTACAGTTATATCAGCGCCTGCTTTAAGCAATGAGAGGACTTTTCTTTCCGCGACCCTGCCTCCGCCAACTACGATACATCCTTTGCCCCTCAGGTTTAAGAAAACAGGATAGTAGGAAGGTAAGGTCATTACTTTTTAATGTTAACCGGTGACAATTCTTTCTTTGCTTCAGGGACAAGATTGTTATTCGGATATTTTTCTATCAGGAGTTTGAAATATTCTGCTGCCTTATCTTTCTCCCCGTGTTTTTTATATGCCATTGCAAGACTGTACAGGACATCAGGCTCTTTCTTAAATCCCGGGTATTTCTGCAGCAGCGCCTGAAATCTTTTGATAGCTGCATCATAGGAATCCTTTTTGTAATAGAAGGTCCCTACAACAAATTCATAATCAGCCAGGATGTCTTTGCATTTCTCGATCCTGACTTCCAGTACATCCCTGTAAGGATTTCTCGGGAACATACGTTTGAGTTTTTCAAATTCTTCGAGAGCCTTTGATGCAGCTCCATATCCCCTTTCTGAACTTTCTATCTGATTGAAATATATCATCGCGACCTGATACTGGGCGTAAGACGCATATTTGTGCTCGGGATAGATCTCCAGGAATCTTTTGTATTCGTCAACAGCGCGGTCGGGTTCTTCTTCCTGAATGTATGTATCTGCCATCCTCAATTGTGCCAGGGGGGCATATTTTTTTGTCAGGTCCCTGCTCTTGATCTCAAGGAATGATGTCCTTGCCTCTTCATATTCTTTTCTTCCCATCTGTTCATTTGCCGTTGCAAATAACTTCTCGGCATCAAATGCCTCATCAGGCTTTGTGGTCTTCTTCGAACATGAAAAGACAAGCAATAGGGATAAAAGCAGAAATACTATTTTATTTTTTTGCATATTGTTATTTAAACTTTAAAGGGTGTTTTTAGTCAACCCAGTTTTTTCTCTTGCGCCCTGTATCTTTTTCTTCTCTATGTTTATCAGTAAAAGCGATAGCGCTGCCGGTGTAATGCCCGGGATTCTGCTTGCCTGTCCCATGTTTGCCGGCATAACCTTCTGCAGTTTCTCAAGGATTTCTGTTGACAGGCCGTTAACAGATTTATAATCAAACCCCTCGGGTATCCCTTTCTTTTCGATTTTTTTTAGTTTTTCCGCCAGTTCCATCTGCCTGATGATGTAACCGTTATATTTTGTCTGTATCTCAACCTGTTCCTCTATGTCAGGCGATAAAGATTTTTCCGAAGGAGAAAACTTTTTTATGAAAGCATATTTTACCTCAGGTCTCTTCAGGAGATTTTCAAGGTTTATGTCTTCCGATACAGGAGAGGTTTTAAGCGCTGCAAGTCCCCCGTTAATCTGTGACGGCTTGAGCCTTGTCTTTTTAAGCCTCTCTATTTCTTCACCTATGAGCCTTCTTTTTTCTTCAAACTTTTTGAATTGGGTATCAGTGATGAGGCCGTAGCTGAATCCCTTTTCCATCAATCTCAAATCAGCATTGTCATGCCTCAGGAGCAGTCTGTATTCTGCCCTTGAGGTGAA
>Ga0265296_1005526_pt1 | contig 10321 bp, 8 predicted proteins | sample MunlanPumphouse1_FD_189073 | JGI IMG/M metagenome (GOLD analysis project Ga0265296, IMG submission 189073) | Groundwater microbial communities from a municipal landfill in Southern Ontario, Canada - Pumphouse #1 | ecosystem: Environmental > Aquatic > Deep subsurface > Groundwater | place: Canada...
CTAAAAGGGCGAAGAAGTTAATCCCAATCCTCGTCAATATCAATTGTAATCAAAATTAAGCGGAAAACCTTGACTTGATTAATTTTTTGTTTTTTAGTAATAGTCATAAGTTTATTCCCTGCTTAATATGAACAGCTTACTCCTTCCCAAAAACTTGTCAAGCCAACAAAATTTTTAACGATTATTGCGAAATTCCTTTCAAATATTTCCCTGTCCAGCTGGTTTTGTTTTTTGCAATTTGTGAAGGCGTGCCTTCAGCCACAATTTGCCCGCCTTTATCGCCGCTTTCTGGGCCCAAGTCAATAATCCAATCCGCTTGACTGGCCAAATCCATATTATGTTCAATTACAATTACTGTATTGCCTTTATCAACCAAGGCCCTTAAAACAAATAAAAGTTTGTTTATGTCATCTGGATGCAAGCCAGTGGTTGGCTCATCTAAAATATACAAAGTTTTGCCAGTAGATTTTTTTGATAATTCTGTTGCTAATTTTATTCTTTGCGCTTCCCCGCCTGACAAAGATGTTGCCCCCTGGCCAAGTTCAACGTATGAAAGCCCGACTTCGTTTAAGGTTTGCAATTTTTGGCTCAAAACCGGTATATTTTTAAAAAACTCCAACGCCTCCTCCACTGTCATATTTAAGACATCCGCGATTGATTTTCCTTTATAATCAATTTCCAATGTTTCTTTGTTATATCTTTTTCCGTGGCATTCTTGGCACTGGACATAAACATCAGGCAAAAAATACATTTCGATTTTTTTAACGCCCTGGCCTTCGCATGCCTCGCACCTTCCTCCTTTTACATTAAAGCTAAACCTGCCAAGCTTAAATCCTCTTATTCTGGCCTCTTTGGTTTTAGCAAAAATATCCCTAATATAATTGAAAGCTGAAGTGTAAGTGGCTGGGTTGCTTCTGGGGGTTCGGCCAATTGGGGATTGATCAACCAAAACAACTTTATCTAAAAATTCTGTGCCTAAAATGCTATCGTGCTTGCCAACAATTTCTTTTGACCTGTAAAACTTTTGATACAAGGCCTTAGCTAAAATATCGTTAATTAAGCTTGATTTGCCAGAACCCGAAACTCCAGTAACACAAACAAACTTACTAAGAGGAATCTTAACATCAATATTTTTTAAATTATTTTCTCTTGCCCCTTTTATTTCTAAATAATTTTGAACTGCCTTTCTTAATTCCTGATTTTTAATTCCCGGTTTCTTAACAGAAATCTTTTTTCTTCCCGAAAGATACTCTCCAGTAAGCGTCTTTGAACACAAAAGCCGTTGAGGTGTTCCCTCAAAAACAACCTTCCCGCCCCGCTTGCCTGCCATTGGGCCAATGTCAATTATCCAATCGGCCTCTCTAACCGTTAAAGGATCGTGTTCGACTACGATAACTGTATTGCCAACATCTCTTAATTCTTTTAAAGTTACAATTAATTTGCTTTGGTCTCTTGGGTGCAAGCCAACTGATGGCTCGTCAAGTATATATAAAACCCCTGTTAATTTAGAGCCAATTTGAGTGGCCAGCCGAGCTCTTTGCTCTTCTCCGCCTGACAATGTTTCAGTTTCTCTGGACAAACTTAAATAATCCAAGCCCACGCTAACCAAAAAACCCAACCGGCTGATAACTTCTTTTATCAAGGGTTCTGCTATTTTAATATTTTCTTCAGAAAAACTTTTTGAAAGATTTTCAAAAAATTTTTTATAATCAACAGATGGCATGCCCGCAATATCAGCAATTGATTTATCAGCAACCTTCACAGCTAAAGCTTCTTTACTTAACCTTTTACCGTTACATTTTTCACACACCCGAGAAACCATATAACGTTGAATTTCCTCTTTTGCCCAATCAGAATCTGTTTCCCAGTATCGTCTTTGCAAATTTGAAATAACCCCCTCAAACCCTTCGGCTCCGTATAAAATCAAATCTATTACCTCTGGCTTTAAATTTTTAACCGGGGAATCCAAAGAAAAATTGGAATTTAAAGCTAAGTCCGATAAAATATTCCAATAATAGCCCTGCCTGCCAATTTTGTGACTGGCCCTTGCCCATGGAAAGATAGCGCCTTCAGCAATTGATAAATTTTTATTAGGGATAACCAAATCCGGAGAAACTTCTAATTTTTTGCCAAGCCCTTGGCAATCTTTGCAGGCCCCAAAAGGCGAATTAAAAGAAAACAATCTTGGCTCAATTTCGGGCAAAGAAACTTCGCAGTAATCACAGGCAAAATGCTCTGAAAAAATCAAATCCTCTTTTTCTTTTTGGCTGATAATCACACCGCCCTTGCCTAAGCGCAAAGCAATTTCCAAAGAATCCACCAAGCGGGATTTTTCCATGCCATTATCCAAAACTAAACGGTCAACCACAATTTCAATGCTATGCTTTTTTTCTCTGGCTATATCTTTTTCAATGGCTTCATCAATCCGCTGAACTATCCCGTCAACCCGCGCCCTAACAAAGCCAGCTTTTTGGGCTTCTTGTAAAATAGCTTTATGCTCGCCTTTTTTTGCTTTAACCACTGGGCCAAGAACGTAAATTTCGCTATTTTTTGGCAAAGCCAAAATTTGGCTGACTATTTGGTCAATTGTTTGTTTTTTTACCTCCCTGCTGCATTTTGGGCAATAAGGCGTGCCTACTCTCGCAAATAAAACCCGCAAGTAATCATAAATTTCGGTCATTGTGCCCACGGTTGAGCGTGGATTGTGGCTGGCTTTTCGCTGGTCAATGGAAATGGCTGGGGAAATGCCTTCTATTTTATCAACATCTGGCTTTTGCATAACACCCAAAAACTGCCGAGCATAAGACGACAAGCTTTCAACGTATCTGCGCTGGCCTTCAGCGTATAAAGTATCAAAAGCCAAGCTTGATTTACCGCTTCCCGAAACTCCAGTAATAACCACCAGCTTGTTTTTGGGAATATCAAGATTGATATTTTTAAGATTGTGCACCCTTGCCCCGCGGATGCTTATATAGTTTTGTGGGCTTTTTATAGCTGCCATAAATTATGAAGTATGTATTATAACGATTTTTTAGATAAAAGAAAAGAGTTGCCATAACATAAAGCTATGCAACTCAAATATTGAAATACACATCTTTTAAAGGACACCAAAATATTAAATAAAAACTGTGTTATATTAACGTTAAAGCAAATATGCCACTAAACCAAGGAAAATTTAAGTATATTGACCTGAAAAATATTGAGAAATTGCCAAGAACAACTGGAATTTATGCCTTTAAAAAAAGGGGGGACTTTTTATACATTGGCAAAGCCATCAATATAAAAGAACGCGTCAAAAACCATATCCAGCAGCCAACCTTCAAGGATAATATTTTTGTGCCCCAAACCCAAAAAATTGGTTTTATTGCCACTGACTCGGAAATTGAGGCATTAATTTTAGAAGCAAATTTAATTAAAAAATACCAGCCCCAATACAACACAGTTTGGCGCGATGGCAAAAGCCATAATTTCATTGCCATAACCGATGAAAATTTTCCAAGAATATTTATTACCCACCAGATAGCTCAAACCAATAACAAAAAACTAATAACTAATAACGGGGAAAAGTCATTTGTTATTCATCCTATGCCATTTGTAAGTGTGGGTCCTTTTATCGATGGAGGAGCTTTAAGGCAAACTTTGCGAATTTTAAGGCGGGTTTTCCCTTTTAGAACTTGCAAGGTTATGCCTAAAAAGCCATGCCTGTATAAAGAGCTTAATTTATGCCCTGCCCCCTGTGAGGGAAAGCTTTACCGCAACCCGATTGCGGTAAATTTACCGCAATCGGGTTGCGGTAATTACATTAAAAATATTAAAAGCTTAATAGCGATTTTAAGTGGCAAGAAAAATTCAGTAATTAAAAATTTGCAAAGGGAAATGCTGCGAGCCAGCAAGCAACAGGACTTTGAAGGGGCTAACGAGCTAAAAAAGCAAATCTTTGCCCTGGAAAATGTTTTTTCTCACAGCCATATTCTAAGCAGAGAAACCCTAAAAGGCACCGAGTACCTTCGGGGGACGAAGGCACTCGGTGCCTTCGGCTCCTTGCTCGGCATAAAAAATAAAATAAAACGAATAGAGGGTTATGATATCTCTAATATCCAAGGCCAAGAAGCCACAGGCAGTATGGTAGTGTTTGAAAATGCAAAGAAAAATAAAAATGAGTATAGGAAATTTAAGATAAAAATTACTGGCAAGCCCAACGATACAGCCATGCTCAAAGAAGTTCTATCCCGCAGATTAAAGCACAAAGAATGGGCATTGCCACATGTTATTTTTATTGACGGAGGAATCGGGCAACTGAATGTTGCCCTCAAATTAAAAACTGAAAATGAAAAATTAAAAAATACTAAAATAATAAGTTTAGCGAAAAGACAGAACGAATTGTTTATTGAAGGCAAAGACAAACCAATTCTGTTGAAAAGTCTACCGCAAGAGGTCTCGAATTTAATTTTACAAATCCGCGATGAAGCCCACCGCTTCGCAATTACCTACCACAAAAAACTCCGAAACAAGGCATTCCTCAATTGACTTTCAAGCCAAAAATGGGTATATTATCCTTATGTTAGGGAGAAGTCTAATTGGCGCTACTGTCGCTTCAATATTGGGCCTTTACCTGGCCACTTTATTTGTGCCGGGTGTTTACATCGATGGTTCAGGCTGGCAAATTTGGAAATCTTTAGCATTAGCTGGATTAGTTTTGGGATTTTTGCACATTTTCGTTAAGCCAATTATTGATTTAATTACTTTACCTTTGCGCATTTTAACTTTGGGGCTTATTGGCATTGTAATAAGCATCGCCATTATAGAAATCACAGATATTTTATTCCCCGCTTTGCATATAAAAGGATTTGTGGCTTTATTGTTTACCAGTTTAATTATTTTTGCAGCTGACCTTGTTATTTCCTTTACTATTAAAAAATTTAACAAAAAAAAGTGATATGGTTTCAATTTTACTTATTTTACAAATTATTGTGCCTATTTTATTGACTATTTGCATATTGCTCCAGCAAAGAGGCACGGCTTTGGGAAGCGCTTTTGGAGGAAGCGGAGGAGGATTTTACTCAAAAAGAAGGGGGGCAGAAAAGAAAATTTTTATCGCTACTATTGTGCTTAGTGTTTTATTTATAGTTGTTTCTATTTTAAATTTAGTAAACAAATCTTAAAACTAAAACCTTGTCTCTCAACCTAAAAAGGCTTTTTTCAAAGCCAACAAAATTTCCGTCAAAAAAACAGTGGAAAAAGTTTTTTTCTGTTTTAAATAAAAAAGAAAAAACTTTGTTTCTTGTTTTTGCTTTCTTGCTTGTTTTTTCAGGCATATTTTTATCTTTAAATTTTTACTTCAAAAATACAAAAATTTCCCCAACAGCTGGGGGCTCTTACGCTGAGGGAATAATCGGCCAGCCAAGAATAATCAACCCTCTTTATCTTTCAAACCAGGACGCTGACAGGGACATAGTTGAAATTATATTTGCGGGCTTGATGAAATACGATGAAAACGGACAAATTATAAAGGATTTAATCCAAGATTATTCCGTAAAAGAACAAGGCAAGATTTATGAAATCACTCTAAGGGGCGGCCTTTTATGGCACGATGGAAAGCCAATAACAGCAGACGATGTTATTTTCACTGTCAATTTAATCCAAAACCCGGAATATCAAAGCCCGTTAAGGGTAAAATGGGCTGGAATTTTAATAGAAAAAATTACAAGCAAAACTATTTCTTTTAAATTACCCAAAGAATATGCCGGCTTTTTAGAAACCTTAACGGTTAAAATTCTACCAAAGCATATTTTTGAAAACGTGTCCCCGCAAAATTTGCCAATGAGCTTGGTGTCTGAAGAATACTTAGTTGGCTCTGGCCCTTTTAAGATTAAAAAAATAGACCACGAGCAAAATGGCTCTATTAAAAAAATAACTCTTGAAAAAAATAAGAATTATTACGGGCAAAAACCATTTTTAAAGGAATTTTCTTTTGCCTTTTTTAATGATGAAAAAGATTTAAAAAAAGCTCTTTTGCTTAATGATGTCAACGGCTTTGCAATTAATGACCTTTCCCAATATAAAAACGAATTAAAATCAATGAAAGTTTATGGGGTGGCTGTTCCGCGGTATTTTGCTGTTTTCTTTAATGCCAAAAACGAAGGAATTTTTAAAGATAAAAATTTAAAGGAGGCCTTGAGTTATGCAACCAATAAAGAAGCAATTGTTGAAAATGTTTTTTTCCAAAAAGCTCAAGTAGTAAATTCTCCAATTTTACCAAACTTTTTTGATTTTAATGGACCCAAAACCGATTATCAGTTTGACTTAATAAAAGCCCAGCAAATAATCCAAAAGTCGCTCAATAGCGCGCCAAAAACAGGGCAATTTACCCAAAACCTAACCCTTGGAAGCAATGGCAAAGAAGTTGAAATGTTGCAGGCCTGTTTGGCAAAATTTAGCGATGTTTATCCTAATGGCGAAATAAATGGAAACTTTGGGGCTTTAACCAAGGCAGCTGTTATAAAATTTCAAGAAAAATACGCTGCTGAAATTTTAGCTCCATCTAATATTACCAAGGGAACAGGAGATGTAAAAGCAGCCACCAGAGAAAAATTAAACGCTATTTGTTTTGAAAAAGAAGCAATAAAATCCAAAATTGCCATCACTTTAACAACCTGCGACAAATTTCCATTGCCAGAAATTGCAAAAGAATTAAAGCAACAATGGGATATGGCTGGTTTTGATACAACTATTGAAACAGTTTCCTTGGCTGACTTGCAAAACGCTGTTTTGCCAAAAAACAGTTTCAACATATTATTGTTTGGCGAGGCCTTAGGGGCAATACCCGACCCATTTCCTTTCTGGCACTCAAGCCAAAAAGATTATCCGGGCCTAAATATTGCCAACTACACTTCAAAGCCCGCAGATGCTTTGCTAGAAAAAGCTCGAGAAGCCCAAACAACAGAAAGCCGGCAAGCAAACTTGGAACAATTCCAAAATATCCTAACTCAAGATATACCTGCTATCTTTTTAGTAAGGCCTGACTATATCTATGCGCTTTCTGAAAAAATAAATGGCTTTACTGTAGCAAAAATAACCGAGCCATCAAAAAGATTTTCAAATGTTGAAAATTGGTACCTCAAAACCAAAAGAGAGTGGAAATGACATACGCTTCGCTCCTGTCTATCGTCAATGAAAAACATTATACTTCGGGCGGGAGTAACCCGCCCTACCGATAAACATGAGAAATATAATATTAAATTTCCCCAAACAATTTGAAGTCGGCATAAAAGCTGCAGAACACATAAAACTGGAGAGCAGTTTTGACAATATTATTATCTGCGGGGTTGGGGGTTCGGCTTTGCCTGGCAATTTGCTCTTGGATATGGCTGATATTTCAATTCCAATTTTTATCCACCGCGATTACGGCTTGCCAAAAATTGCCAGTGAAAAAAGTTTAATTATTTGTATCTCGTTTTCTGGCAATACAGAAGAGACATTGTCTGCTTATCAAGAAGCCATAGAAAAAAGTTTTAAACCATTAGTAATTTGTACTGGAGGAAAGATGCAGGAGTTAGCCGAACAAAATAATTTGCCAGTAGTAATTGTGCCAAATGATTGTTTGCAGCCAAGATTTGGCACTGGGTATTTAGTTTCTGCTTTAATAAAAATTTTAGATAATTGCGGAATAACTAATAATTTAAGCCAAGAAATATTAAAGATGGCAAAAAACTTAACCCCAGAAAGCTTTGAAGCACAAGGAAAAATATTAGGAGAAAATTTACTTAATAAAATTCCTGTGGTTTATAGCTCCAACCAATATAAATCAGCAGCTCGAATTTGGAAAATAAAATTTAACGAAAATTCCAAAATTATGGCTTTTTGGAATTACTTTCCAGAATTAAACCACAACGAAATGGTGGGGCTAAGCACAAATAACAAAAAACAAATAACTAATAACAACTTTCACTTTATTATTTTAAGAGACAACGATGACAATCCAAAAATATTAAAAAGGATGGAAATAACAGCGGATTTAATAAAAAAAAATGGGGGGGATGTTGAAATAATAGGAATGCAAGGCGCCACAAAAATAGAAAAAATCTTTAATTCCCTTTTGCTTGGCGATTGGGCTTCTTACTACTTAGCTCTGGCTTATATGCAGGACCCTGTGCCTGTTGAAATTGTAGAAAAATTTAAGAAACAGCTGTCATAGGATTAATTTTTGTCCAGATGGTAAATTGCGGACGTGGTGAAATTGGCAGACACGCTAGCTTCAGGAGTTAGTGGGAGCAATCCCGTGGAGGTTCAACTCCTCTCGTCCGCACAAATAATTTTAATTTATATGGAAAATCAAATAGAAAATAAAATAGAAATAGAAAACCAAAGAATAAAAGCCCAGCGCGGGCCAACTCTAAGAATTATCCCCTTGGGCGGTATGGAAGAGGTTGGACGCAATATGACTGTGTTTGAATACGAAAAAGACATAGTTATTTTGGATATGGGCATTCAATTTCCAGAAGAGGATATGCCTGGCATTGACTATATTATTCCAAGCATCAGCTATTTAAAAGGCAAAGAAAAAAATATCAGGGCTGTTATTTTCAGCCACGGCCACCTTGACCACATTGGGGCTGCCCCTTTGCTTTTACCAAAACTTGGCTACCCCCCTGTTGTTGGCAGGGATTTAACAATTGCCATGATAAAGAAAAAGATGGAGGACTTTAATAAAGGCTCAGCCAAAAAATTAGATGTCCTCCGTATAAACTCGGTTGACGATATGTTTGATTTTGGAAAATTTAGAATCGGATTTTTTAATGTTGAGCACTCTATAGTTGACGCAATTGGCGTAATTATCAACACGCCCCAAGGAACGGTTATCCATCCTGGCGACTGGACAATGGAAAAAAATCCTGTTAACGGCCAGCCATTAACTTATCACCATTTAGCTGATCTGCCAAAACCAAAAATTTTAATGCTGGAAAGCTTGGGAGCCACAAATACCTCTCCGGCAATGGTTGGGGAAAGAGAAATGTATGCCAATTTAGAAAAATTAATTTCAGAGGCCAAAGGCAAGGTTATTATTGGCACTTTTGCCTCTCAAATCAATAGAGTTGGCCATCTTTTAGAATACGCCAAACAAATCGGCAAAAAAGTTGCCTTGGATGGGTATAGCATGAAAATGAATGTGGAAATCGCCAAAGAACTTGGCTATATAAAAGTTGGCAACGAAACCATTATACCTGCCAATAGTATTGGCAAATATCCAGACGATAAAATTATTATTATCTGCACTGGCGCCCAGGGCGAAGGCAATGCTGTTTTATCTAGAATAGTCAGTGGCGACCACAAGTTTATTAAAGTGCGAAAAAATGACACTATTATTTTTTCTTCTTCGGTAATTCCTGGAAACGAAAGAACTATCCAGCGCTTAAAAGACAACCTTTATAGAAAATGCGATAATGTTGTCCATAGCGATATAATGGATGTGCATGCGAGCGGGCACTGCAATGCAGACAGTATTAAAGAAATGCTCAAACAAGTCCAGCCAGATTTTTTCTTGCCTGTTTATGCTAATCATTATATTTTAAAAGAAGCTGCCAAATTAGCTTTTGGCATGGGTTTTCCAGAAAAAAATGTTTTTGTTTTAGATAATGGCTCAATTATTGAGTTTCGCAATAAAGAAGCCAAGCTTTCAAATAAAAAAGCGGAAACGGGATATGTTTTTGTTGATGGATTGGGCATTGGGGATATTGGCGAAGTGGTTTTGCGAGACCGCCAAAACCTGTCCCAAGATGGAATGTTTGTAATAATAGTAGTAATAGACAGAGCAACTGGAAGAGTAAAAGGCTCTCCTGATATAATTTCTCGCGGATTCATTTATTTAAGAGAATCGCAAGAACTGCTAAGAGAAACCAGAAAAAGGGTTATTGGTATTGTAGAAAAGCCTATTAAAGATACTCTGCCACCAAGCTTAACCTATATTAAGGATGAAATAAGAAACAAAATTGGCGAATTCTTATTTATGAAAACCGAGCGCCGGCCAATGGTTCTGCCAGTCATTTTAGAAATATAATTAATATAAAAATATGAGAATTTTTAGCGGTATCCAGCCAAGCGGTAATATCCATATTGGCAATTACTTAGCAGTAATAAAGCAATGGGTGGCTTTGCAGGAAAAAGCGGATTGTGTTTTTTGCATTGTTGATTGGCACGCAATTACTGTGCCTTATGAAGTAAAAATATTACAGCAAAAAATAAAAGAAGTGGCTTCTATTTATTTAGCTTCGGGGATTAATCCTGAAAAATCAATTGTTTTTGTGCAATCGCAAATAAAAGAGCA
>Ga0265296_1005527_pt1 | contig 10320 bp, 11 predicted proteins | sample MunlanPumphouse1_FD_189073 | JGI IMG/M metagenome (GOLD analysis project Ga0265296, IMG submission 189073) | Groundwater microbial communities from a municipal landfill in Southern Ontario, Canada - Pumphouse #1 | ecosystem: Environmental > Aquatic > Deep subsurface > Groundwater | place...
TGGCAAAGGAATGACGGATTAAATGCGGGTGGATTTTTTGCGGTATGCCCGCTTTTCGGCCATAGTAATCAATTAATCTTTGTATTGCTCGCGGGATAATTCTCCCGATAACTTTCGGAGCTCGCCTTGAACCCCTCGGTCCTGAGCTCGGGGTCGAAGGACTTGTCGAATGGGTTGAGCGGGTTAAACTCACAAAAAGCGCTTCTTCGGCATCAGTTCGTTTATCTAAATAATTTTTTATCGCTTTTTTCGATGAATCGGACAAAAACACCAAACGTATTTTTCCGCCTTTGCCGCGCACGGAAATTTCTCCTCTGTCCAAGTCAATATACCTGTCTAGAGAGCAAAGTTCTGAAACACGAAGGCCGGTTGAAAATAAAACTTCCAAAATTGCTTTGTCGCGCAGTCCGCGGAGATCGGTTGTTTTTGGCGCGGTCATAAGCCGCTCCAAATCGGAGTACTCCATTATATCTATCTGACGCTTTGGAATTTTTGGCAACTCTATTTTTTCCGAAGATAAAACTTTATAATCGTTTTTCGCTAAGTATTTCAAAAAATTGCGAAGAGCTATTATATAGTAGCTTTGGGTTGAGCGTTTGAAATTTTCTCCATCTCTCGGATTATGAAGACGCGCCAGATAAAGTCGGAAATCCCTGACTTTGTCCGAAGTAATGTCATTTTCGGATTTTATCTTCGCGAACTGAAAAAATTTCGTCAGATAATGCTCGTAATTCTCCCGCGTTTCTTTGGTTCTTCCTTTCTCAATCTCTAAGTAATCAAGATAATTTTTTAACAATTTATTTATATCAGCCATAGGAAATAGCGATTAGCCACTAGGGTATGGCCAATAGAGTAATAGTTTCGTTCACTATACCCTAAACCCTAGTCGCTAGTGGCTAAAATAATTTTACCATTATTCTGTCGTAAAAGAAATGGGTTTTCTAACATATCTGCGGATTTGTCATAAAACCTTGCGCAGATTTTATAACATCACTTTGTTCAATCATAAAATCTGCTTACAGGCAAAGCGAAGTTTTTTATTGACAAAAATTTGTTTAAATGATATCTTTAAAGGGCTTTGTTTAAATTTCGGAGTCACTAGGCGAACGAAATTTAAAAACAAAACCTTTACCCCGTGAGATAGGCGAAGCCGCCATCTAACGGGGTGCTCAATTCTGTAGATAAATTTTTGGCGCTACAGACAATGAGCTCAAAAATTTATACACAATTGGCATGCTTACCAAAACTCAAAAGAAAGGTTTAATTAAAGAACATGCTGTTCACGAAAAGGACAGCGGTTCTATGGAGGTGCAAGTTTCGTTTTTAACCAAACAAATCAGCGAGCTCACCGGCCATCTCAAAAAAAATCCCAAAGACCATTCTTCGCGAAGAGGGCTTTTAAAAATGGTAGGAAAGCGAAAGAAATTTCTTGATTATTTGTCCACGAGAAGGAAAGCATCATACGATAAGCTGATTAAAAAATTGGGATTGAAGAAATAAAGGATTTGGTCTGAATTTTGGAGAGAGAGCGAACAAAATTCAGAAATAAAACCTTTACCCCGTGAGATAGGCGAAGCCGCCATCTAACGGGGTGCTCGGTTTTAAAATTAAATTTAACTTCGCTCCGCTTGTAAAATTTAAATAAAACCGGCATGAGAAACAAATCGCAGAGAGTAGGCATTTTTATAGATGTCCAAAACCTTTATCATTCCGCCAAACATCTTTACGGCGGAAAAGTTAATTATCGGGAGCTTATAAAAGCTCTTACTGACGGCAGACAGCTTATAAGAGCTCTGGGTTATGTGGTAAAAAGCGAAACTTCCGACAAGTCCGCGCCCACAGGCGAGGCGTCTTTTTTTGAGGCCTTGGAAAAAGCCGGCGTGGAGTTAAGGATGAAAGATATTCAGGTTTTTCCGGGCGGCGTTAAAAAAGCCAATTGGGACGTGGGTATGGCGGTTGACGCGCTTCGAATGTCCAGTTTTTTGGATGTCATAATTTTAGTCACCGGCGACGGTGATTTCGAGCCGCTTGTTGAATATATCCAGTGGGGTATGGGCCGGATTGTGGAGGTCGCGGCTTTTGGCTATAATACATCGTCTAAGTTAAAAGAAGCGACTGATCTTTTCGTTGATTTGGAAAAGATGCCGAGAGTAATGCTAAAAAAATAACAAATCAACGAATAACTAATCTGTACGACCCATTCGACAGGCTTAGGGTCGTCCTGAGTAGGCCGAAGGACGAAGCAACTAATAAACGAATTCGTTAATTTGTAAATTCGCGCCGATTCGTTATTAGATGATAAAGTGAAACGTATGTTGAACGAAAAAGAATTTTCAATTGATTTTGCGGGGAAGCCCCTGACTTTAAAAGTTTCCAAAATCGCCGAGCAAGCCAACTCGGCTGTTTTAGGTCAATACGGCGATACCGCGGTTCTGGTAACCGCCACAATGGGTAAATCTGACCGCGCCACGGATTATTTCCCGCTCGTGGTTGATTACGAAGAAAAATTTTATGCTGCCGGAAAAATTATCGGCAGTCGTTTTATACGGCGCGAGGGCCGGCCTTCTGAAGAAGCTACTCTTTCCGGCCGCATGATCGATAGGATATTAAGGCCGTTTTTTAATTCGCGAATTAGAAGAGACGTGCAGATAGTTATTACGATTCTTTCTTATGACGAAGAAAACGATCCGGACTTTATTTCCCTTCTTTCCGCGTCAACCGCTTTGGCGATTTCCGATATTCCGTGGAACGGCCCGGCAGCCGGAGTGCGACTCGCGAAAATAAAAGGAGGCGGCTTGATGATTAATCCGTTAAAGTCCCAGATAAACGGAGGCGAATTTTTGTTTGAGGCGTTTGTCGCCGGAAACGAAAATAAAATCAATATGATAGAATTGATCGCAAACGAAGTTAATGAAAACGAAGTCGTTGAATCTTTTAAAATTGCCCAAGAGGAAATTAAAAAACTGATTCAATTCCAAAAAGAAATTATTGCTAAAATCGGAAAGCCGAAAGCCGAAGTGCTTCTTGTTGAGCCGGACCCGAACTTAAAGCGTAAAGTTCAGGAATTTTTGAAGGACAAACTTGAGACCGCTGTTTATGTTTCCGATAAAAGCGAACAAAGTGAAAATTTGCGAAAATTAAAGGAAGGCCTCAAGAAATACTTGGTTGAAGAAGAGCTAATTCCTGAAGGCGTCGAGTCAATAATTGAAGAAGAAATAGACGCGCTTATTCATAAAAATATTTTGGAAACGGATAAACGTCCGGACAATAGAAAACTTGACGAAGTCCGGCCGCTTTTTGGTCAAGTCGCTTTATTCAAGCGGCTTCACGGCTCGGCGCTATTTTTTAGAGGCAGTACGCAGGCCTTGGCGGTTACAACTTTAGCCGCGCCCGGACAAGAACAAATGATAGAGACAATGGAGGTCTCGGGAAAACGCAGATTTATGCTTCATTACAATTTCCCGCCTTATTCGGTTGGAGAAATAGGCAGAATGGGTGGGCCGGGACGTCGAGAAATCGGCCACGGCGCTTTGGCTGAAAAAGCGATTAGGTCAATAATCCCTACCAAAGAAGAGTTTCCTTATACTATTCGCGTTGTTTCAGAAATTTTATCCTCAAACGGTTCGTCTTCTATGGCAACTGTTTGCGCTTCAGTGCTTTCGTTGATGGACGCGGGCGTGCCTATCAAAAAACCGGTGGCGGGCATTGCGATGGGATTAATCCTGAAACGTGAAACTTATAACTTGAAACATCAAGATAAAGATTCAGAATCAGAAAGTTCCAAGATTCAAGCTCCACGACATAAGATTCTAACCGATATTCAAGGCCCGGAAGATCACTACGGAGATATGGATTGTAAGGTTGCAGGTACGACCGACGGGATTACCGCCATACAAATGGACGTAAAAATTGAAGGCGTTACCGCGGGTATTTTAAAAGATGTTTTGATTCAAGCTAAAAAAGCGCGATTGGAAATCTTAGAAGTCATGAAAGCCGTTATTGATAAGCCGCGCGAAAAATTGTCCGAATACGCGCCAATCATTTTGACAATTGATATTAATCCGGAAAGAATCGGCGAAGTAATCGGCCCGGGCGGAAAAATAATAAATATGATTATTAAAGACACCGGCGTTACGACAATAGATATTGAGCAAACCGGAAAAGTTTTCGTTTCCGCCACCACGCCCGAACAGGCCCAAGCGGCGATTAATTTCATTCAGTCCTTAACAAAGGAATTTGAAGTCGGCGAAATTATTGAAGGGAAAATTATCAAACTTTTGGAATTCGGCGCTATTGTTGATTTGGGCGGCGGCAACGACGGAATGATCCACATTTCAGAAGTAAAAAGCGGATTTTTAAAAGACATTAACGAAGTCCTTAAATTAGGCGATGTTGTGAAAGCGAAAATTATAAAAGTTGAAAACGGAAAAATTGGACTTTCAATAAAAGCCCTTAGCGTTTAATAAAATTGATAAAGATTAGATCTTTCGGTCCCTCAGGATAACGAATTGATGTCATTCTGATCCGTCAGCGGACGGAGAAGAATCTCAAAAAAACTCGCTACTTAGCGAGTTTTTTTGATAATCGAGATTTCATTCGCGAGGCCGTATTTTTCTTTATTAGGTTTACTTTCGTGGCTTTGTCCAGTTTTTTATAAACAACTCTGAGCGTTTCTTTTGCTTTTTCTTTGTCCTTCGCGTCTAAAAACTTTTTGTATTCTTTCAATACTTTTTTCAGGTCCACTTTCCGTCTCGCGTTTACTAATCTTCTTTTTTCGCTTTGTCGCAAGGCCTTTTTGGCTGATTTGATTCTTGGCATGAATTCTTGAAACATGAAACTTAAAACTTAAAACATAGAAATCTTCAATGCTTCAAGATTCAAGATTCACGAGTTATGATTTTGTATGGTTGTAATGCTAATATAGAAAAAATTTATTGTCAACGCGTCTTTTACAAAAATTTGTGAGGGATAAAAAAACCGGAGAGGAATTCTCTCCGGCGATCCGGCAAGGTACTGCGAGATTTCATAAAGGAACTTCTTCATTAATAAGAGTTGACATATGGTAATATGCCCAGCGATTTAATTCTGTCCCTGGCGCCCAGGAGGTAAATACAGAATACCACTGGTCGAATGTCATTTTCATCCCGTTCATCTTTTTCGCCGTCCTTTCATAAACGTCCCGGAAATCAGAACCAACAGGGCAGCACACCGATCCCATGGCAGTTTTGGCTAAAGCGTGGAGTTTATCAAAGTCATCGCCAGCCAATGTTTCCATTTTGAAAATAGCATTTTTTCTTCTTTCGAAATTGGAACTGAAAGGACCGCCATCGCGTGGAATTAGACCGAAAATCGTATTCCACTGCCAGAAATCAGTTGCCTTTTTTTCCATTTCTTCCACGGCTTTTGCCACGAGCCATCCCGGAACGTTTTTCGGCCGGCATATTTCGTATAGCTCATCGAAGAAAGTAATCCTAGTCAGGAAATCTTTCGGTAGTTTTTCCCAATATAACGCCACTGCGAGTCCAAATCCTATTGTTTCTGCCAGTGTCGCAACTTTCTTATTGATTCCCTGTTCCATCTCCGCGTCTCCTTTCGTATCAGGCGGTTGGTATATGAAACATCCGTTATTCGTTTTGAGTTAATAGCTGCTCATAAATTAAGGCAAGGCCACCACATTGTCAACGCGTCCCTTACAAAAATTTGTGAGGGATAAAAAATGGCCGGGAGCGAATCCTCGGCCATCGAAAAAGATACAGTCGTGGTTTTACTTGAATTCATCAGATACATGGCCCATCATGGCGTGATATGCTTTGTTATACAATTTCGTATCTGGGGGTTCGGCGGTCAGAAGCCGCACACACTGTTCAAATGTCAGGGGGCCGCGACAAATCTTGTTTTCAGCCGATTCCGCAAGTGTTGCGAATTGATCCCACACGTCCGATAGCTTGATTATCGCGTATAGTTTTTCAAAATTTTCCCCGGCCATTTCGCTCATCTCGCGAATGGCCGCTTCTCTCCGATTATCATAACAGCTAGCTATCGGGTCCCTCGGAGAAAGTTCATAGATCATTTTCCGCTCCAAGAAGTTTGGGGGTCTCTTTTCCATCTCATCCAAAAGAGACCATTTAGATTTAGGATCAATGTTTGCCCTGCAAATTTCGGCCAGTTTGTCGAACGAAAGCGTGGCGAAAAAATCCTGAGGAATAAAATCCGCGCTTTTTAGCAGCGAAACCGCCAGTCCGAAACCAAGTCCCTTAAACGCCAATATTTCGATCATGTCTCCCAGTTCTTGGTTCTTCTGATCCTGTTCCATGACTTACCTCCATAGGATTTCGCCATTTCTGGCGTTAAGAGTTAAGAGTAAGAGTATGCCGATTTAAATAAAAACTGATTACAAACTAAACAAAACTAATCTGTTTGTCAATTTTCCTCCCTTTATACTTTCTACTTTCTACTTTATACTATTTTTATGATCTATTCCCTCTCCGGCAAGCTCACCGTAAAAACCAAACTTTTTATTATTATTGAAACGAGCGGAATCGGCTTCAAAGTTTTCGCTTCCCGAAGAACTATCAACAAGCTCCCGAAAATAAATTCGAAAGCGAAAATTTTTTGCCATACTCACGTCAAGCAAGACGGAATTGAGCTTTACGGATTTTACGATAAAACCGAAATGGAGGTTTTTGAAATGCTGACTTCTATAACCGGCGTTGGCCCGAAAATGGCTTTAAAAATTTTGTCGGTTATAAAGCCGGAAGAATTAATGTCCGCGGTTAATAAAAACCGCGCCGACCTCCTTACAAAAATTTCCGGAGTCGGCAAAAAAACAGCCGAGCGGATAATTTTGGAATTAAAAGATAAAATAGCGGTTAAAGAAAGCGAAGAAATTATTTCTATGCTGGAAATTGACGTTGATATTTCTGAAGCGCTAAAGAGAATGGGTTACAGACAAAACGAAATAAAAGAAGCTGTTAAGTCCATTTCTTCAAAAAGTGAAAAACCAGAAGAAAGAATCAAAGCGGCGTTAAAATTTTTAAGCAAGCGATGATTTTATTTCATTCCAATCAAATATATTCTCGCTACCGTTCGCTCGCCCAGCGAGCTCGCTCACTGGCTCTCGTCGCTCGCTCGTCCAGCCGCAAGTTCCGTAGAGCAGCTCTCGCAGGTGTCGCAAGCTTGGTATCCGAAGGATTTGCGATACCGAGAGGCGCAGGCGGCTTTGGCCGCTGGAGCCAAAGAACCGCCGGTGCTCATAGGAATTTGCGGCTGGACACCGTGCCCGCTCGCTCCTCTAACCGCGCTATGAATATATTTGATTGAGAATAAAAAAAATGAACATTGAGCCGATTTTAAATTTTGGAAGAAAAGTCATCCCCAAGCCGGTTTTCGAATTTTTCCAGCCAGCTTACCATTATTTACTGGCTTTTTTTGGCGCGTTTTTTTACGGCTTCCCGTCGAGAAAAATAACTGTTATTGGCGTTGTCGGCACTAAAGGAAAAACAACCACCTGCGATTTAATCGCTCAAATTTTAAATTCATCGGGCCATAAAACCGCGCTGGTTTCCACGGTTTTGATTCGTATTGGCGAAAAAGAATGGAAAAACGAGAAAAAACAAACAATGCTTGGCCGGTTCCAGCTTCAGAAATTTTTAAATCAAGCGGTCAAAGATGACTGTAAATACGTTGTTATAGAGACATCATCCGAGGGGATTTTACAATACAGGCATAGGTTTATTGATTATGATGTGGCGGTTTTCACAAATTTGTCGCCCGAACACATTGAACGCCACGGCGGGTTTGAAAATTACCGCAACGCCAAAGTTAAATTATTTGGAAAAACAGCCGCAAAAGAAAACAGCATCGGTATTTATAATTTGGACGACCCAAACGTTGAATATTTTTTAAAGCCGTCCGTCAAAACGCGAATAGGATATACGATAGAAAATTTAAAATTTAAAAATCAAAATTTAAAATTAAATTTGGATAAAATAATAGAAATTAAAAATGTCCGATTGGGTTTGAACGGGGCAGCATTTATTGTCAATAATGAAAAAGTTGAAATTCCTTTAATCGGAGAATTTAACGTTTATAACGCCGTGGCGGCAATCGCGACTTCGCTGGCGTTGAATGTTCCGATAGAAAAAGTAAAATTCGCGTTCGCGAAAGCAAAGCCGACTCCCGGCAGAATGGAAATAGTCGCGAATAATAAAAATATTACGGTTATTATTGATTACGCCCACGAACCATTGAGCTTAGAATCTATTTATAAAACCGCCCAAAACTACTTGTCGACAGCCACAGCCAAAAATTTAATGATTTGCGTGCTGGGCGCTCAAGGAGGAGGCCGCGATAAATGGAAACGCTTTGAAATGGGCAAAATCGCCGGTCGTTACTGCGGCAAAATAGTGTTGACCAACGAAGACCCGTATGACGAACCGCCGATAGATATCATAAGTCAAATTGAAATCGGAGTTGCGGCGATAAAAAAATCGGATACCAATTGGGATGAATATGTATATAAAATAGTTGATCGTAAAAAGGCGATAAAAAAAGCGATTTCATTGGCAAAAAAAGGTGATGTCGTAGTTTTGACCGGCAAAGGCGGCGAAACATCAATGTGTGTTGAAAACAATAAAAAAACTTCTTGGGATGAAAAGGCGGTTGCCGAAGAGGCGTTGCGTAACCTCTCCTGATGGTGTAGCTTTTAAAAAGATTTTTGGCGGATAAAAATCATATCACATAGGGGAGGGGGTAGCGATGGATAAGCATATTTATTATGGTCTGCTGGCGTTTATTCCAGTTGTAGGGTTTGTTATGATCCTCGTAACCTCACTTTTATTGATCTCGAAGTTAAGAGCGGTCAAGGGACAAATGCTGATGGTGTTTTTTATAATTGGGGTTGCTTTATGCGAGCTTCGGCCTCAAGAATTAAAAAACGTTACGTCTTTTTCTGAACTGTCTGACGATCGGTATCAAATCGCTGGTCAAGTTCCCAAGGTTAATTACGCGATTATTACGTACATCGGAGTCAGCGGCGACATTGACGCAATAATGGTCAAAGATGTTCCAGGCGATTTAAAATTAGGAACAATTTTCATTGTGAAAGATGGTCAAGTGAAAATAGAGTGGCAACCGGAAAACCAGCGAAAAGAAAAAAAGAAAAACATGAAGTTAACTCGATATGATTTTTGTAGTAGAGCGGCCTCCAAGGAGGCCGTTTTTTGTGTAAAAAAACGGGGCCACCGAAACTCGGTTGCCCCTTGCACGCTTGCGCGTTAATACCCCCACGGTTGGCCGAAGGCCAGAGTTTTGATCTTCGGCGTTACCGGCTCCCCACAATTGGGGCAAGAGAGAACCCCATTTGTGAGAGCGCCACAACTTTCACATCTTTCTTCTCCTGGGGTGGATTTCCAGGTCAGAGGTGGTAGTGGCGGCGGGACTTTTTTCTTCGTCTCGCGTCCTCTTTGGGATCTCATGTGGTCGCCCCTACATCGGTTTGAAATGGCCGGTGTAAATTGCCGCACCGACCGCGCCGATTGTGGAGAGAACCATCGCGCTGGCCACGAATTTGTAAAACCGATAGGATCTTGACCAACCCCGGTACTTCGAAAACATGAATTTCATGGCTTTCTCCTCGAAACGTATTTTTTTGTTCGTGTTCTGTCATAAATATAGCATACTTTCAAAATTTTGTAAAGCCCCCACTAATCATAGCTAAATAGCTATATTTTTGTAATGAGAAATAGTCGGACTATCGGTATTGTTTAAAGTTATGGCAATGAGATCAATCCGCCACCCTCTGGCTTCTTTTATCAGTTTTTGATTATTGTTGGCATATATTGAGGCGGTTCTTGATAGTTTATTAAGTTTAGCTCGCGTTAACTGGTCTTCGGGCTTTAGCTGGTTAGAAGCGCCAGTTTTTTGAAGGGTTTTGACTTCTACAAAAACGAGGGTTCTGTCCGGGTCCTTGGCTATAATGTCTATCTCTCCCCACGGCTTTCTATAATTCCTCTCAATAATTTTATAGCGGTTTTCAACCAGATATTCACAGGCCAAATCTTCGCCTAACTGCCCAATTTTTTGTTTGTCCGTTGAATTCATAAGGTATTTTTGTTAATATTTTATAAATGTTGCTCGGGTAAACATTATTTAAATTGTAGCACGTGTAATACGATAAACAAATGCAAACAAAAAAAATTACAGCCGAATACATAAGAGGTCTTATCGAGAGCGCGGGGACCTTTACTTTTACAACTTCGCCACGTGGCCTGGAAAAAAAGGCAAAAATCCCTTCATTTCAATTAAGAATGCACATCAGAG
>Ga0265296_1005528_pt1 | contig 10320 bp, 8 predicted proteins | sample MunlanPumphouse1_FD_189073 | JGI IMG/M metagenome (GOLD analysis project Ga0265296, IMG submission 189073) | Groundwater microbial communities from a municipal landfill in Southern Ontario, Canada - Pumphouse #1 | ecosystem: Environmental > Aquatic > Deep subsurface > Groundwater | place: Canada...
TTTTTTATTGTGAATATAGTATGGTAATTTTTATAATAAGTCAATAAAAAAATTGCCTAAATCGGAAGAAATTGGTAATATAAGGCAAGAGATTAGTAGCTGGTAACTTGTAATTGGCGAAATGAGAATAGTTACTGATTACGAATTACTAATCTCTTTTTTATCTATGAAGCGAACACAAATATCAGAAACGCCTGGCTTAATCGGGCAAAAAGTGAAATTGTCCGGCTGGGTTGATGTCCGGAGGGACCATGGCAAGATTATTTTTATTGACCTGCGCGACAGAAGCGGCTTGGTTCAGATTGTTTTTTTGGCGGGCAATAAAGAGTTATGGGCCGAGGCGGAAAAGCTCCGCTCAGAATGGGTTATAAGTATTGAAGGGCAAATTAATGAGCGTCCGGAAAAGATGCAAAATCTTGATTTGCCCACCGGCAAAATTGAGATTTTGGTTGAAAAGCTGGAGATTTTGTCGGAGGCGAAAACTTTGCCTTTTGAAGTGAATAATGATGGTTATGATGTGCACGAGGAAAAGCGTATGAAATATAGGTATCTTGATTTGCGCCGCGCCAGGCTGATGAAAAACATGATTTCGCGGCACAAGATAATTCAGTTTATCCGCCAGGAATTAGACAAGCTCGGTTTTGTTGAAATTGAAACGCCGATTTTAACCAAGTCAACTCCCGAGGGCGCTCGTGATTATATCGTGCCCGCTAGGCAAAACCCAGGGATGTTTTACGCTTTGCCTCAGTCTCCGCAGCAGTATAAGCAGCTTTTAATGGTTTCGGGGCTTGAAAGATATTTTCAGATTGCCCGCTGCTTTAGGGATGAAGACACGCGTGGCGACCGCCAGCCTGAATTCACTCAGCTTGATATTGAAACAAGCTTTTGGAGCCAGGATGAAATTTTGGAAATGATTGAAAAATTATATATTGACATTGTTAAGGCCTTGGCTCCGGAAAAAACAATCAGCCAAATCCCCTTTCCGCGCATAACGTATAAAGAGGCCATGGAAAAATATGGTAATGACAGGCCTGACATGCGCAAAGATAAAAATGATAAAAATGAGCTTGCTTTTTGCTTCGTGGTTGATTTTCCCGCTTTTGAGTGGCGGGAAACGGAAAAAAGGTTTGACGCGGTCCATCATCCATTCACCCGCCCGCAAACGGACAGCGTTGAAGAATTAAAAAGGAATCCGGGCGAAATTATGGCTTATCAATATGACCTTGCTTTGAATGGAAGTGAAATTGGCGGCGGCAGTCTCAGGACTTATAGGCCCGACGTTTTGGAGGCGACTTTTGAAATCATGGGGCATACCAAAGAAAATATTCAGAATAAGTTTGGGCATTTATTGGAAGCGTTTTCCTACGGAGTGCCTCCGCATGGCGGAATTGCCATGGGTCTGGACAGGTTTTTTGCCATTCTTTTTAACGAGCCGAGCATCCGCGAGGTCATAGCCTTTCCTAAAACTGGTGATGGCCGGGATTTAATGATGGACTCCCCCAGCGAAGTGGATGAAGAGCAGTTGAAAGAGCTGAAAATCAAAATCATAAAAACCACATAACATATAGCACACAACATATAACAAGAAATAAAGTTGTTACATGTTACATGTTTTATGTTTCATGATCTTTGCCTCGTTCTAAACAATTCGGTTCACAACAGCATAAATGGTTCACTGTTTTGGTGGTAATTTTCCTGCCATTTTATGTTTTCTATAAATTCGTCAAAGGCGAGCTGTAAATTTCCTCCTTTGTAAAAGGAGGGAGAAGAAATTATATGGGAATAGACACTGACCCGCGAAAAATTAAAGAGCTTTTGGAAAGAGGGGTTGAGAGCGTTATTGTGCGCGAGAATCTGGAAAAAAGGCTTAAATCCGGCAGTAAATTGAGGGTGAAATTTGGAATTGATCCGACAGCGCCTTCTATCCATTTGGGCAACGCTATTCCAATTTGGAAATTGCGCCAGTTCCAGGACCTTGGCCACCAAATTGTTTTTTTGATCGGCGATTTTACCGCCCGGATAGGCGATACGTCCGATAAGACTGCCATACGCCAGCCGATGAGCGAGGAGGAAATAGCCGGTAATATGAAAACTTATAAAGATCAATTGGGGAAAATTTTAGATTTGGATAAAACGGAATTTGTTTACAACAGCCACTGGCTTGATAGGCTTACTTATAAGGAAATATTGAATTTGCAAAGCCAGTTTACAGTCGCGCAAATGGTTGAGAGGGAAAATTTCCATGACCGGTATAAAGCCGGAAAGCCGATTGGCTTGCAAGAATTTTCTTATCCTTTAATGCAGGGCTATGATTCGGTTGCTGTAAAAGCGGATATTGAAATAGGCGGCACTGATCAGACATTCAATCTTTTGGCAGGACGGGAAATACAGCGCGCTTACGCGCAGGAGCCGCAAGACATAATGACCTTAACTTTGCTTGAGGGTACGGATGGCAGAAAAATGAGCAAGAGCTACGGCAATGTTATTAATATCGCTGACGCGCCTGATGACATGTTCGGCAAGGTAATGTCCATGGCTGACGAGCTGATGGCCAGGTATTTTATTTTATGCACGAAAGTTTCGCTTGAAGAAATAAAATCCATGGAGAAAGACTTAAAAGATGAAAAAGTAAATCCGAGAGATATTAAAGCGCGGCTGGCGCGCGAGATTGTGAAAATTTATCATGGCGAAGAAGAAGCGCGGAAAGCGGAAGATGAATTCAACAAGATTTTTCGGGATAAAGAAATGCCGAGCGAAATGCCTGAGATTAAAGTAGAATCAGGGGAATATCAAATTTTGGATTTTCTGGCGGAAAACAAATTAGCCCCGTCAAAGACAGAGGCTAAAAGGTTAATAATGCAAAATGCCGTAAAAATTAAATTGTTTGCCAGCGGGCAGGCTGTAGCCGCTGAGCAGTTAAAAAATTGGCAAGTGGAAAAGGATTGGCAAAAAACTTTAGAAATTAAAAAAGGAGAAAAAATGATTATTCAGGTTGGCAAAAGAAAATTCGCGAAGATTACCGGCGTATAAAAGAAAAATTTTCATACTAACGAAAACCCCGCCAAAAAGCAGCGGGGTTTTTAAATTACATTTCTTCTTCGGCTTCTTCTTCATCATCAGCTTCTTCTTTCGTTTCTTCTTCGGCTGGTTCTTCTTCGTCTCCGTCAATCAATGAAGAGGTTAAAATTTCTTCTGTGAAAATCATGATTGTTTGTTTAAATTACTTCTTTAAATTTACTTTTTTCGACCTCTCCCGCCAGGAGATTTATTTATTATATTTATAGAAAGACTATTGTCAATCCCCTTCGCCACCTTTTCCTTTTTTTGTCCAGCCGGGATCATATCGGTTATTTTCCACCCGCAGCAAATGGCAAGTCCGAGTGCGTCCGCCGCGTCGTCCGGCTTGGGAATCTCTTCAAGCGCCAGAAGTTCTTTAATTATAATTTGTACATCTTTTTTATCCGCCCTTCCATAACCGGAAATAATCATTTTCATTTGCAAGGGGGTGAATTCGTGTATCTCCAGTTTGTTTTTTTCGGCTGTCATTAATATTACTCCTCTCGCCTGGCTGACTGGCAGGGCTGTTTTCAGATTTTTAAAAAAGTATAGGCTTTCCACCGCGATGACTGATGGCTTATGAATTTTTATCACCCTGCTTAATTCTTTATGGATTTGGTGCAGCCTGTAAGCGGCGCTGTGAATTGGCTTAGTGGTGATAACATTATATTCTATGCATTCAAAGCCGGCAGTGTTTCCCGGGTGTTTCTTTCTGTCAGCTGGCTGTATCCTTTTAATAACTCCATAACCGGTAGTGGCTGTCCCCGGGTCAATGCCTAAAATTATCATAGTTTTAAATTTTGAATTTATAATTAAGAATCAAGATTTTAAGTTTGAATATATCTCGTTTACATCATCGTGTTCGTCCAAGGCATCCATTAATCTTTCAACCTGCGCGTTTGTTTTTTCGTCCGGAGCCGCGATTTCGCTCATAGCCACCCAGTCAAGCGATGACGAGTCAGCGGATGCCCCGTTTTCTTCCAAGGATTTTTTAATGGCATCCAATTCTTCCGGTTTTGTGTAGATTTCTAAAATGTTTTCATCCACCCATTTCATGTCTTCGGCGCCAGACTCTATCGCCATCAGCTCCAAGTCTTCTTTGGGAATTTTCTTTTCTTCATTATTGATTATGATAACTCCTTTTTTCTGGAACAAATAGCTGACACTGCCTGATTCGGCGAATTTGCCGCCCAGGGTTGAAATCATGTGTTTTATTTCTGAAAGCGTGCGGTTTTTGTTGTCGGTTATTCCTTCAATAATCAGAGCGATTCCTCCCGGCGCGTAGGCTTCATAGGTGAAATTTTCCATCCGCGCTCCTTCAATTTCGCCGGTTCCTTTTTTAATGGCGCGTTCAATGTTTTCGTAGGGCATATTTTCCGAACGCGCTTTTTCAATAACCATTCTTAAGGTCGGGTTAGTTTTGGGATCGCCGCCTTTTTCCCGCGCTGCCACGGAAATCATTTTGACATATTTTGAAAACACCTTGCCGCGCTTGGCGTCAGTTATGGCTTTGCCCCTTTTAATTTTTGACCACTTAGAATGTCCCGACATAAGATTGGCCACTAGCCGCTAGTAATTAGGGACTAGTGAAAATTATTTTTGAATTTCGTGATGGATTATTTCCAGTGGATATTTTTTTCCGGCAAAATAATCGTGAATGATTTGTTTTAAGTCGTTATCAAAAAATAAATTATCATCCATGCCATAAATTTCTTCAGGCGAAAAAAATTTTAATTCTAAGATTTCATCTGGGTCAAATTTGCCTGAAGGCGCTTCCGGGGTTGTTCCGCCAAAAACAAATTTGATAGGATGCAAATTAAAATCTTTGCGGAAAAGGGAATATATGCCAATTAAAAAAGTTGGTTTGAAATCATAACCAGTTTCCTCCTTCGCTTCTCTTGCAGCTGAGTCAATTATATTCTCGCCTTTTTCAATCCATCCGGCAGGATGATGCCATCTGGCATGGCCTGGCAATGACGGCCGATTCTCTTTTATAAGGAGAATTTTGCCGTCTTTTTCTATAATTGCCGCGGCTATGCCGACAGTATGAGTGGAAAATTTTTTAGGGATTTCTTGCATGATTTTTAGGACGGATGGCTTATATTTGCGGCAGCAGCCCGAAGAAAAGAAATGTTATTTTCTAACACCAATCATAACTTATCCAGCGAATTTAAACAACTTCCCTTTTTTATACGATCGTATAGATTAGGGGAGTTTTAATTTTATTGTTGGGGGGGCAATTATTTTCTAATCTTGCCAGTCAATAGTTGTTTTGTCGGCGCGCTGGCGCAGTTTTTTTCGCAGGAAAACCAAGCTAAAACCGGCGGCAAGGCCGAAGAAAATTATGGAGGCGATTAAAAGTGGCGGAGATGATAGCTTGTTTGCCAGGGAGGCTGTTTGGTTGTCGTTCTGTTGCTGGGTTGTTTTTGAGGGTGTTGGTTCCGCTTCAATTTTATTGATCAATGTTGCTGGCGCTGCGCTTGTCTCGGAGGCCGGCGCGGTTTCAACGCTTGAATCGGCCGCGGAATAATTTATAATTGTTCCTTGTGGCGCATTGCTGTTTAGGGAGTTGGCTGAGATTATGTTTTGCTGAGTTCTCGGGGTTTCCTGCGTTTGGTACGAGGCGCCTGGCGGTTGAAACGATGTCTCAGCTAAACTAGCGTTGCTTATAATATTGGCCATGCCCGGCGTAGATATGACTGTCCAAAAATATTGGTTATTGCCAGCCAGCGCGATTGACTGTCCTGCCTTAGCTTTTTCATATTTTATTTCTTGTTCGGTTTGCCCGTTGGGATATAATAATTTCAGGCTGCCGGTAGTGTTGTTTAGGGTTATTTTTGATGCTAGTCCCGGCAAGACAAGAAATTGGCGAGGCAGGATAAGGGTGCCCGCGGGGAAGGCGTAGGGCTTGGTTTTCGCGCTGGAATTAGCGATTTGCCAGCCAGATAAGTCTACTGCCTGGTTGGAGTTGTTATACAATTCAATCCATTCATTCTCTTTGTCTGTTCCCTCGGGGTTGGGTATAAATTCGCTGATAATTATTGAGTTCGCGTAGACGGTGATTTTGGCCGTGTCAGTCGCGGAATTTTTCCCGTCGCTGACGGACAGGGAGGCAATGTAAGAGCCTGGATATTTATATAAATGAGTTGACGCTATTTTATCCGAAGTTGATCCGTCGCCGAAATTCCAGAGGTAGGATAATGACTGGCTTGTATTGCCGGACTTCGCGCCGTCAAAAGAAATCTCTTGGTTAACCAGCGCCGTAATGTCAGGCCCCGCTTCGGCTTTGGGTATTTGTTCATCTTGGTTCTCGCTGGGCTCCTCTTGCGGCGGTCCGGTTTGTTGTCCGGCTTCTTCGCTCAAATCCGTGTTTTCTAACGCGCCAGAGCTGTTTGGGGCTCCGGGCGTGCCGCTGGGATTTAAACTTGCTTGCCAATTGCCGGCATTATTACCTGGCTCACCGGGGTTTTTTCTCTCCATTGTTTGTTTTGTTTTGGAATTGCCCGCAAACCAGCCGTTTGAACAGTTAATTTCTTCTAATAATTCACCGTTGCTATTTTTAAATGTTAATTTTTCACCTTCGCTATCTCGTAAGGATTTCCCGGAATAAATCTGATTAGCTTGCGTGCCAGGTAAATCACCAGATGTATTTTTTAGAATAAGAAAATACCCGTTTGGGGGTATAATTGAGGGATTTTCATCTCCGATTGTGATGGATAGCCCATTATCAGTAGAGATTGTGAAGCCGGTAATAATAATTTCTTCATTTGGGTTGCTGCTATAGAGTTCAATCCATTCGGCATATGCATTGTTAGGAATTCCCATCCACGCAATTTCGTTGATGACAACCGGAAAATTTGAATTTGCCGATAGGCTTTCCGGAAAAAGAAAACATCCTATCGGCAAGAGGATTATGAAGCAATAAAAAAGAAACGGCAATTTCCTATTGACAAACATAAGATAATATGCTACATTTGAATAAACCAATAATAACCCGCAGGCAACAGAGGCTATTTTTAATTATATAAAAGTCTTTTGGGAATTATTTGGCGCACGGGTAGTCTGGCTGCGGCTGGGTTATTCCTCGGGGTAGTTCTGTCTTTTCCGGCAAGTGGAAAAGTTGTTGTCTGCGGATTATTATTGGTTTGGGCGCCCTATTCGGGGCGCTTTTCTGTTTTAATTATAATTATTCTAATTATTACGATTCTTCAATTACCCTGTTGATTTCTTCCAAAGTTGTGACCCCTGCCAGGGTTTTTAATAGCGCGTCTTGGTACATGGTAATAATTTTTTTCTTTTTAACAAATTCTACTATATCGGCATGCGTTGGCTTGGAGGCTATTAATTTTTCAAATTCCGGATCAATTGGGATTAATTCTAGAATGCCGATTCGCCCTTTATACCCGGTGTGATTGCAGAGGCTGCATCCCGCTGGTTTGTAAAAAACGGTTTTTTCAACAGGAGAATGGGCTACTCCCTCCAGTTCTTTTTCAATTTTTTCCAGAATTTCTTTGTCCGGCTTATATTCTTTCCGGCAATCCGGACAGAGGCGGCGCACAAGCCTTTGAGCCATAATTAAATTCAGGCTGGATGATAGCGATCCCAGGTCGGCGCCCAGATCTATTAAACGCGGAATGGCGCCTGCCGCATCATTGGTATGGAGCGTGGAAAAAACCAAATGCCCGGTCAGGGAAGCGTTGATGGCTGTTTTTGCTGTTTCGGAATCTCTGATTTCTCCGACTAGAATAACATCGGGGTCCTGCCGCAGTATTGCCCTTAATCCGTTGCCAAAAGTATAGCCGGCTTCCGATTCAACTTGTGTCTGGGTTATCCCCGGCAGCCTGTATTCAACGGGATCTTCCAGGGTGATAATTTTTATCTCCGGACGCATGACTTTTTTAATAAAAGCGTAAAGCGTGGTCGTTTTTCCTGAGCCGGTTGGGCCGGTTGTGATAATTAGTCCATTGGGCTTATGAATTTCTTTTTCTAACAGCTCAAGCTCTTCCGGGCGGAATCCGAGATTTTCCAGATTAAGGGCTATGGTTTTTGGGTTTAAGATTCTTAGAACTATGTTTTCTCCGAATGTTCCCGGAATGATAGAGACTCTGATTTCAATATTGGAGGAAGGAAGTTTTATGGTAAATCGTCCGTCCTGGGCGATGGCTTTAATATTCAGTTTAATCTCAGATAGTATTTTTATCCGCGAAAGCACCAGGGCGAATGTTTTGAGCGGCAAAATGCTTATTTCATGAAGTATCCCGTCAAGGCGGTATTTTAAAACAGCGCCGTCTTCTTTCGGCTCAAAATGGACGTCAGAGGCGTCTATTTTGAGGGCGCTGCCAATGATTATTTCCAAAAGATCTGAAATTTTCCCTGTGGGGACCTGGCTTATTTTTTCTTTAATATTTTCAAACCCGCTGACTTCCCCTTGGACTTGGGAAACTGTTTCTGCTGAAATTTCTACTTGTCCTGATTTTTTTTCTTCAGTGAAATTTATTTCCTGGTAATGAGGCAGGGCGTCCTTAATGCTGGAAGAAGATACTAAAAAAAGGAAATAGCTGAAGCCTTTTGCTTGCAGGCTGGCAAGAGTTTCTTTTGCTTCCTTGTTTTTTATGTCGGATAGGGCGATTTCCAGCTTTTTCCCTTGTTTCCGGACAATAATTAAACCAGCTTTTTTCGCTGTTTCCTCGGGCAGGATCTTAAGGCCATCCGGATCAATCGGCAGTCCGAATAGGTCAAGATAAGGAAGATTCAGCTTTTGGGCTAAGCTTTTAGTTGAAATTTCTTCTTCCTGGCGGTGAATTTCCGCCAGTTTGTCTGTAAGGGATTGATTCGCCATAAATATCTTTGAATTACGAAACTCTATTTTGTCATTCCTGCCCGTGTGTCATTCCCGCACAAGCGGGAAGCCACGGGGTAAACTGCAGCAGGAATCTAGAAATAATCAAAGCAATAACGCGCAGGATGGGCGATATATCGCGTGGAGTACAGTGCGCTGTAGATTCTGCCTCTTTGCCGCTAAAAGCTTTTTGGGGGGCAGATAAGCGCGGAATGACAGAATTATTGGCGCTTCGTAATCCAAAGTAAATGTAGCTTTAATCTAATCCAAATAGCCTGAAAAATCAATCTGGATAACTTTTGATTGAGGCGCTTGTCAATTTTTTGCTGAAGTTTTAGTGGACAAATATATCTATGCGGATTGCGCGAATGTTCTGATTTATGAATAACGATTTATGATTTAAGGAGAATTATTCATAGCGGACGATGCGCCCGATATACCGAATTTTATTCGTTATAAATCTTAAATCGTATTCGGGCTTTTAGATGGCTGAAATTTACAGAACGCTTCTTAACTGCTATTATGATTTTGTCATGAGAGAGATAATTACCAACAATTTCCAGGAAACCCAAAAATTCGGACAAGAATTAACCAGAGAGTTTTTGGTTGAAAAGGGACCGAGGAAACAGGCAATAACCATCACGCTTGAAGGGGATTTGGGCGCTGGCAAGACGACATTTATCCAAGGTCTGGCAAAGGGCCTGGGAATAAAAGAACAAATTACCAGCCCGACTTATGTGCTGGTGAAAAAATATAAAATTCCTGCCAGCGATTCACTGCCAGTTTTCCGTTATTTTTATCATTTGGACTGTTACCGCATAGAAAAATCTTGGCAGATTTCCGAGCTTGGTTTTGAAGAAATAATTAATAATCCCCAAAATATTGTTGCCATTGAATGGCCGGAGAGAATCGCTGAGATATTGCCGGAGGATAAGATTGTCATTAAATCTGAGGGGATTGATGAGGACAAAAGGAAAATAATCATAAAAAATAATCAAGATTCAAGACTTGATGTATAATAAATTCTCAGTTTGTATAAAAAGGTAGACAAAAATTTAGATGAGTGGTATGTATTGAGTAGATATTTATTATTAAAAATTTCAAAGGGGTATAGTGATGGCGCTAAGGAAAAGCGTTTCTGGTTTTTCTCCTCGCCCAGCCGTTGGAGAAGTCTTTGAATTGACCATTGATGGCGATGCGCCATGGAATGATCCGATGGCGTTGGTCAGGGGTGATGGTTATGATGAAAAATGCTGGGAGTTTCACGGCAGGATGATTGAAGGAAATCAAACGCGAAAATTCAGATTGGAAACAGCAGAAGGATGTTCCAGTTTGAACCAGGTACTGGAAATTCTCCAAAGAAAAGGCGGAAAGATTTCAGAGGGGCAATGGAGAGTGTCTTTCGCGGAAAAATATAATCTGTT
>Ga0265296_1005529_pt1 | contig 10317 bp, 7 predicted proteins | sample MunlanPumphouse1_FD_189073 | JGI IMG/M metagenome (GOLD analysis project Ga0265296, IMG submission 189073) | Groundwater microbial communities from a municipal landfill in Southern Ontario, Canada - Pumphouse #1 | ecosystem: Environmental > Aquatic > Deep subsurface > Groundwater | place: Canada...
GGCAGGATGCCGGGGTAGCCGCGACACGGCCATGGATGGCCGATCGCGGCGGGCCCACGGAGCAATGCCTGACTGCGGGCATGCCGAGCCTAGGCGAGGCACCGAGTGGTGGGGCAAGAGCCCTTTGCTTACTTTGGGGCTTTTCCAAAGTGAGCCGCCGTCAGGGCGGAACCCTAAGTGGCCGTGACCGCAGCAACGGATATGTACACACACCAAGAAGATAGCTGTGTAGATACCTATGCCCCGCGTGATCGTTAACGACCTTCGCGAGCAAGCTCGCTCCTACCGGCGTAAGCCTTAAGTGGCGGGCCCTCGCTGCCGTCCAAAGCACCGCGCATCCCCCTCCAAGGCAGCGTTTAACCGCGCAGCCGGCCTTTCGATAATCGCCTCCGACACCCAGACCCCCCGTCGCGGAGCGCGCCATGCATAACAATGAGAACTTCCCCCGTCGTCTGTTGCCAGCCTTTATCGCCAGCCTCGGCTTGAGCTCGCTGGCCCAGGCCGAGATCGTGCTGTACGACAAGGACCAGACCACATTCTCCACCGATGGCTATATCAACGCCTTCTACGTCAACAGCGATGTGGATCGGGCCGGTGAGCAATACGACCGGCGCCAGTCGCGGGTGAAGATGGGTTTTTTGCCCAACTACCTGGGCTTCAACATGGGCAAACAGGTCGATGACCTCAAGCTCGGCGCCCGTGCTTCGTTCTGGGTGACCATCAACGACAGTGAAACCAACGGCACCGACACCGCCATCGACGTCCGTCAGTTCTACGGCACCGTGGCCAACCCCGAGTGGGGCGAAGTGCTGATCGGCAAGGACTTCGGCCTGTTCGCCCGCTCCAACATACTGCTCGATGAACTCCTCGCCGGTTACGGCCAGGTCAGCGACAGCCTGGGCCTGGTGGACGGCGGTGGTGTGTCGTTCGGCAATATCGGCAGCGGCTACCCGTACCCGTTCCCCACCTCGCAAATCACCTACCGCACCCCGGTGATGGAAGGCCTGCGGGTGGCCGTAGGCATCATGGACCCGGTCGATACCAACGACAGCAGCGCCCTGGGCAAGGCCTACCAGAAAAACCCGCGCACCGAGAGCGAGATCACCTACCAGTTCGACGTGGGCGGGGCGAAGATCTACAGCTGGCTCAATGGCAGCTACCAGACGTCGGACAACACCGACTCCACCGTCGAATCGGTGACCTCCAAAGGCCTGGGCTACGGCGTGCAGGCGAAGATGGGCGGCTTGTCGCTCACCGGTTCCGGCTTCCAGGCCAAGGGCATCAACCCGTTCTTCACCAACAACGCGGGCGAGGCCACGCTGCGTAATGTCGACAGCAACGGCTACCTGTTGCAGGGCTCCTACAAACTGGGCAAGAACCGTCTGGCGCTGTCCTACGGCAAGACCAAGGACGACGGCAACGGCGTGGTCGGCAGCGGCGCGGATTATGAAACCCGTGGCATTGCCCTGTTCCATGACATCAACGACAACCTGAAGCTGGTGGCCGAGTACAACCAGTTCGAGATCAGCGGCCACGACACCAGTGCGCAGAACGAAGACACCGATACCTTTGCCGTAGGTGCGGTACTCACCTGGTAATGACCTGGAACGGGATCAAAATGTGGGAGCGGGCTTGCTCGCGAATGCGGTGGATCAGTCAAATAAATACTGAATGACACACCGCCTTCGCGAGCAAGCCCGCTCCCACATTTTTTGATCTCATTTCACATGGATTGCTCGCCAACCTGGTGTTCTCATCCCATCGAAGCCCCGACCCAGTACCCAAGTAGCATAGGTCGCCATCCCGCGCGTTCGTACACTTGAGCTTAAACGGCGGAGGTGACCATGCAACAGGTGCACAGCGAAGGCGTAGTCACAGCCATGTCCCAGGCCAGCGAGGCGTGGCAGGTGGCCGATGAGCTGGCCAGCCAGTTGTTGCACCCGTACCTGGGGTTTGTGCTGTTCTTCTGCTCGGCTACCTACGATCTGCAGGCCCTCGGCCAGGCCCTGCAACAGCGCTTTGGTGGCGTGCGCGTGGTGGGTTGCACCAGCGCCGGCGAGATCACGCCCCAGGGCTATGGGCGCAATTGCGTGACGGCGGTGGGGTTTGATCATGCGCACTTTTCCATCGCCACCGAATTGATCGACCAGGTTGAACACTTCAGCCTGATCGACGCCCAGCAAATGGTCGAGCGCCTGGTGGGCGGCTGTCGCAGCAACACCCTGGCGCCGATCAAGGGCAACAGCTTTGCCTTGACCCTGCTCGATGGCCTTTCCAGCCGTGAAGAAATGGTCCTCGCTGCCTTGAGCGCGGCGCTCGGCGATATCCCGCATTTTGGTGGCTCGGCCGGTGACGACAATCACTTGACCCACACCCACGTGTATTTCGACGGCGCCTTCCACAGCGGCGCTGCCGTCGTGGTGCTGGTCAATACCTGGCTGGATTTCGAGGTGTTTACCACCCACCACATCCTGCCCCGCGCGCAGAAACTGGTGGTGACGGGGGCCGACAGCACCTCGCGGCGGGTGTTTGAGCTCAATGCCGAACCTGCCGCCGAAGAATACGCGCGGCATATCGGCGTGGCGGTGGCGCAACTTGACCACCGGATCTTCGCCGCCCACCCGTTGGCGGTGCGCATCAACGATCAGTACTACGTGCGCGCAATCCAGCAGGTCCACGATGACCTGAGCCTGAGTTTCTACTGCGCAGTGGAAAACGGCATCGTCCTTACCGCCATGACCCCAGGCCCGATCCTGCCCAACCTGCAGACCCTGTTCGACGGCCTGCAGGCGCGTCTTGGCGACCTGTTGCTGACCATCGGCTGCGACTGTTTCCTGCGGCGCCTGGAACTGGAAGACCACGGCACCCTGGAGCCGATCGGCACCTTTTTGCGCGAGCAGCGGGTGATCGGGTTCAACACCTACGGAGAGCAGTTCAATGGCATGCACATCAACCAGACCTTTACCGGGGTCGCCATTGCCCGTGGTCGAACCCCTGGACAGCGCTGAACTGCGCGCGCAGATCAGCGCGCTGCAGCAGGACAATCGCAAGCTGGCGCGGATCAACGCCGCGCTGATCGAGCGTGTCGAATCGGGCGCGACCCGTGGCAACGACCCCTATGCGGCGTTCCAGCATTCAGTGGTGCTGGCCGAGCAGGTGCGCGAACGTACCGATGCGTTGAACCAGGCCATGGCCGAACTCAAGGCCAGCAACCATCTACTGAGTGATGCACGACTGCGGGCAGAAACCGCGCACCAGCATTTGATCGATGCCATCGAGAGCATTTCCGATGCCTTCGTGCTGTTCGACCAGCACCAACATATCGTGTTGTTCAACAGCCGTTTCCAGGGATTCTGGAGCAACAGTCCGGTGCAGATTGTCGCGGGCATGGGCCTGCGCGAGGTCAAGCGGCTGATGACGGTCAACGGCCTGTTCACCGAAGAAGCCCACGGGCACGCCGATGAGACGCTGTTTTATCGCCTGGATAACGGGCGCTGGCTGCAAGTCAGCGAACGGCCGACCCAGGACGGCGGGCGGGTGATTCTGTTTACCGATATCACCGACGTCAAACTGGCCGAGACCCTGCGCCGAGAACAAGCCGTCGCGCAGAAGTCCCAGGAGAGTGAACGCTGGATCCGGTTGATCACCGACCATGTGCCAGCGTTGATTGCCTACCTCAATGCCGACCTGGTCTACGAGTTCACTAATAAGGTGTACGAGCAATGGTATTGCTGGGCTCAGGGCGCGATGCTCGGCAAAAGCCTGCGCCAGGCCCACAGCGAGCAGCATTACCAACGCCTGGAGGCCTACGTGGCGCAGGCGTTGGCGGGGGAGAGCGTGACGTTTGAGTTCGCCGAAACCAACATCAATCACCAGGAGCGCTACATGCTGCGCTCCTATGTGCCCAACCGCCTGGCCAGTGGCGAGGTGGTGGGGATCTTTGTGCTGATCCGCGACATCACCGAGCGCCGGCGCACCGCCGAGGCCCTGCATCAGGCCTATCAGAACCTGGAATTGCGGGTGCGCGAGCGCACGGCGGAACTGACTTCGCTCAACGACCAACTGCTGCAGGAAATCGACGAGCGCCGCCGCGTGGAATCGCGCCTGCGTGAAGCCAAGCTGGAAGCCGAGCAGGCCAACCTGTCGAAAACCAAGTTTCTCGCGGCGGTCAGCCATGACCTGTTGCAACCGCTCAACGCCGCGCGCTTGTTTACCGGCGCCTTGCTGGAACGGCGCGACCCGGTGGCCAACGAGACCCTGGTGCGCAACGTCAGCAACTCCCTGGAGGATGTGGAAAACCTGCTGGGCACCCTGGTGGATATTTCCAAACTCGATGCGGGGGTGATCAAGGCCGATATCGCGCCGTTTGCCTTGAGCGAACTGCTGGACAACCTCGCCGCCGAATACACCCAAGTGGCGCGCAGCGAAGGCTTGCAGCTGCATTTCATTGGCTGCTCGGCCCTGGTGCGCAGCGATATCCAGTTGCTGGCGCGGATCCTGCGCAATCTGTTAAGCAATGCCATTCGTTACACCTACAGCGGGCGTGTGGTGCTGGGGTGTCGGCGTGAGCATCAGCGCTTGTCGATCCAGGTCTGGGACACCGGCATGGGCATCGCCGAGGAGCGGTTGGAGGAGATTTTCCAGGAGTTCAAGCGCGGCGATGTGCAACGCCCCGACCAGGATCGCGGGTTGGGCCTGGGCCTGGCGATTGTGGAGAAAATCGCCAGCATCCTCGGGCACCGGATCACCGTGCGCTCGTGGCCGGGCCGCGGTTCGATGTTCAGCGTGCAGGTGCCGCTGAGCAGTACCGCACCCAAGGCCTTGCCCAAGCCTGTGATGAGCGAGCCGATGCTGGAACGTTTACAGGGCGCACGGGTGTGGGTGCTGGATAACGACGCGGCGATCTGCGCCGGTATGCGCACGCTGCTTGAGGGCTGGGGCTGCCAGGTGGTGACGGCGCTGTCCGAGCAGGACCTGGCGCGGCAGGTGGACAACTACCATGCCCAGGCGGATCTGCTGATTGCCGACTATCACCTGGACGACGAGCGCAATGGCGTGGACGCGGTGGCCAGGATCAATGCGCGGCGGGCCAGCGCGATCCCGGCGATGATGATCACCGCCAACTACAGCAACGAGCTGAAACAGCAGATCCGCGAACTGGGGCACACCTTGATGCACAAGCCGGTACGGCCGATGAAACTCAAGACCGCCATGAGCCACCTCTTGGGCCGCCCCTGAAGCATCCTGTGACAAGCAGGCTTGTTGTGGCGAGCGGGCTTGCCCCGCGCTGGGCTGCGCAGCAGCCCCAAAACCTGTGCCCTCGGTGTGCCTGACAGAGCTCGGTGAGTTTTTTTGGGGCTGCTGCGCAGCCCAGCGCGGGGCAAGCCCGCTCGCCACAACTCGTCCTGGGTCATCGAGGGTTAGCGCCGCAGGTAGGACCCAAAGTCGATATCCCCGGCACTGAGGATCGCCTGCACCCGATTATGCACATTCAACTTGCGCAGGATCGCCGACACGTGGGCCTTCACTGTCGTCTCGGCAATTTCCAGGGTGTAGGCAATCTGTTTGTTCGACTCGCCCTTGGTCATGCGCTCGAGTACCAGCAACTGCTTGCGGGTCAGGGCCTGGAGCAGTTCCGGGGCGAAGGCCGGGTTATCGTGCATGCGCCGCTGGCCGGGGTTTTTCTGGGTGCGGATGATATCCGGCGGCAGGTACACGTTGCCATTGAGGATCTGCTGGATCGCCTCGGTCATCTGCGCCCGTGGCGAGGACTTGGTGATAAACCCTACAGCCCCGTAGGTAATGGCCTGCAGCACGATCTGCTTGTCCTGCTCGGCCGAGACAATCACCACCGGAATCGTCGGCGCTTCGTTGCGCAAGTTGATCAGGCCATTGAGGCCGTGCATGCCGGGCATGTTCAGGTCCAGCAGGATCAGGTCGAGGTCGTCGTGCTCCTGGGTCAGGGCCAGGGCGCTGTCCAGGTCGGCGGTTTCCATCACTTCGCTACCGGCAAAACCGTCGCTGATGACGTTATGGATCGCTTCGCGAAACAGCGGGTGATCGTCGGCAATCAGAATTTTGTACATGGCCGTTCACCTTTTTATTGTGGTTGTTCAGGGGCAAGCTCAAAGGGCTCAGGGTGCGCCGCAGTGACGGGCAGCTTCGCTGCCTCCCACGCGTCCAGGCCATCGCGATACCAATACACCGCGCTATAACCCAAGGCTTTGGCCCGTTTTACCGCGTTCCAACTCAGCCAGCAATCGGAGCGGCAGTAGAACACTAACGGTTGCGCCAGGTTACCGTCGCTGTAGGTGTACAGGTGGCGGGCGAAGTAGCTTTGCCATTCGGGCGTCAACTCGCCGTCGCCGGTATTGGCCAGCCAATGGCTGCCGGGCAGGTTGGCGTGGGGCTGGTCTTCGATGAACTGGCCGTGTAGCCATTGCCGGCGGTAAACGTCAATCAGCACCGGGCGCGGCTGTTGTGTCAGCAGCGCCTGCAAGGCCTGGGTATCGACGATGGTCGCGCCCGGCAAGTGGTCTGGGGTAGGGCTGCGGTAGAGGTTGATGCGGTAGCCGTCGCGGGAAAACAACGCGCTTGGCGCCTCGGCAGCCGCCAACAGCGGGGTCAGCGACAGCACGGCAACCAGGGTCAGTCGGGCGGGCAGCATGGCAGGTACGATCCTTATAGTTATGCGCCCATTACATGCCAGTTGCGCTGCCTTGGGAATGCGACGATAGACAGCAAAACCAGTACCAAAGTAGTAAATCACCCGCCGCTTGGGGGCTCTAGCATGAACGCAACGCTCATCCCCAGGAGTTGTACGATCATGCGAATTCTCAAGGCGCTGCTCTTGCCGTTTTTGCTGATCCTCAGCCTGATCGGGGTCGACAAGCTCCACGGCCCGCGACCGTCGCCCATTCCTATGATGCAAGTGCATGCATCATGAATATCCTGCTGGTGGACAAGCACGCGGTGGTGCGCCTGGGGTACGCCAGCCTATTGCGCCCGCTGTTGCCGGGCGTCGAAGTCCGCGAGGCGGGCAGCGGTGAAGAGGCGCTGCTGCGGGTGCAGGAAGCCGTGCCCAACCTGGTGATCAGCGGTGTCGGCCTGCCAGGCATCAGCGGCCTGGAAACCACCCGCCGCCTGCGCCAGCGCCTGCCGCAATTGCGCGTGTTGTTTTTCAGCCAGCACGATGAGCTGCCCCTGGTACGCCAGGCCCTGGAGACCGGGGCGTCGGGCTATATCACCAAGGGCGCGACGCCTGCGGTGATGACTGAAGCGGTGCAACGCATCCTCGACGGCCACACCTATATCGAACAGGCCCTGGCCACCGAGCTGGCCTACCATCCGGGCGATCATCGGTTGCAGGGCATGACAGCGCGTGAGCTGGAGATTTTCCTGATGCTGGCCAAGGGCACACCCACCCGTTCGATCGCTGATCAGCTGAGTATCAGCAGCAAGACCGTGTCCAATCACTTGACGTTGCTCAAGAGCAAATTACAGGTGACTTCCCATGCCGAACTGGTGCACGTGGGGATTGATATGGGGCTGGTCAGGGCCGCGGGATGATCAATATTTGATCGGGGTTGATAGCGTTAGATTATGGCCTTAATGCTTTTGATGTTGGCGCTCAATTGAACGGGCCAAAATGGATCCAAAATATGAAAAAAACTTCGATTAAATGAGTTTTATCATCCCAAGGCGCTTACAAATTCAGCGTATCTATGCAGAATTGTCCTACAAGTAATGGCACCGTGCCATTTAGTGCTCAGGGACGACCTCAGTCATGAACCGCATTTTCAGTGTGATCTGGAATCACAGCCTTAACGCGTGGGTGGTTGCCAGCGAAAACGCCAGCCGACAGGGCAAGCGCGGTAGCGTTGGTGCGGTTCATAACGTGGAAGATAGCGAGCTGTGCGCCCCGTTGCGCACCTTGCAGTTTGCGATTGCACTGATACTCGGCGGTGCCGTCCTGGTGCCGGCCTCCGCGCTGGCATCTGGCTTGCCTACCGGTGGTCAGGTGGTGCTGGGCAGCGGGCAAATCCTTACGCCCGACCAGCAGCAGATGGTCATCAACCAAACCACGCAAAAACTCGCCATCGACTGGCAGAGCTTCAACATCGGTGCCGACAAGAAAGTCACCTTCGTCCAGCCCGGCAAGGACTCCGTGGCCCTGAACCGCGTGGTCGGCAGTGATGGCTCGAAGATCATGGGCCAACTGAACGCCAATGGGCAGGTGTTCCTGGTCAACCCCAATGGCGTGCTATTCGGCAAAGGCTCGTCGGTGGATGTCGGTGGCCTGGTGGCCTCGACCCTGGATATAACCAACAGCGACTTTGCCGCCGGCAACTATAAGTTCCAGGGCAAAGGCAGTGCCGACAATGCCAGTGTGGTCAACCAGGGCACGCTCAAGGCTGGCGACGGCGGCGCGGTGGCGCTGCTGGGCGGGACCGTGAGCAACCAGGGGGTGATCGCCGCCAAGCTCGGCAGCGTGGCTCTGGCCGCCGGCAATAAGGTGACATTGGACTTTGCCGGCGACGGCCTGCTCAACGTACAGGTGGATGAAGCCACCAAGAATGCCCTGGTGGAAAACCGCCAATTGATCCAGGCCGACGGCGGCCAGGTGATCATGACCGCCAAGGCCAGTGACGCCTTGCTGCAAACCGTGGTCAACAACACCGGGGTGATCGAAGCCCATACCCTGGGCGAGAAGGGCGGCAAGATCGTCCTGCTCGGCGGTTTTGACGGTGGCACGGTGCAAGTGGCCGGTACCCTGGATGCCTCGGCACCGAGCGGCGGCAATGGTGGGTTTATCGAGACCTCCGGTGCCCACGTCAAGGTGGCCGACAGCGCAAAAATCACCACGGCAGCGGCCAAGGGCAAGACCGGCAACTGGCTGATCGACCCGACTGACTACACCATCGCCGCGACCGGTGGCGACATCACCGGGGCCGCTGTCAGCGACCGGCTGAAAACCACCAACATGACCGTTGCGACCGTCGCCACCGGTTCCGGCGCGGGCAATATCAACGTCAACGACACTGTGGTCTGGAACGCCAACACCCTGACCCTGACCGCCCACAACAACGTCAATATCAACAAGGAAATATTCGGCTCCGGCAGCGCCAAACTGGCCGTGGAATATGGCCAGGGTGCAGTCGCAGCGGGCAGTACCAGCAGCATCAATATCAAGGCCCCGGTCAACCTGGCGGCAGGGCAGAATTTCAGCACCAGGCAAGGCAGCGACGGCACGCGTGTGGACTACACCGTGATCACCAGCCTCGGTGCGATGGGCAGCGTCACTGGCCTGGACCTGCAAGGGATCAATGGCGCGTTGAGCGGCAACTTTGTGCTGGGTAGCAATATCAACGCCGCAGCCACGGCTACCTGGAACGGCGGTAAGGGCTTCGATTCCCTGGGCACGGTCGCAGGCGGCGAGTTTACCGGCACGTTTGATGGGCTGGGCCATAGCATCAGTAACCTGAGCATGAATCGCACCACCACCGATGCCGGCTTGTTCGGCGCTGTGAGTGCCACCGGCGCGGTGCGCAATGTGGGGTTGACCAATGTGTCGATCGCGTTGACGGGCACGCTGGTCGACGTCTTCCCGTCGATCTACGCCGTTGGCGCCTTGGTGGGTTACAACCGTGGGTGGGTCGACAACAGCTACGCCAGCGGTGCGGTCACCGGCACCGACTATGTACAACTGGGCGGCCTGGTGGGCACCAACACCGGTATCGTCAGCAACAGCCATACCGCAGGCACCGTGACGTCGACCAACTACGCCGGCGCGGCGGGGCTGGTCTCGTTGAACACCGACACGGGTATTGTGCGCAACAGCTATTCCACGGCGAATGTGATCGGTTTGCGCGGGGCGGGGCTTGGCGGCCTGGTGGTGCGCAACGAGGGGCGCATCGAAAATAGCAGTGCGACGGGGAATGTCACCAGTACGACTAACGCGCAGTACAACGGTGGTCTGGTTTCGGCCAACCGGGCGACGGGGGTCATCACCAACAGTTACGCCACGGGTAACGTTACCGGTGGCGGCACGGCGGGTGGGCTGGTGGGTAACAACTTCTTGGGCGGGCAGATCACCAACAGCTACGCCACCGGCAATGTGGGTATCAACGGGGTCGGCAGCGGCGCGTACAACGGTGGCTTGGTTGGGGCCAATCGGGGCAGTTTGAGCAACGTCTACAGTACCGGCTCGGTAACCGGCGCCCTCACCAATACGGCCAACAATGGTGGGCTGGTGGGTCTGAATGCCGGAGGCACCATCGTCAATGCCTATTCGGTGGGCAAGGTCACCGGCTCCGC
>Ga0265296_1005530_pt1 | contig 10316 bp, 9 predicted proteins | sample MunlanPumphouse1_FD_189073 | JGI IMG/M metagenome (GOLD analysis project Ga0265296, IMG submission 189073) | Groundwater microbial communities from a municipal landfill in Southern Ontario, Canada - Pumphouse #1 | ecosystem: Environmental > Aquatic > Deep subsurface > Groundwater | place: Canada...
TTGCATTGACGCGCGCACCTTCGCAAACAGGGGACAGTCCCCCCAAGAGAGAGGTTGCCCATATGCGTCCGTTATTGATTCTTGCAAGTACCGCGCTCGCCCTCGCCATCCCCGCAGCGGCCTTCGCAGACCACCATGGCGGCGGCGCCCATGCCGCCAAACCGAGTGACGCGATCGCCGCCGCAGTTGCCGCACCGACCCGCAGCCCCGCTAACACCGCACGCGACCCCTATCGCCACCCCGCCGAAACGCTCGCCTTCTTTGGCGTGAAGCCCGGCGACACGGTGGTCGAGCTGTGGCCCGGCGGCGGCTGGTACAGCGAAATCCTCGCCCCGCTGGCCAAGGCTGGCGGCGGTACGCTGTATGTCGCAGCGCCATGGGAGCGCGGGCTCAATCGTTTCAAGACCAAGCAAGCCGAAAACGCCGATGTCTATGGCGCGGTGAAACTCGCCGAATTTCCGAGCGCCGGGACCAATCCCAAGGTTCCCGACGCCAGCGCCGATGTCGTGCTGACCTTTCGCAACGTCCACAACTGGCGCTTCGACGGCGCCGACAACACCGCCAATGCGTTCAAACAGATTTTCGCGATGCTCAAACCCGGCGGCACGCTGGGCGTCGTCGAGCACCGGTTGAATGAGAGCGACAATGCCGCAAAGGAAGAAAAGTCGGGCTATATGAAGGAAAGCTCGATCATCGCCTTTGCCGAAGCCGCCGGCTTCAAGCTCGCCGGCAAGAGCGAGATCAACGCCAATCCCAAGGATACCAAGGATTATCCCAAGGGCGTCTGGACCCTGCCACCCAGTCTGGCCGAAGGCGAAACCGACCGCGCCAAATATGTCGCGATCGGCGAATCGGACCGCATGACGCTGAAGTTCGTGAAGCCCGCGAGCTGAGACACTTCGAATCTATCGACCCTGCGCTGCTGCTGAGTGCTTATGCGCAGGGTATTTTCCCGATGGCCGACGGGGCGGATGACCCGTCGGTCCATTGGGTCGAACCGCGGCTGCGCGCGATCCTGCCGCTGGATGGCTTCCGGCTGTCGCACAGCCTGAAAAGGACGATCGTCGCCGATCGCTTTCGCGTCACAACCGACGCCTCCTTTGCCGACATGGTCGCGCTGTGCGCCGAGCCCGCGGGCGACCGGCCGACAACGTGGATCAACCCGGTGATCAAGGCGAGCTACGACCGGCTGTTCCAGATCGGTCACGCGCACAGCGTCGAATGCTGGCAGGATGATGAGCTGGTCGGCGGGCTCTATGGCGTCTCGCTCGGCCGCGCCTTTTTCGGCGAATCGATGGTCAGCCGGGCGCGCGATGCGTCAAAGGTCGCGCTCGCGCACCTCGTCGCGCGACTCATCGCGGGCGGCTGGAAATTGCTCGACTGCCAGTTCATCACCCCGCACCTTGCCAGCCTCGGCGCGATCGAAATCCGGCAGGCCGACTATCTGGCGCGGCTCTATTCGGTGTTGGCGGGCGGCGACGGCACAGTTGGGGGCGCCGGAGCAGGCGCCGCGGGCGGTTCACCGCCTTCGCCGCCGTTCGTCGCGGGAGACTGGGGCGCACTCGACGCCTTGGGCACTGCTGGCGCGTCCGATTTTGTCGCGGCGGGGGCGACCGGCTCGCCGCCGGGATATGTCATCGCACAGCTTTTGACGAAGACATCATAGATCGGGTGCTGGATGATGTTGCGGTCCGGCCGCTCACGGAAAATCCAGCCCGAAAAAACGCGCCGCCATTGATTGTCGCGCTGATCCTGCACCGTCAGTTGCACGAAAGCGCCGGTTTCTGGCGGGTCTTCCCACGGCGCGGTTTGCTCGCAGGCGCGAAGCCGGACGATCGCACGCCCCACCCGCGCCGACTCGCCGGGCTTCATTTCTAGATCACGGACCAGCCCGTTGCGTTTGTTGAGCAGGCCGACGACCGCGACGCGCTCGGCCATCGGGGTTGCGCCCTCGATCCCGCCGACCTCTGCCGGAACGCGTTCGGATTTAGCGATGGTCGACACGGTCGCGCTGCCATTGCCCTTGGACGGCGTCCGATCGCAGGCGGTCAGCGCGGACGCGGCCAGCAGCGCAATCAGCGCGGTCGAAATCCGGCGCGACATTATTCGCCCGGCCGCCAGGCCTCATAATCGCCGGTCGCCGCAGCCCGCTGGCCGCCGCGTTCGAGCGCCCCGGCGGGGCGATAGGCGCCCGTGCTGCCGGTCAGGTTCGCGGTCGGCGCCTGTTCCCATTCGCGCGGCGCGGGCAGCATGTCGGTCGGCAGTTCGTCGAAGGTGTGGTGGAGCCAGCCGTGCCATTCGGGGGGCACCCGGCTTGCGTCGTTCGATCCGTTGTAGATCACCCAGCGGCGGTCGCCCTTGCGCGCGCGATGATAGGTGTTGCCAAGGCCGTCCTCGCCGACCTTTTCGCCGGTTTTCCAGCTGTTCAGCAGCGTGCCGACGGTCGGACCGTCCCACCAGGTGAAAATCTTGCCGAGGATGCTCATGGCGAGGCGTTTACAGCCAAGCCCATGCGGTCTGCAAGCCGCAAACCGTGCGCCGTAACGCTAATTCCCGTCTTTCCACGTCACCTTGGCGGTCTCGTCGATGTTCAGCCGCGCCGCGGTGCCACCCGCGAGTTCCAGCACCGCGCTGACCTCGCCGCCGCTGGTCACCGGTTCCAGCGATTGGGGGATCGTATTTTCGGCGATGCGGTCGATGCTGCCGTCGGCACGGACAAAAAACATATCCAAGGGGATCAGCGTGTCCTGCATCCAGAAGGTCGCGATTCGAGGCTTGTCGAACGGAAAGAGCATTCCGCCGTTCGCGGGCAGCGCGGTCCGGAACTTCAGCCCCTGTTTTTGCTTTTCGGCCGAGCGCACAACCTCGACGTCGAACCGGTGCGTCTGGCCCGCCGTAGCGATCGTCACCGGAACGAGGCCGTTGGTATCGGCCGCGGTATCGCCGCCGCCGCTGCACCCCGCCATCGGCACGGCTAACGTCAGGGCAAGAGCGGTCAAATTAGCGCGCATTGGCAACTGATACCTCTTTTTCGTCATCCCGGCGAAGGCGGGGATGACGATACAATAGAAAGGATGATGCCTAATCGAGCCCCGCGTCATCGTCCAGCGCCGCCAGCGTCGCCTCGTCACCCGGCGCAATCGCCAGGATGCGCCGCGCCAGCGTCATGCTGTGTCCCGCGCGCAAAAACGCGGCAATCTGCCGCTCACGCAGTTTGGGATCATCAGTGGGACGCGTCGCAAACGGCCCGAACCGGCGCCGCCGCGCAAAGCCGACCGCCGACGCCTGTGCGGACGCCTCGGCGGTCTCGATCGCCTCGCCGCTGTCCGCAGTCGCAATCCCGTCGACGTAGAGCTGCGCCTTGACCCGCCGCACCCCCAATCCACGGCGCGTCATCGCCCCCGCGCGCATCACCGCATATTGGCGATCGTCGAGGAACTGCAATCGTTCCATTCGGTCGGCGACCGCCTCGCATGCGGCCACGGCGTCAACCTCGTCGGCCCACTCCGATTCGCGAATTTTTCGAGACAGATAGCGCGTCAGCTTGGCGCGACTGGTCGCGAACCGCGCCACATAAGACAGCGCCAGCTCGTCGAGCCGCGCTGCGCCAAGCGGCCTTTTTGAGCGGTCAGGAGGAGCGCGGCGATTGGCCATATGCCATGTTTGTGCCACAGTCGGGCCTGATTGAGAACGATCAACACCGCCATATCGGGCGATAAAGCCCGGAAATGGGCGATTGTTCACACAACACAGGGCTCGCGCACGGTAACATGGCTCAGAAAGATGACATGCTTGTTGCCGCGCGGCCCGTATCGCGGGATGTCGCACCCCCTATGACCGATACCAACACCCCCGCGGCGGACGCACTTCAGCCGACGCCGACCTTCTGCGCCCAGCCGCGCCGCTTTTCGGACTTCGCCACCGTCGGCGAAGCGCTCGATTACGCCGCCAATGGAACCCGCGGGCTCAATTTCCACGATCCGCGCGGCAAGCTGGTGCGCCCCTATCCGTATCGCGAGCTGAAGGACGACGCCCTTCTCACCGCCTACCGGCTGATCGCGGCGGGGGTGAAGCCCGGCGACCGTATTGCGTTGATCGCCGAGACTGGCGCCGAATTTGCCGCGCTGTTCTTTGGCACCATCTATGCCGGCGCCTGGCCCGTCCCGCTGCCGCTGCCGACCAGCTTTGGCGGCCGCGATAGCTATGTCGGCCAGCTCGTCGTTCAGCTCACCAGCTGCGACCCGACGATGCTGTTCTTCCCGCCCGAACTCGCCGCGATGGCGGCGGAGGCCGCCGAAGCGCAGGACGTGCTGCCGGTCGACTGGAGCGAATTTGCCGCCAAACCCGCGCCGGTCACCGACCTGCCCGCGCAGCAATCGGATGAAACCTGCTATCTCCAGTACAGCAGCGGCTCGACGCGGTTCCCGCACGGCGTCGCGGTGACCCATGCGGCGCTGCTCAACAACCTCGCCGCGCACAGCCATGGCATGGAAGTGCAGGACAGCGACCGCTGCGTTTCGTGGCTGCCATGGTATCACGACATGGGCCTCGTCGGCTGCCTGCTCTCGCCGGTCGCCAATCAGGTGTCGGTCGATTATCTCAAGACCGAGGATTTCGCGCGCCGCCCGCTCGCCTGGCTCGACCTGATCAGCCGCAACAGCGGCACGACGCTCAGCTATTCGCCGACCTTTGGCTACGACATCTGCGCCCGCCGCGTGTCGAGCCAGACGCATGTCGCCGACCGCTTCGACCTGTCGCGCTGGCGCGTCGCCGGCAACGGCGCCGACATGATCCGCCCCGATGTGATGCAAAGCTTTGTCGACGCCTTTGCCGACGCGGGTTTCAGCGCCAGCGCCTTCCTGCCGAGCTATGGTCTCGCCGAAGCGACGCTTGCGGTCAGCATCATGCCCCCGGGCGAGGGCATCGTCGTCGAACTGGTCGAGGAAACCGAGCTGTCGGGCGCCGCTAATGATGCGGGCCGCCCGACCCGCTACCGCGCCATCGTCAACTGCGGCCGCGCCGCGCGCGACATGGTGATCGAGGTCCGCGACGAGCTCGGCAACGCGCTGCCCGACCAGACCGTCGGCAAAGTGTGGTGCAGCGGACCGTCGCTGATGACCGGCTATTATCGCGACCCCGAATCGACCGCGGCGTGCCTCGTCGACGGCTGGCTCGATACCGGGGATATGGGATATTTGTCAGACGGTTACATCTATATCGTCGGCCGCGCCAAGGACATGATCATCATCAACGGCAAGAACCATTGGCCGCAGGATATCGAATGGGCGGTCGAGCAATTGCCGGGGTTCAAATCGGGCGACATTGCTGCCTTCGCGATCACTGCGCCCGGAGGCGAGGAAACCCCCGCGGTGCTCGTCCAGTGCCGCACCAGCGACGATGCCGAACGGATCGCGCTGCGCGAGACGATCCGCGACCGGGTCCGCGCGATCACCGGCATGAATTGCCTGATCGAGCTGATCCCGCCGCGCACCCTGCCGCGGACCAGTTCGGGCAAGCTCAGCCGCTCGAAAGCGCGCGCGCAATATCTGGCCGGGGAAATTCAGCCCTTTGCGATGGCGGCCTGACGCAAGGCACTGACCTAGCCTGCAAATTTTGTCCCGCTGCTGGACAAAAAACACGGCAAATGAACGCGCTGGTTACCTTCGGGTAACACCCCGACGTTAAACAGGCCCGGTGAAGAGCCTGTTGACCGACCAGATAGCAGCCGAAGAGATTCCTGCGCGGACCCTGTTGGGGCTGGGACCGCGCGATGCGGACATCGGCAACCTCCGCCAGTTGCAGCTTGCGCCGCTGCGCGGTCAGGGATCGCTGCGCCTGTTCATGGGGCTTGGCATGGCGCTGGTCGCCACTTTCACGATGATCCTCAGCGTCCCGATCGCGGTCGCCGGCGGCTGGCTGGGCGCCGGGGTGATTTTCAGCCTGTGGTCGTACAACCAGTTCCGCCGCCTGCCGCTGGGAGATCCCAAATTGTCGGGCACCGCCGAATATCGGCTGTGCAACCGCCACGGATTCTATTCCGCGCTGCTCTGGAGCGCACCCTTCTGGCTGCACGGACTGTCGCCGCCGCTCGACCACGTTCTGTCGATGTGGACGATCGCGGTGCTGATGATGATCACGCTGGCCATCGTCGCGCACAGCGTCCCGATGGCGTGCATCCTGTTCATCGCGCCGGTCACGCTGTCGGCTGCTGCCGCGCTCATCCGCGCCGACGCGCCGCAACTCGCGGCGGTCGCGCTGGTCGCTGGATTGCTGCTTTGCAGTTTCTGCGTTCGCTTCGCGCAAAACCACATCCGCTATCGCCGCGCCGAAGAAACGCTGCACGAAAAGACCGAGACGGTCAGCCTGCTGCTGCGCGAATTCGAAGAAACCTCGGCCGACTGGCTGTGGCAGACCGACAACAGCCGCCGTCTCGTCCATGTTTCACCGCGCCTCGCTTTTGCGCTCGGCGCATCGGCCGATAATCTCGAAGGCGTGCCGTTGTTGCAGGCGCTGTCGGGCGACGCTTGGGACACCGGGCTGTTCCCAAAAAGCCTGCACGAAATGGCCGAACGGATGAAGCGGCGCGAAAGCTTTTCGAACCTGATCGTCCCCGTCACGATTGGCGGCGCGCCGCGCTGGTGGGAGCTGTCCGCCTCGCCGCGCCTCGACGAGGCGGGCAAGTTCCTCGGCTTCCGCGGCGTCGGCTCGGACGTCACCGAACAGCGCGCGACCGCCGAACAAATCGCCAAAATGGCGCGCTTCGACAACCTCACCGGCCTGCCCAATCGCCTCAGCCTCAATGAAGATCTGGCGCGCGCGCTGGCCCACGCCCTCGATGCCAAAGCGCGCTGCGCGCTGCTGATCATCGACCTCGATCGCTTCAAGGCGGTCAATGATACGCTCGGCCACCCCGTCGGCGACAAATTGCTGGCACAGGTTGCGGCGCGGCTGAAAGGGCTGATGGAACGCGGCATGACCAGCGGGCGGCTTGGCGGCGACGAATTTGCCGTTGTGCTGCACAATGTCCCGTCAGCCGATGCCGCCGAAGATCTGGCGAAGCGCCTGATCGCCACGATCAGCCGCCCTTATGTGGTCGACAACCACCAATTGTTCGTCGGCGCCAGCATCGGTTACGCGATCGGGCCGCAGGACGGGGCGACGGTCGAAACGCTGACCCGCAATGCCGACCTCGCGCTCTACAAGTCCAAGGACAAGGGCGGCAATGTTGCTGCCGGCTATGTCGCCTCGCTGCACGCGCAGGCCGAAGAACGCCGCGTGATGGAGCAGGAATTGCGCGGTGCGCTCGAACGCGGCGAATTTGAGATGTACTACCAGCCGGTGGTGACCGCCATCGACGGCACCTTGAACGGCTTCGAAGGGCTGATTCGCTGGAACAACAAAAAGCTCGGCAATGTCTCGCCGGGGCGCTTCATCCCGCTCGCCGAGGATGCACGGCTGATCTCGCCGATCGGCGAATGGGTGCTGCGCACCGCGTGCCACGAAGCGATGAAGTGGCCATCGAATTTGAAGGTCGCGGTCAACGTGTCTGCCGACCAGCTCACCGACCCCGCCTTTGCCTCGGTCGTCGTCTCGGCGCTCGCGCAGAGCGGGCTGCCACCGCAGCGGCTGGAAATCGAAGTCACCGAAAGCGTGTTCCTGCGCGATGGCGGCGGCGCGGCGCAACTGCTCGATCAGCTGATCGGGCTCGGCATCCGGCTGTCGCTTGACGATTTCGGCACCGGCTATTCGTCGCTCGGTTACCTGCGCAAAACGCAATTTTCGACGATCAAGGTCGACCGCAGCTTCGTCGTCGGCGCCGCGAAAGGCAGCATCGAATCGATCGCGATCATCCGCGCTGTCGTCGCGCTCGCCGACAGTCTCGGCATGTCGACGACCGCCGAGGGCGCCGAAACCGAGCTCGAGGTCGAAACGCTGCGCAGCATGGGATGCAGCAACATTCAGGGCTACTATTACGGCCGCCCGATGCCCGCCACCGACGTGCTGACGCTGTTCCGCGCGACCGATTCGACCGCCAGCGCCGCCGCCTGACGGCGACCAGTCGAGACCCTCGCACGACGAATTGACGGATTTAACAAAAGGTTCCGCCGCTCACCGCACCCGCGGCGCGACTCGTCGCGCGGTGGGTGGTGGCGCGGGTAATCCATGGCAAAGACGCTGCAACGCTTGAACACAAGCATTGGGGGTCGCAATTCATGCTCTATCGTCGCTTTCTGGCTGCCGCCTTCGCGTCCGTCATGACGCTCACCGGTTTGCTCGTCAGCGCCCCCGCAGTAGCCCAGAGCTATCTCCAGTGCGTTCCTTTTGCCCGCGCCGAATCGGGCGTCGACATTCGCGGCAATGCCAAGACTTGGTGGACGCAAGCCGCCACCGACTACGCCCGCGGCGACGAACCGCGCGAAGGCGCGGTGATGGCGTTCGCCGGGACGCGCGGCATGCCGATGGGCCATGTCGCGGTGGTCAAAAAGATCATCAGCGACCGTGAAATCCGCATCGACCACGCCAACTGGTCGCCGATCAATGGCCGCCGCGGCCAGATCGAGCGCAATGTCCGCGTCGTCGATGTCAGCGATGCCGGTGACTGGAGCATGGTCCGCGTGTGGTACGCCCCGATCGGCGACCTTGGCCTGCGCGCCAACCCGGTGCAGGGCTTCATCTATTCCGGTGGCACCCCGAATAAGGCGCCGAGCTTCAAGGCGCCGGTGTGGGCACAGAACGACTGGAAGCCCGGCAACGGCCTGGAAGTCGTGGTCGCCTCGCTCGGCCAGTAAGGCCACTCTCTCAATCTCATGCCGATTTACCCTCCCGTTTACGGGAGGGGCAGAGAGACTTGCGAGCTTGCTCGCTCGTCGCAGCGGGGTGGGCAGTCGCAACGACGCTGGCCCACCCCCAACCCCTCCCGAAAGTGGGAGGGGAGAAGATCAGGCCTGGTCGCTCTTGTCGCCTCCGTCAGCATCCTTGGCCGCTTCACCCTCTCCCGCCGCCGCCGCATCCTCGAACCACGCCTCGACCTCGCCCGACAGCTTGATCGTCATCGGCTGGCCAAAACGGTCCTTCGACTTGCCCGCGGCGACGCGGATCCAGCCTTCCGAAATCGAATATTCCTCGACGTCGGTGCGCTCCTTGCCCTTGAAGCGGATGCCGATGCCGCGCTGCAACACCTCCATGTCGAAATGGGGCGAGCGCGGGTTGGTCGACATATGGTCGGGGGGCGTATCGGTCATGAACTATTTTCCCATAAAATGATGGCGCGGCCCTAGCGGGACCGCGCCACCATCGTCAACGGAAAGGCGATTGGGCGAGGGGTTTCAGAACCCCGCCTTCAGCGTCACAAAAAACTGCTGCGGCGCGCCCGCCAGCAGGGTCTGGTTGTCGCCGCGGTTAGCAAACCCGTTGGTGCCGATCGTCGACACATATTCCTTGTCGAACAGGTTCGTCGCATTGATCTGCACCGAAATCCGCTCGTTCAGCCGGTAGCCGACGCTGGCATCGACGATCACGAAGCCGCCGACCTCGGCGTCATTCTCGAACGAATAATAGCGTTTGCCGGTGTAATTGGCGCCGACCCGGGCAAAGAACGTCCCCGTGTCCCACGTGATTTCACCCTTCGCGAGGTGACGCGGTGAATTGACGACCGTCTTGCCAGCGGTCTTCGCGACGGTGGCACCCGCCGCATTGACCACATCATCCTGATATTCGGAGTCGTTGTACGCGTACGAGGCGAACAGCGACAATTCGGGGGTGACCCGGAACGTCCCCGCCGCCTCGACGCCCCACGAGCGCACATCGCCAACATTCTGCAGGATCGCCGGATTACCCTGGATGCCCGAACCATTGGCAAAGGCGATGATGCGATCCTTGAAGTCGACATAATAGCCCGCGATCACCCCCTGAAAGCGCGACGACTTGGTACGGAAGCCGAGTTCATAGGTGGTCGAGGTTTCGGGTTTCAGGTCGAGCGCGTCGAACCCGGCCTGCGTCGTCGCGAACGGCCCGCCGGTCGCCGAGCTTTCGAACGCACGCATATTCTGGGTGTAGCTCGCAAAGACCTCATTATCGTCGTTGACCCGGAACAGCACCCCCGCCTGCGGCAGGAACCAGTCCTTCGCCTCGGTGCGCCCCGCCGCCAGCCCGCCGCGGACGATCGGCGTCGCCAGGTTGGTAACGCGCAGCCCCTTCCACCCCGCGTTGATCTGCACCTGCCCAAGGGCAAGCGTGTCTTGCACATGATATTGCAGCGTCTGGGTGTTGAAATCGAACTCCCACTGCGTCGCCAGCGGATCCTTGGGGAATTTCAG
>Ga0265296_1005531_pt1 | contig 10313 bp, 14 predicted proteins | sample MunlanPumphouse1_FD_189073 | JGI IMG/M metagenome (GOLD analysis project Ga0265296, IMG submission 189073) | Groundwater microbial communities from a municipal landfill in Southern Ontario, Canada - Pumphouse #1 | ecosystem: Environmental > Aquatic > Deep subsurface > Groundwater | place...
GGCATAAGGGAACGCAAGGTCATTTATAATACCAACCAACTTACCCATCCCTAACCTCGAGGCCAGGGGTGCAAAAATCATGATGCTCTCTAGGGCAACATGATCTTGGCGGTCTTTCGGCAAAAACCGTAAAGTCTCTAGATTATGCCAACGGTCGGCAAGCTTTAAAATAACCACTCTAAGGTCTTGAGCAACAGATATAAAAAAGCGGCGCAGTGATTCTACATGCCGCTCGTTGCCCAAATAATGTACTTTGTCTAATTTGCTAACACCCATGACTAGGTCGGCAATCTCTTGGCCAAAATTGTCTTGCAGTTGCTCTTTGGTTACCTGTGTGTCTTCGACTGTGTCGTGCAATAGGGCTGCGCAAATTAGCAGGGTGTCCATATCCAAATCTACAATATGGTTAGCTACGCCAATGCAGTGCTCGCTAAAATAATCACCGCCGCTTAATCTTTTTTGGTTATTGTGGGCTTTAGCGGCAAAATCATAAGCCTTGCCTATTAACTCAATATTATTGTTTGAGATATCTGTCTGGTGCTCAACTACATGAGATATAAAATTTAGTTTATCGTCGGCAGCGGCCATAATTAAACAATCTCGGGTTCGGGTTCCAACTTTATATTATATTTATTATCAACTACATCAATAATATGCTTGTACATGGCTTGTAAATCGTTAAAACTTTTGGCCGATTCGTTAACCAATACCAGTGCCTGTTGGTCGTATACCCACATGCCATTTTGCCGATAATTTTTGAGCCCGGCATTATCAATTAGCCAGCCAGCAGCAACCTTTATAGAACCGTCTGGCTGGTTGTAGAGAGGCAAGCTAGGGTATAGGGTACTAAGTGATGCAGCTTTTTCTTTTGAGACAGTAGGGTTTTTAAAAAATGAACCAGTGTTAGCTAGTTTTGATGGATCGGGTAGCTTGCTGGCGCGAATAATTTTTAAAGCGCCTCTTATGTCTTTGGGTTTCGGTTTGGTAATTCCCTCTTTAGCTAGTTGATCAGTCAGGGCCTTGTAGCTTGGTATTTGATAATCATCGGGCACGGGCTTTAGCTGTAGCGTTATTTGGCTAATAACGTATCTGCCCCAATCTGCGGCTTTAAAACGGCTATTACGATAACTAAAATCGCACTGGCTATTGCTAAATTCTACAAACTTTTGGTTGGCAATATCATATGCCCTAACACCAACCAGAGTGTCTTTAAGCTCTTGGCCGTAAGCGCCAATGTTATTAATTGGTGCGGCTCCGGCGGTACCGGGTATGTAAGATAGTGACTCTATGCCACACCAATTATCGCTAACAGCCAAATCTACCATCTTGTCCCAATTTTCGCCAGAATTCACCTTCAATAAGCCACTGTTTTTATCAAAATTATATCCGGTAATGCGGTTCAGTATTATCAAGCCGTCAAAACCACCGTCCCTAAAAACTATATTAGATCCATAACCCAGGCTTAAAAGTTTAAGATTATTGTCTGCGGCATAACGAACAGACTCAACCAACTCGTCTTCGGTTGTGACGGTTGTTATCATTTTAGCTGGCCCGCCAATTTTCATGGTAACAAAATTAGATAGTGGTTGGTCGTGCAATACTTGAATCATCTTAAAAGTATAACTCTAATTACTTGTAACCTGTAGGCTAAAGTCTCATAATATTAGTTGTTAATCGAGTTTTTATTTATGAACAAACAGCCATTTGCAAAATTTGGAACACAACTAAAACAGCTTCGTCAACGAGCCAAAGAAACCGTTGCTGATGTTTCTGGTGCTGTAGAGTTAGATACTAAACAGCTTAGCGACATAGAGGCTGGCAAGACACAGCCTAGCGAAGATATTGTATTGTTATTAATTAGCCACTTTGCCCTAACCGAAGAAGAAGCTATAAAATTGTGGGAATTGTCTGGCCATAAAGAGAATATTGATGGTTCGCAAAAAAATAGTTCTACAGATAGCACCCATGCTTTTATATCTATGGCCGATGCCAAGATTATTTATACCGATATGGTTCACATTAACGCCAACAAGTACGGCGTGGTAATGGATTTTTTGCAAGGGCTAGGGGCACACAACCAACCGGTGGCAATTTCGCGTATTGGTATGAGTCGCGACCATGCTAAAAGTTTGTTAAAAGTTCTTCAACAAACACTAAAGTCTAGTGAAAAGTCCAACAAAACAGATACGCCAAGGCGGTAGCTCTTCTTTTGTAAAGATTCGAACGTATATAGATGTTATAATATTTATATGGCTTACAAAAATAAAGAAGACCAAAGAGTTGCAAGCAAGCGACACTATTTAAAATATAAAATTAAATATCTAGAGAGGAATAGACTCTATCGACTTTCTATTCGAGAATATATGCAGTATATTAAAGAGGCCAACCCCTGTATAGATTGCGGTGTAAAATATCCTTATTATATTATGGATTTTGATCATTTGGTCGGGAAGGATAATGAAATTAATTATCTTGCGTCGTCTGGCAGGATCGGTGCCTTAAAAAGAGAAATTAAAAAATGTGAAATAGTTTGCGCTAATTGTCATAGAATGAGGACATTTAGGCGTAGTCAAAATTTACGCGCTCGTAGCTCAGCGGATTAGAGCATCTGTCTTCGGAACAGAGGGTCGGGGGTTCGAATCCCTCCGGGCGTACCATTTCTACGTAACATGAAAATTACCTCGCATGGGGTAATTTTTTGTTAGAATCTACATATGAGAGTTGTTGGTTGTTTTCTTGAGCACGATAATCAGTTTGTGCTCGTTCACAGACATTCGCATAAAGTTGATGGTGATACCTGGGGCTTGCCTAGCGGCAAGGTTGAACCAGGCGAGAGTGACGATGAAGCCATCCAGCGAGAGCTTTACGAAGAAACGGGATACGAGGCTGAGTTGTCAGAATTTGAAAAGCTTGGGGCGTTCGATTTCACAACTCCACGGGGCGATACCGTTACTTATGTCACCTATCGTCTCACCCTGAAAGCATTACACTATATTGTCCTAGAAGAGGCTGCCCATTCGGAGTATAAATGGACTACTGTGGAGGACGCAGACAAAATGGATGACCTCATACACGGCCTACATGACCTTTTCAGACTTGTGAACTACATAAAATAGTTCTAACTTCGTACATTATGCTGTACCAAGAATATAAACAACCACCTTTTGGGGTGGTTTTTAAATACCAGTAAAAGCATATAAGATACAATTAATCTATGAAACGAGCTATATTAACTTCCCTTTCTGTGTTGATAGTATTTTCTGGATACATTAGCTGGGCGATGTTTAGGCCCCTGCCGCAACTTAGTCCAATCGTTACGTTGCATAGCGATACAACCGCAGCTCCTACCTTGAATATAAAATGGCCCAGTTATGGCCAACAAGCTATTGGCACTGCTGATGATGGGGTTCTTGCCACAACTGGTGAACAAAAAGCAGTACCGATTGCTAGCGTAGCCAAGGTCATGGTGGCGCTTGCAGTACTAAACAAAAAACCCTTAGCGTTGGCAGAGGGCGGGCCAAATATACCAATTACGGCAGAAGATGTTGCTATTTACTGGCAAAATTTAGCCACCAACCAATCGGTTGTGGCGGTGCAACAAAATGAGGTTTTAAATGAACATCAGGCTTTGCAAGCATTGTTAATTGCCTCGGCCAATAATATTGCAACTACCTTAACAAATTGGGCCTTTGGCTCGCAAGATGCTTACTTAACGTATGCAAACAATTATGCTAAAAAATTAGGCATGCAAAACACTAACTTTGCTGATGCTAGTGGTTTGTCACCCAACACCGTAAGTACGGCATCTGATTTAATATTATTAGGCCAAGAAGCTGTAAAAAACCCAGTGATTGCCCAAATAGTAAAACAAAATACCGCAACTGTGCCAGTTGCCGGGCAAATACGTAATTACAATAGCGAACTTGGCGGGCTAAGCGGTATTAATGGCATTAAAACCGGCAATACCAACGAAGCTGGCGGTTGTTTTTTATTTTCGAGAAATTTTTATGGCACCCAACTGTTGGGGGCAATAGTTGGCGCTCCTGACCTTGCTACTGCGCTAAACGATTCTAGGGCAGTTATTAACTCTTTTGACTCGTCGCTACAGCGGCATGTTGTTATTAAAAAAGGGCAGATTGTGGCGTATTATAATAGCCCGCAGCGTGGCGCTATTAATGCGATTGCCCAAAAAGAGGTGGGTATTATCGATACCAAGGGTTCGCAATATAAGATAAAAAGTCATATAACTTCACAAAATTTTGGATCATCTAAAAACAGCGTGGTAGGGTCGATAGATTTTACTTATCGCGGCAAGGTTTATAGCTCACCAGTTACTTTAAGTCAAAGCATCCAAAAGCCCTCAACTTGGTGGCGGTTTACGCACCCTTTTTAGAGGGTCTATAATGTAATAATGCAACTTAAATTAATAGACAAAAAACAAGAAGTTGACAGTATTGTTACTTTTACTTTTGAGCCAGAAAAACCAATTACCTGGCAGGCTGGCCAGTTTTTGCACTACGTTTTAAAGCACGACAAGCCCGACGACAGAGGACAAGAGCGCTGGTTTACCATAGCCGCTCCGCCGTTTGAAAAACATATTAAAATTACTACACGTTATGCCAGTGGCCTGCAGAGTTCTTTTAAACAAGCTTTAAATAAACTAAAAATCGGTGACTTTATAAATGGCGACACGCCAGAGGGCGATTTTGTAGTAAACGATTTATCTAAAAAGTATATTTTTATAGCCGGCGGCATCGGTATTACACCATACTATTCTATACTCAAACAGCTTGAGCACGAGGGCAAAGCCATTAATGCTGACCTGATTTATTTAAGTCGTGATAAAAATTTGGTTTTTATAGATGACTTTGAATCTATGCATCAAAATAATAAATCATTTTGTGTACATAAATTTATAGGCGATAGCCGTATAACAGATGACGAACTAGCCGGTTTTGTGGATATTAAAGATAGTATTGTTTATATTTCTGGGCCAAAGTCTATGGTTGGTTATTATCACGAAAAGCTGCAAAACTTAGGCCTGCCAAACGAAAGGCTCAAAAAAGATTTCTTTCCGGGTTATCAAAACTATTAATTCAAAGCTCTTTATTGATAAAACAATTTCGGCATCGGGCCTGATAAACATAGGCCCCGTCTTCTGGGATGATATCCGGCAAGCCGGCCTTAATAATTTTGTTGCCATTTAGTATTTGGGTATAAATAGCGCAATAATTTTTGCAAACATCGCAAACAGCTGTTTTGCTAACAATATGTTCTGGTTTAAGCTCTAGCAAATGTTTAATTATAGGGATCATCTTGCCTTGATAGTTCAAATCTAGCCCGCTGGCAAAAACCTCCCTGCCGTTTTTTAGCCACTTGCTCACGGTTGTGTAGCCTAGGCTGTCAAACATGTGGATTTCGTCGATTCCAATAACATCAAAACTCTCTGTGATATCATTTAGGCTTTTAATTTTTTGAGCTTTAATACCTACACCTAGCCTAGATTTGATATCTTTATCTCGGACATTTAGTTGTGGCTGTACATATAGTACTTTTTTGTCGGCAAATTTATACGGTGCGACTCGAGCAATAAGTTCTAAACTTTTGCCACTTTTCATGGGCCCTAAAATTAAAGTAAAAGCCATTAATGGCAATTATAACAAAAGGTTATTTGAGTTGTTCTTGTATTGTTGCTAAATATAACTTTCGCCATTGGAGCCAGTCCGCCGCAGTTATAGCGAAGGCGGAGCTCTTCATATTATTGAGTAGAGTATATCCCTAAATAATTGTTGGGTTGCTTGGGGATATATTCTAGAGTTATGCGAATACGAGAGAATAAATGGGCTTGCAGGAGGGGCGTTTTACCGCCCCTCCTGCTTAATGCCTTAGGCGCTGACTGCCAGCTCTGCTGGCTTGCGGCCCATGGTGGCGACTCGTGAGTCGCGCAGCCGCTGGGCTTGGCGGATGATCTCCTGAGCTTGGCGTCCGACAGAATCGAGCCGTCTTTCGAGCGATTCGATTTCTGCCCCCAGCTGAGCGACTCGACACCTGCCAATGTAGTGCTTGCTTGCCTTCTCGAGCAAGAAGCGCTTGTCGCTGATGGCGATGTCGAGTTTCTTCATCTCTTCGTGCCGCCTGCAAAGCTGGCGGTAGAGGCCCTCCATATCTGGAGGGAGCTCTCTGTTGCGCAAGAGCAGGGCTCGGCGTACCGTGCCAAGATCCTTTTTGTGGTTGCGATGCTCCCTCACGATCCCCCCTATGCTTGTACTTTTTCTGGGTACCAACAGTGGTGGATTTCTGCTATTGTAGTCTCGATCTCGAGCCGCTGCTTCTTAATAGAACTTAGCAGCCAAAGGGCTTCTGAGTTCCAATAGCCTGCAGACTCGCAGTCTTCGCAATAGTTCCAATCTCTTTCGGGGTTGGCTGTGCTGTGGAGCCGCTGGGCGGCCTTTCGGTTGTACTTAATGCTCAACCGAGCTGCCCGCCAAGCGCTTCGCTTTAGGGCCTTGAGCTTATCGTTCTGGCCCATAAGAAGATCGTACAATCCTCTACTCCCAGCGGGAGCTTCGAATCGTCCGTACAGAACGCTACGGGCGTTGAACTCGGTGCGCCAACTAAGGCACACCAAAAAAATCTTTATCAACGCTATCACGGTGCGCCTCCTTTTTTGGCATTTTACTATCTGACGTTGCTGGCCGTTAAAAAATAATGAACAATAATGTCAGATAGTTTCTCTCGTATTCTTAAGGTTCACCTAAGTTTTAACCTAGGTGATATAAATTAAACCACAAATACCATAAAAATCAAGTATTTGTTGCTATTTTGTTTATAACATCTGGTGCAATATAATTTATTAAGATGAGCGTTGTAATACGTATAGATAATCTAAAAAAGCATTTTGGTTCTACAAAAGCTGTAGATGGTGTCACTTTTGAGGTAAAAAAGGGCGAATCGTTTGGTTTTTTGGGCCCAAATGGTGCTGGCAAAACTACTACCATCCGCTGTTTAATGGATTTTATCAGACCCAGCGCCGGCAAGATTACAATGTTTGGGCTCGATGCTCGCAAAGACTCGGTAAAACTAAAGCACAAAATTGGCTATTTGTCTGGTAACGTAAAACTTTACCATAAGTGGACTGGCAGCGAACATATTAAGTTTGTACAAGATATCCGTGGCAAATCAAAAAACGTTGACGAGCTAATACAAAAACTAAATTTTGATCCATCAATTAAATTTGGCAGCTTGTCGAGTGGTAACAAGCAAAAGCTTGGGCTGATCTTAGCTTTAATGAACAGCCCCGAACTTTTAATTATGGATGAACCCACTGTGGGATTAGACCCTTTACTGCAAAACACCATTTACCAGATAATCAACGAACTCAAAACCAAGGGGACAACAGTACTCGTCTCGTCGCACAATTTGCCAGAAGTCGAAAAAATCTGTGATAGGGCAGGCATAATCAAACAGGGCAAAATGGTGGCCGTAGAAAACATAAACGAACTTGGTCAAAAACGCCTGCACAAAATAGAGGTTAGGTTTGGTGGCAGGTATTCAAAAGATGATTTTAAAATAAGTGGAGTCGAAAACATTCAAGAAGTTAAAGATGGGCTTATTTTTACCGTTGGGGCGGATATCGACGAAGTTATTAAGCAAATAGCTAAGCATAAAATTACCGACATAGAAGTAACGCATGCCAACCTAGAAGATGTATTTTTGAGATTTTACGAAAAGGAACTATAAAATGCTGAGTATTATATTGCGGTCCCTAAAAGACAAAAAGATGCAGCTATTAATTATCACGGCATCGGCTATTAGTTTTCTCGAGATGTACATTGCCCTGTTTCCGGCTTTGCAAAAACAAGCTGCCTCGATGGCCAAATTATTGCAAAATTACCCCGAGGGCTTTCTAAAAACTTTTAATATAGACCGTTCCAGCCTAACCTTTGAAAAAGTTGGGCAATATTTAGCCATGGAACAATTTAGTTTTGTCTGGCCAATACTGGCTATTGTTTTAGCCATTGGTTTTGCCAATTACGCGTTTGCAGCCGAAAAAGAACAAGGCACGATCGAGCTATTACTGTCGCAACCCATATCGCGGGCCAAGTTGTTTATTTCTAGGTATCTTAGCGGTTTGATTGGGGTAGTAGCGTTTAGTGCAATATCAATTTTAGCTATCTTCCCATTGGCTGCTTTGCACAAAGTATCCGTGCAACCTAGGGGTGTTTTTGTACTTTTGGGGTTGTCTTTATTATTTGCCTGGGCAATTTATGGCATAGCTTTTTGGGTATCGGTAATTTTTAGCGAAAAAAGCAGGGCATCATTTATGGTTGGGGGCGTTCTTATACTAATGTACGTGCTAAATATTTTAGGCAACCTAAAAGATAGCTTGCATGCAATCAAATACTTCTCTTTCTTTTATTACTACAATCCTAATTTAGCAATCGACAAAGGGCAAGTTTTAAACGGCTCGATACTTGTTTTTGTAGCAGCGATTATTATAACTTTTTGTTTAGGACTTTTTTGGCTCAACAGGCAAGATCTAACCACTTCTTAAAGCCAAAGGCAAAAGAGAATTTTTAGATATTTCTTGTAATTTTACTCTCTTGAATTTTTGCTTTAACTTCTTTCAAATGTTCTTGTGTTTCTCTCTCTAGCTCGGCCAGGGTGCTCTTTAGTTCGGGCGCATCGGAGTCAAATATTTTAAAAGTGTCTTTCTCTAAAAGAGAAGCTTCGATATATTCTGCAACAACCAAAGGCTCCACCATACTTAGTCCCTCTTGACTGTTTGCTTCTTGAATTTTTTCATCAATATATTCTCGAACAAACCTAACAGCTTCTGGGCGAAAATGGTTTTTGTCTAAATAAACACTGCCATCTTGTACGTGCTCTCGCAGTTTTGTGAGCATTTCGCTATGCCTAACTTCGTCTCCGGCGATTATTGTCCAGAATGATTTCATATCTGGTGAGTTTGATGCTTGGGCATAGGCACTATAAAGGATATTCAGCTTAAATTCATTTTCGGCCAGCCCGTAACTTCACAATTGCAAGCATAGCTTGCATCGGAAGGTTGCCTTGCGAAATGCCACCGGCATTTCTCACCCAGACACCCTTCTGGCGTGTCCGAGATTCAAGCCCCAGAACATTCCAATTTAAAAAGCCCTACAAGAGGGCTTCATAAATTGGAGGGCCAGCGGGGACTTGAACCCCGGACACCCTGCTTAAGAGGCAGGTGCTCTAACCAGCTGAGCTACTGGCCCGGCTGTCCGCAGGACGGCCGGGCTGGCCCTTTTTGTCCTGCAGAATTCTTTGGTGCAAAGCCTTTCTAATACTACCACTGTTTTTAACTTGCTTTTCTCTATGACGTGCAAGTCCTAACGAAGTATATGCTTCGTAATATTGTAAACTTAGTGGCAATTTACTTTTTGTAGAAAAAACTTTGCCATTTTTATGTTCTTCTAATCTTCTTTTAAGATTATCAGTAGAACCGTAATAATACGATTCATCAAGTGATAACTTTAGAACATAAAAATAATACATTAATGTTCGGCCTATTAGTATAAGCAAGAGGCAATATAACAGATGTGAGGGGTTTTGTAAATGACCACTAAAACATATTTAGGGCAAAATACCCAAATGTTACTAAAAAAGATGATATATAAATTCGGTTATAACAGCCCCAAAAAATATTACTATCGCCAGGCTGGCAATAGCGGCCAAGCAGCCAAATATATAAATTCTGATATCCTCAAATATTATCCCAAGGCAAATTAAAACTGCGGCCAAAGAGGGAATAGTGTCGAGCCCCGAAAAAGGGGGTGACAAAAACGCCAACACTGCCATTACTAGCAAAAATAGGCCCGATAATCTCGACACCTCTTTGTTGTTCATAATAAAACCACCTATCGGCCGGGAGCGTTTTTCGACCCACACTATTTTGTTATAAAAAAACGGTATAATCTTTTTTTGTGCTAGCTGGCCTAGACTTTGATTTTTTAATTTTTTGGGCAACCATACAACCCCAAGGCCGGCAATCATTTCTAGCGACAAAAGCATAACAGCCACTTCTAGAACATGTGTAATTCCGCCAGTGGGTATAGGTAGGGCCGGAAAGAGCATTAGCAGCAAAATGGCGATTGTAAATGTTTTTTTTCCAAAAACATCAGATATGCTAGCAATGGTTTTGGGCTGTTTGCTATCAAGCCAGCGTTTTAGCTGCGAGCTGAATAGCTCGGGTGGTTTTTTCATGATTGGTTGTTGGTGCCAGAGTCGGCCAAGGCTTTTACACTAGCCTTAAATTGATCACCGCGATCTTT
>Ga0265296_1005532_pt1 | contig 10313 bp, 9 predicted proteins | sample MunlanPumphouse1_FD_189073 | JGI IMG/M metagenome (GOLD analysis project Ga0265296, IMG submission 189073) | Groundwater microbial communities from a municipal landfill in Southern Ontario, Canada - Pumphouse #1 | ecosystem: Environmental > Aquatic > Deep subsurface > Groundwater | place: Canada...
CCGCCATCTTTGTAGGCGACTTTCCAGACATAGACCTCACAACCCTGCTGGTTCAACGTTTCAAGATACGAACAGTCATATCCCTTCGCCATGCGCGGCGCAACCTGAACGCTGACGCCTTCGAACTTTTCCTTGGTCAATGCCGCTTTGAATGTCGAATCTCCCTCTGCAACGAACGTGCAGTAGTCGTTCGCCGAGATCGCGGTGAGCATTTTCTGAACCGTCGAATCCGCAACTGCAGGTTCGCCGCTGAAACCATACCCTGCAAACAGCGTAACGCACGCAAACCCAACCAATAGCATTCCGATCAGACTTCTTACTTTTTTCATCTCTGTTCCTTTCGTTTCTGGTTATCGAACATTTGCTTGTGCCGCTTGGTTAATTTCAACCGTAATTCTATTCAGTACGGAATGATATTAATCATTTACCTGTCATTTATCAAGACACATTTCAGCATCGGCTATATTCGATCCGGGAATGGACTTGTCAGACGGTCTTTTCTCTGTATCGATCCTTCTGATCGAACAGCGTCAGATCCTTGTATCCGGCGGTTATTCGGGCGCTGTGCGGGACATTCGCGGGAATGAAATATGTGTCGCCTTTTGCATAGACACGTTTCCTGCTGTCAACGGTCAATTCGATTTGCCCATCGAGAACGACAGCCCACTGACCCGCCTGGCGGTGCTCGCCGACCTCGGCGTCCTTCTCGAAACTCATGAAAATGAGTTGGCGATCCGGGCATTGGATCAAATATGAACTGAGTCCTTCGATGGGAATATCGGCGTGGGGAAGGTGAGTAATTATGTTTGGGAAGAAGTTGTCATTTGGCATCGTTTGTTCCTTTCGGCTTACATATGTTTTCATTTTCATGCTTGATTTCACTCTGTGCGTGTTGATTTTACTCATTTGCCCGTCATTTGTCAAGCCGCATTTCCGGCTGGAGTAAATCGCCGGTGAAGAAATATTCGGCACGGAGTGAGACGGATATTCGGAAAGATAAACATTAATTTCCTTTGCATCCTTTGCGCCCTTTGCGAGAGAATGAATATCTACAGTTTCACCATGATGACACCCGACGGCTGACCTATCAACTCGTCACCTCTGACATACTGGAAATAGTACTCCACGCCGCTGACCGCCGGCGTCGCAATCGAATACGGCGACTTCAGGTCGATGCCCACCTGTGTGAAGTTTTCCTCGCCCGGGTTGCGCCGGAACACCGCCACTCCCGAGAACTAATCCATCAGCGAATACTTGAAATCATAGCCCGTCGGACTTTTCGCGAGTGTGATATAAGGGACAGCCGTGTTCGGATCGAAGGAACTCCCTTCGCCCACAATCCCCAGCGTTTTACCGATTCCTACCGTGTATGCCGGTGACGCTTTGGCGCGCCGTGCGATCTCGCGGATGATAGCGGCGCCGTCCGCGAGCCTCCTGTTCTTGATGCTGACCTTCTCCTCGTAGGCAATCTTGGCCGAGATGGCGTCGGTAATGGCCGCCGACATGCCGCTACAGGTTTCGGTGACGGCTGAAATGTCGCTTTCGCTGAATCCCAATGCCGTTGCCTGAGCCGGGAACTGCTGGCGGAACGAATCGCACCATTGTGATATTTGCGCCTCGTTGCGCGGCAGGTACTTCTTTGATTTCATATTACCTCCTTGTTTGATGAAATATAAACGTAACGACGTATGGATATGAGAGTGTTTTCAAGTCAGTCTTCCGTCGGTAAAATGTATTTCTGAGGATAATCCCGGATGGTCTTGTGTCCCCGTGCAGAAGGGTTTGTCCCAGTGGACAAAGGGCATTGTCCCCGGTTATAAACCGGTTGAGGATCGCAAAACTTACACGATGTTGACGGGCTGAACGGATCATGTTATACGTGCCAATAACTTTTGCAGAATATAACAGACGCGAACGTTGCTGTTAAGGATTTTTTGCGAGATGGGTGTTCCGCGTTCCGGGTTCCGATCACCGAACGGGTTGGTTATGGTTGATTGGGTAGAATTAGTCCAGTGACTAGTAACCAGTGACCAGTAACCAGTGACCAGTAACCTGTGACCAGTAACCAGTAACCAGTAACCAGTAACCAGTAACCAGTGACCTGTGACCAGTGTCCAGTGACCAGTAACCAGTGACCAGTAACCTGTGACCAGTGTCCCGTTACCCGGCGTCGCTGAACAGATACCCGGCACTGCGAACGCTTTTGATATAGATAGGCTTTTTGGGATTCGGCTCGAAATACTTGCGCAGACGTGCGACGAAAATATCCACCGTGCGTGTCTCGATTTCCCCGCTGATGTTCCAAACGTTCTCCAGCAATTCCTGACGCGACACGATCCGGTTCCTCTGCGCGACCAAATATTTCAGCAAAATGGCTTCCCGCTGGGTCAGGACGAATTGGCGGCTTCCCGACCGGCAGGTGAAATTGCCGAAGTCGATCTCGTTATTCCCGAACCGATAAACGTCGGCGACGGGCGGCGTCCTGCGGTACCAGTCGCGGCGGCGCAACATGGCTTTGATGCGGGCCAACAGTTCCTCGAGATGAAACGGCTTGGTCAGGTAATCGTCAGCGCCGGCTTCCAGCCCGTGAACGCGGTCGTCAACAGCCGTTCTGGCGGTCAGCATCAGGATCGGCATCAGCGGTGAACGTTCGCGGATTTGCCGGGCAACTTCGAATCCGTCGATATACGGAATCATGATGTCTAACAGGATCAGATCGTACTGGGACTCACGGAAAGCCTTCAACGCGGCGCGCCCATCTTTCGCCCATTCGACCGCGTATCCGTTTTTCAACAGATTGAAGCGGATGCCTTCTCCCAGGATTTCCTCATCCTCGACCATCAATATGCGCGTGCTATCGTTCATGCGCCACAATGGAGGCTTACGCCTGCTCCTTTAGTAATTTCTTCAGCGTGGCTTTGCGTCCGTTCGGGTAGGACGGCAACTCGATCCGCATAACCAGTCCGCCACCATCGGCAGGCAATTCGGCGTGAATTTCGCCGCCGTGAAAACCGATAATTCCTTTGACTAAATACAGTCCCAGACCGGTGCCCTTGACACTTGGAATCTGCGGATCGCTAACGCGGTAGAACTTCCTGAAAATCTTCTTGAGCTGATCGCGCGGTACGCCGGCGCCATGATCGCGGAATTCAATGAAAATGTGTTTGTCGGTTTCGCTCAGGGTAATTTCGATCCGCACCGCGTCCGCCGTATATCTGCGGGAGTTCTCGAACAGGTTTTCAAAAACGACGCGCAAAGCGGTCGCATCGAAGACCATTCGCGATTTCAGAGCGCCGGTCACTCGAATCTGTTCCGGCAACAATGAAAATTGCAGGCGCAGTTCCTCGAACAAGGATTTCAACGTTCCGTCGGCTTCCTGAATCGTACAATGATAGCGGGCGTAGCCGCTTTCCAGGCGATCGACTTCCAGCACCGAACCGATCATGCGATCCAGCCGGTCGGTTTCGCGCCGCATCTGCGTCAGGAATTCTTTCGTTTGTTCCTGTGTAATGTCCGGGTAACGGTCAAGCGTGTCGATATACAGCCTGATCGAAGCCAATGGCGTTTTAAGTTCATGCGTGATGCTGGCAATGAAATTGTCGTACAGACGGGTTTGCCGGAAATGGAGGTTCAGGTAGCGGAACATGATCGAAATGCCTGCCACTCCACCGGCGATCAATACTAATCCGATTACCAGCATGGCGACGTCGGCGCCGGATTCGATCTGGATCGCATAACGCCGGCCGATCTCTTTGAACACGACATGGTTGACCACGTAACGGGCGATCCATAAACCCATAACTGCCAGCCACGTCAATTGCACGAGGACAAAGATGACAATATATTTCGCCAGGGAATATCGTTTACGCATGCTCATGGTCGGAAATGCTCATCTTTTACAATAGTTTTACAGTACTGAATTTACTTTTTCCATAAACTAATTATAGGTAAAGGCAGAGAGAAATCAAACACTTTTGCCGGTTTGAAAAAGGAAGGATTTGAACAAAGTGTCCAATCAAAGGGAGATTGCTATGAAGGTTTTGATGGTCTATCCGCAGACCCCCGATACATTCTGGAGTTTTAAAAGCGCCGTCCGGTTCATTTCCAAAAAGAGCTCGGAAATTCCGCTCGGACTGATCACCGTTGCCGGCCTGTTACCGGCCGACTGGGACGTTAAACTCATCGATCTGAACATCGTTCAACTTAAGGATAAAGATATTCTGTGGGCGGATTTTGTTTTTCTCAGCGGCATGAACATCCATCTGGAGTCTTTCCAGAAAATTGTCCGCCGCTGTAACGAATTGAACGTCAAGGTCGTGGCCGGCGGTTCGATGGCGACGATGGAGCACGAGCACATTCTGGGCGTGGATCATTTTATCCTGAATGAAGCCGAGACCACCCTGCCGCTGTTTCTGAAAGATCTGGCGGAAGGTCATCCGCAGGCGATCTATCAGACCGCCGAATTCCCGGACATTTCCCTGACGCCGATCCCGCGCTGGGATTTGCTGGACAAAAGTAAATATGCCTCGATGGACCTGCAATATTCGCGTGGCTGTCCATTCAATTGCGAGTTCTGCAGTATCACCGTCCTGAACGGGCGCAATCCCCGCACCAAGAGCCGTGAGCAGTTCATCGGCGAACTGGATTCACTGTATGCATCCGGCTGGCACGGCAGTGTCTTCATCGTGGATGACAATTTCATCGGCAACCGCAAGAAACTGAAGCAGGAAATCCTGCCCGCCATGATCGAATGGGCGGAAGAACACAACCACGCCTTCACTTACGGCACGGAGACTTCGATCAACATCTGCGACGATAATGAACTGATCGACCTGATGGTCGCGGCCGGGTTCGAACACATTTTTATCGGAATAGAAACGCCCAACCACGATAGCCTGACGGAGTGTGGCAAATATCAGAATGTCGGGCGCGACATCGTCGCCTTGATCAAACAACTGCACAACAAAGGCTTGCGCGTTTCGGGCGGCTTCATCATCGGCTTCGATAACGATCCGGTGGACATTTTCGATGCACAAATCAACCTGATCCAGAAAAGCGGCGTCGTCACGGCGATGGTCGGTTTGTTGAATGCACCGACCGGCAGTCGGCTCTACGACCGCCTCAAAGATGAAAACCGCCTGCTGAACCTCTTCAACGGCAACAACGTCGATGGCAGTATCAACTTCATCCCAAAGATGAATTATAAATTGCTGATGAACGGCTACGTCTCGCTCCTGCGGTTCATCTACGCCCAGCCGAATTACTACTCGCGGGTGAAAACCTTTCTGAAAGAGTACCGCCTTCCGAAAAAGAACAGCGGCGGTCTGACGCCGCAGGACATCGGTGCGCTGTTCAAATCCATATGGCGGCTGGGTGTGCTGGAAAAAGGCAAGCGCTATTATTGGCGCCTGTTTTTCTATACGCTGATGCGTTTTCCCCGCAAGTTTCCGACGGCAATCACCATGGCGATCTACGGCTATCATTTTAGGAAGGTTGTGAGTGCAATATAAGGAAGGATGCTAGCACGGACAAACACATCTGCAGTAGGGGCGAAGCAATCTGGAAGTTCTGGCCTCCCAAATTTTCAATTTGAAATCTCCAATTTTCAATTTTCAATCTTAGATCAAATCACTTCGCCCCCGCTAAGACTTCTTCATTTCGATCCGAACGGAACGGTCAAACTGAACGCTAAATTGCGGCCCGGATTGTAAAAGCCGACCTCTTTCAGCGTCGAGAGGTGATCGATATATTTTTTATCGAACAGGTTGTTGATGCTGACGCCAACTGACAGCAATTGCCGGCCGATACGGAGATTGCCTCCAACGCTGACGTTGATCAGCGTATAGCCGGGTGTGGCCTCTTCATCCGGCGCCGGATGATTTTGCATAAAAGCCGTCGTAGAGACGACTTTGGCAAAGACATTTCGCAGAATGCCGATCCGTTCCTTTTCGGCGATTACTTCACAGCGCCATTTGCCCGCCGGAATAAACGGTAGATAATCGCCGTTTTCGCGCTTACCTATGACAGTCGAATAGGTGCTTTTCAGGTGCAGCCATTCCATGTTTTTTGGATGATAATGGATGCCGGTTTCTCCGCCGTACAGGTGCGCATCCGACTGCTTAAAACGATAAATAGAGATACCGTTCGCCGTGGTATCGTTCGTTGGCGTGATATAGATGTAATGGCGGATGTCGTTAGTAAAACCGGCCAGATCGACCGTAAAATTCCGCAAATGATAATGCAAACTCAGGTCGGTTTCATACGCTTTTTGCGGAATCAGTAACGCATTCCCGATCTCGTAGCGTAATTCGTGTTCGCCATTGGAAGTCAGCTCGGCCAGATTCGGAGTGCGGTAAGCCGCCGCAAAATTGGCGCGGAGTAACAATTTTTTCGAGAGATTGTATGTTGCACCGAAGGACCCACTGGAACTGCCGTAGGTCTTATCGAGCGCCGCACGGTAATCCGCGTCTTCTGTTTCGCCGACTGATTCCGTGGAAATCGTTTTATAATCATAACGCGCCCCGGCCTGCAATTTCAATTTATCGTAAAAAGTGTGCTGCAGTAAGACGAATGCGGAATAATTAGTACTCCGGGCGTTAGGCAGAAGAATGACTCCGGCGTTGCCGAAATTTCTGTTGAGTTGATCCATGCCCTGTAACCCGACGATATATTCCGATTGTTCATCCGAGGGCAAATAGAGTTTCGTCTCGCCGGTAAGCGTGCCCAGATTCATTGCAATCTCTTTGACATTTTCACCAGCATAATGAATCAAATCCGAACTCTGGTACGCGGCATTCAGGTCAAGTTTGTAACGGTTGAGAAACAATTTATTCTGAGACGACAGCAAATGATTGTTGAATTGCTGGTACCAGATTTCGTTTTCCCGCCCGCGCGCGGCGATTTCCTCCACGGCATCCTCTTCAGCCAGGCCGAGTTTTTGCCGGTTGTAGTCATAAAAGAGTTTAAATAATCCGGCCTTGCTCGTGTAACCGCCATTCGCCTGAAGCGACAATTCGTTAAACCGGGAATTAGGAACGTAATCGCCGCCGCCCTGCAAGTAATCGGCATGCGATTTATGCCCGAAGCGCAAACCGCCGAAGAGATTTTGTCCGGCGCCTTTGATCCCGAAATCCTGCATGATGCCGAGTGAATTTGAAAACAAATCCAGATGATAATCGGCCTTGAGCGTTCCGGCCGGGGCCGGTTTTTCCTTGATAAAATTGACGACGCCGCCGATGGCATCCGAACCGTAAAGGAGCGATGCCGGCCCTTTGATCACCTCGACATTTTCGACGCCGAATTCCTCGATGCCCAGTGGATGGTGGTCGGAATATTGGTAATTCTCATAGCGGACGCCGTTGTTCAATGTCAGGACGTCGTTCATCGCCAGGCCGCGGATAACCGGTTTTGAGACGCCCGCGCCTTTAGAGATCATATCGACGCCCGGAATCTCGGTCAATTCTTCCATAAAATTCGGTGTTGCCTGCTTGGTTTGTTCATCGAGTTTGAGAATATCGATCTTGATCGCATTCTCGTGCTGGGTGGCATTATAACCGCCGGAAACCACAATTTCTTCAGATTCAAGCGGCGTGATATGCAAGGCAACATCCAGTTTTATATCTGACTGATTCAGGATAACCGTTTGGATCACGTTGTTGTAGCCAATGTACGAAATCCGTAGTTTGAGTTTACCGTTGGGCAACTTATCAATGAAATAATCTCCGTTCTGATCGGATATGACGCCGATATTCAGTTCGGGTAAATAGACATTGGCGCCGGCCAGCGGCCGTTGCTCCTGATCGGTGATTTTTCCACTGATTTGATTTTGCGCCACGGACGCGATCCACAGTAATAATATGACGATAAAAATATGTATTTTGTGCATAACCTAAACCTTTCTGCATTGTAAAATGCGTTAACGTATATCAAGTACAATTTTGGAATTCTAAACGAAAAAGGTCAGGTTAGCGGAGGAGCGCGTAACGAAAGGGAGTAAAGTTCGGGGACTGCATGATCTTCCGTCTGACGCGGGAAATGATAAAAGTCATCACAGAAACGTAAACCAGCATCAAAATCCGGTAAATCATAATTATACCCGGCGTAGACGAAATTACACAACAAGCAATCTTCATGTGAAGCATAAAGAGATTGCCCGGTCGCGGCTCTGACAAATTCGTGGTGATGATCTCCTCCAATCGGGAGGAAAGCCAATAACCAGCCCACCATGCACAGGATGAATATTTTTCGGATTTTTTTCATCACCGGATAAAATACGAGTTATTCTGTTTAGGCGGAAGAATTAAGTTGATGTCAGTATCGATTTCATTCGAACCGACGCTACTATTGGCGCCTGTTTTTCTATACGCTGATGCGTTTTCCCCGCAAGTTTCCGACGGCAATCACCATGGCAATCTACGGCTATCATTTTAGGAAGGTTGTGAGTGCAATATAAGAAAAGCTTTTCAGCTTCCTGTTCAGAACCTTATCCGGTTCCTGCCGGATTCCTTCGCTTCGTAGAGATGCTGGTCGGCGATTTTGATTATTTCTTCGCGCGAGACGAGGTTTTTCGAGTTGATTGCGGCGATGCCGCCGCTAATCGTGACGCGAAGCGGCTTGTCCTGACCGGGATACGGATGCGCCTCGCACCGGCTCCGGAGTCGTTCGGCAAAAACGATGGCGCCTTCGAGATTCGTCGCCGGAAGGATGACGACGAATTCCTCGCCGCCGTACCGGCAGGCAATATCGAGGTCTTTTCGCGCGATCTGTTTGAAAATTTGCGCCAACTCCTGTAGGACGATGTCGCCCTGCTGATGACCGTATGTGTCGTTGAATGTCTTGAAATGGTCGATGTCCGTGATCAGAATCGCCAAGTCTCCGTCGGTACGTTTCAGTCGCGCGACCTCTTCCTGCAGACGGATGTCGAAGTAACGCCTCACATACAGACCGGTCAAACCGTCCAGCGTCGCCAGATGGAATAATATCGCGTTTTCCAGCGCCGTCGCGATCATCGTCGTCAAAACGGTCAGGATTTCCTGCTGGATTTTCTGAAGCGGATTTTCGAGCGACTTCGCAAAGCATACGAAACCCAGCACTTTGTTTTTGGTGCCGATGAGCGGCAGGCAGAAGCATTTTTCCGGGTAATCGACCGTCGTATAAACCGGCATCACAACCCCATCACTGCTTTCCGGTTCGTAAATCCCCAGATGCTTGTTTTCGAGGACTTCGTGGAACGGCGTGTCTTTGACTTTGATCGAAAGCGGCGTCAGATCGAATCTGCCTCTATCAAGGGTGCCGATCAGTGTCGCGGTCTCTTTCATTTCATCCAAAACGAAGATTGACAGGCGGTTGCTTTGGCTGAAATCGGCCATCACGTCCAGCGCCTGAAAAACCAGCTGGTCGCGGTCGAGTTCCGAAACGATCTGCCGGGTGGCGAACTTCAGCGTCTGAAGCATGATCTCAAAGTCGATGATGTCTGGTTCGGTCGTCATAAGATTCCTTCTGTCAATTGTTGGGAAAAATAAGAATTTCGCCGGCAATAGACAAGAGTATAAATAAACGTTTCGCCGGATGACGAAATATTTCTTGCCTGCAGAAAAAGGTCTGCTTACATTTCGCCGTTTATCGAAATGATAGGCGATTTTTGGAGTAACTATGAATGAAATGACAAAAATATTCAAGGCGCTGTCGGATGAAAACCGGCTCAGGATTCTACTGATGCTGGAATCCAAACCGCTCTGCGTTTGTGAAATCACCGAAACGTTAAAGTTGGCGACTTCGACAGTTTCCAAGCACCTGTCGATTCTCCGCTCAGCCGGATTCATCGTCGATGAAAAAGACGGGAAGTGGGTGAATTACCGGTTGTGCGATCCGTGTTCACAACAAATTAGTGAGATCAGAATGATACTGAAAAAATGGTCGCTGGCAGACGAAACTGTCAGGAAAGACGCGGAAAAATTGACGACGATCGATCGGAATTGTATCTGCCACGCTATCAGAAATTTAGAACAGGAAACATAGTCGATGAACTGGAAGGAAGAATATAAAAAACTTCTCTGGATACTCGGAATTTTCATAGTCGTTTATGATTTGCCGGTCGGGAATTCCCGATTCATGGGCGCGATTTACGAATCGGTCGCACTTTTGAAATGGTACGCTCGCGAACACGTGCTTTTGTGTCTTGTTCCGGCGTTTTTCATTGCAGGCGTGATCTCGGTTTTCATCAGTCAGGCGTCGGTCATCAAATATCTCGGCGCGGCGGCGAAGAAATGGGTTGCATATTTAGTGGCATCGATGTCCGGGACAATTCTCGCCGT
>Ga0265296_1005533_pt1 | contig 10312 bp, 9 predicted proteins | sample MunlanPumphouse1_FD_189073 | JGI IMG/M metagenome (GOLD analysis project Ga0265296, IMG submission 189073) | Groundwater microbial communities from a municipal landfill in Southern Ontario, Canada - Pumphouse #1 | ecosystem: Environmental > Aquatic > Deep subsurface > Groundwater | place: Canada...
CCGGCCGAGCCTGCAACGCCACCGCCACGCCGGTGATCAACGCCACGTGCAGTGCCAGCAACAGCCACCCCTCCCAAACCATAGGCAGCCCGGTGCCAAACCCATGGCGCTTGGCGCGAAACCACGGCCCTTTGCGCATCAACAGGTGCATCATGATCCGTTCTCCTCTTTCGGCGGCCGCCCGCGCCGCGCGGGCGCGGCGGCCTTCGGCTTCACCCCGCGCCGCGCCAGCGCCTCGCGCAACAAGATTTCGATCTCGGCATTGGCGCTGCGCAGCTCGTCCGCCGCCAATCGCTCGACCGCCGCATACAGCGCGGGGTCGAGGCGGAGGGCAAAGGCCTTTTTGGCAGACGCGGGCATGTATCGGCTCGCTTAGTAAAGCGATCCGGCGTTCACCACCGGCTGGGTGTCGCGCTCGCCGCACAGAACGACCATCAGGTTCGACACCATCGCCGCCTTGCGCTCGTCGTCCAGCTCGACGACGCCCTTTTCGGCGAGCAGGTTCAGCGCCATCTCGACCATCGTGACCGCGCCCTCGACCAGCTTCTTGCGCGCCGAAATGACCGCCTCGGCCTGCTGGCGGCGCAGCATCGCGCCCGCGATTTCCTGCGCATAGGCAAGGTGTGTCAGCCCGCATTCGTCGACGGTGATCCCGGCGACGCTCAGCCGCTCGATCAGCGCCTTGCGCAGCTCGACCCCGACCTCGTCATGGTTGCCGCGCAGCGTGACTTCCTGATGTTCGATGTCGTCATAGGGGTAGCGCGAACCGATCGAGCGCACCGCGGCCTCGATCTGCGCCATCACGAATTCCTTGTAATCGTCGACGTCGAACAGCGCCTGAGCGGTGTCGGTGACGCGCCACACGACCTGCGCTGCCATTTCGATCGGATTGCCGCGCAGGTCGTTGACCTTGATCTTGTCCGAAATGACGTTGTTCGCACGCACCGCGATCTTCTTGCGCGTCAGCCAGGGCAGCACCCAGCGCAGCCCTTCCTCGCGGTCGGTGCCCTTATACGCGCCGAACAGCTGGATCGCCGCGGCTTCGTTGGGGTTGATCAGATAGAAACCGCACAGGATCAGGAAGCCGACCAGTGCGGAGACCGCAACGACCGCCCATTTCCAACCCACCTGAAATTCCGTGGTCGCATTGCTGATCGCCGCCCACGCAGCGACGCCTGCCAGCAGCACCCAGATCAGCAGCATCAGATAACCGCTCTGCGTTAGCGCCCGCGTCTCGCGACTGCGGTTCAGCGCCGGTGTCGCTCCATGAACCATTTTGCCCTCCGATTCGATATAAAGATGATATCATATTTATATCGTTTCAGCGGACCGTCAACGGGATTCGGACGGGCGCGAAAATTTGTTGCATCCAAATGAGTGCGAAGCGGCATCCAACCGGTCGAAATCAAAAACAATCGCCACAGGGCTTCCACGGGAGTTTCGACAATGAAGCTATCAATCTGGCCGACGCCGTTCCTGTCGTCGATTTTGGTCCCCATTTTGGCGTTCGCCGCCGCCGTCGCCAGCTCGCCCGCAAGCGCCAGTCCGATCAGCACAACCCTGCCCGATACGGTCGCGGGTGCGATCGCCGGGCAAGTGATCGCGCATATCAATGCCGATACCCCTGAAGGCATCCAGCAATGGGCCCCCACGATCCTGGCGCCGTCAATCGACGCCGATGTGCGCGCTGCCGTCGCCAAGCAGTTGGCCGTCGCGGTACGCGACAGCGGCGGGGTCGATTTCGTCGATGCGCGCACACAGGGACCGCCCGGGATGATCGTCGTGACGATCAAGGGGCGGCGGACCGGACAAAGGGCCGCGCTCGTGCTCCTTCCCGATCACGAACAGCCCGGCAAGCTGGCGATGGCCGACCTGGTCCCGGTCGACGATCCCACCCTCTATGCGGCCTGGCCCGAAACCGCCGCGTCGCAGGCGGAGATCGCCCAGCTCGCCGGCGCAGCGCTCGACCAGCTCGCGCGCACGACCGACTTTTCGGGATGCCTGAGCATTTCGGACGGCGCGACCATAGTGTTCTACGCGTGCCGCGGTTTCGCCGACCGCACCTTTGGGGTGAAGGCCGATCGGCAGACCAAATTTCACATCGGATCGATGAACAAGACGTTCACCGCGGTCGCGATTGCCCAGCTTGTCGAGGCGGGCAAGCTGCGGTGGGACACGACGCTCGCCGAAGTGATGCCCGAATATCCCGATCAGGCGGCGGCGGCGAAGATCACCGTGTGGCAGCTCCTGCACCATACCGCTGGGCTGGGCGACGCCTCCCAGCCCGACGGCGTAGCAATCAATGGCCGAGGGCTGTGGGAGTCCTCGCCGGTGTGGCGATGTGCTGGTCCAGCCTGTGGTCCGCCCCGATTGCATCCGATGGTTGGCACGACTGGCTATCGGGAGCGCCGTCCGCAGCGACCATGACGCTGTTCATCGCGATGATCAGCATGGCGATTCTGGCACTGGCCTGGACCATCGCCGAAGCCGATGATCGATCCGATGGCGGACGGATGGTTCGCTGAGAGCGGAGTGTCACGCGGCGGGATGAGCGGCGCCGTTGTGGTGTTCGACGCCAGTCGAGCAGGCGCGCTATTGGACGGCGCCTCTCATCCGGACAAACAAAGGGGGTCACTAGGACCCCCTTTGTCTCCCCGGTACTGTCCGCTCTATTCGGTCGGAAAGCCGCGCTTTTTCAGCAGCGCCGACACATCAGGATCGCGGCCGCGGAAGGCGCGATACGCTTCGGCGCGGTCGGTCTCGTTCCCGGTCATCAGCAATATGGTGCGGAAGCGGTCGGCGACCGTGCGGTCCCACGGACCACCCGCTTCGGTGAACGCCGCCCAGGTGTCGGCGTCCATCGTTTCCGACCAGAGGTAACTGTAATAGCCTGCCGAATAGGCATCGCTCGAAAACAGATGGCTGAACTGCGGCAGCCGGTGGCGCATGACGATCTCGCGCGGCATGCCCATTTCGGCCAGCGTTTCGCGCTCGAACTTGTCGACGTCGGTCGGCGGCACCTTGCGGTCGTGCAGCTTCATGTCGACAATCGCGCTCGACAGATATTCGACGGTTTCAAAGCCCTGGTTGAACTTGCCCGACGCCTCGATTTTGTCGAGCAGCGCCTGCGGCATCGGCGCGCCGGTTTTGTAATGCGTCGCGAATTTCGACAGCACTTCGGGGGTCATCAGCCAGTTTTCGTTCACCTGGCTCGGATATTCGACAAAGTCGCGCGGCACCCCGGCGAGCGCCGGGTAGTAAATGTGCTGCAGCAGATAATGGATGCCGTGGCCGAACTCGTGGAACAGCGTCGACGCGTCGTCGAGGCTGATCAGCGTCGGCTCACCCTTCGCCGCTTCGGTGAAATTATTATTGTTCGACGCCAGCACATTGCGCTCGCCGCCCAGTGTCTGCTGGCTGCGATAGGTCGTCATCCAAGCGCCCGAGCGTTTGCCGTCGCGCGCGAAATTGTCGAGGTAGAACACTCCGACATTCTCGTTCGTCTTGAGGTTATAGACCTCGAACGTCCGTACCTTGGGGTCGAACACCGGGATCGTCCCGGTGTTTTCCCGGAACCCCAGGTCATAGAGCTGCCCCGCCGACCAGAACATGCCCTCGACCAGCTTGTCGAGCTGGAGGTACGGCTTCACCTCGCTCTCATCGAGGTCGTATTTCGCCTTGCGGACCTTTTCCGAGTAAAAACGATAATCCCACGGCTCGATGGTGATTTTCGGTCCTTTGCCGGCCTTGGCGTCGGCGTCGGCGATCGCCTGCATGTCGGCGACCTCTTCCTTTACCCGCGCAACCGCGGCGGGCCACACCTTCATCATCAATCCCATCGCATTCGCAGGGGTCTTCGCCATTGTGTCGGCCATGCGGTACGTGGCGTGGTTGGGGAAGCCGAGCAGTTCGGCGCGCTGCTGACGCAGCGCCAGGATTTCGGCGATCGTCGCATTGGTGTCATTGGAGTCGCCATTGTCTCCGCGGCTGACGAACGCCTTATAGACCTTCTCGCGCAGCGCGCGGTTGGTGGCATTCTGCAGCACCGGCTGCGCCGATGAGCGCGTGTTCTTGATCGCCCACTGGCCGGGCTTGCCATTGGCTTCGGCGGCGGCGGCGAGCGAGGCGATAAAGCCCGCGTCGAGTCCCGCCAGTTCGGCCTTGTCGGTGACAAAGGTATAAAGCTTCTCATCGCCGAGAAGCTTCGAGGAGAAGGCCGAGAACAGCCCTTCCAGCTTCGAATTCATCGCGACCAGCTTGCTCTTGTCGGCCGCCGACAGATTGGCGCCGTCGCGCACCATCTCGTCATAGCTGCGCTCGACGATGCGGATCTGCTGCGCGTTCAGCCCGCTCGTCTTGCGCGCGTCGTACACCGCCTTGTACCGCGCGAACAGCTTGGGCTGAAGGAACAGCTCGGTATAGAAAGTGGTGAGCTTGGGGCTCCATTCGGCGTCGATATCCTCGACCCGGTCGTTCGACTTGTTCGACGTCTGCACGCCCCACAAGGCGAACAGCCGCTCCATCGTGTCGCCCGCCTGCATCATCGGGACATGCGTGTTCTCGAACGTCGGCTCAGCCGGGTTGTCGATCACCGACTGCACCTCGGCGCGCGTAGCCGCCATGCCTTTGGTAAAGGCATCGGGGAACAATTCGGGGTCCATTTTGTCCCACGGCGGCACCCCTTCATAGGGGCCGGTCCATTCCGCCAGCATCGGGTTCTGCCCGGCAGGCGTGGCGGCGGGCGCGGGCGCTGCGGCGGGGGCGGCGGAAGCGGTCATCGGTCGGTCCATAGTGGTGCAACCCGCGAGCAGCGCACTGGATGCGAGCAAAAGCGATAGCGGGCGGTGAAAAGGAAGCGCGTTGCGCGGCATGAGTGAATCTCCTGGGGAAACGGTTTCGGTGGAAACCATGTTGGACCGAGCTTTAGCCCGACATTGCGGCGTGGCGCAAGTTTAGGGGGACGAACCGAGCGAGCCGATCTCGCTGTGGCGAAGCCATGGGGAGGTGGCAGCGGCGTGGCCGCTGACGGAGGGGCTTTGGCGCCAACGTCGCCGCCCCTCCGTCAGCGCTTCGCGAACGGTCCCCCTCCCCATGGCTTCGCCACAGGGAGGATCGGATCATCCTGCAAACATCGGCTGCACCAACCCTGGCACCTCAACCCGAAATGCAAAAACCCCGCCCGCATGCGGCTGCGCCTTGCGCTCCTCGTCGGACAAATTCTTGCCCGCGCTGGTGACAAATGCGGTTTGCATATCGGCACCACCGAACGCGACCATCGTCGGGCGCTGCACCGGCAGCTCGAACGTTTGCAGCAGCTCACCTGCGGGTGACAGCCGGACGACGCGCCACCCATCCCACAGCGCCGACCAGTAACACCCCTCGGCGTCGACCGCCGCGCCATCGGGGCGACCGTTACCGAACGGAAACTGGTGCAAAATGCGCCCTGTGCCGAGATTGCCCGTCGCCGGATCGACGTCGAACGCACGGATTGCATGGGTCGGGGTGTCGGCGTGGTAAAAGGTCCGCCCGTCGGGGCTGAACGCCGCGCCGTTGCTGGTGGTGAGGCCGCCAAAAACTTCGGAGAGCGACCCGTCAGGATCGAGCCGGTACAGCGTCGCCGTGGGATGCGCCTTGTCGCTGGTCAGGCTGCCGACCCACAGCCGACCCGTCCCATCGACACAGCCGTCGTTGAACCGTTGCTCGGGCCTGTCCGCCAGCACCGCCGGACCGAACGCCCGCGGTGCGGCGCCCCAGCTGTCGATCAGCGCACAGCTGTCTTCCATCGCGACCACCAACCCGCCACCCGCGCGCGGCGCGACGCAGCCGACCTGCTGATCGAGCCGCATGATCTCGTCACTGCCGGTCACCGGGTCGGTGCGATGAATCGCCCGCCCCTCGATATCGACCCAGTACAGCCGCTGCTCCGATACGCTCCAGCGCGGCGATTCGCCGAGCCGCGCGCCGGCGTCGAGGAGAAGTTGAACCATGGCGGATGTCGTAGCGCGGGGAAGGGGCGCTGCCCAGCGCCTGCAAACCTATTCGCTGAGGGAAATGTACGCGAAAGCTAACCGCAACCTTCGCCACCCGGACTTGATCGGCCTTATATATCTATCGAGCAGATATGTGTTCCCCGGCGAAAGCCGGGGGCCAGGGCGTCCAAGAACAGGCGTTGCGCTACGATGCCCTGGACCCCGGCTGTCGCCGGGGAACAGCTCTTCACTTGTCCCCAGGGCCACGCGGTCGCGCGCTGCCCGTTCGTCAGCGCCGCATGGATCCCGGATCAAGTCCGGGATGACGAGGGCAGATGGGAGCCGATAAAAGAGTTTCATGCCGTAACGTCTTTCCACTTGACGTGCACGTAAACGTAAGGTCTTTTGGCGACCGAAAAGTTGCGGCCGACGCCCCGCTTGCGTTCGGCTGCCGCAAGGGAAAGGAAAGCCATGTCGCTCGATAACCTGTCGCGCTCCGCCTACACCGACGATCATGAGGCGTTCCGTGCCACGGTGCGCCAGTTCCTCGAAAAGGAAGTCGCCCCCAACGCCGCGCAATGGGCAGAGGACGGCATCGTCCCCAAATCGATCTGGCCCAAAGCGGGCGAGCTCGGCATGCTGTGCCCGACGGTGCCCGAGGAATATGGCGGGCTGGGCCTCGATTTCGGCTACAACGCGATCGTCGATGAAGAGAGCGCCTATTACGGCCGCGCCACCACCGGCTTCTCGCTCCAGTCGGACATCGTCACCAACTATATCGTCAAATATGGCAGCGAAGAGCAAAAGAAGCACTGGCTGCCCAAGATGGTCGCGGGCGAGGTGATCACCGCGATCGCGATGACCGAGCCCGGCACCGGCAGCGACCTGCAAGGCATGCGCACGACCGCGAAGAAGGATGGCAATCACTATGTCATCAACGGGTCGAAAACCTATATCACCAACGGCCAGAACGCCGACCTGATCCTCGTCTGCGTCAAGACCGACACCGAAGTGCAACCGGCATGGAAAGGCGTCTCGATCGTCCTCGTCGAGGCTGACCGCGAAGGTTATGAGCGCGGTCGCAACCTCGACAAGATCGGGCAGGACGAGGCCGACACGTCGGAAATGTTCTTCAACGACGTCCGCGTCCCCATCACCAACTGCCTGGGCGACGAGGGCAAGGGCTTCATCTATCTGATGAGCGAACTGCCGCAGGAACGCCTGTCGATCGCGGTTTCGGCGCAGGCGTCGGCGCAGCGCGCGTTCGACGACACCGTCGAATTCACCCGCGACCGCAAGGCGTTCGGCAAGCCGATCCTCGATTTTCAGAACACGCGCTTCGTGCTCGCCGACCTCAAGACCAAATTGCAGGTCGGCTGGGCGCATCTCGACTGGGCGCTGGCGCGGCACCTCAAAAAGGAACTGACCCCCGAGGAAGGCGCCGCGGCGAAGCTATGGCACACCGAATTGCAGTGGGAAGTCATGGACAAATGCCTCCAGCTCCACGGCGGCGCGGGTTATATGAACGAATATCCCATCGCCCGCGCCTGGCGCGCCGCGCGCGTAACGCGCATCTTTGGCGGCACGAACGAGATTATGAAGGAACTGATCGGGCGCAAGCTCTGACGGAAACACTCTCTACCTTAAAGGGAGAGAAAGACTTGGCTTGGCGACTTGTCGCCTAGCAAGTCTTGTGAGGGGTTCTTACCTTGGCGTCACCAAGCGACGTCCCACCCCCTCACCCAGCTTCGACTAGGCGGACAAGCCGCCAAGTCTTCGCAACCCTCTCCCTCAATGGGAGAGGGGAACAGGAACTGAAAGGACTATCCCCATGGCCCATGCTTATATCGTTGACGCCGTCCGCACCGCCGGCGGCAAGCGCGGCGGCAAGCTCGCCGGCATCCACCCCGTCGACCTTGGCGCCGCGGTGTTCGACGCGATTGCCGACCGCAATGATTTCGACACCTCAAAGATCGACGACGTCATCACCGGCTGCGTGTCGCAGGGCGGGCAGCAGACGATGGACCTTGGCCGCAATGCCGTCCTCGCCTCGAACCTGCCCGACTCGATCCCCGCGGTGACGATCGACCGCCAGTGCGGATCGTCGCAGCAGGCAATGATGTTCGCGGCGCAGGCGGTGATGTCGGGGACGCAGGACATCGTCCTCGCCAGCGGCATCGAAAGCATGACGCGCGTCCCGATGGGCAGCGTCGCGACCTTGTTCATCAAGGAAGGCCTGGGCCACTACAAGTCTGAGCGGCTCGAGGAAAAATATCCCGGTATCATGTTCAGCCAGTTCATGGGCGCCGAAATGATCGTCAAGAAGCATGGCTTCAGCAAAGACGACCTCGACGCCTATGCCTTCGAAAGCCACCGCCGCGCGAAAGCGGCGACCGAGGCGGGGCATTTCCAGCGCGAAATCGTCGGGCTCGACATCGACACGCCTGAGGGCCGCCAGACACACCTGGTCGACGAAGGCATCCGCTTCGATGCGACGCTTGAGGGCATCGCGGGCGTGAAATTGCTACAGGAAGGCGGCACGATCACCGCCGCCTCGTCGAGCCAGATCTGCGACGGCGCCAGCGCGGCGCTGATCGTGTCCGAACAGGCGTTGAAAGACCATGGCCTGACCCCGCGCGCGCGCATTCACCATGTCTCGGTGACCGCGGGCGACCCGGTGATCATGCTTGAAGAACCTTTGTTTGCGACCGAAAAGGCGCTGAAGCGCGCGGGCATGAAGATCGAGGACATCGACGCCTATGAGGTCAACGAAGCCTTCGCGCCGGTGCCGCTCGCATGGCTCAAATATCTCGGCGCCGATCACGCGCGGCTCAACCAGCATGGCGGCGCGATCGCGCTGGGTCATCCACTTGGCGCCTCGGGCACCAAGCTGATGGCGACACTGCTCGGCGTACTTGATGCGACCGGGGGCAAATATGGCCTCCAGACGATGTGCGAAGGCGGCGGTCAGGCCAACGTCACCATCATCGAGCGGCTTTAAACTCGCTTCGTGCTCCTGCGAACGCAGGAGCCCAGGGCGATGTGGCGCCGACGCTGCGTCCTGACGCCCTGGGTTCCGGCTTTCGCTGGAGCGCAAATCTATTTTTTGGAAAGGAACCCCCATGAAACTCGATTCCACCGTATCCGCCGTCGTCACCGGCGGTGCCTCCGGCCTCGGTGCCGCCACCGCGCGCGCGCTCGCTGCCAAGGGAGTCAAGGTCGCGATCTTCGATTTGCAGGAAGAAAAGGGTACCGCACTCGCCGCTGAGCTCGGCGGCGTGTTCTGCGAATGCAATGTCACCGACGACGCATCGGTCGATGCCGCTTTCGCCAAATCGCGCGAAGCGATCGGCCAGGAACGCATCCTGGTCAACTGCGCCGGCACCGGCAACGCGATCAAGACCGCGAGCCGCAGCAAGGAAGACGGCAGCATAAAGCATTTCCCGCTCGATGCGTTCAACTGGATCATCCAGATCAACCTCGTCGGCACCTTCCGCTGCATCGCCAAATCGGCGGCGGGGATGATGACGCTCGACCCGATGGAAGACGGCGAGCGCGGCGCGATCGTCAACACCGCATCGGTCGCGGCTGAGGACGGCCAGATCGGGCAGGCCGCTTATTCGGCGTCGAAGGGCGGCGTCGTCGGCATGACGCTCCCCATCGCGCGCGATCTCGGTAACGAGAATATCCGCGTCAACACGATCCTGCCCGGCATCTTTGACACCCCGCTGCTCGCCGGCGCGCCGCAGCCGGTGCGCGACGCGCTCGGCGCCTCGGTGCTCAATCCGAAGCGCCTTGGTGTCCCCGCGGAATATGCCAATCTTGCTCTGTGCATGATCGAGAATGGCTATTTCAACGGCGAAGACGTGCGCCTCGACGGCGGCATCCGCATGGGGCCGCGCTGATATGCCCAAACCGGAAAGCTGGCGGCTGAATGCCGCCAGCTACCCCGTGTGCGCCGAATTCCAGACGCGGTTTCAGGACATGGACATCAACGGCCACCTCAACAATGTGGCCTTTGCCGCGCTGTTCGAAAGCGGCCGCGTGCTGCTCAACCGCCAGGTCCGCCCGCTCGGCGAGCGCCCCGCCAACGAACGCACGATGGTTGCGGCGGTCGAGATCAACTATCTGGCCGAGGGCAATTTTCCCGATCCGGTCGAAATCGCGACCGGCATCGGCCGGCTCGGTACCTCGAGTTGGACGATCGTTCAGGCGATGTTCCAGAATGGCCGTGCGATCGCGACCTGCGAAACGGTGGTGGTGTGTCGGACGGATAATCAGGCGAAGCCGCTGCGGGCGGAGATGGTGGCGGAGCTGACCGCCAATCTGGTGACGCCGGTTTA
>Ga0265296_1005534_pt1 | contig 10311 bp, 8 predicted proteins | sample MunlanPumphouse1_FD_189073 | JGI IMG/M metagenome (GOLD analysis project Ga0265296, IMG submission 189073) | Groundwater microbial communities from a municipal landfill in Southern Ontario, Canada - Pumphouse #1 | ecosystem: Environmental > Aquatic > Deep subsurface > Groundwater | place: Canada...
TGATAGTCCATGGATTTTAAATCTTGATCTTGACAGGAGATGAGATAAGCAGCCCCAACGCCAAAATGATCCACCTTGCTTTCCCGAGCAAAGTTCCATAAACTCAATTTATCGGGATAATTCGTAGCCCCATCATATATACACAATGTATTTCCCATTAAAAGGGCCGAAAGCGCGTAATTCCACATCATCCATCCAGTAGTGGAATACCACATGAATCGATCCCCCTCTTGCACATTTTGATGCAGTCCAAGTGCTTTCATATGTTCTAACAACATACCACCAACTCCATGTGTAATGGCTTTAGGCTTGCCAGTAGTTCCCGAAGAATACAAAATCCATATTGGAGCATCAAAAGGCATTGCCGTAAATTGGAGCTCAGCTTGTGTAAGATCCTTTTTCAGAATCTCTTCCCAAATATTGTCATCAATCAAAACACAAGCCAGTAAAGATGGTAGTCGCAGAGAAAGTTGTTTAATACTCTCCGCCTTTTCAAAAAGACGGCCATTATAGTAATAATTGGAATTTGCAAAGAGCACTTTTGGTTCAATCTGCTCAAAACGATCCTGAATACTCGCCTCTCCAAAATCAGGCGAACAACAGGACCAAATAGCGCCGATAGAATTAGCAGCCAAAAATAACGCAACAGCCTCAATGCTATTAATCAATACACCAGCGACGCGATCACCACTTTGTACCCCTAGTTCTTTCAAATAGACCTGAAGTTTGAGAACCATGGATTCCAACTCAGTCCATGACACCTCTCTTTTAGCTTGCTGTTCAGATTGAAAAATTAATGCGGGACGCTTTTCCGTTGTGTTTCGAAATACGTGTTCAGCATAATTCAAGGTAGCCCCCGCAAACCACTTTGTTCCGATAAAGCTTGAGGAATCTGCTGGCGACTCAACAATGGTTGTAAAGTCTGAATGAAACTCTAGATTAAAATAGGTGGCTATACTCTTCCAAAAACTAGCCAGTTCCGTCGTAGACCATGCCCAAAGCTCCTGATAGGATGGAAAGAATAAGCCATGCTCCTTCTCAACATATTGTTTAAACTTATTGATCTCAGATTGAGATTTTTGCTCTTCTGTTGGGCTCCAGAGTAATTTCCCCATAATAGTTAGATATAAAACGGTTATATCCAAACTTAGATAAATTTACTTGTATATGCAATTTTAAATATTTCTGGCGCCCCATAACTGCACACCATATTTTTGGATTAAATACCAATGCTCAATTATAGTACTTCAATAGCGGTATTCATTTCTACCGGATGCCCCGTGCACAACAGTATTCTTCCTTGTTCAACTTCGCGATCTGTTAACACCTCATTATAGTCCATTCTTACTTTCCCCCTTGTACACTGCGAAATACACGTACTACACATACCGGATTTACAGGAATATGGCAACTTAATTTTATGCTCTAGCCCTATATCTAAAATAGATTTATTGTAGGGAACCTCTAGATTATAAGTTTTACCTTGAAAAGATAGTTCGATGGCATAGGTTGTTCTATCGACTTCCTTTTCGGTCTCATCATCATCATCCTCTTCATTTTCGGGCAATAGAAATGTCTCTCGTTTTATCTGATTGGAATCAAACCCCATCCCCAAAAGTGTAAAACGACATAAGTCCATATAAATCACAGGGCCGCAAGTATAAAACAAGGCATCTTCCTTATTTCCAAACAAATGATCGTTAACAATAGCATGTATATAATCTCTATTTAGCCTGGCTTTCATTAAGTATTTACTATTGGAGTAAATCCACACAATAGTTAAGCGATCAGGAAATCGATCTGCCCAGTGCTGCAATTCCGATCGGAACGGTGTTGACTCCAGCATACTATTACTATAAATTAAAACTATTTTGGACTTACTTTCAGCAAGAAGCGCTGTTTTCAGAATAGCATACAAGGGTGTAATGCCAATTCCTGCAGCAAACAAAAATAAGGTCCGAACCTTTTCCGGTTCAGGTTCATATACAAATAAACCCTGAGGTTCCATTGCATTGACGATATCCCCCTCCACAATAGTATGGTGGAGCAGTCGGGATATTTCCCCATTTTCGACACGCTTAACAGTGATACTTAAGGGCTCATTATTATCAGGCGAACTATTAAAAGAATAAGAACGACGTACCTCACGATCACCAAACACAAAAGAAAGTGTAATAAACTGCCCAGCTTTATAGGAAGGATAGTCTCCTGCTATAGACTCAAGCTGAAAAGTAATGTTATTATTAGGTTGGGGGATAATTTTTGAAATCCTTAATGTATACATAAATCAAACTTAGCTAAATTTGACTTTATAAACAATTATAATTCTCTAGCTACCCTGCCCTAAGGCTGCCTTGAAGCGTTCTTAAAAGAATGCAAATTATATGTTACGTAAATACCGTAAACCAAAATTCAAAACAATATATGCCGACTTAAAAGATGAATTTATAACAATTTTGTTGTATTACAATTAACAGACAATTCTCGCACAATATTTGTAAAATTTCACGTTATATTTATATCAAAACTAATCACAATAAGATTATATGCAAACACGCAGAAACTTCCTTCAAAATGCAGCAAAAGCTACACTAGGCATCGCTGTATCTGGATCAATATTACAAGATATTGCTTCCGCGAAAGCTACTGAATTAAATGCCGCTACTTTAAAGTTTTCCCAAGTAAAATTACCTTTCAGTTATGCCGCTTTGGAGCCTAATATTGATGCGTTGACAATGGAAATCCATTATACAAAGCACCATATGGCCTATATTAACGCCGTTAACGAAGCCATTCTTGCTGAAAATATCAAAGAAGCCTCAGAGGAGCAACTTCTAGCAAACATATCTAAGTACTCTCCCAAAGCAAGGAATAACGCTGGTGGAGCTTGGAACCATAACTTTTTTTGGGAAAGCCTGTCCGATAAGCCGAGCCAGCCCTCCGAAAAATTATTGACGATGATCAATAAGACATTTGGTTCTTTAGACAAATTCAAAGAACAATTTGCTGCAGCAGCAACCTCACGATTCGGTTCAGGATGGGCATGGTTGATTTTGGATGACTCAGGCAACTTAAAAATTACCTCTACTCCAAACCAGGACAACCCTTTAATGGATATTGCAGAGGTAAAAGGTATCCCCATTCTAGGTCTTGATGTATGGGAGCATGCGTATTATCTGCACTATCAAAACAAGAGAGCCGATTATATTAAAAATTGGTGGAATGTTGTGAACTGGAAAAAAGTCAATGAAAGATTGGCATAAAAAAAAGCTCGATTATTACTAATCGAGCTTTTTTTTATATCCGTTATAAACAACCTACCCCAACACTTCTTTTAATTTGTTGACCTGAAAATCAACTAATTTTTGAAGTGGTCCAGCAGCGATCATTTTCATCATCATGTTAAGATCAGCATCGATAATAAAAGTCGCCTCTGTTACAGTATCACTAATCGCTTGCAATTCCCAACGAAGAGTAACCTCAAAAGGCGCTTTCTCCAAAGGAACCAACTTAATGATTTGATTTTCGACACGATCTTCTACCTTAAGTGCTAGCTTTGCCATATTCTGTATTGTAAATCGAGCTTCGTCCGTAGTCGAAGACCAATTGTAAATATTTTCCGGCATCAACTGTTCATGATTGTTGAGATCCGACAAAAATGTATACACCTCGCTGACATTTTTGTTGATTTCTGTTTTGTTCTGAATAGTAGTCATAACGATAAATTAATCTTCCTTTATTGAAAATTTTCTCCCCAAGTAGCAGGATTCAATCGCCACTTTTTCAAGATCTCAATATCCTCCTCCAATACATAACTATTTTCAGCAGCGACCTGAATCAAAGCATCATAATTACATAAACTGAAATAAGGGCATTTTGCATCAGAAAAATTATCGGTAGCTTGTTGCAATCCATAAGTAAAAATAGATACCAATCCAACAACATTGCAGCCAGCCTCACGTAATGCCTTTACAGCCACTAAACTACTCTTACCTGTCGAAATTAGATCCTCAATTACAACTACACGTTGACCGCTAACCACTTCTCCTTCAATTAAATTCTGACGACCATGGTCCTTAGCTGAGCTTCTAACATAAGAAAATGGTAGTCCCAAATCCTGTGCTACCAAAACGCCTTGTGGAATACCTGCCGTAGCAACTCCAGAAATCATATCCACTGATCCAAACTCTTCCTGAATAAGCTTAGAAAGCTTTTGACGAATGTATGTACGGATCGATGGATGAGACAAAGTGATACGGTTATCACAGTAAATTGGAGACTTCCAACCCGACGCCCATGTAAAAGGACTTTTAGGTTGCAATTTTATTGCTTTAATTTGCAATAAGGATTCAGCAACTTTTTGTTCAACCTCATTTAAATTATTCATGGCGCAAATTTATAAAATTTATATGAACGAAACCGTGCTAATTTTAGCAGATTTCGTTCCATCAAAAATCAAAAACCCACAAACTATTAGTTTTCAAGAGATTGAGCTCCAAAAACTTTTCAAACAATCTGAAATTGATAAAGTTCCAAAAACGTATCTTTACATCAATAAGGATTTTGAAACTGTATTTCAAAACTTGAAAAACAAAATTAAGCTCATCAAAGCAGCCGGTGGATTGGTTAAAAACGGTGATGGGGATTATCTTTTTATCTACCGACTGGGAAAATGGGACCTTCCTAAGGGCAAAGTGGAAGACAATGAAAAAATGCGGGAAGCAGCAGTACGTGAAGTCGAAGAGGAATGTGGTATCAAAATCAACTATTTGGGAAAGAAAATTACCACATCCTACCATACCTATTTTTTGCGAAATGGAGAATTCGTCCTGAAAGCAACAAACTGGTACGAAATGGGAGTGAATAAAGTCCCTAAATTAATTCCGCAAACCGCAGAAGATATTACAAAAGCGGAATGGCGTCATGTGGACCAATTTGAAGACATCAGGGCCAACACCTACCCCATTATTGAAAATATCATAAAAAAGGCAAAATAAGTTGCCTTTTTGAGGTTCTTCTGACACGAATAAAAAAGATCATACCTATTTTTATGTTATGGAAAATATAACAGGAAAAAGAGCCTTAATTACAGGTGGTGCGCGGGGATTAGGAAAAGCAATTGCTTTCGCATTGGCCAAAGAAGGTGTACATATCGCGATTACCGGAAGAAATGAAGCTGCTTTGAAGGATACGGCTGCGGAACTTGCCGGGCTAGGCACTGAGGTCACTTATGCCGTCTTTGACGTATCAAATTATAGTGCTGTACAACAGGAGATCGAGCGACTGAAAAACACTTTCGGTAGCTTTGATATCTTAATTAACAATGCGGGAGTAGCATCATTTTCCGCTGTGCTCGACATGGACGTTGCCGATTGGACATCGATCATTCATACCAATCTCTTGGGTACATACTTTGTTACAAAAGCTATCCTTCCACAACTGATTGAAAAAAATCAAGGCGATATCATTATGGTATCTTCGACTGCCGGATTAAATGGCGCGGCCACCACTTCCGCTTATAGCGCATCAAAGTTTGGCGTCATCGGCTTCGCCGATTCTTTAATGCGGGAAGTACGGAAAAACAATATTCGGGTATGTACACTTATGCCTAGTACGATTGCTTCCGATATGTCCAAAGAACTTGGACTTACCGATGGCGATCCAGAAAAAGTTCTCCAGCCTGAAGATTTCGCAGAGTTGGTAGTTGCCAATTTAAAACTGCCAAGAAGAGCAATGCTAAAATCAGCATCTTTATGGTCTACAAATCCTTAACAGTTGAACCACGGTTCGCAAGGATTTAAATAAAGGCTTCTGAGAGCCTCTCTTTACAAAACAAAGAATTGATCGAGGCAGGAGCTTTCCTTGCTCCTGCCTTCTATAAACACGCAATTATGAGTCAATTATTTTCATCAGTAAATATTGGAAACCTGCAATTGAAAAATCGTTTGGTCGTATCTCCAATGTGCCAATACTCCGCAAAAGATGGTTTTGCAAATAACTGGCATTTGGTTCATTTGGGCCAATTTGCAATCGGCGGAGCTGCAGCAGTAATACAGGAAGCAACAGCAGTTAGCCCTGACGGTCGAATCAGTGATGGAGACCTTGGTTTATGGGACGACCAGCATATCGAAAAATTAAAAGAAATAACCGAGTTCATTAAAGAAAATGATTCCATACCGGGCATACAACTTGCTCATGCGGGCCGCAAAGCAAGCAGTAATAAACCATGGGTCGGACGGAATCAATTTTCACCAGCGGATCCAAAGGGTTGGCAAACAGTCGCCCCATCTCCGATCCCTTTCCATTCTGGAGATTATGAACCACAGGAACTTGATGTAGACGCCATTGAAAATCTGATTGAACAATTCGGAACAGCAACGAAAAGAGCCATACAGGCAGGCTATGAAATTATTGAACTCCATGCCGCACATGGATATCTGATCCATCAATTTCTTTCACCACTGAGCAACTTACGGACAGACTCTTTCGGCGGGATCTTTGAAAATAGGATACGTTTTCTTATTGAAATTGTGAAAAGAGTAAAACAAGAAATAACAAGCCAAAGTTTATGGGTACGTATTTCAGCAACAGATTGGGCCGAAGCAGGCTGGGATTTACAGCAGTCTATAGCCTTATCACAACTACTGTATACATTGGGGGTAGATTTAATTGATGTGTCGAGTGGAGGCTTGGTCTCCTATCAAAAAATAGATGTCGGGCCAGCATATCAGCTCCCTTTCGCCATCGCGATTAAGGAACATACCAAGAATAACGTTGCCACAGTAGGTTTAATCAAAACGGCTATCCAAGCGTCCGAGATCATCGCTCAAAAGCAAGCTGATTTAATCTTAATCGCGCGGGGATTTCTTGATGATCCACATCTTCCATTACATTTTGCCAAAGAATTAAACGCTGACATCCCCTGGCCTAAACAATATGAAAGAGCAAAATAAGATGAAACATTGTAAATAGTCTGTATATGACCCATATCCTTAAGGAACAACCTTGTATAACAAACGCAATGAGATAAAATTTAATAATGAAATTAAACCTCAACAAGATACATCATATCGCTATTATCTGTAGTGATTATGAGCGTTCAAAGAAATTCTATACTGACATACTGGGCCTAGAGATTGCTAGAGAATACTATCGTGTGGAACGTGATTCCTACAAACTGGATCTCAAACTCAATGATCATTACATTATAGAACTTTTTTCGTTCCCATCACCGCCTAATCGGCTCAGCTTTCCAGAAGCCGCCGGTTTAAGACATCTTGCATTCGAAGTCGATAATCTCGACCTAGAATTAAATAAGCTCGAAAAAGCAGGTGTATCACACGAAGGGATCAGAATAGACGAGTTAACAAATAAACGCTTTACATTCTTCTTTGATCCTGATCAGGTTCCAATAGAACTATACGAACGTTAAAACAGAAAGCGGCATTGATTAAAATCAATGCCGCTTTCTGTTTTATTAGTGTATCACTAAGTGATTACAATTTACGTTTCACTTCAACTTGTTCGTAAGCTTCGACAATGTCTCCTACTTGAATATCATTGAAACGGTCAATATTTAAACCACATTCATAACCCATTGAAACTTCTTTCACATCGTCTTTGAAGCGTTTCAAAGATGCCAGTTTACCGGTATGAATTACGACACCATCTCTGATTATGCGGATATCATTATTTCTATTGATCTTACCTTCTTTAACCATACATCCGGCAATCGTACCAACTTTAGAAATTTTGAAAGTTTCTCTGATTTCAACCTCAGCAACAATTTTCTCCTCAAATTTCGGAGCCAACATACCCTCCATCGCAGACTTGATTTCATCAATCGCATCATAGATGATCGAATATAAACGTACATCAATTTGCTCGTTCTCTGCCAACTTACGTGCGTTTTGTGTTGGACGTACTTGGAAACCTATGATGATCGCATCGGAAGCAGAAGCTAACAATACATCTGATTCAGAGATCGCACCCACTGATTTATGAATAATATTAACTTGGATCTCGTCAGTAGACAATTTCAATAATGAATCTGATAATGCTTCAATAGAACCGTCCACATCACCTTTAACGATAATATTAAGTTCTTTAAAGTTACCGATGGCCAAACGACGACCGATTTCATCCAAGGTAATATGTTTAGTTGCACGCATACCCTGCTCGCGTTGTAACTGAAGACGTTTGTTGGCTACAGTTCTAGCTTCAGACTCGCTTTCAAGAACATAAAGCTTATCCCCTGCTGTTGGCGCGCCGGCCATACCCAAGATTTGTACTGGAACAGACGGTCCAGCCTCTTTAACACGTTCGCCTCTTTCATTAGTCAAAGCCTTCACCTTACCTGAATGTGATCCCGCTAAAATAGGGTCTCCAACACGTAATGTACCACTTTGTATCAATACCGTTGTCACGATACCACGACCTTTATCCAAAGCTGCTTCAATTACTGAACCAACAGCACGTTTTTTCGGATCAGCTTTTAGATCTAACATCTCAGCTTCCAATAGAACTTTCTCTAATAATAGGTCAACATTTTCTCCCGTTTTTGCTGAAATCTCTTGCGCTTGGAACTTACCACCCCAGTCTTCAACTAAGATATTCATCGCAGAAAGCTGCTCACGGATTCTATCAGGATTTGCTCCCGGTTTATCTACTTTAGTAAATGCAAATACGATTGGCACTCCCGCTGCTTGCGCGTGGTTGATTGCTTCTTTTGTTTGCGGCATGACTGCGTCATCCGCTGCAATAACGATAATAACAATATCCGTCACTTTAGCACCGCGGGCACGCATAGCCGTAAAAGCTTCGTGACCAGGAGTATCCAAGAATGTAATTTTACGGTCATCCTCCAATTTCACCGCGTATGCACCGATATGTTGGGTGATACCACCAGCCTCACCAGAAGTAACGTTCGCCTTACGGATATAATCCAATAAAGATGTTTTACCATGGTCAACGTGTCCCATGACCGTTACAATAGGGGCTCTTGAAACCAAATTCGCTTCGTTATCCGGTTCCTCAAGTTCAGCAGTCTCCTCATCCTCAGGTTTGATAAACTCTACCTGATAACCAAATTCATCCGCTACAATTGTTAAAGTTTCCGCATCTAAACGTTGATTAATTGACACGAACATACCCAAACTCATACAAGTTGCAATAATTTGGGTTACCTGAACGTCCATCAAATTAGCTAATTCGTTTGCTGTTACGAATTCTGTAACACGCAATATTTTCGCCATCATTTCTTGCTCCATTGCAGCTTCTTCTGCATGTTGAGCAACATCATCACGTTTCTGACGTCTCAATTTGGCACGTTGCGCAAATTTACCAGATTTACCTGCACCACTCAAACGAGCAAGTGTTGCCTTGATTTGATCTTGGATTTCCTTTTCAGTAGGCTCTTCCTTATTCTCAACAGGTCTTCCCTTACCTCTATTGTCAAAACGATTACCGTGTTGTGGTCTCGTACCTTGTCCTGGTCTACCTGGGTGTTGGTTGTTACCTCCTTGTCCCGGTCTACCATGCTGTTGGTTGTTGTTTTGCCCTGGACGATTGTTCGGGTTGTTGTTAGGACCATGATTCCCACCTCGGTTACCTCCTTGTTGGTCCCGGTTGTTGGGGTTGTTGCCATCACGCGGCCCACGGTGTTGGTTATTATGACCTTGACCTTGCCCCGCATTTGGGTTTACTGGACCATTTGGATTCGTACGCTTACGCTTACGTTTCTCATTATTATTTCCAGCATTTGAAGATGAAGCCACTGGTTTGTGGGAAGGTCTAGCAGATGGTAATTCAATCTTACCAATGACTTTAGGACCTGTCAATCTTTCTGCGCGAGCAGAAATAATTTCATCTCCTTGTTTTTTCACAGGCTCCACTATTGGAGTTACTGGTACAGCTTTCGGCGCTGTTTCTTCTTTTTTCTTGTCTTCTACCTTCACAGGTTCAGTTTTTGTCTCTACAACCGGAGTTGCTTTTACTTCAGTTTTATTTACTTCGGGTTTTTCTATTTCAGCTTTTGGCACGACAACTTCCGGCTTCTTCTCAATAACCTTTGGTTCTTCTTTTTTCGCTTCAACAATAGGCGCTTTGACTTCGGCTTCTTTCTTTTCTTCTACCTTAGCTTCAGCTTTAACCTCTACAGGTGTTTCTTTGACGGTTTTTGGTTCCTCCTTAAAAGGTTCTTCCTTCTTGACCTTACTTCCGCCTCTATTCAATGCGTCCAGATCAATCTTACCAACCACCTTCATACCACCTTGATGAACAGGCTCCTCTACTTTTGTAGGAGTAGTTTCC